>Ga0184637_10001136_pt1 | contig 18570 bp, 17 predicted proteins | sample PLM3_127_b2_FD_133143 | JGI IMG/M metagenome (GOLD analysis project Ga0184637, IMG submission 133143) | Groundwater sediment microbial communities from an aquifer in East River, Colorado, USA - PLM3_127_b2 | ecosystem: Environmental > Terrestrial > Soil > Riparian zone | place: USA: East River...
CCGAGCCGCAGCTTGCTGGTCGCCCGGGCCAGCGCGGTCAGGTACACCGTGGGCGCGGTGATGCGCCCGACCGGCGAGTTCTGGTGCTCGATGGTGAAGTACGAGTGCCAGCCCAGCTCTTCGATGCGCTGGGCCAGGCGGATGTGCTCGTCGTAAGCGTCGGCGATATCCACGCCGTCGGCATAGTTGACCGAGTCCCACAGTGCGAAGTCGAGCCTGGCCATCAACCCCTCCCGCCGTGCGTCATCACCGCGATCATACTCTCCCAGGCACACTACAATCGCCGTAGATTCGGGAGGAGTGAGAGGAAATGGCCACACTGGATGAGCAGCAGTCGTCGACCAGCGACAGCCCAGTCAAGCCATTCAAGCTGGGCATGGCCGGGCTCGGAATCGGCGGCGGCATGATCTTGAAGGCCGCGGAGCGCATGCCGGAAGTGGAGATCTTCGCGGCGGCGGACACCCGCGAGTCGGCCCGTGATGCATTCCAGGCTCGCTACGAGGGGCGCACATACGACAGCGTGAAGGCGCTGTGCGAGGACCCTGACGTCGAGGTCGTCTGGGTTGCCACGCCGAACCACCTCCACTCCGAGCACGTCGTGATGGCGGCGGACCACGGCAAGCACGTCGTCAGCGAGAAGCCGATGGCGCTGAACGTCGAGCAGTGCGAGCGAATGGTGGAGGCGGCCGATCGGAACGGCGTCCTCCTGTCCTGCGGGCATACCTTCAGCCTGAGCCCGGGCATCCAGACGATGCGGCAGGTGATCAAATCAGGCGAGCTCGGCAGGCTCATCGCGCTCAGCGTCTGGCTGTACACGGACTGGATGCTGAAGCCGCGGATGCCGGAGGAGATCGACGTCTCGCTCGGCGGCGGCGTCGTCTACCGCCACGGACCGCACGTGCTCGACTCTATCCGGCTGCTCGGCGGGGGCATGGTGCGCAGCGTCCGCGCGCAGACGGGGCATTGGATGAAGGAGCGACCCAACGCACCGGGAAACTATTCTGCGTTCATCGAGTTCGAGGACGGAACGCCCGCGACCGTGACCTACAACGGGTACGGCCACTTCTACACCGCGGAGCTGACCTGGGGAATGGGGAGCCGTCTCTACACCTCGGAGCAGGCGGTCGCCGTGCGCAAGTCCCTCCGCGAGGGCACGTTCGACGTCGAGGCGGAAAAGGAGGCCATGCGATTCATTGGCGGCAGCGGCGGCACGCCGACCGAGTCGCCTCCGTCAGGGGGCGGCAACATCTCGTTCGGCGTCTATCTGGCGAGCTGCGAGCGCGGCGACATCCGCCAGTCGCCAAACGGCCTGCTGATCTACGACAACGACGGCGACCGCGAGGTCCCGCTGTCCGGCGAGCGCGTCGGCGGTAACGGCGAGCTGATGGAGATGTATCGGGCGCTCCGCGAGGGCGGGTCGATCAAACACGACGGCCGCTGGGGCATGGCGACCCTGGAGCTCATCGCCGCGATCATGCAGTCAGGCCGCGAGCGCCGGGAGATCATGCTGACCCACCAATGCCCGTCGCCGTATTAAGCGGCGAGGCGGGGCGCCGCCGAAACCGCTCAGGCTGAGCTTGTCGAAGCCCGCCCTTCGACAGGCTCAGGGCGAGCGGTTGGCTTCGACTCTTTGGCCGGGCCCGCTTAGTGGGCGGACTGGTCCTCCTGGAAAAGCCCCAGGGCGTTGCCCTGCGGGTCGACGATCTGGGCAAAGAAACCCATGCCTGGGATGGGCATCTTCTCCAGCGTCACCGACGCGCCGAGCGACTTGGCCTTCGTAAGATACGCGTCCACCGACTCGACGTTGACGTAGTTGATCGGACGCTGCTCTGGCGCCTGCCGTTTGAAGATGCCACCGTTGATGCCGCCGAGCTCGGTCGGCATGCCCTTCTCATCCGGTGGGCACCGTCTGCGTAATCCAGTAGTCACCGCCCTCCATCGGCATCTTGTTGATCTGCCACCCGAAGAGGCTGGTATAGAAGCTAGAGAGCTTATCTGGATCGTCTGCGGGGATCTCGAAATGCACAACACCGTGACTCACGATTCGTCCTCCAACAGCAAAGGGGTTGACTGAGATTATGCCCGTTCATCCGCCTCCGTGACGAGACCGATAAGTCGCTGGAGGCGGCGCGCAATTCGTCCACAACGGATACCCGGTCGTCCTCATCGAGTTCGAGCACCAGGCGGGCATCGCGCTCGACAACGACTACCCCACCCGGAACCACATCCACACCGTGGTTCGCACGCCCAACGGCAACGATTACGGCATGGACCTCCTCCGCCAGCATCACGAGCGCTACCGCCACGTCGGCGGCAGGCATGTGTAGGTTCACGCCGCAGTATCATCGCTTCGAAGGAGGGACTGTGATGGCCGAAGATCAGCGACTGGGAGCGCTCCATTGGATCGATCATTACGCGGTGCCGACTAACGATCTGGATCGGTGGATTGGCTGGAACGCCGACGTGCTGGGAGCCGTCGACGCCTGGCACGACACGGAGCCCGCGCCTGGGCAACCGCGGCGAGCCGCGTTTCGGCTGCTGGGTGGTAGCGGCGCGCACGTCATCGGATTTGGGCAAAGCGAGCCGGTGCCGCCGGGCCTGGGGCTCGAGAGAGGCCTGCCCCGGTACGGTTTCTACGTCCGGCCGGAGGACGTCGACGAGCACGTACGCCGTCTCGAGCGGCTGAATGTGCCGCACACGGATCCGAAGCGAACGTCGGCAGACGGTGAGGCCGGCACGATGATCGCTTTCCAGGATCTCGACGAGAACCAGTTCGAGTTCTGGGCACCCGACCGGATGCCAGATGGGGCGATGGACAGCGCCAGCCAGGTGGGTGTCGGCCGAATCAGCCACGCGGTGTTCGAATCGCGGGATCTCGACCGCACGGCCGACTTCTACCGCCGCTATTGCGGCCTGGACCCATTGGTCGCCGACGACCTCGCCGAGGACACGATGGTGCTGCCGCTGGTGGCGGGCGCGCGCTTGATCTTCAAGAAAGTCGACCAGCTGGGGATGCGCACGGGCGGTTCCACCAGGTGGCAGGGCGTCCACAACGCGTTCATCGTTCGCGACGACGAGTTCATCCCCGCCTACGAGCGAATCTGGGCGGAGCTCGAAGAGTGGGACTACGATCAGCGCGCACAGGGACCCTCGGCGGACGCCGCGGCGCTGGGGGCCCGCACGGGTATGCACGGGAGCGATGCCGGCCGCCGCTGGAAGGCGATGTACGGGCGCGGCGACCAGATCTACGACCCGGACACGAACAGCTTCCACCTGGTCGGGGGAGCGTCCGACAGCCCCTCGCTCGCCAGGTACGAAGGAAAGTACATGGAGGACTACGTCGAGGGGCTCATGAAGGGGCGCGGGTAGATCCAGAAAGCCGTTGAATGACACGTCCGGAGAAGGAGGGTCCGCTCATGTCACGACTCAACTACCTGGCGATCATGTGTGATGATCCCGCTGGAACGCGGGACTGGTACCAACGCTGGTTTGGCATGGAGGAGCTCAACCGCACACCGCAAGGCACGGTCTACATCACCGACGGCCATTTCAGCGTGGGGCTCTTGCACCGAGGGTCGGCGCCCGGCGAGGACGACCACGAGCGTGGCGTGCACCATTTCGGATTCCAGATCGACGACGTGATGGAGATCGAGCGGAATCTGGAAGACTTCGATCCATCGCTCCGGATCGAACGGCGTCCGAGCGAGGATCCCTACGCCCAGTACCGGGTCACGGACCCGGAGGGGATCGTCGTCGACCTCTCGGAGCGAGGGTACGGTGTGGATGGCGTGCAGAGCATCCCCAGCATCCGCCACCTGGCGACGTGCAACGTCGATCTACCGCGCAAGCATGCTTTCTACCTCCAGGTGCTTGGGATGCGCGATGTGACCCGCACCGAGGAGGAGATCGATCGACAGACTCGCATGACGCTGGGGGAGGTACCGAGCGACTTCCAGCGGGTCGACCGCCCCGTGCCGTTCGCCGGCGACGGCTTCGTCAACCTGGCCATCCTGCGCAGCGCGGCACAAGGCGAGCGCAGCCTGGATCGAGGTCGGGGTCGGGGGCGAGCATCGTGGTTCGATCACTTCGGCATGCTGGTGCCCGACCCGCTCGGGTTGCTTACCGAAATCCGGGCAGCCGAGCCGTCCGACGAGCCGATGGACGTGCGGCCACCCGAGCGCCAGGTGGAATATGGCGTGAAAGACCCGGAGGGCAACCGCCTCGACCTGTCCGGCGCGAAGGGCTGGAAGGTGGACGTCGATAAGTGGGCTAGAGTCGAGTAGGCCTCAGGCTCTTTTCAGCTACATGATCAGGCGTCGACGAGTTCACGGCTCGCCTGCGGGGCACCGCTGGCGCGGGCAGGACGGCCGAGTCCATGGCGATGCAGTTGCGGCTGGCCGAGGCGTCGGCCGAGGTCGATGCCGCCCGGACGGTTCACCGCGATTCGATCCGCGAAATGCTCGATAAAGCGGGCGCGGCCGATGATCTGGTCCCACGAATCCACTAAAGGGAGGGCTCATGCCGCGTATGACCGGAAACCGGTACTTCGCCGAGGCCCTGCAGGCGTACGGAGTGTCGCACCTGTTCTTCGTCCCAACCATGATGCTGCCGGCCATGGCCGAGATGGAGGATATGGACATCGTGCGGGTCGTCACGCACGGGGAGAAGGCCGCGGCGTACATGGCCGATGGGTACGCCCGCGCCTCCCGCCGACCGGGCGTGTGCCTCGCGCAGAACATCGGCTCGACCAACATGGCCGCGGGGTTGCGCGATGCGTATATGGCCTGCTCACCCGTCATCGCACTCACCGGCAGCTCGACGCCAAGCGTGCGCTATCGGCACATGTACCAGGAGGTCGAGGACTTCGCCGCGTGGGATGGCGTGACGAAGGCGAATCTGCGCGTCGACTCTGTGCAGCGCTTCCCGGACCTCCTGCGCCAGGCGTTTCGCGTCGCGACGAGCGGCGCTCCCGGCCCGGTGCACCTGGACATGCGGGGCAGCCACGGCCAGGTCCTCGACGAAGAGGCGGACCTGACTCCGCTGTTCGAGGAGCGCTTCAGCCAGTACCCGGCCTTTCGGCCCGCGCCGGACCCTGCGGACGTGAGCGCCGCTCTCGGCGCCCTGGCCCGCGCCGAGCGGCCGATCATCGTCGCGGGCGGTGGAGTGAACGCGTCGAACGCAGGACCCGAGCTCGTCAAGCTGGCGGAGATGCTTTCGATCCCGGTAGCGACGGCGCTCAACGCGAAGGACATCATGCCGGACGACCATCCCCTGAGCGTCGGCGTACCGGGCAGCTACTCGCGATGGTGTGCGAACCGCGCGATCTCGGAGGCCGACCTGGTGTTCTTCATCGGAAGCCACACGGGCAGCCAGGTGACCTTCAACTGGCAGCTCGTCGCACCGGGCGCCTCGGTCCTCCAGCTCGACATCGACGAGAACGAGCTGGGCGTGAATTACCCCAACGCCGTCTCGATCCACGGCGACGCGAAGGTCAGCTTGCAGCGGCTCATCTCTGAAGCGAAGCCGACCGGTGACCGCAAGGAATGGCTGAGCCGGACCCGGAGTCTGGTTGACGAATACTGGGAAGAGTCAGAGCCGATGCGCACCTCGGACGCGGTGCCGATCCGCCCGGAGCGCATCTGCAAGGAGATCTCGGAGTGGTTGCCAGAGGGCGGTGTGGTCGTCGTGGACACCGGCCACTCGGGCATCTGGACCGGCCAGATGCTGCGGCTAACGCGGAAGGACCAGCGCTTCATCCGCTGCGCGGGATCGTTAGGGTGGGCGTTCTCCGCCACGATCGGCGTGAAGGCGGCGCTGCCGAACAACGCGGTTGTGTGCTTCTGCGGCGACGGCGGCTTCTACTATCACATCGGAGAGTTGGAGACCGCCGCCCGCTATGGCATCAACCCGGTGATCGTCGTCAACAACAACTTCGCGCTGAACCAGGAGGAGATGCTCTTCAACAGCGCCTACGGCGGCAAAGAGCACGGGAAGGGTTACGACATGTGGCACTTCCGCCAGGAGGCCAACCTGGCCAAAGCAGCCGAAGCCCTTGGGTGCGTTGGCATCCGCGTCGAGCGCCCGGCCGACATCCGTCCTGCCCTCGACAGGGCTCTCGCTTCGGGCCGTCCCGCAGTCGTCGAGGTGTTGAGCGACGTCAATGCGCAGGGGAAGCGGGGGTGGGCCCCGACGGCTGCGGGAGGGCACTAAGCCGGCGAAACCGGGTTAGACCCCCGACGACTTCACAGGATGCCGAAGGTCCGAGGGTTAGTATCTTGAAGCAGGCGGGCCTCAGGAGCGAGCCGCGATGAAATATGTCGTCGTCTACGAAGAAACGGGCACAGGGTGGTCAGCTTACGTGCCCGACCTTCCTGGCTGCGTGGCGGCAGGAGGAACGAGAGAAGAGACCGGACAGTTGATCCGCGAGGCCATCGAACTGCACGTCGCTGCCTTGCGCGAGGACGACGAGCCGGTTCCGGAGCCCGGAACCTGGACGCAGACGGTTGAGGTCTAGAGCGAGTCGCTGCTTCGTAAGAGAGGGGGCTACTTGGATGATGCGCGGACTCCTGGTCCGACCCTTCGGACTGACCTTGCTGGCGAGCGTCATCCTCGCTGCCTGCGGGCCGGCCGCGCCGGCGACGATCCCTTCGCAGCAGCAACCGGCGCAGCCCGCGCGCCGGACCCACGTCGCCATCCTCGGCGGTGAGCGGACAGACAGCTTCTGGCGCTTCGGCGCGATTACGGACACGACCCAAACGCACTTCGTCGACCAGGGCCTCACCAGCGTGAACGCATCGAACCTGGAGATTTTCCCGGTGCTCGTCGAAGAGGTCCCTTCGATCGAGCGGGGCAGCTGGATCATCAACGACAACGGAACGATGCGCGTAACGTTCAGGCTGCGCCCGAACCTCCGTTGGCACGACGGCGCGCCGTTCACCTCGGAGGACTTCAGGTTCGGGTGGGAGGTCTCGGCTAACCCGAGCATCCCCGTCACGACGCGAGGGGCCATCAACCTGGTTGAATCGATCGAGACTCCTGATGCCCGAACCATCGTGATCAACTGGAAGTCGCCGTTCAAATATGGAGGGACCTTCCAGAAGCAAGACATCCGGCACCTGGCCAAGCACATCATGGAGCCTGCCTACCGCGAGGCCGTGCGCGCCGACGACTATACCCAGTTCATCAACCACCCCCACTTCACGAAAGATTGGGTGGGGATGGGCCCCTACAAGGTCAGCAGCTTTGACGAGCCCACCGACTGGTCGATGGAGGCATTCGACGGGTTCGCGCTCGGCCGCCCGAAGATCGACAGCATCCGCTATCGCGTGGTGGAGGACGAAAACGCCGTGCTGACGGCGTTCCTGTCGGACGCGGCACACGTCTCGTTCGCGGCGGGTGGCATCCAGATGGCGCTTACCCTCAAGCAGCAATGGGAGAGCGAGGGCAAAGGCAAGGTGAACATCACGCCGCTGAGCAGCACCTACGTCCATCCCAGCCTGAACCCGTGGCTGCAGGATGTACGCGTGCGCCAGGGTCTGTTGCACGCGATCGATCGGCAAGAGATCAACGAGGTGCTCTACGGCGGCCAGTCGCAAGTGATGCACATGCCGCTCAACCCGTATGAGCCCCGTTATCCGCAGGCGGATCAGGCGGCCACCAAGTACCCCTACGACCTCCCGCGAGCGCAGCAGCTGCTGGAGAGCGCGGGCTGGCGACGAGGGGCCGACGGGGTGCTGGTAAACACGCAGGGCGATCGGTTCTCAGTCGAGTATCGCGCGCAGCTCGGGAGCGGCCAGCAGACGCGCGAGCAGGCCGTAGTCATCGAGGCCTGGAAGCAGGTGGGTGTGGACACGGTCATCGCGAACCTCTCGTCGTCCGCGTCGAACGAGTCAGGTAACCGCGGGCGCTGGCCGGGGGTCGCGCGCGCAGGAGGCAACGTGTCCGTCGCCGAGTGGCCGGAGCGCTGGCACTCGAGCAGCATCCCCACCGAGCAGAGCGGCTGGCGGGGTGACAACGTCAGCCGCTACAACCGGCCCGAGGTGGATGCGCTGCTCGACGAGCTGGACAACGTACGCACGCCGCGCGCCCGACAGGACCAGCTCGTCGTCGACTTCATGCGCCGCTGGACGGCCGAGATCCCGACCTTCCCGCTGGTCTACAACGTCGACATCATCCCGGTGAAGCGGGGCCTGAACGGCCCGGTGCCGCGCATCATCAGCGGGAGCTGGGGCGCACCGCCCTGGAACGTCCACGAGTGGACGCTGACGGAATAGTGGCCGGAAGGCTATCAATGCGCGCCAAGCGCGGGTATTATTTCCGCAGCGACTCGCGCGTGAGTACGCCGCGAGTCATCCTGCCAGAGGCGGCTTCGAGGAGGGCCTGATGATCACAGCCGAGCAAAATCGACAGTTGACGGAGACGAGCGCCGGGACGCCGATGGGCGAGCTCCTCCGGCGGTACTGGTGGCCGATCGCTGCGACGATCGACCTGGACAAGGAGCCGGTCCAACCGATTCGCTTGCTGAGCGAGAACCTGACGCTGTTCCGCACCGAACGGGGGGAGCTCGGGCTCATCGGGGAGCGCTGCGCGCATCGCGCGATCTCCCTCTCGTACGGCATCCCGCAAGAGAACGGCCTCCGGTGCTGCTACCACGGCTGGACGTACGACACCGAGGGGCACGTCATCGACATGCCGTTCGAGCCTGCGTGCCTGCCGCTCAAGATCAAGGCGTACGCCGCGCAGGAGCTGGGCGGCCTCGTATGGGCGTACCTCGGCCCCGAGCCACGACCGCTGCTGCCTCGCCTGGAGCTTCTTATCCGCGACGATCTCGATCGCGGCATCACGATGCGGCCACTGCCCTGCAACTGGGTGCAATGCAACGACAACTCGATCGACCCGGTCCATTTCGAGCACCTGCACGGCTACTTCGGCGACTGGTGGAACCGCAAGCACGGCATCCCGCGGCCGGTAATCACGGCACGGCACCTGAAGATCGACTTCGACGTCTTCGAGTACGGCATCTACAAGCGGCGTCTCGTCGAGGGCGAGCCCGAGGACGCAGACGACTGGGTCGTCGGCCACCCGTTCATCTTCCCGCACACCCTCGTCCAGGGCGTAGGTGACTCGTACGGCTATCAGATACGCGTCCCGGTCGACGACACGAACACTATGCACGTGCGCTACCGGGGCTCGCCGCCCAAGCCGGACAAAGAGCTGCCGAAGCAGGTTCCGGTTCGCCATCTCGAGCTGTCGCGCGACGAGTTTGGTCGCGTGGAATGGCCGGACGTCGCGCTGCAGGATGAGGCGGCATGGGTAGCGCAGGGGCCGCTCAGCGATCGGACGCAGGAGCACCTCGTGACGTCAGACAAGGGCGTCATCCTGTACCACCGGCTGCTGCTCGAAAATGCCGAGAAAGTGCAGCGGGGCGAGGACCCGATGTTCACAATTCGGGATGAGGACGAGAACCTGCCCTACATCCACTTCGAGCGCGAGCGCGACAGCGCCAAGATGGTTACACGCGGCCTCGAGCCGAACACCATCGACGCGCTGGAGGCCGCGGCAACCCGAGGGTAATCGGAAAAGTACCCCCCTCCCTAGCCCTCCCCCGCAAGGGGGGAGGGAACAGGCTGCGGAGGTGTCGCGCATGTGGCGAATACTCGCCGGTTGGCTCGTCGTTGCCGTCCTCGCGGGCTGTGCTCCGTCGAGCACGGGAACGCCGGGGACCACCGGCGCCGCGGCGTCCGCGAGCCAGGGGCCAAAACGCATCGTCATCGCCATAGCCGGCGACCCGCCGGGGCTCAGCACCCACATCAACCCCGCCGGCACCGCGACCCCCGGGCTCCCGGAGCTGACCGAGCTCATCGCGCCCGGACTATCGACCGTCGACAACGACGGTCAGCGCGTGCCCCTCCTGGCTGCGGAGCTGCCCTCGACCGACAAAGGCTCATGGATCGTATTTCCCGATGGACAGATGCAGACCACGTGGAAGCTCCGTCCCGGGGTCACCTGGCACGACGGTAAGCCATTTACGACTGAAGATCTCCTGTTCACGGTCACCGCCGGTCGCGACCCCGAGCTTTCGGAGTTCAACAGCGTGGCATTCGCCTCCATCGACCGCGTCGAGGCGCCCGACCTGCTCACGATCACTGTCCACTGGCGGAAGCCGTTCGTCGACGCGGACGCGATGTTCGCGCCGGGGCCAGGCAGTGCCCCCGGCTACGCCGAGCCCATGCCCGCCCACATCCTGGGTCCGCTCTACCGAGAGGACAAGGCCCGGGTGCGCGAAAGCGCGTACTGGACCACCGAGTTCGTCGGCACTGGAGCATTCCAGGTCCGCGAGTTCGTCCCCGGCACGATGCTGCGGCTGGAGGCGTACCCGCAGTACACGCTCGGTCGGCCCAAGATCGACGAGATCGAGGTGCGTTTCATCACCAGCACGCCGACGCTCGTCGCCAACGTGCTGGCCGGAGAGGTCCAGATGACGATGGGGCGCGGGCTCTCGCTCGAGCAGGGGCTCGCGATCCGGGATCAATGGCAGGACGGCACGATGACGGTCGGCGTCATTCCGAACTGGATCCCGATCTACCCGCAACTGCTCGACCCGTCGCCAGCGGTCGTGGCCAACCCACAGTTCCGGCGAGCGCTCACGCATGCTTTGGACCGCCAGCAGATGGCCGACGACATCCAGGCCGGGCTCGTGCCGGTTTCCGACACCATCATCGCGCCCACTCAGCGCGAGTACCGCGCTATCGAGCCGACCCTGGTCCGCTACCCGTATGACGCGCGGCGGGCGACCGAAATGATTCAGGGCCTCGGCTACACGAAGGGATCGGACGGGATGTTCGTCGACCAACGCGGTGAGCCGCTCTCGGTCGAGATCCGCTACGTCACCGCTGTGGACACGACGCGGCTGCTATCGCTCGCCACGGCGGACTACTGGAAGCGGATCGGCGTCGATACGCGCCCGCTGGTCATCCCGCCGCAGCTGAACCAGGATCGCGAGTACCGCGCGAGCTTCCCCGGGTTCGAGCTCGTGAACCAGCCCGGCGGCGCGGCCGGCGTGCAGGGCCTCTTACACAGCGCAGGCGCGCCGCTTCCCAGCAACAACTATCGCGCCTCCAGTGGCGCCTACAATCGAAGTCGTTACATGAATTCGGAATATGACGCCATGCTCGAGCGCTACTCGGCGACGATTCCCCGCGCCGAGCGGAACCAGGTCCTGGCGCAGGTGATCCACCACCTCACCGACCAGGCGCTGCTCATCGGGACCGTGTTCGGCCTCCAGCCGCAGGCTACGGCCAACCGCATCAAGAACACGCGCGTCGGCGCGGCCCTCGGCACGCTCATGACGGCTGAGGCGCACATGTGGGACGTGTGATGAAAGATCACACTCTGCTGCGCGACATCGGTCGCATCCATGCCGCGCTCGACGCCCTGGCGCGCGAACGCCAGCACGGCCCGCCGCGCTGCGTCGTAGTCGGCTATCGGTTGCGATGGGCCCTGGCCAACGAAGCTCGTATGTGCGAACGCGGGCTCGATCAGCGACACGTGGATGTTGAAGGGCCGAAGCTCGCGGCGTAGTGCCTCACTCAACCCCTCCAGCGCGAACTTACTGCTGGCATACACGCCCAGAAACGGCGGCGCCACCTGCCCCAGCAGCGAGCTGACGTTGATGATCCGGCCGCTGCGCTGACGCCGCATGATGGGGAGCACTGCGTTCGTTACCCGCAGCACGCCAAAGACGTTGGTATCGAACTGCGCCTGAACGTCTGCGACGCTGTTCTCCTCAATGGCGCCGGCCTGCGGGTAGCCAGCGTTGTTGACGAGTAGATCAATACGACCTGCCCGGTCGAGAATGGACTGCACGGCTGAGTGCACGGAGGCATCAGATCGTACGTCCAACGGGACCAGTTCGTAGGGTTGCCCCGTCTCGGCCTCCGGCTTCCGACTGGTGCCGAAAACGCGGAAGCCGCTCGTTGCCAATAGGCTCGCGGTTGCCTTGCCAATGCCAGAAGAGGCGCCGGTAATAAGCGCGACGCCTTGTTGATGCTGCATCACTGGCTCAATCCCCATCATCTTATCCCAAGGCGCCTGCTATGATCGCTCGCCGGCAGGACGCCTACACCAGGAGGAAGTGACATGCCCGGAAAAGTGCGACGTATCGTCACCGCGGTGAACGGGGCCGGGCGCTCTTACATCTTCTCGGATACGCGACTTCCCACAGCCGAAGTTGCCGCGGGCGATCCGGTTCGTGCCGGCGTATGGCTCACCGAGTCCGCGCCCGTTTCGAACGAAGGCACGCACGACCCGGTCCCGGAAGGCGTCATCACGCCGATCGGACCGCAGAACCGAGGAGGCAGCGTATTCCGCATCGTCGACATCCTGCCCGACAGGGTGGCGCCACGGGACCCGCGAGAGTTTCCCGCTCGCGGCGGCCATACGACACCCGATCGTTCGGCGAAACATCCTGGTTTCCACATGACGGACACCGTTGACTACGCGGTGTGTCTCGAGGGCGAGATCTATGCGGTCCTGGACGAAGACGAGACACTTATGAAGGCGGGAGACGTGCTCATCCAGCGGGGCACGTACCATGCCTGGTCGAACCGCAGCGATGGACCCGCCCGCATGCTGTTCGTTCTGATCGACGCGGAGCCTCTCGAGAACCCGTAGCCGCCCACGCGCTACGAGCTTCGGGTAGCGCCGCAGCTTTAACTTGCTTCCTGTCCGTACAGGCGGAGAGCGGTGTCGCGGAGAATCCAGCGCCGCAACGACTCGCTGAGATCCGGCCGCTCCTCGAACTCGTCGATCGAGTGCGGGAAGTGGTGGTCCCAGTGAGGGTAGTCGCTCGCGTAGTACAGGATGTCCTCACGGAGCGCGGCGGCGACGGCCGGAATCAGGCGCTCGTCCTCTTCGGCGTGGAAGAAGATGTTCCCATCCGCGACATAGTCGCTCGGGCGCCGCTTGCAGACGGGCGCTTCGACTTCTCCCCGCATCTCCCACTCGGTGTCCATTCGGTCCAACCAGAACGGCACCCAGCTGCAGCCGGCCTCCATAAATGCGACGCGGAGGCGGGGAAACTTCTCGAACACGCCCTGGAACATCATGCTTGTCATCTGCTGCATCTGAGCGAAGGGGTGCGAGAGCTGGTGAACCTCGATGAATCGGTTGAACGCGCCAGCTCCGTAAGTCCCAGGCTCGCGGACCGTGGCGTGGACGCCGACCATCACGTTGAGCCGCTCGGCCTCCGCGTAGATCGGGTGGTACACAGAATCGCCGAGGGGAACGCGCAGCCCGACCGCCGGCAGCATGACGCCGGGCATCCCCAGCTCGGTCACCGCACGCCGGACCTCTTTCACCGCCTCGCCAACGTCCTGCATTGGGATCAGCGCGGCGCCGAGGAGGCGCGGGTCGCGCTTTGTGAACTGCTCGATGAAGAAGTTGTTGTACGCGCGGCATAGGGCGCAGGCAACCTCGACTTCGTGCACGCAGCCGATGCCAAGGCCATCCGTCGGGTAGAGGATCGTTCGATCCAGCTCGTGCTGGTCGAGCTGGCGGGTCCAGTCCTCCGCGGTGCTCGCGCTCGTCCCTAGCTTTCCGCCGAGCGAGCGGTCCCAGCCGTCGGCAGGGTAATAGCGCTGCCTGGCCGCGTGGAGCGGGTCCTGGATGTACGGCACGATCTGCTGGACGCTCTCGGTGATGTGGCCGTCGGCGTCGATCGGCGGATACGGGCGCATGTGCTCCTCCGATCAGGCCTTCAAGTCCCACTGGTGGACGTTCGAGACCGGGCTGGAGAGCTCGGCTTTTCTCATCTCCACGTTGACCAGGCGGTTGGCGACCGCCATCGGCTCGACGTCGTAGAACAAGCCCATGACGATCAGGTTTTCCGTCGTGTGGCGCATGATCTGGCCGAGCACGGCGACCCGTTCCTGGAACGGGATCGTGGCGAAGTACCGGTCGATGAGCCCGTCATATTCCGCGTTCTGGTAGCGCGACTTGTTCGTGTAGCGGCGGAAGTTGTCCTCCGGCAGCGGCGTCTGTGATCCATGGTTGCGGCTCAGATAGGCGCTCAGCTCGTTGGCGGTGCGGGTGAGCTCGAATCCGGGGCGCTGCGCACGATAGCCCCGGTCGTCCACCCGCTGCGGCGTGAGGATCTCGACCTCGCTGGCCACGCCGATTTGCTTCAGCGCATCGGTGATCGGGAACAGTGACTTCTGATGAATGTCGAGGACGGTGTTCTGGAAGTGCGCGCTCAGTGGTTGCCCTCCCTGCGCGAACATGCCGTCGGCGCCCCGGGTGAAGCCAAGCTCCTCGATGAGCTGGACTGCCAGGCGCGGGTCGTAGTCATAGCGAACGAAGCTCGACTCGATCTGGCGATACTCGGGCTCGTTCGGGTTCAAAAAGACGTGGGCGACCGCCGATTGGCCCCGCATGATCGTCTCGACGAGGGTCGGGCGGTCGATCGCGTGCAGCACGGCGCGGCGGAAGCGGACGTCCGTCATCACTGCCGGCTGCGTGGGGTTAATCAGCTGCGGATAGATGACGACGATGCTCCGTGGCGGGACGTCTACTCGACCTGTCTGCCAGATGCCGCGGATTTCCAAACCCTGCTCTAGCGATATGCCACGCCCCAGGTTGGCGTCGACCGAGCCTGCCGCGATGTTCGCGACCATCGTGTTCAGGTCGAGGATGAACTTGATCTCGATCTCGTCGATGCGCGGCCGCCCCAGGACGTAATCCGGGTTCGCCTCGATGACGACGCTGCTGCCCAGGTTCCAGCTGCGGATGCGGTAGGGGCCCGTGCCGACAAACTCCTGCGTGAAGTAGGGATGCTGCAGGAAGCCCAGCTTGTCCTCGGCGTGGCCGCGCTCGAGGAGGTGCTTGGGGAGCGGCATCGGCCACGGGGTTCCCACCGTGGAGAGAAGCTTGTCGGCGTCGATGTTCGGTCGGCTCCAGCGGACGACCGCGGTGCGCGAGTCTGGCGTGTCGATGCCCTCGATGAAGTCATACATCAAGTGTCGCAGCGGGGTGCTGTCGGGATCCTTGCCGACCTGCATAACCGTGAAGTGGATGTCGTCCGAGGTAAAAGGCGTGCCATCGTGCCACTTCGCGTTCTCGCGGATGTTCCAGGTGGTCTCCATCCGGCCGTCCGGCAGAACCCGCCATCGGCCGTTCTCCAGAGTGGGAACGGCGTCGCTCAAGCGCGGATGCAAAACTCCCCGATCGTCGATGGCGGCGAGACCGGCGTTGATGATCTGCTCGATCTCGGTGAGCCCCGGCGTGACGGTCATGACCTGACTTCGGACGTTCGTCAGCTCACCGTAGATCGCGATCGAGATCCTTTTCGGGGCAGCTACGCTGGACGCCGGTCCGCCGCCGCTGGGGTCGGCCCGTGGCGTTGGGGCACACGCAGCAGCCAGCGTGGCCATTGCGAGGAGACAAACCCAACAACCTTGAAGCCGCATGGTGCACCTCCCGCCCTCTCGAACTATGAGGTGATCCTATGCTTGCGACTCCGCTGCGTCAATAGGCATTCGGGATGTCAAGCTGGAGCAGCGGCATCGTCTCCGCCAGCTCTTACGCAGGCGTTGGCTGGCGGGCCCGACGCTCCTCTTCGGTGATCTCGAACTCGTAAGCAGGGACCGTAATGACCTCGTGTTCGACCCTGTCGGTTGGCCGCGCTGCCCCACCCTACAATCGCGGCCGTGTGAGCAGCGTGGCTTTGCCTACATTTGCTTGTAGAATCGGCCCACTCAAGAGCCAGGCGGGTACGACGATGGCCGTTGCTGGTCCTGAAGCCCCGGCAAACACAGTCACCCTCGAACACCCCGACGCCCAGCCTGTTCTGTCGCGCCTGGGGGTCACCGGCTCGCTGCGCCGCGAGCTGGAAGCGCTGCTCGCGGCTGCTCCACCAGACGCGAAGCCAGAGCAGTACCGCCGCCTGATCGTCGAGGAGAATGCCGCCGGCAAGAGCTCGGCGGCGCAGCGGCTCCAGGTGTGGTGGCGACTGAAGCTCCGCTACGTCCTCGACCCCGAAATCGCAGAGTTCCGCGCCTTCCGCCGCGCAATGGATACAGCCTCGAGCACGACCGAGCGAGGCTTGCTCTGCCTACTCATGTTTGCGCGCACCGATCGCCTGTTTCGCGAAGCCACCCTGGAGTGCGTGAGTCCCCGTCTTTCGCTCGCGTTGGGCGAAGCCGTCGACGCAGAAGACGTGGGAGAGACAATCCGTCGGATCGCCGAGTCCGCCGGCCACCGCTGGTCGCCGACCACGCTCCACCGGTCGCGCGCCCACCTGCTCTCCACGCTGAAGGACTTCGGCGTGCTGGCAGGACACGTCAGGAAGCGGACGGTCCCACGTCGGCCCACCCCGACGGTGACCGCGTTCGTCGTCCGGCTCGCTCGCCTGGAAAGCCTCACCGACCGCCAGGCGCTCGGCTGCCGCTGGTTCAGGCTGCTCGGGGCGGACGAGCAGCAGGCGACGAGTCTCCTGTACGCGGCCCAGCGCGCGGGCAGCCTCTCCTTTCAGGAGCGGGCGGGCGTTGTCGAGATCGGCCTGCCCGAGGAGGCTTCGTGAGGCGGACCGTCGAGGAGGCGCTCGCCGAGCTGCGCAGCCAGATTGGCCGTTGGGCGCAGGAAGGCCCTCGCCCCGGCGTCCACTTCTTCGTCTACCCGCCGGAATGGGAAGCGCTGATGCTCCACCGCCTGCCGGACTTTGCGCGCGAGTGCGAGAAGGCCAACTGCCCGATCGAGCTCGTGAACGTCGGCCAGAGCTTCCTCGCCGAGGTCGAGGGGACACCCGGCTTGGCCGACCTGCTCGCCGAGTCCGATCGATTGAATCCGCGCCAGCTCATGCAGGACCTGAACGTGCTCGCCCAGCGCGCCATCCGTGGAGCGCTCAGCACCGCCAGCGACCGTCACAGCATTGCTCGTGTTATCGTCAACACCGGCGCGCTTGGTGCCTTCGCCTCGTACTCGGCGGTGGCTAACGAAGCCGCGGCCGACCCGACCGCCGTGGGACTCGAGATCCCCTGCGTGGTCGCGTTTCCGGGCGAGGACGACGAGCACGGCCTGAGCCTTTTGCATCTCAGGAGGGACGCCAACTACCGCGTTCCGCGGATTTGAGCACGCACGAGGGAGATCGATGACGGTGACGACGCTGACGGTTCGAGAGGCGATCGACCGAGACCTGGGGCAGAAGCCCCAGGAAGTCATCGTCGTCGCTCAGACCGGCCAGCTCCGCACCGACCTCACCGAATACGTGCTCACTGATGCCCTCGTGCGAGAGTTCGCCCGCGTGCTGGAACCGGTAGTCGACTCAGCGCGCCCCGCAGGCGGCGAGACCGACCGCGTCGGTATCTGGGTCTCGGGGTTCTTCGGCTCGGGCAAGTCGCATTTCTCGAAGCTGGTCGGCCATCTCCTGGCCAACACGACGGTCGAGGGCGACACCGCGCGGGAGCTGTTCGCGCGCCTGCTCCACGCCGGCCCGCAGTCTGACGAGCGCATCCGCGAGCTGTTCCAGGAGGCAGCCAACTACCAGCTCGCCTGCCATCTCGTGCCCTTCGACATCACGGCCCTGCACTCGGACGCGGCTGAGACGAACGTCGGCCTCACCTTTCTGCGCGCGCTCTATGAGTCCGTTGGCCTCTCCCGTGTCCCCAGCTTCGCAGAGTGCGAGTTCGAGCTGCGGAGCGCAGGCCTCGACGACCAGCTTGTCGTCCTCTATCAACAGAAGTGCAGTAAGAGCTGGGCGGAGGACAAGCACGTCGCGGCGCTGGCCACGGGCGTGTTCGCGGAGTGCCTGGCGGAGCTGCTGCCCCACCGTTACGCCTCGCCGGAGGCCGCGCGGCACAGCCTGCAGCTCGGGATGGCCCAGGACGCCGGGCTCAATATCGACGAGGCCGTCGATCGCCTGCTGCGCTGGCTGGATGCGGAGCAGCAGCGCGTGGGCCGCAGCCCGCTGCGTCTGATGTTCGTCGCCGACGAAGTCGGCGCCTGGGCGGGCCGGAACCTCGACCGCATCGAGCAGGTGCGCTCGTTTGTCGAGACCCTCGGCCGCAAAGGGCGCGGACGGCTCTGGCTGCTCGCGACCTCCCAGGAGAAGCTGTCGTCCGTCGTCCAGAACGCGCCGACGGGCGGCGGGCAACAGGAGCGGGAGCTGCTGCAACGGCTCGAGGCCCGGTTCCAGACGAACGTCCACCTGGAGTCGAGCGAGGTCGGCGCGATCCTGGAGGAGCGCATCCTCCGCAAGAAGCCTCATGCTGTGCCGGCGCTCGAAGGGCTATGGACGTCCCACGAAGAGCAGCTTCGCGACGTCGCCGAGTCCCCGGGCCTCGAGCTGGGCGCCAACTACCCGCGGCCCGAGCGCGACGCCTTCGTCAAGGACTACCCCTTCCTGCCGTACCAGCTCGCCGCGGCGGCGGACATATTTGGAAACATGCGCGGCATGAAGGTGAGCTCCGGCGCCCGCTCCATGCTTGGCGTCGCATTCGACGCGACTCGCGCCCTGGCGGATCAAGAGCTGGGCGCCGTCGTGAGCTGGGACCAGATCTTCGACTCGGCAAACCGCGA
>Ga0184637_10001137_pt1 | contig 18566 bp, 15 predicted proteins | sample PLM3_127_b2_FD_133143 | JGI IMG/M metagenome (GOLD analysis project Ga0184637, IMG submission 133143) | Groundwater sediment microbial communities from an aquifer in East River, Colorado, USA - PLM3_127_b2 | ecosystem: Environmental > Terrestrial > Soil > Riparian zone | place: USA: East River...
AAGATCGCGTTGGAGACGTAGTTGAAGGTTTGCATGCGAGCTCGTTTGACTTCGCTCGGCTCCGCCTCGCTGCGCGCGCCCTAGGGCGCTTGCGATCAGGAGATGTAGCCGAGCCCCTTCAGACGCTCCCGGATGTCGTCGTCCGTGCCCGCGTCCTCGAAATGGAGCATCTCCTTCTCGAGCACGTGGGTGATGAACTCTTCGGTGGTCGCATAGCCGGCGACGTCGGCGACCTTGCGGACGCGGTCGTACAGATCGCGGTCGATCTTGACCTTGACGGTCTTTCCTCCGAGCATCGAGATCACTCCTTCCGGCGATGGACTACTGGATCGGCTCGCCGACCATGCCCGGCAGTGTGGCGATTCCGTAGTGGGCGAGCAGCGTAGCCGTCAGGTCCGTCAGGTCGTAGCCACGCCCCGAGAGCTTGCGGTTGGCGAGCAGCACGCCCGGGACGACGTCCGGCGCCATCAGATGGTTGCCCGACCAGCGCGAGGTGTTGTCCTCCAGCACCGCCTCGGTGATCTCTCCGAGCGTCGATTCGTCCGACGCGCCGTACCCGCTGTCGTAGCCGACGATCAGGTCTGGGCCTTCGGCGCGGCGATCGCCGCTGTAGACGTCCTCTGCGTGGTCCACGCGCAGCACGACGCGCTGGCCGTTCGCGGGGTCGCGCAGCGCTTCGAGCCGGGCCGAGAGCTCGCCCGCGACGGCCGCCGCGTCGGCGGGCGCTACGATGCCCTGGCCTTCGCGCCCCGCCAGGTTCAGGTACAGGCCGTTGAAGCCGAGGCCATAGGCCCGCGTGCGCGACCAGTCGACGTCGCCGGCGACGATCTGACCGACCCTCTTTGCATTCACCAACGCGAGGTAGCCGTTGTCGCGCAGCCACGCGTTGAGGTGCAGCTTGCGCGTGTAGGGCTGGAAGCCGTGGTCGCTCATCACGATCAACAGCGTCTCGGGCGGCAGGCGTTTGCGGATCAGGCCGAGCTCGCTGTCCACGTCGCGGTAGAAGCGCTCGATGTCGTGCGCGTGACGCGCCGCGACCGCCGGGTCGCGGGCGGGGTGCGGCGGCGCATCGGGATCCTTCGGATCGGCGTGTCGCCACAGCATGTGGCATTGCAGGTCGATGTCCGAGAGATAGACGAAGGTGGCGTCACCCGGTGCGAAGCGCTCGAGCGCGAGCGCCACCATCCGCCGCGTGTCCTGCTGCACGAGCGCCACCTGCTCGAGATAGTCGTCGTCGTCGAAGACGCCGTCCTTGAGCGCATCGGTCTCCTCGGGCATCCCCTTGGTGTAGAAGAAACCGAGCCGCAGGAAGAGCTCCGCCACGAAGTCGTCGGGGCTGGTGAGCGGTACCGCGGGGCTCGCCGGCGAGATGTTCACCGGCGAGGCATACACCTGGAAGCCCGGCGAGAGCTCTTTCGCGTAGAAGCGGACGGTGCCCGCCACCGACACGAGGCCCATCGGCAGCGCGTCGAACTCGAGCTCCACCCACTCCGACCACTCGCCCTGCCGCAGCAGCGCGCGCTGGTCGTCGACCTCGATCACCGCGGCCGCGCGGTCGGCGGAGAGGTGGATCGTCACGCCCTTTGTGAGGTAGTCGTCGTCGGCGGGGATCGCTCCGGGCTCCAGGTGGAACTGGTCCGGCGGGCCGCGCAGGATCGCGCTGACCGTGTCGGGATGCCCGTCGAGGTCGAGGTCCTGCACCCGCACCCGCTCGATGTCGCCCTTCGGATCCTTCTCCACGGGCTGGTCGGTGTACAGCGTGTAGGTGCCGAAACCGCCGCGCACGTCCACGGTGCCCATGCCGCCCAACACGCGCGCCTCGGAAGGCGGCGTCGGGAAGTTGCCCGGGATCCGGTACACCTCGACGTCGACGCCGTGCTGAGCCAGCACATCCCACCACGGCGTTCCACCGCGGTTGTTGATCACCGCCGGAGCGGAGGTGGGGATCACATAGCCGAAGAAGTGCAGCGCGCTGCCCGGATCGTCCACCGGCGGCGTCGCGGACGAGATCGGCTTGTAGGTGGCCGGGTCGCGATGGATGAAATCGAAGATCCCGTGCCCGCCGGGGTTCATGCCGGTCACGAAGTTCGACCAGGCCACCGGGCTCTGCGGCGGGACCGACGTGGCGAGAGGCTGGAACGCGCCGTCGGCGCGAAGCTGCGCGAAGTTCGGCATCTCGCCGCGATCGATCAGCCGCTCGAGGATGACCGGATCCATGCCGTCCACGCCGACGACGAACACGCCCGCGCGGTCGTGGTGGGCCGCCGCGGCCGCAGACAACACGACCGCCACGACTGGGAAGAGCAACCGAACGGTGCCCATCGCGGACGCGGTCATGACGCGCTGCGGACCCTTCGTCCCGGCTCGGGGAAGATCAACGCTCCCGGCGCGGCTCCGCTCTGCGCGAGGCTCGTCGGATCGAGCATGCCCCGGACCTCGCCCGCGGCGCCGCGCTCGGGAAAGATCATCTCGCCCTGCATGTAGCCCGGGATCTCCTGGCCGAACAGGCGCAACACGCTGGCCGGGACGTCGACGAGCCGCGGATTCTCTGCGCAGATCGCGCGGTTGCACAGGAAGACACCCGGCACGATCGACGGATCGACGCAGTGGTCGCCGGACCAGCTCCTGTCGTTGTCGGTGAAAACCGATTCGCTCACCTGGCCGGTCGCGCACTCCCAGCTGTGGCGGTAGCCGCCCTCCCACCCGACCAGCAGGTCGGGGGCGTCGAAGCGGTACGGACCGCTGAAGAACTGCTGCGAGACAGCGACGCGCCGCACACAGGTCTTGGCCGTCTGCGGGTCGACGAGCTGCCCGAGCTTTTCGGCGAGCTCCTGCACGAGCTTCCGGTACTCGCTGCCCTCTGCGACGATGCCGGAGCGCTCGCGACCCTTGCGGTTGACGAACACGCCGGTGAGGCCGAGCGCGAACGCTTTCGTGCGGCTCCAGTCGATGCCGTCCAGGTACTCGCCGCTCGTGCGCGCGTTCTCGTCGAGTAGGAAGAGGTAGCCGTTGTCGCGCAGCCAGCTGTTCACGTTCACGCAGCGCCGGAAGTTGGTGAACCCGTGGTCGCTGATGACCATGAACGTGGTGTCCGGGTCGTCGACCAGGTGCCAGACCTTGCCGAGCAGCTGGTCGGTCCGCTCGTACACCCGGCCGATCGCGTCCTTCCACACCTCGGTGTCCTTGCCGGCGTTCGCCGGGTGGGAGGGATCCAGGTAGCGGTAGAACATGTGCTGTACGCGGTCGGTGGTGTCGAACACCGTCGTGATCAAACCCTTCTTCGACTGGGCGATCGCGTCGAGGAACATGCGCTCGCGCTCCTCGTAGAAGCACATCGCCTGCTCGAAGAAGACCTTCTCGTCGACCACGCGGTTGTTGAGCGCCCAGGTGTCTTCCGCGAGCCCGAGCGTCGCGAACTTGCCCTGCTTCTTCGCGAGGTAGATCGCGTACACCTCGGGATGCGCGATCGGCATCGCCGGGTGCTCCGGATCGATGTGGATCGGCGTCATGTAGAGGTTCACTTCGGGCACGGCCGAGATCAGGTAGAACTTCGCGATGCCGCGGACTTTGATGCCGAGGCCGGCCTTGAACGGCAGCTCGATCCACTCCGAGTACTCGCCGAGCGCGAGCGTGATCGCCTCGTCCACGCCCTCGATCGACAGCAGGGCGGTCTGGCCGTCCGCCGCCGGCACCAGCGTGAAGGGCAGCGTCATCCGTCCGCCCGACCGGAGCATCGCGTGGTCGGGGCCGGCGATCCGCGAGCGGATCACGCCATCCCGGCGCCGCAGCACGGTCTGCTCGCCGCCGACGAACACCGCCTGGCCGTCCCCGCTGGTTTCGGTGCTGAAGAACGAGAAGGTGCCCTGGCTGCCGCGCAGGTCCGGAACGCACATCCCGGACAGCAAGAGCCCGTTCTTGAACGGCACCGGCGGGAAGGTGATCGGCACGCGCTGGATGATCGAGAAGATGTTCTTCTCGCCGAGCAGCTTCCAGAAATGCTGGCTCTTCTGCCGCAGCTTCATCCGCGCCTTGCCGAGCGGGATCATGTAGCGGCCGATGTTGATCACGCGCTTCGCGTTTCCGATGTCGGTGGAGGAGAGCATCGGCGCGTAGGTGCACGGGTCGCGCGTCAGGAAATCGTAGATGCCGTGCCGGCTCGCATCGACGCCCGTTGCGAACGTGGACCAGGCCACCGGCGACATCGACGGCACGCTGGTGTCGAGCGGCCGGAACACGCCGCGCTCCGCGAGCTTCGAGAAGTTGGGCATGCGCCCTTCGAGCATGAACTTCGCGAGCAGACCCGGATCCATGCCGTCGAGACCCAGGATCACGACCCGCTTGCTGATCGCGTTCTTGTACGGGTTGCCGACCGTGAGCAGCCGATACGCGAGGCGGATCGGCCAGGTCAGGATGATCGCGAACGCGATCGCGAAGGTGGTGATCAGCACCAAGAGCGACCCGACGAACGCGAAGCCGGCGCCGGGTCCGATGTAGGCGTGGATCGGCTCGGGGAGCAGGCAGGCGGCGGAAAACGCGGCCGCGGCGGCGAACCTGACGCGCATTGCGATGGGGTGGGCTCCTGGGAGGCGCTGATTCCTGGCTTCGGGCGAATCGCGAGAATAGACTACCTGCCATGCGCGGATTCGGCGTCGTCGCGATCGCCTTGGCCCTGGCCGCGTGCGCCGAGACGGCTCGCGACTCGCTGGCCGCGGCTCGCGAGGCGCTCGCCGGCGCTCGCTACGCCGAGGCGGTCAGCGCGGCGGATGCGGGGCTCGCCGGCGGCGCCGACGAGGTCACGGCGTGGGGCCTCGAGCTCGTGAAGCTCGAGGCGCTGGCCCGGAACGGGCGTGGCGACGAGACCGTGGCGCAGCTCGCCAGGATCGCCGAGCAGCGCCCGCAGAACGTGCCGGCGGATCAGTACGCAGCGACGGCGGACCAGCTGCGCGGGGCGGACCAGCGCGCAGTGGCGATCCAGGTGCTGGACCTCGGCCTGAAGCGCTTTCCGGAAGACACCGCGCTGCTGGCCCAGATCGAGGCCGCCAAAGAGGCACCGGCGCCCGGCAGCGACGAGCTCAAGATGCTGGAGTCGCTCGGCTACGTGGAGTAGCGCCGGGCCGCGCTACGGAGCGGGGCTGACGGGCTCCAGGATCGCGCGTCGCCGCGAGCGGTACTCAGTTTCGGTGATGCGGCCCTCGCGCCGATCCTCCTCCACGTCGGCGAGGTCGCGCAGCTGCTGCGGCGAGAGGTAGTCGGGCATTCGCAGCACCGGGTCGTCGAGATCGTCGACCTCCGGCGGGCTCTCCATCAGGATCTCCCGGCGCACCACCTCGCCGCTCGGCAGCACGCGGGTGCGGCTGGGCCGCGCGAAGACCGGATCGCGCCAGTCGATCGCGACGCTCTGGTTGCTCACCAGCGACATCGCCGTCCCGGCGTAGAGCTTGAAGCGCTGCGGATGGTCGCCGATGTGCGGCTCGGGGATGCGCTCGTCGCGCTGCTTGGGGATCTCCCAATCGTGGCGTGCCAGGTGCACGTAGAGCCGCTCGTCGCGCACGTACGCGACGAAGCTGGTCAGGAAATCGTGGTCGAAGACGCCCCAGCGCTGGGTGTCGCGGATCGCCATCACGACGACTTCCTGGCTCGGCTCGGCCTGGGCGAGCGCTTTCGAAACCCCCTCGGCGATCGTGTACAGCATCTCGGTCTGGATCGCGGGGACGCGCTCCTTGTCGCCTTCGAAACTCAGCAGCACGCCCTTCGGCGGCCGCAGATCGATCCGCGACAGGATGTGCGCCACGCGCACCGGCGCGATCGTGACCGGATGCGAGTAGCCCTTGTCGATCGGGCTCATCCAGCGCACGTCCGAGCGTAGGAAGATCTCGATGCCGCCTTCCTCGAAGACGTCCGTCTTCGACGGGCGCGTGATGCAGCCGCTCGCGAGACCGGCGACGAGGCTAGCCAGCACGAGGCGATGCAGAAAGCCAGGCCGTGCGCGAAGCATGGCAGGCAGTCTACTGGTCGGCCAAATGGCAAGCGACCGCCCGAAGCTCCCGCGCGCCTCCATGGAGACTCACTCGCAGCTCCGAGTGCCGCGATAGTCGCGACCTGTGTCCCTCCGCGGTAGAGAGCATGAGCATCGGCGCGCGGCGGACCCTGAGCTTCTCAGCCGGTGAGCTCCGCCTCCTCCTCGTCGTCGTCGTCGAGCAGGGCCCCGCCGACGAGATCGATGGTCCCGGGCGGGACGCTCCCCCGCGGCGGGGTCGGCCCCTCTCCGAGGCGCTGCGTCTCCCACATCCGCCGGTAGAGCGGGCATTCCCGGAGCAGCCGCTCGTGGGAGCCGAGCCCGACGCTGCGGCCGCTGTCGAGCACGAGGATGCGGTCCGCGTGGCGCAGCGAGGAGAGGCGGTGCGCGACGACCAGGGTGGTGCGGCCCTCCATCAGGCGCTCGATCGCGCGCTGCAGCTTGGCCTCCGCGATCGAGTCGAGGCTCGAGGTCGCCTCGTCGAGCAGCAGGATGGGGGCGTTCTTGAGCAGCGCCCGCGCGACGTTGATGCGCTGAGCCTGTCCGCCCGAGATGCCCCGGCCTCCGATGCCGACGACGGTGTCGTAGCCCTCCGGCAGGTCGAGGATCTCGTCGTGCACCTCGGCGACCGCGGCGGCCCGCTCCACCTCGGAGTTGCTAGCGGAGGGCCGTCCGCGGCGGATGTTGTCCCGGACCGAGGCTGTGAACAGGAACGGCTCCTGCGTGACGATCGCCAGATGGTCGTACACGTCGGTGAGTCGGAAGGAGCGCAGGTCCTTGCCGTCGAAGCGGACGGCTCCCGACGTCGGGTCGTAGAACCGTGCCACCAGGCCAAGCAGCGTAGTCTTGCCCGCGCCGGACGGCCCAGCGATGCCGATCGTCTCACCGGCCGCGATCTCCAGCGAGAGGCCCTCGAGCACCGAGCGATCGCCGTAGCCGAACGTGACGTCGGCGAGCGAGATCCGGCGCGGCGCTGCCGTCAGCGCGACGGCGTCGGTACGATCCTGCACCTCGGACCGCTCGCCCAGCAGCTCGGAGATCCGCTGCGCGGCCGCGCTGTAGCGTTGAATCTCCATGAAGTTGGTGTTGACGTTGTTGGCGGGCCCGTGGAGGGCCCGGATCGCCATCAGGAACGCGAGCAGTCCCGGCCAGCTGAGCGTTCCGGCCATCACCTGGAAGCCGCCGACGATCACGACCGTGGCGAGGCTGACGCCCGCCAGGGACTCGAGCACGACGCCGGCCAGCTCGTGGACTCTCGTCATGCGGATCTGCTCGTCGAAGTAGCGCCGGGCCTTCTCGACGGCCGCGCGGGCTTCCGCCTCCTCGCCGCGGTAGGCCTTGATGATGCGCAGGCCGCGGAGGATCTGGAGAACCACGTCGAAGAGCACGTAACCCTTGCGCCGGACGGAGAGCGAGCGCGCCCGGGTGCGGCGTCCGATCAGCGCGATCGGGACCAACCCGAGCAGGAGCACTCCGATCACCCACCCGGCCAGCCGCGGGCTGATCCAGACGGCCGAGGCCATCAGGCCGAGCGCAAGCGCGCTCTCCATCACGAGCGTGCCGTACGCCATCACGACGTTGCGCAGGTGCGAGACGTCCTGACGGATGGCCTGGATGAAGTCGCCCTGGCTCTGGCGGTCGAAGAACGGGACAGAGAGGGCGAGCAGATGGCGGACCAGCCGTTCCATCAACCCGAGCTCCACGATCTTGACGATGCGCTGCCGAACCACTTGGCTGTCGTAGAGGAAGAAGCTCGCCCCCGCGTAGGAGACGACGAGCAGGCCGGCCACCAGCCAGAGGGCGGTGGCGGCCCCGAGCTCCTGGGCGAGGGACCGGGCGAGGCCGTGTCCCTCGCCGAGCACGCCCACCAGGAACTCCTGGATCAGGAACACGCTGGCCATCACCAGCGCCGTCCGGCCCAGGGAGGTCCCAAGGAAGCGCAGGAGCAGCTGCCTCTCGTGGCGGAGGAGCTGGAGGATGTGCTGTCCGGCGGGAAGGGGCATGCGCTCTCCCTCCGCAGAGTATGCTCTTTCGGAGCCCGGGCCAGAGGGAGACCCAGCTCTTGGCGAGCACGAGGAACCAGGACCACCGCGACGCACCGGGCCCACTCCCCCTGATGCCGGATATCGCGCTGCTGGCCCTGCCGCCGGACGCGTGGGGCAGCTACTGGGGCTCGCGGCATCACATGCTCACAGGGCTCGCGGCCTGGTTCCACGTGCTATGGGTCGACCCTCCGCAGCACTGGCGCACGAGCTGGCGCCCGAGCCGCCGCAGCGCACCGCCGGGCGGCGCCCCTCCTGGGACCCCCGGCTTCACGCGGCATGTCTCACCGCGCTGGTTGCCTCACGTCCATCGGCCCGCGGGCCTCTCGCGCAAGATCGACCGCGCGCGCTGGCTGCGTGCGCGGGAGGTCTTGGCGCGGCGCGGCTGCCGTCGGATCGTCCTCGACCTCTGGAAACCGCATTATGCGCCGGCGCTCGACGCCGTGCCGCACGACCTGTCCGTCTACCACATCACCGACGAGTACACCTACGCCGAGCAGGAGCGTCCGATCGATCCGCAGGAACGGGCGCTGATCTCGCGCGTCGATCAGGTCTTCATCCTGTCGCGGAGCTCGTTCGAGAAGAAGGCCCGCTACAACCCGCACAGCCTGTTCCTCCCCAACGGAGTCGACTACGAGGCCTTCGCGACGCCGCGGCCCGAGCCCCGCGATCTGGCGTCGATTCCCCGCCCGCGGATCGGCTACGTCGGCTACGTCAAGAAGCACCTCGACTTCGGCCTGCTGCTCGCGCTTGCGGAGCGCCACCGCGAGTGGTCGTTCGTGCTGGTCGGGCCGGACGGAACCCTCGGCGAGGGCGCCGCGCTCGCACGCCGCGTCCGCGCGCTCCCCAACGTCCATTCGCTGGGCGGCAAGCCCCGCGAAGATCTGCCCGCGTACGACCAGCACATCGACGTGGGTGTTCTCTGTTACGCGAGCAACGGCTACACGAAGTTCGTGAACCCGCTCAAGCTGCGCGAGTATCTCGCAGCCGGTCGTCCGGTGGTCGGCACGCCGCTGGCCTCCTTCGAGGAGTTTCGCGAGGTGATGGAAGTCGCTCGGACACCGGAACAGTGGTCCGATGCGATCGCGCGGGCCCTCGAGCCGGCCGCGTCGTCGCCGGCCCGGATCGAAGTGCGCCGCCGCGTGGCGCGAAGGTACGACTGGGCGCTGCTCGTCGATCGCATGGCGCAGACGCTCTGCGAACGCCTGGGCGGGGCGTCGATCGAGCGATTCGAAGCCCTGCGGGTCGTTTCGGGCCGCCCGGTCGAAGGCGCACTTCGATGAGCGCGCGCGTCCTGTTCGTCGGCATCGATGCGGGCGACGCGGACCTGATCCGCGCGTGGGCGCACGCGGGGGTGCTCCCGAATCTGCGCGAGCTGCTCGCGCGCGGGACGTCGGCGACGAGCGAGAACCCGGTCGGGCTCTTCGTGGGCGCCGTGTGGCCCTCCTTCTACACCGCGACCTCGCCCGCGCGGCACGCGCGCTACTGCTTCAACCAGATCGAGCCCGGGAGCTACGCGCAGCCGAAGTTCCGGCCGACCGACGTGAAGCGCGAGCCGTTCTGGAACGCGCTCGGACGCGCCGGCCGCCGTGTGGCGATCGTGGACGTTCCCAAGACGTTCCCCTCGGCCGATCTCAATGGGATCCAGCTGGTCGACTGGGGCACCCACGATCCGGACCACGGCTACTCGAGCTGGCCGCCCGCGCTCGCCGCGGAGCTCGAGGCGCGCTTCGGACACCCCGATCACCGCTGCGACGGGTCCGGTCGCGGGATCCCCGAGTTCGAGGCGCTGCGCGATCGACTGCTCGAGCGCATCGAGCGGCGCGGCAATCTCGTCGCGCACCTGCTGGACCGGGAGCACTGGGACCTGTTCGGCGTCGTCTTCAGCGAGAGCCACTGCGTGGGTCACCAGTTCTGGCACGTCCACGACCCGCAACATCCGCGGCACGACCGGGCACTCGCGGATGCGCTCGGGGACCCGATGCGCGACGTCTACGCGGCGTTGGACGCGATGCTAGGCCGCCTCCTCGGGCAGGTGGGGAGCGACGCAAGCGTCTACGTCCTTGCCAGCCACGGCATGGGGCCGCACTACGACGCCACCTTCCTGCTGAACGAGATCCTGCGCCGGCTCCGCGAGGCGCCGCACTCGACGCTCCGCCGCCGCACCGGCGAGCTGCTGTCACGGGGCTGGGCCCGCACCCCGATGCCGCTCCGCAGGTGGTTGTCCCCGCTGCGGGAGCGGACCCGCGAGCGTCTCGGCCGCGCCTTCCCGTCGGCGGAGGTGGAAGGCAGCCACCGGTATTTCGAGGTCCCGAACAACGACGTCTACGGCGGGATCCGGATCAATCTGGCGGGCCGGGAACCCGCGGGCGGGGTGCTCCCCGGCGCCGACTTCGACGCCGTGTGCGACGAGCTCGAGCACGAGCTCCGCCAGCTCGTCAACCTGGAGACCGGCCGGCCGCTGGTGAGGCGCGTGCTGCGCACCGCCGAGCACTACGTCGGCGAGCACCTCGATGCGCTGCCGGATCTTCTCGTGGAATGGGACCGCGAGGCTCCGATCCGACGGATCCACTCGCCGCGCATCGGCACGATCGAGCGGGAATTCGACGGCGGACGCACCGGAGACCACAAGCCGAACGGGCTGCTGATGGCCGCTGGCCCCGGGATCCCGCCGCAGCGGCTCGAGCGACCCGTCTCCGTGACGGACATCGCGCCCACGCTCGCGGCGCGGCTCGGCGTCGTGCTCGCCGGCGTGGACGGCGCGCCGATCCCCGAACTCGTCCCGTGACGATGGCTCGCTAACTAAAGCGTCAGTGCCTGCACCACCCGGTAGGTTACGAAGCTCGCGGTGTACGCCAGTGCGAGCAGGTAGCCGAACGCGAACGCGGGCCAGCGCCACGTGTTGGTCTCGCGCGCCATGATCGCGATCGTCGACAGGCACTGCAGCGCGAACACGAAGAACACCAGCAGCGCGGCGACCGCCGGCGGGTCGAACACCGGACGCCCGGTGCGTGGGTCGACGTCGGCGCGGATCGCCGCGCGCAGCGACGTCTCGTCGTCGGACGAGGCGTAGATCTGCGCGAGCGTCGCGACGATCACCTCGCGCGCGGCGAGGCTCGCCAGCAGCCCGACCCCGATCTTCCAGTCGAAGCCGAGCGGCGCGATCAGCGGCTCGATCGCGCGCCCGGCCGTCCCGGCGAAGCTGTGCTCCAGCGCGGTTCGACTCGCCTGCTCGGGGCTCGCCCCGGCGGGCGCTTCGCTGCGCGGGAACTGGAGCAACACCCAGAGCACCACGCTCACCGTCAGGATGATCGTGCCGGCGCGCCGCACGAACGCCCACGCGCTGCCCCACACCTGCGACAGCCATAGCTTCGCCGACGGCATCCGGTAGGAGGGCAGCTCGAGGTAGAACGGGATCGCTGCGCCGGGTAGCAGCGTGCGCTCGAGCACCGCAGCGACTACCAGCGCCGAGACACCGCCGAGCAGGTAGAGCGCGAGCAGCACGAGCCCCTGGAGTCCGAGCGGGCCCGCCACCGGAACCGCCGGCACGAACGCCCCGATCAACAGCGCGTACACCGGGAGCCGCGCCGAGCACGTCATCAACGGCGCCACCAGGATCGTCACCAGGCGATCGCGCGGCGACGGAATCGTGCGCGTCGCCATGATTCCGGGCACCGCGCACGCATACGAAGAGAGCAGCGCGACGAACGCGCGCCCCTCGAGCCCCACCCGACCCATCACGCGGTCGACCACGAACGCCGCGCGCGCCATGTAGCCAACGTCCTCCAGCAGGTACAGGAGCCCGAACAGCAGAACGATCTGCGGAAGGAAAGCGATCACGGCGCCGACGCCGGCGACGAGGCCGTCGGCGAGGAAGTCGACGAGCAGGCCCGGCGGCAGCGCCGCGTGCAGCCACGCCGCGCCTGCGCCGATGCCGGCGTCGATCGCGTCCATCGCGGGGGCGGCCCACGCGAAGATCAGCTGGAAGAAGGTCACCATCACCGCCGCGAACAGCAGCGTTCCCGCCACCGGGTGCAGCACCCAGCGGTCGATCGCGTCGGTCAAGCGGTGGGCGCCAGGCCGCTCGCCGACAACGCTCGCGAACACCGAGTCGGCCCAGTGCGATCGCTCGAGCGGATCGCGCGGCGGAAGCAACACGGGTCGGCTCCAGCCCTCCGGCTCTCCGAGCAGCCGCACCAGCGCGTCCAGCCCGCGCCCGCGGTGTCCCACCACACCCAGCACCGGGATGCCGAGCGCCCGCTCGAGGCGGGGCAAGTCGAGGCTGCCGCCGCGGGCGGCGAGCTCGTCGGTCATCGTCAGCACCAGACAGGTAGGGCGCTCGCGCAGCAGGACCTGCGCGACGAATGGCAGCGAGCGCTCGAGACTGCACGCGTCGGCCACCACGACGAGCGCGTCGGGTGCGGCGGAGAGCTCGCCAGCCAGCACGCGCGTGACCACCTCTTCATCGGAGCTCAGAGGCTCGAGGCTGTAGGTCCCGGGCAGGTCGATGACCACGGCCGCGCGCGCACCGAGGCTCACCGCCGCCTCGCGGCGCTCGACGGTAACGCCGGGATAGTTGCCCACCTTCGCGCGCAGCCCGGTCAGCGCATTGAACAGCGTCGTCTTGCCCGAGTTCGGGGCGCCCAGCAGGCCCAGGCGGATCGCCGCAGTCATGCGCCGGGCAGCAGTGCGACGCCTACCCGTTCCGCCTCCGAGCGCCGCAGGCAGAAGCGCGAGCCGCGCAGCTCGTAGGTGGTCGGGTCGCCGAGCGGCGCCCGGCGGATCACGCGCAGCCGGGTGCCCGGCCGGAAACCCAGGTCGAACAGGCGCCGGCCGATCGGGCTCGATCCGTCGAGCACCTTCACCACCGCGCACTGACCCGGCGCGAGCCGCGACAGCGGTTGGGTTCGAGAGGACGGCAGCGTGACGTTCATGGGAGATCGAAAATGAATTCCGATTTCAACAGGTCTGCGCAGCGTAGCCTGTCCGCACTTCGCCCGCCTCATGCTCGCTGCATGGCGCGCGCTCTCACAGCTTCCGCGAACGTGTTCGCAGAGTGGTGTGGCGACGGGCTCCATTCTGGAAATCAATTCCAGAACCAATACTTACGTTACTCGTTCTCGCTCCGCAGCTGGCGGGTCATCAGCTGCAGGGCGGCCTCCGCGGGCGTCCACTCGGCATCGAGCACCCGGCGCACGCCCTCGCTGATCGGCATCTCGACGCCGTGCAGCGCGGCCAGCGCGCAGGCCGCCCGCGTCGTGCGCACGCCTTCCGCCACCTCGCTCATGCCGCCGACGATCTCGTCGAGGTCCCGGCCCGCCGCGAGCTCCATCCCGACGCGGCGGTTGCGCGAGAGATCGCCGGTGCAGGTCAGGACCAGATCGCCGACGCCCGCGAGCCCGAGGAAGGTCATCGGATCGGCGCCCATCTGGCTGCCGAGCCGCGTCATCTCGCGCAGCCCGCGCGTCATCAGGCCGGCGCGCGCGTTCAGCCCGAGCCCCAGCCCGTCGCAGATGCCGACCGCGATCGCGATCACGTTCTTCAGCGCGCCTCCCAGCTCGGCGCCGATCACGTCGCGGCTCGTGTAGCAGCGGAACGCGGGCGTCGAGAGCGACTGCTGCACCGAGATCGCGTAGCTCTCGACGTGGCAGGCCAACGTCACTGCAGTGGGGCGACCGTCAGCGATCTCGCGGGCGAAGGATGGACCCGACAGGAACACCAGCCGCGGGTGGATCGCCGGATCGAGCAGCTCTGCGAGCACCTGATCCATCCGCATCCAGGTGTGGAGCTCGATGCCCTTGACCGTGGAGACCACGATCGCGTCCGAACGGATCGACCCCGCGGCCGTGCCCATCACGTCGCGCACGCCGTGGCTCGGAATCGCGCAGATCACGATCTCGCGATCGGCCACCGCCTCTTCGAGGTCGGACGTCGCGCGGAGCCGGTCGGGCAGCCGAAGGTCGCACAGGTAGTGGGGATTCCGGTGCAGGCGATTGATCGCCGCGGCCGTCTCGGGTCGCCTCGCCCAGAGGATCACGTCATGCTCGCGAGCGCAGAGCATGGCGAGGCACGTGCCGAAGCTACCCGCTCCGAGGACGCCGACGGGGATCGCCACGCTCGGATTCTATCACCGGTTCTGCGCGCGATTTCGGGCTCTCGATTTCTTGACGCGCTGTGGGCCCGCGACTACCTTCCGCGCGGTTTTCGTCGGTGGAACGGGCACTTTCGCCGGACTGACTACACGCTTACTACACGGGCTGGTGTCGATCCGCAGGGAGGAGTGCGCGCATCATGCTCGCGGAGTACACGGGTGTCCTCGTCGTGGTCACGCTCGGGGTGATCATCGTGTGCGCGATGCTCGGCATCCATCTCCTGCTCGGGCCGCATCGCGAGTTCCCCGAGAAGCAGGAGCCTTTCGAGTGCGGCGAGCGCCAGATCCGGCCGCCCCGCCAGCGCTACGCGGTGAAGTTCTACATGGTCGCCATCCTCTTCGTCGTGTTCGACGTCGAGGCGGTCTTCTTCTACCCGTGGGGGGCGGTCTTCACCGAGCTGGGCTGGTACGGATACGTGGCGATGTTCGTGTTCACGATTCCGCTCGCGGTCGGGCTGCTCTACGAATGGATGAAGGGCGGGCTCGAATGGTGATCTCCGCGGACGCCCGCGCCCGCATCGACGCCGAGATCCAGAAGTACCCGCACAAGCGCGGCGCGCTGCTTCCGGCGCTGCACATCGTGCAGGGAGAGCAGGGCCACGTGAACACCGACGCCGCGCGCGCTGTGGCCGAGATCTTCGAGATCCTCCCGGTCGAGGTGATGGAGGTGGTCTCGTTCTACAACATGTTCTTCGATTCGCCCCAGGCGCGTCACCACGTCTACGTGTGCACCAACCTGCCCTGCTCGCTGCGCGGCGCGCGCGGGCTCTTGCGCGAGCTCTCGCAGCACCTCGGCGTCGATGAGTCGGGGGACACCGCCGACGGCCGCATCCACCTCGGCCACGAAGAGTGTCTCGGGGCCTGCGCCTACGCCCCGATGCTGCGGATCGACGACACCTATCACGAGGATCTCGACGTCGAGAAGGCGAAAGCCCTTCTGGACGCGCTCGCGTAGCCCCGCCACACCATGCTCACCGTTCCGTACACGACGCAGTACCTGACCGAGCATTTCGCGGACGGCGACTACACGACGCTCGCGGGCTACGAGCGCAAGGGCGGTTATCGGGCCGCGCGCGTGGCGCTGACCCAGATGTCCCCCGCCGACGTGATCCAGCTCGTGAAAGACTCGGGTCTCCAGGGGCGCGGCGGCGCCGGCTTCTCGACCGGGATGAAGTGGTCATTCATGCCGGCCGGCGGCGACGCGCCGAAGTATCTCGTCTGCAACGCCGACGAGTCGGAGCCCGGCTCGTTCAAGGACCGCATCCTGCTCGAGCGCGGCGCGCACCAGATGCTCGAGGGGATCCTGATCGCGGCCTGGGCCACCGGCGCCGATAAGACCTTCGTCTACATCCGCGGCGAGTACGCGCAGCCGGCAGTGACGCTCCAGCGCTGCATCGACGAGGCTTACGCCGCGGGCTACCTCGGCGCCAACGTGATGCGCACCGGCTTTCGCCACGACGTGGTGATGCAGCGCGGCGCCGGCGCCTACATCTGCGGAGAGGAGACGGGGCTGCTCGAATCGCTCGAGGGCAAGAAGGGTCAGCCGCGCAAGAAGCCGCCGTTCCCGGCACAGTACGGCGCGTTCGGCATGCCGACGACCGTGAACAACGTCGAGACCTTCTCCCACGTGCCGCACATCGTCGCGAACGGCGCCGAGTGGTTCCGCGGCTTCGGCACCGAGAAGAGCCCCGGCACGACGATCTTCGGCGTGTCGGGCCACGTCGCGCGTCCGGGCCTCTACGAGCTGCCGCTCGGCACGCGCCTCGACGAGATCGTGTTCGAGCACGCCGGCGGCGTGCCGGGCGGGCGCAAGGTGAAGGGCGTGATCCCCGGCGGCATGTCGATGCCGATCCTGCCCGCCGGCCAGCTCGACGTGCCGATGGCCAACGAGCACCTGCGCGAGCGCAAGACGATGCTCGGCACCGGTGGCGTGATGGTGATGGACGAGACCACGTGCATGGTGCGCGTCGCGTGCGTGATCACCTACTTCTTCCGCGACGAGTCGTGCGGGCAGTGCACGCAGTGTCGCGAGGGCACCGGCTGGCTGAACAAGATCACGAACCGGATCGAGCGCGGCGCGGGCAGCGAGGAAGACCTCGCGATCCTGCTCGACGTGGCGGCGAAGATGGAGGGCCAGACGATCTGCGCATTCGCCGACGCCGCGGCCTGGCCGATTCAGGGCCTGCTCCGCCACTTCCGCGGCGATTTCGAGGAGCACGTGCGCCAGCGCAAGTGCCCGTTCTCCTCGAGCTTCGAGCTCTGATGCCGCGCATCACCGTCGACGGTAATCCGATCGAGGTCGCCCAGGGGCGCACGATCCTGCAGGCGCTCGACGACGCCGGCGTGCTGATGAACGGCGTCGACGTTCCGCATTACTGCTGGCACCCGAAGCTCTCGATCGACGGCTCGTGCCGGCTCTGCCAGGTGGAAGTGGAAGGAGTCCCGAAGCTGCAGATCGCGTGCAATACGCCGGTGCAGGACGGCATGGTCGTGCATACCGCTTCCCCGCGAGTGGTGGCGGCGCGCGAGGGCGTGATGGAGCTCCTGCTCGTCAACCATCCGCTCGACTGCCCGATCTGCGACCAGGCCGGCGAGTGCAAGCTCCAGGACTATGCGTTCGAGTACGGCGTCTCGGCGTCGCGTTCGCGCGAGCCGCGCCGCGCGCTGAAGAAAAACGTCGATCTCGGGCCGACGATCGTCTTCGACCAGGAGCGCTGCATCTTGTGCCGGCGCTGCGTGCGTTTCTGCCGCGAGGTTCCCGGGACCGGTGAGCTCGTGGTGCTCGGCCGCGGCGACGACTCGGTGATCGAGACCTTCCCCGGCGTGCCGCTCGACAACGACTACTCGATGAACGTCGCGGATATCTGCCCGGTCGGCGCGCTCACCACGAAAGATTTCCGGTTCAAGATCCGCGTCTGGTTCCTCGACGACGTGCCCGGGATCTGCACCGGTTGCTCAAAGGGCTGCAACATCCATCTGGGCGTCGCGAATAATAGAGTCTACCGATATCAGCCACGGCGCAACGACGCGGTGAACGACACCTGGATCTGCGACGAGGGGCGGATGTCCTACCGGCGGGTCGGCGCGCCCGACCGCCTGCGGCGCGCGCTGGTGCGCGGCGAGCTCGGCGTGCCCGAAGCCACCGACTTTGGTGCGGCGGTCGCGGCGGCGGCCGAACGCATCGCACACCTGCGCGACACGAAGGGCGCCGGCGTGATCGCCGGCATCGCGTCACCCCACGCCACCAACGAGGATCTGTTCGTGTTCCGCCGCTTCCTCGACGAGCTGGGCGCCGGAGCGTTTGGTGTGGCGGTGACGACGGGACGCGCCGACGGGCTGCTGATCCAGGCCGAGAAGGCCGCCAACGCCTTTGGCGCCCATGCGTTCGGGTTTTCTGACGCGGCGGCGCTGTGCGATCGGATCCGCCACGGCGGAGTGGACGGCCTGATCGTGCTGGGCCACGACGCGCTCGGCGCCGACTACCTCGGCGGTGTGGAGGCGCTCGCGGGCCTCGACACGGTCATCGCACTCGACAGCCACGACTCGGATCTCCAGCGCGTGGCGCACGTGTTGTTCCCGACGCGGGTGGCCGCCGAGAAGCACGGCACGCTGACGAATCACGCCGGCCGCGTTCAGAAGGTGGAGCCGGCGGTCGAGCCCGCGTACGACGCGCGCTCGGAAGGCGAGGTCCTGGCGGCGCTCGGCGCCGCGCTCGGGCTCGCGGGATTCGACGGCCGCTTCGACGCTAGCGAGGTGTCGAAGGCGCTGTCCCAGAGCGTGCCCGCATTCGCCGACGCCTCGCTCGACGCGGTCGGCCCGAGCGGCGTGCCGCTCGCGGGGGGCCCCCGCTGGTGATCGTCGAGGTCGTGATCAAGTCGCTCTTCATCCTGCTCGTGGTGGTGGCCGCGCTCGCGCCGGTGATCACCTGGATCGAGCGCAAGCAGAGCGCGGTGATGCAGGACCGGATCGGCGCGAACCGGGCCGACATCGGCGGCATCACCGTGCTCGGTCTGCTGCACCCGCTCGCCGACGTGCTGAAGCTCTTGTCGAAGGAAGACGTCGTGCCACAGGGTGCGAATCGCGTGATGCACCTCGTCGCGCCGCTGGTCGCCGCGGTGCCAGCGGTGGTCGCCTACGCGGTGATCCCGTTCGGCGGCGTCTACACGTTCGGCTCGCACACGCTCTCGCTGGTCGCCGCCAACCCGGACTGGGGCCTGCTCTACATCTTCGCGATCGGCTCGATCGCCACCTACGGCACGGTGATGGCGGGCTGGTCGAGCAACAACAACTGGTCGCTCCTCGGCGGTCTGCGAGCCTCGGCGCAGATGATCTCGTACGAGGTCACGATGGGGCTCTC
>Ga0184637_10001138_pt1 | contig 18563 bp, 28 predicted proteins | sample PLM3_127_b2_FD_133143 | JGI IMG/M metagenome (GOLD analysis project Ga0184637, IMG submission 133143) | Groundwater sediment microbial communities from an aquifer in East River, Colorado, USA - PLM3_127_b2 | ecosystem: Environmental > Terrestrial > Soil > Riparian zone | place: USA: East River...
ACCATCAAGAACGGGTACGCCTAGCTCGGGAAGGCGGCGTGCAACCAGGCCGAGGCCGGTAGGGGCACGGGCCCGAACCCCTCTAAGCCGACTGGCGGTGAGACACCGGCGACGTGAACGCCTCTGGCCTGATCCGCGAGGCCATCAGCCGGGCCGGCCACCGCGTGACCATGTCTATCGAGCAGGCGAGCTACCAGGGCGCGCGGCCGTTCTACCTGATCGCTCGGCACGCCCGGAAGGGCGGCGGGGCCGACCTGCGATACGTGCCCGTCGTCTACGGCGTGCTGGACGACCGGCACGCCGAGCCAGCCGGGCAGAGACGGGTCTCGGCCGAGGCCCGCGCCCTGGCCGTTTTCGAGGCGTTCGCTCAGGACGTCACAGACCCCGCCTCCCTGCTGGCTGGCGGGGGGAGGGACGCACGATCGACCCTGAACGTGAGGTCTACTACCCCCCGGCCCGCAGCGTGCATCACTCGGGCACGCGGCGCCGCTGGCGAGCGTCTGCGCGCCTACCACGCGCGCGCCAAGACCAGCACCCCGGGCCTAACCTCGATGGCAGCGCCTACAGCGTCCACAGACGCACGATCGGGCGCCACGCCGAGGGTTGAGACGCGGGCTCCGCCCGCAGCACGCTGGGGGAGCGCGGCCCGTTGAGAACAACGCCGAAGCAACGCGGGGGCGTCACCGGGAAAGGCTTCCTGCCGGGCCACAGCGGAAACGCGGGCGGGCGCCCGAAGGGCAGCCAGACCTACGCGATCCGCACGCTCGTTGCTGAAGCTCTCAACGACCCCAACGTCTGGCGGGAGGCCGTCGAGCGCTACCGCGAGACCCTCAAGACCCGGAAGACCGTCATCAGCGGTCTGGAGTTCGCAGCTCGGGTCAATCGCGAGATCGGCCTCGGGTCGAACGATGAGGTCCCTGGCAGGGTCACGATTATCTTTGAGTCCAACATCCGGCCCGGGGCGCTCAGGCGTGCACACGAGGCGCAACTCAACAAAGGGGCCGAGACGGATCCTCCCCCCAACACGCGCCGCGAGCAGAAGCGCCGCAAAGCCTCCCAGCACGTACACGCGGCGACGGTACGGGCGAAATCCGCTGCGGTGCCGGCGTGAGCGGCAAGGTCATCCCGCTCAAAAAGCCAGAATCCGCGAGCCCGGAGCCTCCCGGCCCGTGGGTCCTCGGCGAGATCTTCACCCTGGACGGCGTCGACTACGAGCTCGTCACAGCCGGCGTGGTCAAGCTCGTGGAGCTGGGCCGCAGCGAGGGGGCCGCCAAGAAGGCCCCCAAGGCCCCTTGCGACGTGCTCGATCTTCTCCGCGATGCCGGGGCGCTGGACGGCGACTACGTTCTGGTGCTGCGCCGGACGAGGGATCAGGAGTCCCGGGGGGGGGCTCGGTGAGACGCGCTTCCTCGGCGCGGCCCCACCTGGGAATACAGGTGAGAGCAGGTTCCGGCCCGGCCTCGGCGTTGCTATCAACGCGGGGATCAACGTGGGCGAGGTGGTGCTCGGATACAGGCAAATACAGGTGCACTCCGGAGGAGCCTGACGATGGGTGAGACGGCGGCGGCGTTCAGCGGACAGGAGCGCCACAACGGCGGGAATGGTGCGCCCACCCCGGGGCGGCGCCTGCTGAGACGACCATCCACCGCGGACACGGAGCGCATCGCCCGCGAGTGTCCGCCCGAGGGGCTCTCGATCCCGGTGATCGTCGACGCGATCCGCCGGGAGACAGGTTGCTCGCGGGCGACCGCCTACCGGGCCGTCGCGGACGCCTTCGCCGATGGCACCCTTGGCCGGACGGAGGACGAAGGCGCGTGAGACAACTGGCCGTGGATCAGCTCACGGAGAGCCCGACCGCGGACACCCCGTCGGCGAACCCTCTGGACCTCTTGCCGCTCAGGCAACTCGTCGTCTTCGTCGTGCGCGCCCACCAGCGGCCGCTGACCGAGCTCGCGGACCTGCTGGGGCTGAGCCGGGACACAGTTCACGTTGATCTCAAGTCGGCGATCCGCACGCTCTCAGAGCATGGCGCGCCCGCACCCGAGCGGCCCACGCCGGCGCCAGGGCGGGCGTACCGGTGCCGAGACCACGCTGGAGGATGCCCGGCGCGGTGTTCATACCTGAGACGTTGGCTCGCCGAGTTCGACCGTGAGATGCCGGCCGTGGGGCTGCGATGAGACCGGGGATGCGCTGCCCGACGTGCGGGAACTACGCGGCCTGCGAGCCAGGCGGCATCCGATGTGTCTCAGGCCACATGTTCCTGATCAAGCGCATTCTCCCGCGTGACCACCAGCTCAGCGGCCGAGACGCGCGTAACAGAATCAGGCAACGCGATCTCGACGCCAACATGATCCACCCCGGGCGGGCCCGGGAACTGGTCTTCGACCGTCTCGAACGGCTGGAAGCGCTCGACAACCTCAACAAGCGGCCCGCGGCCGAGCCCGCGGCCGTGCCCACAGTCGTGCCCGCGGCCGTGCCCGCGAGCGCCTGAACGTAACAAGGGGAGGAAACACGATGGCTGGAACGCCGGTGACGCAGAACGACCTCGACTCCGTCAAGGACGTCCCGCTCGAAGAGGCGCTCGCCTACCTCGAAGGCCTCGAGCGCCAATGTCGCGCAATGCTCAAGGCCGGCGTGATTCTCCGCGCCGTGCAGCGCGCCAAGATCCAGCAGGGCGATGCGGAGCGCGCGGCCGCCCGGCTCGGCCAGCAGAACACGGAAGCCGCGGCGGCGCTCCAGGAGCTCCTGGCGCAGGTCGTGGCCGAGCGAACGCGGCTGGACGGGCTTGTGGCCGACGTCGGCGAGACAGCGCGCAGGCATGGTGCCGCACGGCTCGCAGCCGACGAGGAAGAGGCTGCGATCGAGCGTCGTCTCAGCGAGCGCCGGGCGGACGCCGACGGCGCCCTGGCCGAGCTCGACCGCACGCATCGTGAACGGCGTGAAGCGCTGGAGGCCGAGGAGCGCGCCCTCGGCGCGAAGATCGACGGGCTACGGGAGACGTTGAGGGCGCTTGGCGCAAGGGCGGCCGCGCTGTAGCGTCCGGGACTCACTCACGAGGCGTGGAGCCTGTGTCAATACTGATCGGCATTCATGCCACCACGGACACACCAGGCGAAGCCGGAAGCTGAAGGTCTTCTCGATCGTACTCATGTTGCCGGTGTTCCAGACCACGTACCACGCTTGCGCGGGGTTCTCGGCACTCGTCGTCGCCGACCAATAGCTGCCCGGCTGGATATTGACGAAGGGATGGCCCGGTGGAAGGGCGAGAACTACCCCAGCGGGATCGATCAGGCTACCAAGTTCGACAACCGATGAAAGTCGCCACCCTTTCCGCCCGCCGACATTCTTATTCGCACACTGCGCGCGCGCATCAAACCACGTGTGGTTTGTGATCTGCGGCGTTTGTTCCCACACCAACCCCGTCTCGCGATCCAAGACCGCACGACGCCCAGGTCCGGCGCCATTCTCGAAATCGGCCAACACGACGAATCGCCTGGTGGGGTCGGGGATGATGTTGCTCCACGCTTTCAAGTCGGGCTGCAGGGAAAGGTCGATGGGCCCCGCGCCTACGGGTCCAGCGAAGACCAGGGCGGCTCCGGCAGCGAGCACGATACGAGCGCAGGTCCACATTGGGCACCTCCGAGATGATCTAAAGTGCACTCCGGATACTCCGTGAGTGGTGCCCTGTCAATCGTGAAAAGGTTTGCAGTGCCGCCAGTTCCTCACAGCGCCGGGGCGCGGTCCCTGATTCACCGTAAGTGGCTCGGGGGCGGCGCCGCGATCGCTTCCGGCGATATACTCACGGCGCAGCAAGGAGGTAGTCGCCATGGACTTCCCGCTCGGGAGCCTCGGCCTGCAGATCAAGGCCCACTGGAAGAAGTACCGCCCGCAGATGTCCGCGCAGCTCCAGAGCCAGGGGAAGTTGGAGGAGAGCGTCTACGCGGCCCAGGAGTTGACGAACGATCTGATGTACGACTTGCTGCACAAGCACCGGCTGAGCTACGACCAGGCGTGGGAGCTGGCGAGGGAGGAGTGGGCCTTCCTGCCGAGCGAGAAGGACGAGCCGAGCCCGCCGTTCGACCCGACGACGCTCAGCAGCCAACTGTCCGCCGGTGGCAAATCCGCTCGAGCTCTGAGACTACCCGGTCGAGTTCCTCGATGAGCGGCGTCGTCCCCGCCTTCCGGTAGGCCCCGACGAGCGCTCGGTAGTACCAGAGCGTGCCCTCCTTCGCCACCCCGCGCACCGCGCACGGCGCGACGCTCCTGCCTGATGGCAGCGTGCTCGTGAGCGGCGGCACCGGCGCGCGGGGTGCTCGACACGCTCGAGCTCATCGCGCCGGCCTCGGCGTCGAGCGTCCCGATCGCGCTGCGTCTGCCACGTCCCGTGAGCGAGCACGACGCGACGCTCGTCGGTGACGGCCGCGTGCTCATCACCGGAGGCCGGGACCGCCGGGGCGCCGATCGCCACCGTGCAGGCGCTCGACCTCTCCACGGGCCACGCCGTGGAGGACGATCTTCGAGGACTCGAAGGTACCGCTCCGGAAGTGGCTCGTGGCGTGGTATCTGCTGTGCTCGTCGAAGAAGGGCTTCAGCGCGCTCCAACTCCAGCGCGCTCTAGAAATTGGCAGCTACCGTACCGCATGGTTTATGCTGCATCGGATTCGGTACGCGCTTCGTGACCCGGCGTTCGCCGACAAGCTCGGCGGCACCGTGGAGGCTGACGAGGTGTACATCAACGGCAAGGTTCACGGGAAAAAGCAGGGCTTTCGAGGGAACAAGACCACGGTGGTGGCCCTTGTGGAGCGCGGCGGGCGGGCGCGGTCTATGGTGGTCGAGCATGTTACCGGCAAGAACCTCCGCGCCGTCCTGACTGAGCACGTCGAGCCGAGCGCGCGACTGATTACCGATGAGCTACCGGCGTAACCAGAAGCCGGGTCAAACGTTCGCCTCGCACGAGACGGTGAATCACCCCACGAACGAATACGCGCGAGGCGATGTCCACACCAACACCGTCGAGGGTTTTTTCTCGATCCTCAAGCGCGGCATCGACGGCATCTATCACCACATCGAGAAGCCCTACGTCGGGCAATACCTCGGCGAGTTTGATTTCCGCTACAACACGCGCGATGGTAGCGACGGTGAGCGGCTCATGCTGCGACAGTCCAGCGCACGCCGGACGGGATGAGCGCGCCGCTCCCAGCGACGGCTCCCGTCGTTCTCGTCCCGGCCGGCAAGATCCGTTGCTATCTCGATCCCAACGTCTTCCGTCGGGATACCCCCGAGGAGCACGTGCGTCAGCGCGTCGCCCGGAGCCTCGTCGAGGAATACGGCTACGACAAACGGGATCTTCACATCGAACTCCCGATCAAGATCGGGAGCGGCGCTCGGAAGAAAGTGGACATCGCCATCTTCCCCCACGGCGTCGACCATAAGCAGGAGACCGCGTACATCATCGTTGAGGCCAAGCGGGAAGATGTGCGCCCCACCGACCGCACGGAAGGCATCGCGCAACTAAAATCATATCTCGCCGCGTGCATCAATGCGCGGTGGGGCCTGTGGGTCGGCTCCGAGATGCAAGCCTTCGAGAAGGAGCAGGACGCGAAACGGGCAGCCCGTGCGCCCTTCATTGAGGCGACGGACATCCCGCTTAAGGGCGAACATGAGCCCAAACGGCGGCGGTTCTCAGAACTCGTCCCCGCCACCGAAGGGCTCAGTAAGGTCTTCAAGCGGTGTCACGACTATCTCCACGTGAACGGGAACCTGGGCAAGGAGAAGGCGTTCTTTGAGCTATTGAAGCTGATCTTCTGCAAGGTCTACGACGAGCAAGAGACGAGCGGTCTCATGGAGTTCAGCATTGCCCAGGAGGAACGCCGAAGCGACCTTGGCCAACGAAAGCTCCGGGCACGCATCACGAAGCTCTTTGACGCGGTGAAACAACGGTATCCCTACATTTTCCCGTCGTCCGCCGAGACGATCGAACTGGATAACCGCTCGCTCGCCTACACGGTGGCGGAACTGGAGAAGTACAACTTTCAGGAGACAGCGAGCGACATCAAGGGCGAGGCATACGAAGAGATCGTCAGCGTCACTAGTCGCCGCGACTATGGGGCCTTTTTCACACCGCGCAACGTGTGTGATCTTGCGGTGCGGATGGTGCTCAGCACCTACACGACAGGGGAACGGCTCCGACTCCAGATCCTCGACCCCGCCTGCGGCACCGGGGGCTTCCTTCGCGCGGCGCTCTTGCAACTGAAGGAGGTCGTCGCGCAAGAGATGATCGAGAAGTGGCGAGGGGACAAGGGGCGGGCCGAACGCGATACGGCCGATCGCCTGAAGCGGATCTGTGACGCCAATATCCACGGCATCGACATCCTGGCCGAGCTTGTCCGCGCCGCTCAGATGAACTTGGCGATGCATGGCGATGGGTCTACGAACGTCTTCCACGCAAATTCGCTACTGCCCCCCGGTGAGTGGCCGGAAGGCGGCCAGAACGACGTGCGCGGCAAGGTGAGGCTCGGTGCCTTTGATGCCGTCTTCACCAACCCGCCTTTCGGTTCAAAGTTGAAGATCGATGATCCCCACATCTTGGATCAGTTCGAGTTGCCGCGCGTCGAGGCGAAGGCGCCGCGATCTTGGATGCCACCGGAGCAACTGTTCATCGAGCGATGCCTCGACTTCCTCAAGCCCGGTGGGCGCATGGCCATCGTGCTTCCAGACAGCATCCTCTCCAATCCCGGCCTCGCGTTCATTCGCCGCTGGCTGTTGCGGCGCGCCTACGTGATTGCTAGCGTGGATCTTCCGCGTGAAATGTTCGCGCGGTCGGATACCCATACGATGACGAGCGTCCTGGTCCTCCAGAAATTCACCGGGGCCGAGCGTCAACTCGTGGCCGAGACCGGGAAGCCTCCCGACTACGAGCTCTTCATGGCCGTCGCCGAGCGTGTGGGCTGGGATCTTCGCGGCAGCCCCGTGGTGCTTCGCACACCAGAAGGAGAGGAGATCTTGCGAAAGCGGGCGCGCCGGGTGACTTCACGAAATGCGAAGGGCGATGTGATCGAGACGATCCAGGAGACGGAGGAGCCGATTCTGGATGACCAGCTTCCTGAGATCGCCCGTCTCTTCACGGAGTGGCTGACGCAGGGCGCGCCCAAGCGGTGGCTCAATGGTTAACACCGCCGTCGCCATTCGGGAGCAGGAGTGGCGCGTCACCGCGCGACACTACTCGGTTCAGTCCGCGTGGATTGCTCGTGACGACTGGCGCCTCGACGCACCGACATATACGGGCGAAGTCTATGAGGCGTTGCGCGTGCTGGCGGCCTGCCGGTATGGGACGGCACCCCTCAAGCGCCTCATCGGAGGCATTCGGCATCCGACCGAAGATCAGGCGCGCAGTAACTTCAAGCGGATCTGGGCGAAGTCCGGTATCCCCTTCCTGACCGGGCGGCAACTTTTCTTCTTTCGTCCCGACCGGGAGAAGCATCTTTCGACTCGCATGCCCAAGCTTCACGAGTTGCGGGTCAGCCCCGGTTCCATTTTGTTGAGTCGATCGGGAACGGTCGGCCATCCCGTGCTCGTCGGGAAGTGGCTGGCGCAATTCGCCGTGACGGATGACGCGCTCCGCATTACCCCTGGGCGGGCCCCCGCGGGGTACGTCTATGCGTTTCTGGCCTCACGACTCGCCCGCGCGTTGATCCTGCGAGGCGAGTACGGGAAGACGGTCGGTCACCTCGAAGCAAGCCATCTTCTTGATCTCCCCGTGCCCGAGTTGCCGACGCGGGAGCAGGTGGCCATACACGAGGAGATCGTCCGGGCGTATGCGCTTCGGGACGCCGCGAATGATCTCCTCGACGAAGCGGACCAGGAACTACACGACCTTGTTGGCGTCTCACCGTTCACGGAAGACGATATTGAGTATCTTGGCGGGGAGAACGATCCACGCGCCTTCGCGGTCCGCGCGACCGTACTCGGTGACAGGTTGGATGCGACACACTACATGCCGATCGCGCGGAGCGTCGTTCACAAGCTCCAAGGTGGCCGCTTCGCGCTCGTCAGGCTTGGTGAGCGCGTGGCGCGGGTCTACGTCGCCCCACGCTTCGCCCGGATCTACGTTGAGGAAGCCTTTGGCACCCCGCTGCTGCAAGGGAGCCAACTGCCGCTGATCCGTCCCTACGGGCTCAAGTACATTTCAACCACCAAGACGCCGAGACTAGAACGCTGGATCATCCACAGCGGGTGGGTTCTGGTGACCTGCTCCGGGACGATCGGACGAGTGGCAGTCTCGACGCGGATGCAGGACGAGTGGGCCGCCTCTCAACACATCCTTCGGATCATCCCGAAGGAGAACGTGACCCACCCGGGATTTCTCGCTGCATTTCTGGCCACGCCCTTCGGCCAGCACCAACTGAATGCCCAGGTCTATGGCGGCGTCGTCGACGAGTTGACCGAAGAGGACACGCGGCTAGTCTCGATCCCCGACGTTCCCTACGAGTCGCAGGTGGCGTGCGGAGAGAAGGTGATGAAAGCCTATGGGATGCGTGACCTCGCCAACCTGATCGAAGATGATGCGGTCTGGATGTTGGAGCGGCTCGTATCCGAGGACCGGGGCGGGAGAAGCTTCGCCGACATCTGGGACGCCAACGTCGCGCGACGGCGGCTGGAAGAGCTAGACCGCAACCCGCGAAGGCTCGTGAGTGGTCCTGAATTAGAGACGCGGTTGAAGGGGATGCGGTGACAACGCAATGGGGAGACTCTACGGCCTTGCGTATAGCGAGGCTGCAACGTCGTACCTGGATCATGTAATCCCGAATCCCTATCGAGGGCAGATCCGCAAGCGCATCGCGACACTCATTAGCAATCCACGACCGAATGGCGTTAAGCGGCTTCAGGGCATGTCCGATGGTGACAACCCGATCTACCGATTACGCTGCGGTGACTATCGGGTTCTGTACTGCATTCGTCCAGGCCCGCTCATTGCCGTGCTGGACATCGGCCACCGCAAGGACGTGTACCGCCGAAAGGGATAACGATGGGGAAACCTGAGCCCGTCCACGTGCCATTCGAGTTTGACGAGGCGAGATCGCTCGCGACTCCGCGCTCGCGACGCGGCCCAAAGGGACAACTCTGCTACGGCTCTCGAGGGCCCCAGCGCTCGCCTGTCTTGTCGTGGGCTTGCACGGCGCCCTGCGAGAGGACTTTGTAATGGGCTCGGTGGCACCTTTCAGGCGGCGGCCAAGGCCCGGCTGATCGTCGTCGCGTGCGTCCCGAGCGTTCTGGCGACGGCCCGCAGACTCAGTCCCTGCGCGAGCAGCGCCCGGGCGCGCTCTGGATCCACGTGGTGGAGCCGTGGCCGGCCAAAACGACGGCCCTGCGCCTGTGCCCGACGAATGCCGGCGATGACCCGCTCGCGGATCAGATCTCTCTCGAACTCGGCGAACACGGCGAGCATCCCGAACAGCGCCCGACCGCCCGACGTGGTTGTGTCCACGGCCTGGTCGAGGACCACGAGCTCGACGCCGAGGGCCCGGAACTCCTCGCCGAGGGCGACGAGGTGCCTGACCGAGCGGGCGAGCCGGTCGAGCTTCGTGCACACCACCACGTCGACCTGACGCCGGCGAACGGCCTGGAGCAGCGCATCGAGGCCCGGGCGGCGCTCCCGGGCCCCGCTCACGCCGTGGTCGACGTACTCGGTAGGTCTCCAGCCTCGAGCCGTGGTGTAGGCGCGGAGCGCCTCAAGTTGGCCATCGACACTCTGCTCTGATGTCGAGCATCGCGAATAGCAAGCTGCGCGCCGAGGCTTTTCAGCGGTCGCCATGGGGCACGGTCCTTTCGGTGGGGAGGTCGTCGACCCGAGCAGGGGCCACGCGCGGGACGAGCACTCGCGTCAGCGTCACCGACACGCGGTCGATGCGGACCCGCTTCGGCGGTCGCCGGCGCGCCTCACGCACGGCCCGCGCGACGGCGGTCTGGACCGTCCCGCCGTCGACGGTGATGAGGACCGGCTTCTCGTCATACCGGCGATTGCCGAAGACGGCGCGGCCCGCCCACCGCGGGATGGGGCGAGGGGCACTCATCGGATCACGACCCCGCGGAGCAGCGGCTGGAGCTCTTCGGCAGAGACGCGGCGGCCGAGGCGAGGGCCGCGCCGGATGAGAGCCACCCGCGATACGCCCGTGCGCTCGGCCACATCGCGGGTCGATCCCGGAGTCTTAGCGGGACCCCGCGAACCCCTAGAAACCTGGCCGGGCTCCGGCCGGGTTTTGGCCTCCGCCTCTGCCTGCCGGGTCTCTCCAACCTCGACCACGACGCCCCGCTCCATCTTCGGCGCGGCAGCCGCGATCAGCGCCGCGACGTCTGCTTCTTGCGGACAGGCCGCGAGGACCTCCGCGGTGATGCGTAGCCGCCGGTGCGCCCAGCTCGTCGACATGGTGAGCAGCTCGCGCGTGTCCGTGATCGTGACGGGCTGGCTGACGACGAACTCCGCGAACGCAGCTCGGCGGTCGTAGTGGTCGATATGGACCTTGGCGCCCGGAAAGGTCGCGCGCAGCGTCGTGACGGCCGCGTTGAGCTGCCAGGGGCGAGGCTGCCCGGGCGGGGCGAGGCCGATCATGCGTAGACCGCGGCGATCATCAGGCCTGCCCTCCCTCGTCTGTGGCGGCCCTCGACGCCGCAGCCTCGCGCTCACGCTCGTCGCGGGCCAGCCTCACGCGCTTGGCTTCCGCGTGCAGCCGGCGCGCAGCCTCGACGGTGCCCGCCCAGGTCGACGACGTCGCGCGATCCATGAACTTGTTTCGCGCCGAGACGAAGGCCACCTGCGCCTTCGAGTAGCCACTGCGCTTGGTATGTATGCCCAGCACTGGCGCCGACAGCACGAGCTTCACGTCCGACAGCATCGCGGTGTCAGCCTTCCTTGCCATCACGCGCCTCCGTCACGCTTGCCGGTATCGGGACCGAGCAGGCCGCGCAGGCGCACAGCGATGTCGGAAAGGTCCCGCGCTTCCGTGACGATTGAGTCGAGGAGCACAGCAGGGAGCCATCCGAGGTGGAGCGTGCTGGTGCTCACGCTGACTTTCAGCCCTGCCGCGATGCCGAGCAGACGGCGCTCGGAATTCTTTAGCGCTATGACCTCGCGCCGAACCTCGACCGGGTGAGACATGGAACGCTGGCTGCGCTTCCTGGTCGCCATCACGCCACCGCCGTCTTCTTCGTCGTTGACTGCGCCACGGCCTTGTCGATCAACTGGTCGACCTTTCCCGACTTCCTCAGCCGCGCGAAGTACCGGCCGGCGACACGGTTGGCCTCTTGCCCGAGCGTCGGCGCGCCGGCATGCATCCGCACGCTGTTGATCAGGGTATCGGCGATCTCCTCGCGGTAGCGCGCGGGCACACGAGGCAGCCATCGCCGGATTTCCTCGACGACGTGTGCGACGGGTTGGGGATCGTGCCTGCGGGTCATCACGCCGCCTTCCCCGCCGGCGCGCCGATCGTGACCGTCGCCTCGTCCAGTCCATGTGAGTGGGGTTCTCCCTCGAAGCTGCGGATGCCGATCCACATGAACTCGATGATGTCGCTGAGCCCTTCGAGCGCCGCGATGAGGTCGCACTCCTCGGGGCGCTCGCGCGTCGCCATCTTCAGGATTTCGCTGAGTCCCTGCATCGAGTAGGACATCAAGTCGGTTCCGCTCTCGCGCGCCGAGGCGTCCCTCCCCAAGCGATGTCCGACGAGCTGGAGGATGCCGATCAACTGCGCGCCCGTCACGGTGCGGGTTTCTCCCTTGTTGGCCCACGGGGACCGGTAGGGGAACGTGATCGAGATGTCCTTCAGCGGGACGACGCTCTGGGCCTTGGTCTGTGCGGTTTGGGTCTTCTTCGTCATGGGTCTCCTCCTTACGCTGCTTCTTTGGTCCGCGGGGTGCGTGTGCTGAGCCCATTAAGAAACGCCTCAGCCTCGCCCATCGCGTCGGCCTCAGCCTCGACGACATGCTCGAGTAGGCGAACGATCACGGCATCGTTGCCCCTCTCATCGTCATAGAGATCATTCTCGAGGCGATGGAGCGCTTCGGCCGCGCCGTGCAGGCTCAGCGAGCCCTCGGCGAGGCGCAGCCTGATCTTCTCGGCCTCCTCGTAGTCTGGCTTCCCGGCCCGTGGCTGCCTCCCCTTGGCCATGGCTCGCCTCCTCACGCCGCCGGCGTCAGCGGCTCGCAGCGCAGGACCGGGTTGATGGTTACCTCGGAGATCGCCGCGAGCTGGTCGGCGCCCATGAGTCGGCGGGCAGCCGTGATGGAGACGCTCACCGCGGCGTAGCCCTCGGCGCCCGTCGCCGCGAGGAAGCTGACGGGATCCGGTTTCAGGGTGATCCGCTCATCGAGGATCGCCGCCGCCTGGTGCCCCTGGAGCCGGGCGACGCCGGCCGCGGCCATGGCGGTGATGATCTCGCCGGTCATCGCTCGCTCTTCTTCCTGGGCCCGGCGGATGAGGCCGCGCAGCTCGAGTAGGTGGTCGATCTTCGGTCCCAGGAGAGGGACTACGCGCGGGCGGGGCTTGGTGCCGTTACGGGACGGTGCTACCGTGAGCGTACTTGCCATCTCCGGTCTCCTTCACGGGTGCCAGGTGGTGAGTCACGGCCCCGGCGTGTTTCCGCACGCGCGGGGCCACCTTTTACATCGTCAACGCTTCCGCTTCTTGGGCCTCCTCTCCTTCAAGAGCCGCTCGGCCAGACGGGCCGCGGGCTCCGGGATCTTTTTCAGTTCCCTTGCCCCGGTCTCCCACCTCGAGACGGTCATCACGTGCACGCCGAGCGCGTCGGCCAGTTCCCGCTGAGAGAGCCCGAGGCGCTTCCGGAGGCGCTTGAGTTCATCGGGTGTCACAGGTGAGACTGTAAGCCAATGGCTGACAGGTGTCAAGTCCACATTTCGGTGGCTGGCGAGCTTGCGAAGAGCGCAACCCTCGTTCTACTGTGGCGGCCGGCCATTCTGTGTACGACTCCAGAGACGGAGGTTAAGGCGATGAGATGGGGGCGCTGATTCTGGCGGGTGGAATTGTGAAAATCACCCAGCGGGCATGATTACACGTGCGCTCCTCGCTGTCGGCGGTGCCCTCATCGCCGTTGGGTCCGCGATCTTCGTCTACAACCTGTTGGGGTTTATCAGCAACGTCGTTATATGGCGAGAGAATGAGCGACTTGGGGTCGCCGCTGGCGTGCTGATCCTAGTGGGCGGTACCCTGCTCTATCGCGCTGGCCGGCAATCCAAGCGAAACTGAGTACACACCCGCCGCGAAGGGTGCCGGAATGAGTACGACGATCCGTGTGGCGCCTCGCTGATACGAAGGCGGCTCGCGGTTGGTTGACTCCCGCGCCAGTTCCGCCATCACCGTAGTGCTACAACCACTGGATCAGCGGCTCACGCACCCCGGCCCCGACGAGCGGCAAGATGGTCGACTGGGACGCCGCCACGAAAGCGTCGATGGAGATATCCCATACGCTTCTTCCCGGCGCAGCGCCCACAGGAATGGACGCGTTTTCCGGCTATAGTTGTCGTCCACTTCAGATTCCCATACGCAGAAGGGGTGTACCACGTGAGGGTCTTGCAGCCGACGCATCTCGACGATATACGGCGAGCTTTCTTCCGACACCCGCGATGGACGAACGTCTCCGGGCTCTGACAGGTTCTCTTTTGGTAATACCAACTCGCGTTCGAAAGCGGTCGCCCGCAGTGGCGGCAGACTGCCTTCATTGGCAACACCCATCCATTGAAAAGTTCACGCCGGATGCCGAGTCGGTCGAGGGCGGGCCAGAAGGCTTTCGCCATGGGGCGCGCCGTCCTACGCGTGGACTCCGTTCCGCACCATTGACCGAGGGTGTGCGGATCGACCTTCGCCACACGAGCGGCCGCCCGCAGGCTCTCGTGCCCCTTCTTGGCGATCTGCTCCAAGAGGAGTTTGGGGTGGCCGTCTGCGCGGTCGATCATCCGCTGAAGTCCGCCACGCCGACGAGCCAATGCTTTCATCTTCTCGACGTCCACGCACGTCTTGCATGGGACTTCGTAGCTCCCGTCGGGCAGGAGTGTCAGCTGCCGTCCGGCACGTTCAGCCCTCTTCTTGATCCTCGCGAAGGCGCTCGGCACGACATTCTGTGACCGGCGGTGAACAAGGCACACGACAACGATTCGCGAGACCATCCTCAGCCGGGCGAAGAATGCGGCGTATGGTGTCGGGTCGATCCCATTCGCTCTGAGGAAGACACCGAGATTGCTGCTCCGCGGAAGCCACCGGCCTCGCTCCCATCCGAGGACGCTGGACCACGCGAGCCCGGCCTTGGTCGCCGCCGCCGAGGGCGATCGCCGGAGCTTACGCAGGTCCTCTCGTAACAACTCGGCGAGGACCTTCTTCTTCAGCGTCTCGCCGCCATCCTTTCGAGATCCCCCCTGCCGGAGCTCGGGCCGTTCCTCCCATACTCTCCGTACTGTATGCTCGGAGACCCCGCTGGCCTTCGCCAAGCCTCGCGACGTCCACGAACCAAGGCCGTTACGCGGTATCAGCGTGAGCGCCGCCACTCGCGCCAGCTTGTCCGTCATCCTGGGCCGACCTGGGCGCGGGCGCTCATGCAGGCCCATCACGCTGCCGCCCAGGACGAACCGGCGTCGGATCCGGCTTACCTGGACCACTGAGTAGCCGCTCCGATCGGCCGTCGCTACACCTGACAGGCCCGCACGTATCAGCAAGACGACGCGGGCCCGCCGCCGAAGCCCGGCTGAGCTCGAGCGCGAACGTGTCAGCGCCTCCAACTCAGCGACCTCGGTTGACGTCGGTCGTACTTCCCGCGCCGGAAAAGCCATCGGAGGCATGTTAACACGACTTATGCCGCACTCAGTCTCCGCCGTGCGGATACAAGGACGGGGCGGCAGTCGTTCGATGGTGAGATAGCGGGTGAGATGAGGAGAAGACTGCCGCAGTGACGGCATGACCGATCTGGATCTCACGCTCGCGGCCATGCGGGCGCACCAGTGGGAGCTCGTCCGACTGCGGGGCAAGAAGCCCATCGGCGCCCACTGGCAGATCACGAAGGACGCCGGTGAGGTCGCGCACTGGATCGCGACCGGCGACAACATCGGCCTGGTTTGCCACCAGCGCACGGGCGCCGCCGTGCTCGACCCCGACGCGCTGCTCCCGTGGGCCGACATGGTCGACACGCTGGGGCAGCCCAGTGTGCCCTGGGTGATCACGGGCTCCGGGAAGTTGCACTACTACGTCCGCTGGACGGACTGCCTGCCAGCAAAGCTCGTCTGGGGACGTGACGAAACCGGGAAGCCCCAGATCATCGGCGAGATCCAGCGCGGGCCCGGGCAGCAGCAGGTCGTGTTGCCTCCGTCGCGGCATCCCACAACAGGACACCCCTACCGGTGGATCACCGAGTCGCTCGGCGGGCTCGTGGTCCCGGTCGACCCGGCGCGAGACGCCCTGCCCGAGCTGCCGGGAATCTGGCTCGCCTACCTCCGACATGAGGCTTTTGCCCGTGAGCACCGCCGCGGACGCTGAGCGCCTGGCCCGGCTGACCGCCGCCGCACTCCAGCAGCCGGGAGCGCGGGAGCGCGCCACCGGAATGATCAAATTCCAATGCCCCGCATGCGCGGCGGACGGTCACGATGCCCACCAGGACAACGCCGGGCTCTTCGCGGATACGGCCACCTGGGGGTGCGCCTTCGCGAAGGACACGCCGGACGGCCGCCGCCACTGGGACGCGATCGGCCGGGCGCTCGGCGCGTTCGATCATCGCAACGGCCACGACGCGGCCGAGCCCCGAGCTTACCAGGATGGTCACGATGACCACGATCGTGATCATCAGGCAGCTGCGGCCGGGCACGGGCCGAGCGCCGACACCACGGCCGTCGACTGGCCGCTTTACGATGCCGCCGATTCCTGGGACTTCCCGCCGGTCGAGTTCACCGTCGAGGGCCTGCTCCCAACCCGAGGCGTCGTCTGGATCGGCGGCCTGCCGAAGCGCTACAAGTCGTTGTTCATGTTGTACACGTGCTTGGCCATCGCGGCCAGACACGACCGCGTCGCGAAGCACTTCCCCGTGCTCAGGAACCCGAAGATCCTGTACATCGCCCGCGAGGACGGCGGATCGAGACTCCAGACACGCCGCGACGACATCATCACGGCCTGGCGCGCCGGCCCCACCCCGGGCGCGCTCCGGTTCGTGATCCGGCCGCACCTCGACCTCCTGGAACCTGTGCACGTCGCCTGGCTGCGCGACACCTGCCGGCGCGAGAGCATCACGCTCCTCGTCATCGACACCTGGACCGCGCTCAGCCCGAGCGCCGACCCCATGGCGGCCCAAGATCAAGCGGCCCTCGCCCGTGTCGTCGTCCAGCTCGCCGAGGACATCGACGGCGCCGTCGTCGTCATCGACCACTCCCGCAAGAACCGGCCGGACGGCGCTACGCTATCGAGCGCCGACATCCTCGGCCCCAGCCAGAAGTGGCAGGCCGCCGAGCACGTCGTGATGCTCGACGTCGTCTCGGCCGCCGACCGAAGGATCGAGTGCTTCGTCGAGAGCAAAGACGCCGACACCGGCCGCTTCTTCCTCGTCGCCAGCCCCGGCGGGAGCGCCGAGGAGAAGTTCGCCTACGCCGGCACCAGCGACGAGATCGCCGCCGCGCAACGCGCCAGGGGCGACCGGAATCGGGAAGCCGTCTACCGGGCCCTTGCTGAGGCCGGGCGCGGCATGACGGCCGCCGCGCTGACTGAGGCCCTCAAGGCGCGCGGCACCACACTCGCCCAGGACACGGTCTCCAGCCACCTCGGCGGCCTCGTCGAGGCCGGCCGGGCGACGAAAAACGGCAAAGGCAGGATGACCCAGTACCGCGCTACGGCGGATTCGCGGCAGGGACCGTCTACCGCGAATGCTGACCAGCCGCGAGAAGATCTATATGCCCCGAAGATTTAATCGCGGCAGGGACCGTCTACCGCGATTCTCTTGGAGGGGAGGAGAGCCCCTCTCTATACGGGGCTTCTCCTCCGAATCGCGGTTCACGGTAGATCTATATAAAGCCGCCGCGATTCCTACCGCGATTCCGCGGCGACGCTTTTTCGGGCTTTCGTTCGGCCCCCCGCGGCGGGACGCGCATGAATAGCCTCACCCTCAGGCCGTACCAGCATGAGGCCCTCGCAGCGGTCGAGGCCGCTGCAGCCCGTGGGGTGCGTCGGGCCCTGCTCGTCATGGCGACTGGCCTCGGCAAGACCATCGTCTTCGCCGAACTGATTCGGCGCCGATCCGGCCGCGCGCTCGTGCTCGTGCACCGCGACGAGCTGGTGCGGCAGGCCGTAGAGAAACTGGGACTCGTGGCCCCGCTCGCGTCCCTGGGCGTCGTGAAGGCCGAGCGCGACGACGTCGACGCCGAGACGATCGTGGCGAGCGTGCAGACCCTTGCCCGCGATACCCGGCTCCGGCGGCTCCGCCCGGACTTCGACACCGTGATCGTAGACGAAGCGCACCACCTGGCCGCGGACACGTATCAGCACGTGCTCGGTCACCTCCACGTGGGTGCCGCCGCCGGCCCGCTCGGTCTCGGCGTGACGGCGACGCCCGAGCGTGGCGACGGTCTGCCCCTCGCCGGCTGGGAGATCGTCTACCGGAAGGACATCCTGCACGGGATCCGCGAGGGTTACCTCTGCGACCTCCGGGCCGTTCAGGTCCGCCTCGCCGCCGACTTCGGCTCCCTGCACGTGCGCGCGGGCGACTTCGTGGACCGAGAGGCGGAGGCGCTGCTGCTCGACGCCGCCGCGCCCGAGCACGCCGTAGCCGCCTACCAGGAGCACGCGCCCGGGCGGAAGGGACTGATCTTCACGCCGACCGTGAAGGTGGCGCACGCCATGGCCGACGCCTTCCGGGCCTCCGGGATCGCGGCCGAGGCGATCGACGGCGGGACCCCGCTCGAGCTCCGCCGGGACGTCCTGGCCCGATTCCACGACGGCACGGTGCGTGTCATCGCCAACTGTGCGGTGCTCACCGAGGGCTTCGACGAGCCCAGCGTCGACGTGGTGATCGTGGCGCGGCCAACGCGCAGCCGGCTGCTCTACGTGCAGATGCTCGGCCGCGGGACGCGACTCTATCCCGGCAAGGGCGACTGTCTCGTGATCGACGTCGTCGGCGCCACCGATCGCCATGACCTGATGACCGCGGCGACGGTGTTCAACGTCTCCCCGCAGCGGTTGGCCGAGCGGGGCGCCGTCGCCGCCGTCGAAGAGCGGGAAGCCGAGGAGGCGCGGCGCGCCCAGGTCGGCCGCGGCGCGCTCGTCTCCGAGTCCGTTGACCTGTTCCGCGCGCACCCGCCGCTGCCGCGCGAGGGCCTGCACTGGGTCCGGGTGGGCGGTGGCCGCTTCGCCCTCTCGCTCAACAGCGGCACGCTGATCCTCGCGCCCGGGCTCGAGGACTGCTGGCGCGTGCTGCTCCGGGAGCGGGCCGGCACGCGGGCGCTCGCCGACGGGCTGCCGCTGGAGTACGCCCAGGGCACCGCCGAGGACTTCGCGCGCAAGGCTGGCGCTGGCGCTCTCGTCAAGCCTGGGG
>Ga0184637_10001139_pt1 | contig 18558 bp, 16 predicted proteins | sample PLM3_127_b2_FD_133143 | JGI IMG/M metagenome (GOLD analysis project Ga0184637, IMG submission 133143) | Groundwater sediment microbial communities from an aquifer in East River, Colorado, USA - PLM3_127_b2 | ecosystem: Environmental > Terrestrial > Soil > Riparian zone | place: USA: East River...
CCTTTCCGGCCTCGCTGACGACGATCACACCCAGTACGTTCTCACCAGCGGCGGGCGCAAGATCACCGGCTCCCAGGAGCTCGAGAACTCGGCGAACGCCCAGCTCTCGCTCCAGATCGACTCGGGCACCTCGGCCGAGCAGATCAGCGACATCATCCTTTCCGACCGCGGCACCCAGCGCTGGTCGCTGCGCAAGGCCGCCTCTGGCAGCTTCATCCTGCGCGACCTGGTGAACAGCCAGGACATCTTGGCAGTCGCGGCGAACTCCGGCACCGACAAGATCATCGTCAACTCCACCGGGGTTGGTATCGGCCAAGCGGCGTCGGGCGGCAAGGAGTTCGACGTTCTTGGGGACATCCGGGCATCCGCCGACGTGGCTTCGGCCACCGTCACGGCCTCGGGTGCGGTGGTGGGCGCCTCGATCAACGCCACCTCCCCAAACGAGCTTACGAAGGCGTGGGGGGTCACTGAGTCTGCTCCGTCCAGCTCGAGTGGCACGCTCACCCTCGACTTTCAGGTCTCCAACTACTTCGAGGTGACGCTCACCGAGAACGTCACGGCCATCACCATCTCTAACCTCGGCATTCCTGGCCCGCGCTCGATCATCTTCAAACAGGCTGCGGCCAGTTCCTTCACCATCGCAGGGTGGCCGGCCGCCGTTCTCTGGGCTGGCGACGCCGCCCCGGTCATGCCGAGCGGCTTCAACGACGAGAAGATCGTCACCATCATCGTCAAGGCGGCTGCGGCCATGCGCGGCGTGTTCTCCGACGACATCACGGTGTAGAGGCGCCGGTGTCCTTACCTTGGACGGCTGGCATCTTGACGGCTCCCAGTGGGGGTGGCACTCCTGCCTTCATCGGTGGGTTCCGCCCCCTCAACGTCGGGCAGCCGGAGTCGCAGGAGTTCCAGGCGACGTCGGTGGATCTTCTGACGAGCGAGTATTTCGCCAACTCGACTGCCCAACTGCTGAACTTCACGAACGCCTTCACGATCAACTGCTGGTTCAAAAGCGGTACCGCCGTCACGTTTATCCTCTTCGACATCGGCGGCACTGAGGATAGTTCCAGGATCCAGATCAAGATCAACAACACGGGCATCACTGTCGAACTCGACAACGCCGCAGGCACCTTGTTCAAGGACTGGCGCTGGACCGGATTGGATTCGACCAACGGTCTCTGGCACATGCTCACGGTCACGTGGGACGGCACCACGATCACGTATTACCGGAATGGTGTCGATGCCGGCGCGCCGGCCACGAAGAACACCGACGATACTGATTCCCTGACGAACGCTAGCCGTGGGATCTACATCGGCGCCGACCACACTGGCGCCCAGATCATGACCGGCATCCTTCACTCCGCGCACATCTGGGATGTCGCCCTTGACGCCGACTCTGTTGGTGTGATCTGGAATCACGGAAGCGGCGCGACGTTCAACCCACTGGTGAACCAGGATGACTACTCCGAAGCCAGCGATGTCGTCCACTGGTGGCGCTTTGGCCACAACCCCTCCAACATCGGAGCCGACTATTCCGTCCTCGGCTCCACTGTGGACGTCGACACGAACGCTGTCGGGGTGACCACAGCGGATCTCGTCCCGGATGCGCCGTGGGGCGGCCATCTTGCGCTTGTCACGGATGAAATCCTGCGGAAGGGGCTTGGCGGCGCGGGAGGCGGGACCAGCACCGCTACGCTGGGTGTCGCCGATTCCTTCTCCATCGAGTTGTGGGTGAATAACACCACCGTAGGCGCCACGACGATCTTCGACGCGAATAAGGGCGACTCGAACGCATCTCGAGACTCTGACGATCGTATCCAACTGCGCATGAACGCGTCGAACTTCGAGTTCCGCGTCTTCGACGCCAGCGGCACCGGGGTCACCGTAACGTCCTCGGTCAACGCTCGCGCCTCCGAGTGGTACCACATCGTTCTGGTGAAGAACGGAACTTCTCGGGCCTCGCTCTACATCGACGGCATCGAAGACGCCTTCACCACGACTTCGGTCCCCACGACTACCGACGCTGCTCGCATCATCGGCGTCGGCGGCATCCCGATTGGCCCCAGCGCTTTCTGGGATGGTCAGGTCCACTCAGTGGCCGTGTGGAGCACTGCACTCGATGCCGCCAACATTGAACAGCTCTATAACGGCGGGTTCCGAACGCTCAACCGCCGAAAGTCCTCCGGGAACTACAACGCCACGGCTTCTCTCGTCCACTGGTGGCGATTCGCTAAGCGGACTGGAGTCGAGGGGACGGGCGCGAATTACGTGTGCGATCAAGTCGTCGCTGGCGGAATCGACCTGAGTGCCAACGCCGCGAACGTCTCCCATACCAACGACACCGGACTTTCGGATACGATTGCGCCGGTCGGAGGCGCCGTTGACTTCGACGGCACGAACGATTTCCTAGCTAACACCACGGCGCAGAGTGTTGGTGTGACGAACACCTGGAGCGTGGTGGCCTGGGTTCGCCCGGACGCGGTAGCTTCGATCGACACCATCCTCTCCGTTTACAACGGCTCGACTAACGCGAACAGGATTGATGTTAGGCTTCGTGGCGACGTCGTAAGCGACCCCTATGAAGTCACGATCTTCGGTTCCGGCGGCGTGCTCTTCAAACAGTACAGGTATTTTGACTCTCCTGGAGCCGGAGGCTGGGGACACTTCGCCACTACCTGGGATGGCACCACCCTTCTTGGCTACGGCAGCGGACTCGTAGAGACGCCGACTATCATCACCGACGATGCGGTCACCCAGACCGCTACCGACCGTCAGGTGTACATCGGCGAGGAAATTGTCGTTGGCGGTCGTAAGTGGGACGGCCGAATCGGCTACGTCGCGATCTTCAACACGGTGCTAAGCGCTGACGAGATTCGCGAGCTTGCCGCTCACGGGCTCGAGTTTGATCTCCGCTCCGCTGGCTACGTCTACGCGAGCCAAGCGAGCCTGGTCCATTTCTACAGACCCGGCAAGGACCCGAACGATCTCGGTAACGACTGGGTCTCCTCCGGCGCGATCGACCTTACGGCAACGTCGCTCAGCCACGCCGACATCAAGATCAACACGCCAGGGTAAAGGGACAGCACGTTGGCGCATCAGACCGTCTCCGCCCGGCACGCGCTTACCGACCAGGAGTTCGACTTCTGCAAGCGCTACTTGGCGGGCTTGCCGGCGGCCACCGCGTACCGCCGCGCCTTCCTGCGCGAGGACGGCTTCGGCAAGACGTTTGCCGCCTTGGACTCCAAGCTGAACGGCATCGAACCCGAGATCGACTCAAAGGAGGTCTCGCGGCGTGCCTCCTCGCTGCTGAAGCAAGACTACATCCAGGCGTACCTGACGGAGATCACCAACCCCGCCGGCGACCAGGCGCGCGCTGTGCTGCTCGAGAAGGCCGTCTTCGACGGCGACCGCCAGGCCGCGCAGTCCGTCGTCGACCAGGAGGACAAGCACAATCTCCGCGACGCCTACGAGCACTGGGGCATGGTCATGTGCGCCATCGGCACCGAGGTGGTCGTGGACGTCCCTGGTGGCGGCCAGGTCATCATGCCCATGAAGGCCCTGTTCCCGCAGTACGCTGAGGCGCTCCCGCCAGACGACGTGGTGAAGAAGACGATCAAGACGCTCCAGCAGTTCCTGACTCGCCACGAGTACCAAACCGAGAAGGTCGCAGACCTCGAGGAGAACCCATCATGAACATCGTCACCAAGTTCGCCATCGCCGCCGTCGCCTCCTTCTCCATCGGGAGCGGCATCGCCTACGCGCTGTCGCCCGACGTCACCGTCCGCTCCACCCGCACCGTCGTGGCTTCGGCGCCCGGCCTCGGCGTCGCCCAGGTCTGCCTCAGCACCTGCGACGCGCCAGACGTCAGCGTGGGTTGCGGACCCGCCGACCCTGCGCTCGATGGCCAGCAGGTCGCCTTCGACGTGACCGGGCTGATGGTTCCAGGGGTCCCTTCGTGCTTCCGCGCCTTCTCGGTCAGCCCCGAGGGGATCCAGAGCGTCGCGTCCGAGAACTCCGCTCACGGCACCGTCCCGCAGGCGCCGACGCTCCTGTAGTCTTCCCTTGGCCAAGATCACCATCAGCTTCCAGGACATCCTGGATGGCCGCGCCCACCTCCGCATTCCGTGGGTTGGCAAGCTCCTCCTGTGCCACTGGATGGGCGCGCCCTGGGTCGACCGGAAGCCTGGCTGCAACCTCCACGGCCTCCAGGCCGAGGCCTTGGCGCGCCGGGAGCGCCTCCGTATCGTCCATGGCGGCTCCGGCCTGGGGAAGTCGATCCTCGGCGGCTGCGAGATCGCCATCGACACGATGCTGCCCCAGGCGAAGATCGGCGTCGTAGCTGCGCGCTACGACCACGTCGCCCACGAGTTCGAGTATGCCTTCAACGGCCTGCGTAAGCTCTTCCGCGGGAAGCTCGATTCGGCGTTCCCCCGGTTCATGTACCGCAACCACGGCAACAACCGGATCTACGAGATCGACTCGGTCTGGAAGGCCACCGTCCGCGGCTTCAGCACCGAGGCCGACGAGGGCGCGTCCCTCCTGGGCCAGGAGTTCACGAAGATCGTCGTGGGCGAAGGCTCCCACATCAGCACCGAGCTGTACCAGAAGCGCATCGCGCGCGCGCTCGACCGCTCCTTGATGAACCGCCAGATCGGCCGAGAGATCGGCGTCCTAGTCACCTTCACCACCCCCAAGGGCTACGAGGGCTTCACGGCCGAGGAGGTGGAGCGCATCCGGCGCAAGTCCAAGGGCGACCTCAGCTCCTTCGAGCTGGGTAAGGTCGACTGGCCGTCTACCGTCTGGGTCCGCGAGGCCACCGTCCTCGAGAACCCGGCCTACAGCCGCCAGACCTTCGCCGCGCGTCGCGCCTCCATGACGAAGCAGGCATTCGAGGAGCAGTGGCTCGGGCGCATGACGTTCAAGACCGGCCTGATCTACCCTGAGTTCGACGCTGACGTCCACGTCGTGGAGATGCCCAAGGCCGATGAGATTCGTGGGATGCGCCTCTTCGTCGGGATCGACACCGGCGCCTACTTCGGCGCGGTCCTGGTCGGCCTGACGCCGGCCCACATCGCCTTCGTCCTGGGAAACGTCTACACCCAGAAGGTGAAGATCGACGACTCGGCGCTCGCGGTTCGGGAGATGATCGAGGAGGTCCTCGGCCCGGTCCACCAGACCGACTACGTCCACCTCATCGGGCGCATCGACCGCTGGATCGTGGATCCAGCCTCCCAGCACAAGCTCGAGCTGATCGACCTTCTGGAGATCGACACCATCGCGCACCCGTCGCGCGAGCAAGGCCAGTTCCACCTCCTGCCGACCATCGACATCCTGCGGAGAGCCATTGCGACGCGGAAGCTCTTCGTGGTCGACACCTGCAGCGATCTACTCGACCAGCTCCGCAAGTACGTGTGGAAGACGACGAAGACCGTCGGCTCGAAGGACCCGGTCATCCGCGAGCCGCGGAAGGACTACGACCATCTCTGCGACGCGCTCCGGTTCGCCGCAGTTCCATTGATTGAGGAGGGGCCGCTGCTCGAGGCGCCGGATCCGGTGACGTTCGCCGAGGCGTGGGAGCGGGAGCGCAAGGACAGCGTATTCGGTCCGCTGAAGCGGGCCATGGCGGCCGGAGAGGCCAAGGGGGGAACATGGGTTGGGATTTCGTAACGAAGGGGAAGCGGCTGGCGGCGGCTCAGATCGTCATCGGCCGGCTGATGGATCTCCGCAAGGAGGACGCGGCAGAGGTCGCGAAACTTCAGGACCTGCTGTCCATGGCTGGCTCGGACCTGCTCGACGCGAAGCATGATCTGGAAGCCACCAAGACCCAACTCAGAAGCGCCACCTATGACGCGCAGCACTTCGAGCGCGAGTTCGGCCGAATGGAAGACCGGTACAAGGCCGCCGAGGAGCGCGCTGTCTACTGGCACGAAGTCGCCGCGACCAAGTCCGACGATTCGCTCTCCAAGGAGAACCTGGCGCGGCTGGCCGCCCAGCTCAATTCGGCCGACGACGACACTATCCCTACGGAGGTGGAATCCACCTTCCGCGGCTTCATGCACCGACTGAACGAAATCCATGGCGACGGCTGGCGTCCGCCGGTTTTCGAGAAGGACACCCTGAGTGGCAACGACGACGCCGAAGAGTAGCTGGGCCGTCAGCGAGCTGGGCCGCCTCAAGGCCACGCCGGAAGACCACTCCGACCTCGAGTCGGCGGTGAACTTCTGGATGCTCGAGGGCGAGCGCCAGAAGTGGCCCCGGGCCCTCCAGTATTTCGAGAACGCCAGCTACCTGGTGGGGAACCACCTGAACCGCTTCTGGTACACCCTCGACCGCGGCTTCGGCGTGCATCAGTTCGGTGTGAGTGACCAGAGCCAGTACGACTCCCTGATCGCCAAGACCGCCGACAACAAACTCATCCGCCCCGTCGAGACGGTGGCCTCGCTGCTCACCCAGAGCCGCCCCATGGGCCGCGTGGAGCCGAACAGCGAGCTGCCAGACGACGAGGACGCCGCCGCCCTGGCCGAGATCGTCCTGGACGTGCTCTGGGAGAAGCCGCTGAACCTTCCCGCGCGCACGCGCGAGGCCGCGCTCCTGGGCTGTATCGCCAGCACCGCGTGTATCGAGGTCGAGTTCGGCCCGACCCACCTTCCCATCATGCAGCCGAAGCTCGTGGTACGGGAGCGAGACGACGACTTCACCGGCGACAAGGTCGAGGAGCTGGTCGAGACCGGCGAGTACGAGACCTCGTACCGCAACGACATCTCGGCGCGCCTCTGGTCCTTCTTCCACATCACCCCCGACCCGGTGGCCACGACCCCGGACGACATGATGTGGGTCGCTCGCTCGAGCTTCGAGGATCTCGAGTGGGTCAAGGAGGTCTTCGACCGCACCGACGAGGGCTTCTTCCCCGACAACCTCCCCAGCATCGGCATGCCTGAGGCGCCCTCCCATTCGGTCCTCTACTGGTGGAGCCGTCTCCAGGACATCATCGACTCGCCGCAGAACACCACCCAGGGTGGGGGCATGACGCCGCACTCCGGGATCTTCACCGCCGGCTACGCCCCGGGCCAGACGAAGTTCACCGTCGTTGACGTGCGTCCGACGAGCGCGTTCCCCCATGGCCGCACGATCGTCCTGGCCGGCGACAAGCTCATCTACGCCGGCGTCGCGCGCTGCTTCATCGAAGACGAGGAGCGCCCGGGGAATTGGAAGTACCCGCACCGCTGGCATCCGTACGCCTTCTGGGGCTGGTTCAAGCTGCCTGGCCGCTTCTGGCACGCGGCGCTGCTGAGCCAGCTCCTGCCGATGCAGAAGAAGATCAATGCGATCGACGTGCTGGTCCATGCGAACCGTCAGTTCATGGCCATTGGCCAGTGGAAGATCCCGAAGCACGCCAAGGTCCCCGACGGCATGCCCAGCGGCATCCCGGGCGAGCACCTGCGCTACAACCACGTCCCGGGCATGAGTGACCCCGAGCCAGTCCAGCATGCGCCCCTGCCCGGCGAACTGCTCCAGGAGCGGGCCCAGCTCGAGCGCTCCATCGAGCTGATCTCCGCCTCGGGCACCGTAGACAGCTCACAGGTCTCCTCGAGCGCCGCGCGCGCCACCTCGATGCTGGGGTTCCTCCGCGAGGAGAAGCTCCGCAGCAAGAGCCCCATGATCCAGGAGTTCGAGGCGTTCATCGAGACCATCTGCCAGAACATCCTGATCGAGGTCCAGCACGGCCTGCGCGAGGAGGACCCAGACCTGAGCGTGCGCATCCGGCGCGCCGCCCGGGAGAAGTCCGAGATCGCCATCGGCGCCTTCGTGGGCACCTCGCTCCGCGACCACCACGCGATCAAGATCGACATCTCCAGCGAGCTGCTGAAGAGCGCTGAGGCCGACGCGAACAAGGCCCTCGAGTACGTCCAGTTCATGGGCGGCCAGATTACCCCGCTCGAGCGCGAGGGGATCCTGAAGGCTACCGGCCTCGACAAGTTCGTGAAGAACCCCGAGAACGACTCGGTGCGCGTCGCCAAGCGACTGATCTCCCGCATCGCCTCCGAGCAGATGCCGCAGGGGATCGACCCCGCGGACCCGATGCAGCTCCGCGCGCTGCTGATGCCCGGCGTGGCGAAGTCGCAGGCCATGCTCCCGATCTTCCAGCGCGAGCTGCTGAGCGACCGCTTCGACTCCCATCCTGAGCCGGCGAAGATGATGATCTACCAGCTCTACCTCACCTGCGAAGCCCTGTCGCAGGAGGAGATGATGCGCGACTACGGGATCCAGATGATGATGGCTCAGGGTCAGGCGAACGCCGCCGAGCCTCGGCCCCAGCAGGCGGCTCAGGCCGCGAAGTAGCGAACGGGCGAAGCTGACGCCGGCCCCACCACCAGGCGTCTGTCACCAGGAGGTCATTGATCATGGGCGCGAACCCGTTCCTGTCCGGGAAGACGGACGACGAAGTCGAGAAGCTGGTGGAGGACGCCGCGGCTGCCGCATCCTCCGAGGCGGATGCCACCGAGGAATCCCCTGAGGGGGATGAGGTCGACGAGTTTCTCAAGGAGGAGGAAGCCGATGAGGCCCTCCTTGACGAGGACGAGGACGACTTCCTCGGCGAAGACGAAGATGAAGGCGTCGAAGGCGTTGAAGGCGACGTAGTCGACGAGGGCGACGGCAAGAAGCCGAAGGGCGACTGGGTTCCGATCGCGCGCCTCAACAAAGAGCTGAAGAAGCGAACCGAGCTGAACAATCTGATCGAGGGGTTCAAGCCGCTCGCCGACGTGGTCACCGAGTCCTACAAGGACTTCAAGGACCCAGTCAACCAGCTCCGCTACGACGCACAGTTCATGTCGGCGCTCGAGGAAGTCTCGAAGCACGACGTACCCGGCTTCGCTCAAGCGATTGGAGCCGTGACTCACTTCATGAAGACGGGGGAGATGCCGAAGATGGGCGACACGAAGACCGCAGAGAAGCCGGCGACGAAGGTGATCGAGCGCGACGCTCGCGTGGATGCCATCGTCGAGCGTGAGGCGTCCCGGACCATCGAGAGCGTGCTTCCCGCGACCATGCGCGCGAGCTTCAAGGCTGTGGCCAGCGACTACATCGTCGCGAACGCAGACAACCTGGCGGAGCTGAACGCGGCCGAGGTCAAGTCACTCACGAAGCAGTTCATCGCCGAGAAGGGCTTCACCAAGGAGGACATCTACGGGGGCAAGCCCTCCGAGAAGTCCGCCAAGGTCCCCACCGGCACCGGCAAGACCCGCCCCGCCGTCGGCTCTACGAAGAGCGCGGCGAAGAAGGGCGAGGAGCGGAAGGCACCAAAGACGGTCGACGAGTGGGAGGCCGGCCACAACGAGCGCCTCGCCTCCTTCAGCGCAGACCACGGATTCTAGACCTTCGGGCTCGCCCACCGCACACGGGCGCGACCCTTCGCACGTCACGCGATGCTGTCTCCTCTGATCACGAGCGGACTCCGAGCGGAACCCGGCGCCACGGCGCACCCCTGGATGGTCCAGGTGTGTTCGCGCGACGCCAACTACGGAGACCACATCCATGGCTACTATCGACACCAGCACGGCCGGGGAGCTGCTCAAGCGCCTCTACGCCGACTGGGACATCCAGGACCTGATCAACCTGACGCACCCGGCGCTCGCCATCGCGGCGCGCGAAGGGTCGGCGCAGCTCGGTGGCTCGGGGTTCTACTTCCCCGTGCGCACGAAGAGCAACTTCGGCCACGCCTACATCTCGGAGACCGACGACCTGCCGACGGGCCGGCGCTCCGTGGTCAAGCAGGCCGTCGTCAGCCCCACCGTCCACGCGGGCGTGGTGCAGCTCACCGGCCTCAGCATGGCCGTCTCCTCGGGCAACTCGATGGCCTTCGCTCGGGTGTTCGACGAGAACGTCCAGGAGACCCTGCGCTCCATGGCGGCCTACAAGGAGGGCGCTCTCTTCCGTGACGGAACTGGCCTGCTCACGCAGTTCAATTCCACGGCGCCGACCTCGGCCGGCCCGCACATCATGGACGACGTCGCGTACCTCCGCGAGGGCATGTACGTCGACATCATCGACGAGACCGCCACGACCCGCCACAACGAGGATCTCGAGATCCTCGACGTGAACTGGGTCACCCGCGGGGTCACCTTCGCGAGCGCGATCGCTGCCGGCGTCGCCGACAACGACCGTCTGTACATCGCGAGTTCCCAGGCGAGCACGGGCGCGCCGGTGAACAAGGAGCCGATCGGCCTCGCGGCCTCGGTTCTGGCTTCGGGCACGTACCTCGGCATCGACCGGGCGGCGGACGCGAACTGGCAGTCCAGCGCGATCACCGTCTCGGCGCTGCTCGACGAGGACGTCCTGATGCGCGGTCGCACGCGCGTGACCCAGGAGTCCGGCATCGACCTGCAGTCGATGGCTCGCTCCTTCGCGGTCCTGACGCACCCGACCCAGGTCGACACGCTGTTCAGGCTGGCGATCCCGCGCGTCCAGTATTCCGGCTCCGGCAACGCTGCCGAGCTGGGCTACAAGGACGCACCGATGTTCGGGAACATCAAGTTCCTGACCTCGTACCAGTGCCCGTCGAACGTGGCGTACCTGGGCGACTTCTCCTACAACCAGTCGCTCTACACGCCGAACGGCAAGCTCCACATCGACACTGAGTACAATGGTGCTCAGCTCAAGTGGGTGTCCAGCAAGGACGCCGGTCTCGTGTTCATGAAGGAATACTGTGCCTTCGCGAACAAGCGGCCCACGGCCTTCTGCGCTCTGCGTTCGCTGACCGACGCGACGCGCTAGTCAACCCGGGGACCCCTGGCCGACGGGGGTCCCCTCCTACTTCTCCGAGGTTCCACTCATGGCTCTCACTTCCCTCTCCGACGTCCGGCGCACGAAGCTGGATCCGCTCGGCGACCTCGTCCTGGTGTCGTGCATCGTGGCCTCGGTCCCGACGGCTGGCGATTACGTCGCTGCCGCGTCTCTCGGCCTCGACAACATCTTCTGCGTCCTCTCCGCCTCCCGCGCCACCGCGGCTGTCCCCACCGCCGCCGTCGCGGCCACGGGCACCATCACCTTCGTCGACGACGCCGTCGACACCGCCACGGTCACCGTCGGCGGCATCACGTACACCTTCGAGACCGGCGCCCTCGACGCGGCCTTCAAGGTGCTCTCTGGTGCCGACCTCTCCGCCTCGGCGACGAACCTCGCTGCGGCCATCAACGCCCAGAGCCTCGCCGACACGCTCTTCGACGCGGCGACGTTTCCGAACCCGGTTGTAACCGCAGTGTCGGCAGCCGGTGTCGTGACGGTCACCGCTCGCGTCGCTGGCACCGCCGGCAACGCGATCACCCTGGCCACCGCGGGTGACGCCGACATCACCGTCGGTGCCGCGACTCTCGCAGGCGGCGTGGATGCGCTGGCCGTCGGCCAGGTCCAGGCCCTTCCCAACACGCAGACCGCCAGCCTCACGCAGGATGACGCTGGCGATGTCTGGCTCTCTCACGGAAACACGGCGGCACAGAACGTCCGCCTCGTAGTTCTCGGCACCACGCCGGGCAATTAGCGGCGCGGTCGCGTCGCACGAAAGGAAAGCATGGCTGCACTCACTCCTACGCACATTGGCCGGCCCAAGCCGCTCGGCGATCGGATGCTCCGAACCATCCGGTTCACCATCGCGAACGCGAACGCGGCTGACGAATGGATCGTCACCGGCCTCTCCTGGGTCGACGCGGTGCTCGGCATCATCGTCACCGGGACTGGCGTCGAACTCGACGTCCCCACGTACCTCCGAAACTGCCAGGGCACCGGCCAGACTGAGGACACTCAGGCCGACGGCGGCAAGCTCGCCATCGAGGGCGCTGCTGGCACCTGGGAAATCACGGTGATCGGCAAGCGGTAGCGATCAAAGTCCAGCGGTTACTCCACCGCTGGCTCACCCGGAGCGGGTACCCCCCACCCCGCCTCACGCCCGCTCCGGGTTGACTTCTCTGGCGGGAACCACGTGGCGAAGCCTCCGAAGCCTCCGAAGCCTCCGAAGCCGCCGAAAGGAAACATCATGGCTGCAAAGACTCCTGAAACCTTCCCGACGACCGGTGCGGTCGATCTGCTCCGCGGGCTCTGGACGATCCAGGGCGCGTCGACGGTGGTCACTCTGACCACGGGAACCTACGTCGACAATCGCCTGGGCTACATCCAGGAGATTTACTACTTCGCCAACATCGACGACGGGGACACCTGGGCGTCGGGCATTACCGGCATCAAGGCTTGCTTCTGGCAGGGCGACGACGTCGACGTGGATGCGGCGTGCGCCTCGGCGAGCGCGGCCGGCGCGGTGACGTTCGAGACGGCCGCCGCCTCGGACATCAACGGCTGGCTGCTGCTGTTCATCGACCCGATCATCTCGGGCAAGTCGGGCCCGCGGCAGCTCTAGCACCGAGAGGATGGGGGGGAATCCATGGACCTGGATCATGATTCAGCGGGGCCTCGCATCGACAGTGGTGTGGCGGCCAGGCTCAAGCGGCTCGACCGCAACCTGGCCGTCACCTTCTGTCGGTACGCCATCGACCAGCGCACGAGCCGGCCGGTGGAGATTCGCAACTGGGACGGCGAGACGGAGCACCTGATCGAGAAGCGCGGCGGCAGCGCCTACCTACTCGAGCCGGCGTACCATCTCTGGATCCGCTCGGAAGGACGCTGGCTCCACGTGAACCAGTGCCCGGCCGCCGGCGGCTTCGGCCATCGTGAGGTAGCCGCTCTCGAGGGCGACGCGGCGCGCTTCATGTCGCCTCAGGACATCCTGAACCGCATCTACGCAGGCCGGGACGCGCGCGCCGCCAGGCGCAAGGCGAACTCGGTCGAACTCCGGCGCGACGTCGCCAAGGCGAACATGAGCCGCATCCAGCGCCTCGCCAAGGACCACGACAAGTCCCACGACCCGACGACGCGGCAGGCGAAGGCCGTTAGCTACGCGGGCCAAGGGAATCGCGCCACACGCGGAACCGTCACGAAGGGGAACCGCGAGGATGGCTGGGAGCTGCCCGCCAAGGGCGCCTACTGATTTCTCGGCGGACTGGTAGTTCGCCAAGCGCGTCTGGGCCCGCGCAATCTGGCCCTGCTCACTGGAGGTCATGATCATGTCACTTCGAGGTCTGCGCGAGCAAGTCGTCTACGTTCACAATCCACTCCCTAGAGTCACTGACCGGGAGTTGCTCGACCGCGCGAAGCTCGACTACGTCGACGGCGCCGATGCGCCGCAGCTTTTCTCGTGGCTGTGGAAGTACGATGCGGGGGTCAATCATGAGACGCTGCGGCTCGGCCCGGGTGAGTTCCAGCCTCTTCGGGAGACCGAGGCGCGCCAGTTCCTGAAGGAGTTCGCCGAGGCGGGCGCCGTCTCCGTCGAGGATCAGGATGACGCGGAGGAGATCAGCAAGGCCAAGCTCAAGGGCCTGGCCGCCGCCAAGAAGTTCTGGAATGTCCGAGGCACCGTGAACGCCCAGACGTACCGCAAGCGCCAGGGCATCGGCAAGGACGAGCTGGAAGAGAACAAGGGCGACATCTGGCCTTGGTACCGCAACCAGGAAGCCGTCGTCGTCTGCGACGAAGAGATGAAGCGCATCAAGGCCGGCGGAGTGGTAGTCACCCCCAAGGCCGCGCGGAAGCGCAAGGCGTAGGAGAGACTGAATGGCCCGAGCACGACGCGCGTGGAGCACGATCCGCGACGAGGTCCGCACCCTCCTCCGGGAGACGGTGACAGGCGACTCCTACTGGAGCGACGCGGAGCTGCTGATCTACGCGAATCTCTGCCAGGACATGCGTGTCATGCAGATGGTCGAGGCCCACGAGGGATGGTTCACTGACCGCTTCGAGGATGATCTTGTCGCGAATCAGGGGGAGTATACCCTCCCCGAGGGCTCCGACATCGTCAGGCGCGTCCTGCTCAAGTTCCCCGACACCGGCCTCGAGGTCCCCCTGGTCCGCAACGAACGCTGGAGCGACTCCGTCGTGAACAGCTCGAGCGGCTCAGTGGCGGACCTCGGGGGCGCGGTGCCAACGTACCGCCTGGTTGGCGAGGTGCTCCTGCTCGAGCCCGCGCCTACCGTCTCGCGCACCGACGGTCTCGTGATCGAGATCGAGGGCCTGCCGGCGCGCATCACCGCCGACGGCTCCAAGTTCGACCTGAAGTTCCCGAGCATGTTCGAGACGCTCGTGACCTTCGACATCTGGGACGTGGCGTGCGGCGTCGAGGACGCGCAGGGTAACGTGAACCAGGAGGTTCGCGGGCGCCTGAGGTCGGTCCACGACCGCGTGGCCGCGGCATACCTCGAGGCGATCCAGCAGCGCAGCTACGGCCGGGTCTTCGGCCGTCCCTACTACCTGGGAGACTAGAGTGGGCCAGGGCGGCCAGCGAAACCTTCCCTTCTGGGACATCGACGTAGCCAAGGGCCTCAACACGCGGCCCAATCGGCTATCCTCGAGCGCCATCGGCCTGCGCGAGGCCCAGAACGTCGACGGCTTCGACGAGCCCGGCGCGCTCCGGCGCGTCCCGGGGTCCAGCGAAGTCGGGGCCGACCACAGCGCGGCCGTGACGTCGCTCCACTGGTTCGAGTTCTACACCCTCGCCGGCGCGCTCGATCACCGCGTGGTGTCCCTGGCGGCCGACGGCGTCCTCCGCAAGGTGAACACCTCCACCGGCGCGCTCACGAGCCTCACCACCGGCCTGGTGTCCGAGGCGCTGGCGTCGGTCCAGATGAACGATCTCCTGTTCCTCTCGAGCAACCTCCAGCAGCACCTCGGCACCGGCGGGATCAAGTATGACGGCGAGAACGTCACCCCCTGGGGCTGCCTGGCGCCGGGCGATGCGAAGACGGTTCGCCAGGACTTCGACGACCACAGCATCCTGACCGGCTCGACCGACGTCGCGCTCTCGACGAACGCGACGGTGAGCCAGGACGGCGGGGGCTCGACCGAGGTCGACAAGACCGGGACCACGGTCGCCATCGGCTACGTCCAGTACGGCTCTGGCGGCTCCCCGCTGAACTTGAACATCAGCGCGGCCGGGCAGGGCAAGGGATACGTCTGGCTCTTCCTCCCGCGGGGCTCGATGCAGAAGCTCGCTGGATCCGGCGCGGCGATCACGATCACGGCGGGCAACGGCGCGCTGAGCGACGCCAACCTCTACACCTTCTCGGTGGGCGAGCTGTTCCCCGGCTGGAACCTCCTGAGCTGGGTCTGGGCCAGCCCTGACTCCACCGCGGGCGGCGGCGCTACCCTCACCGACATCGACGCGGTCCGCTTCCAGTTCACCCTCCTCGGCGCGAGTACCACGCTCTCCGACGTCCTCTGGGACGACTTCTACACGACCTCCGAGGGTGCCCCCACGGTCGCGAACGGTGGCGGCACCGGGCCGACCGGGTCCTACACCTACGTCATCACCTTCCTGACCGAGTACGGCCTGGAGTCGAACGCCGGCCCGGCCAGCACCTCGATCACCGTCAGCAACGACGCGGTCAGCCTCACCGCCATCCCCGTCAGCGCCGACACCCAAGTCATCGCGCGCCGGATCTATCGCGACATCAGCGCCGACGGCGTCTACCGATTCGTCGCCCAGCTCGACGACAACGTGACGACCACCTACACCGACACGACCGTCGACGCCTCCCTGTCCGTCGTAGGCCCGCCCATTGCCGGCTCGACCGACGTCGACAACTCGCCCCCGGGCCGGATGTACGACGCTGTGGTCCACGAGAACCGCGTCATCGGCGTCGACGCCACCAGCCGCATCACCCTGAAGCTCAGCGAGCTGGGGAACCCCGAGGCGTACCGCCTGGTCGACCAGATCCAGATCGAGACCCCCATCGTCGCGCTCGAGGCGCACGCTCTCGGCACCCTGGTCTACGGATCCGACCGCACGTTCCTCCTGGTCGGCGACGGCGTCTCCACTCCAATCCGCATCGACGAGGTGAACAGCGAGATGGGCGCGAACGGGCGCCGGGCGACCGCCAACATCCGCGGCCTGAACGTCGTGGTCCGCGAGTCCGAGGTCTTCCTCGTGACCCAGCCCGAGGACCCCTGGGTCCTGAACATCCCGATCCTCGACAAGTGGCGCGCGCTCACCCAGACGGACCTGGACGACATGATCGTGATCCACGATCGGTCGCGGTTCCGTGTGGTCTTCATCCCGAAGGACGCCGACGAACTGTTCGTCTACCAGTACGGCGCGGCGCAGGGCGTCATCGCGGGCACCGACTCGGTCGACCCACAGGACGTCAGGAACGCCCGGTGGTTCACGCTGAACGTGCCCTCCACCTACGACCTCAAGTGCGCCGCGGTCGTCCAGCGCAACTCGAAGCCCGAGCTGTGGGTGGGGTCCGCCGACGGGCGCATCTACTGGATGCAGGATCCCTCGGCGACGACCTGGGCGAATGATGGCTCCACCTCGGCGGTCGCGGCCGTGATCGAAGTGAATGACGTGCCCCTGAGCGAGGACGGCGCGGGGCGCGGCGAGGGGCGCTACGTCGAGGCTCTGGGCGCCATCACCGGCGCCGAGCTGGTCGCCTCGCTCTACGCGGCGCCTGAAGGCACGCTGATCAACTCGGTTACCTGGACGCCGACCGCCTGGACCGACACCAACCCGGTGCTCCCGATCAAGGCGACGTCCGCGCGCGGGGGCTGGTTCCGGCTCCGGCTAAACACCTTCACCGGCTCGCTCCGGCGCCTCCGCATCTACTACGTCACCCGCGGCGACTTCCGGGGCCCGCGGACCACCACGAACTAGCCATGGCCATCCGCCCCGGGAAGTTCGGCGACTCCGCGCGCAGCCGGCACGACCAGCGCTCCACCGACGACACTGCCGACGGCAAGGGGCCAGCCCAGCGAAATCCCGTTCTGGGCACCCAGCGCCTCGGTGGGACCGTCCCCCAAGTCACGAACCTCGAACTCGAGCAGTCCCCGGGCGCCGTCGAGGCTCAGTGGGACGCGACGCCCATCGGCGACCTGAAGCGATACGAGGTCCACGTCTCGGACTCCGCCGCCTTCATCAACCCGCTCATCCGCTACGCCGCCGAGACCCACTTCACCTACGAAGAGGGAACGGCAGGCACGACCTACTACTTCCGCGTGCGGGCAGTGAACACCGGGAACCAAGTCGGTGCCTTCAGCTCGCCGTCGGAGTCGTCGGTCCCCGGCGCCATCACGGCCGCCGACATCGCCGACGGATCGATCACCACGGCCAAGCTGGCGGCCCTCGCCGTCACCACCGCGAAGATCGCAGCCGGCGCCGTCACCGCGACCGAGCTGGCGACGAACGCGGTCACGACGGTCAAGATCCTCGCCGAGGCCGTGACCATCGAGGACCTGACCTACACCGCAGGCACCGTGGTGAACTCCGGTGGCACCGAGCTGCAGTGGGCCACCGAGAACATCACCTCCGAGGGCTTCGAGATCAAGATCGAGTTCGGGATGACGTTCGTCTTCAACGGCGGCACCACCGACGGCGCCTGGACGATCCGACTCCGCGAGGGCACCGGCGGCGGTGGCACGGCCCTCTACACCCAGACGACGATCGTCTCCGACTCTGGCGCCCTCGGCGTCCGCACGTTCTACGCGAAGATCGCCACCACGCCCGGCGCCGGCTCGCGCACCTACGAGGCTACGATCGTTCGCGTGGCTGGCGACCGCGACATCACCGTGGCGAACCGCACCATCCATCTGACCGAAGTGAAGAGGTAACCGATGATTGTCCCGCTCCTCATCATGGGCGCCATGGCGGCCGCCAGCGCGCTCAGCTCGGCCAGCGCTGGGAAGAAGGCCGAGTCCGCCGCCGACGAGGCAGCGAAGAACGCGGCCATCGGCGCAAGCTCCGCCCAGGGCGTCTACTCGCAGATGAAGAGTGGCGGCGCCTACAACGAGCGCGTGCTCGGCCAGATGGAGAGCATGCTCGGCTCCGACGAGCAGATCGCGGGAACCCTCGGGGGCGACGACCCGGCGCTCCGCGCCTACACCCAGCGGTTCTCTGGCGACAAGGGCGTTGCGACGTCCATCCTCTCGGCCAGCCGGACCGGGAAGAAGATGGCGAAGCGCGGCTTCTTCGAGAAGCAGTGGGAGCCTGAGATCGAGCGCCTGAACGCCCTCATGCAGCAGTCTGAGGACGCCGCGCGCAGCGGGAACTTCGAGCTGGCCGAGAAGCTCAAGATGCAGGCGGAGGGTTCCGCCGGTCAGGGCTTCAGCGGCATCGGAAAGTCCGGCGGGAGCTGGAAGACGGCCTTCACCCTCCAGGGCACCAACGTCGGCGCGGACGCCGCGAGTCGGCTCGGGTCGAAGCAGGCCCAGACCGTCGGCTCCATGGTGCGCGACGCCCGCTCGTTCCAGGACTGGGAGAGCGAGGGCTCGACGCAGTTTCGAGCGCGGATGAACGAGGGCGGCGAGCGCGCCATCGCGGCCGAGGCCCAGGGCCAGCAGCGAGCCGCACGCGACCAGGGCCTGATGCGCGGCGCCGGGCGCATGGCGGGGGCGGCTGCGGCGATCCAGGGCGACCAGTCGCGCCGGGCCGCGACGCAGCGAGCGCAACTCCACAGCCAGACGAACGCGGCC
>Ga0184637_10001140_pt1 | contig 18556 bp, 21 predicted proteins | sample PLM3_127_b2_FD_133143 | JGI IMG/M metagenome (GOLD analysis project Ga0184637, IMG submission 133143) | Groundwater sediment microbial communities from an aquifer in East River, Colorado, USA - PLM3_127_b2 | ecosystem: Environmental > Terrestrial > Soil > Riparian zone | place: USA: East River...
ACCGAGCACTACGCAGGCCCTGTCACGCCCTTCAGCACCTGCATCTTCAAACACTACGACCTGGCCCTCGCTGCGATGAGCGAGAGTTGGGGCCTCATGCCCGATACCGTCCAGATGAGGAGCATTGGGCACGAAGTCTACAGTCACGTTGAGCCGGACGACGGAGGCAAGGCGCCCCCGCCGTGGTGGCTTCTCGGGATCGTGGCGCGCGTGCTGCCGTCCCTACGGCGCAAGCTGAAGGCCGCCGAGCGGGTGGAGGCGGAGGGCAAGTTCACCACGACCCCGGCGCGTTGGGAGGCGGAGTTCAAGCCGGAAATCACGGAGAAGATCGACCGCTTCGCACGGGTCAACTACGCAGAAATGAGCGAGGCCGAGTTGTGGAAACATTGGGACGCGCTCGAAGAGCTCAGCGCCCGGGGCTTGACCATTCATTTCGAGCTCTACGTACCGTACACCGTCGGATTGCACGAGCTGGTCGTCGTGTGCCGGGAGCTGCTCGGCTTCGAGTCGCACCAAGTCATGCCGCTCTTGCAGGGGCTGTCGGTGGCATCGTCGGCCCCAACCCGCGGGCTCGCGGCCATCGCTGAAGTGGCTCGCAGTCGCCCCGAAACACGCGCCGTCATCGAGCACGGTGGTCCCGAGTTCTTCAAGCGCTTGCGCCAAGTCGATCCCGAGCTGGGCGCGCAGATGGACCGCTACCTCGAACGCTGGGGCTTGCGCACCATCGACTACGATGCCGGCACGCCAACCCTTGCCGAAGAGCCCGGATTGGTCGCTTCGCTCTTGGAAGAGTTACTGGAGGAAAGGCCCGCCAAGCACTCCCTCGAAGAGTCCCGTCGCGCCGCCGTCGCAGCCACGCGCGCCCAGCTGAAGACTCCTTCGGACCTATGGCGCTTCGACGCCGCGTTAGCCTATGCTGAGCAAGTCTACCCGCAACGTGAAGACAACGTGCTGTACAACGTCAACCTGATCGCGGGCTTGATGCGCGGCTTCGCCCTCGAAGTGGGGCACCGCCTCGTGCAGCAAGGCCGCCTCGTGCGAGCGCAGGACGCGGTGCTGCTCACCGTAGAGCAGCTTCGCAGTGCGCTTGCTGACCGCACGGTAGATCCGGCCGCCATCGCGTCGCGGGTGCGTTCAGAGCTGGCCTGGGTGCGAGCCAACCCTGGCCCCGCCCTGTACGGCCCCGCTCCGGGCGTCATGCCGGACCTGCGCGGCTTGCCGCAGGCGGCGCGTCGAATCAACGGAGCGATCCTGTGGGCGATGGAAGAAGAACTCGCGCCCGCGGTGTCCAGCAGCGAGGCTGGCGTTCAGGGGTTGGGTTCATCGCCGGGGGAAGCAACTGGAACCGTCCGGGTGATCTTGTCGTCGAAAGACATTCACCGTGTCCGCCCAGGGGACGTCGTGGTTTGCCCGACCACCACTCCCTCCTGGACGATCATCTTTCAGCGAGCCTGTGCCATCGTCACCGATGGCGGAAGTGCACTCTGCCACGCGGCCATTGTCGCCCGCGAACACGGTATTCCCGCAGTCGTCGCCACGGGCAACGGCACCCAGCGCTTGCGCAACGGGCAGCGCGTGCTGGTCGACGGCAACCGCGGCACCGTGTCGTTAGTCGACGCCTGAAGAGGAATTGGAACCACCAACCGGAGCAAACTATTCATGTCCACCGTCGCCCCTCTTCAACGTGCCTCGCTCGACCATGCAACGATCGCTCTCGCGCGGGCCTTCTCGACAGACCCTTTGTTCTCGTGGGTCTTCCCCGACGCTGCAGTCACGGTCAGTCAGTTGGCATCAGCGGCAGGTTCTGAGGTGTCGTGCACGCCGGATGCGGCACGAGCCCACGCAGTCAGAGTGGGTGCTGTGGCACGCCCTGCGCTGTCGTCAGCTGGGCGTGTCGTTTCGTCGCCAAGTAGTGCGGAGAAGAAGCGTGAACGCGATGACCCCGAGGTAGGCTTCCGTCTTCCCTCCTCCCGTCGGGAAGAAGATGAGCTCCACGTTCTCGCGAAACCGGTTCTTCGGCTCCGCGATGGACAGAACGTTCAGAAGAAGAAACGCGATCTGGAAGAGGTGCCAGCTTGGATTGCCTCCGTCCCGATAGCGCTCGGGATTCCGGCGGCGCGCCGCCGTCGCCATCGCCCGATTCGCCAGGCGAAAGGCCTCGAGCGCCTCTCCATCCCTCGCCAGAAGCTCGATTCCCTCGGCGATGCGGGCCTTTGCTTCCTCGGCGCGACGCATGAGCTCGTCCCGGACCTCGGCACGTCTGTCGGTCCCCACATCGACAGCCCGCTCGGTCTCGATCCACTTTCCGTAGGCCTCGGTGAGGGGTGAGAGCGCGCCTTTCACCGCGTCGGCACCGAGCTCCGCAAGCGACTCCATGTCCGTGACGACAGCTTTCTCATCGCGGGTCACCACCCACCGCACCTCGGAGTGTGGAAGCCAGGTGGTCCGCACCCTCCTGACCGGATTGCCAGGCTCAGTCACTTCGACCGAGACCCCATGTCCCACGGCGAATTCGCAGTGATCGCGGAACTGCAGATCCCCGACGCGATCGTCCCAGTCTTTCGCTTTCTCCCCCTGCCGATTCGGCCGGGGCACGAAGCCAGCTTCGAAGAAGAGCTCGAGCCGCACCTGAAACAAGAACTGCTCGTCCTGCCGCCCTGGAGCGCTCGCGCCCAGAGCGAACTTAAGTTTGCGGCCGCTGCGACGAGCCGTATCGGCCCAGGCTCATTCGCCAACTTCGGCCAGAACTCGCAGATAAAGCGAGTTCCCCACCCAGAATCCGGCCCTGGTGATGAGCGCGTCCAGGACGGGTTTCACGAACGGGATAAGGCCTCGCCGTTTCGATTCAACCAGTAGCCCTAACACGCCCACGAATCTGAGGCCGAGCCTCGCTCCGACTCTTCGGGCTAGACGTTCATCGAGAAGAACGATGTCCGCCTGCATTTCGACGCAAGCGCGATGGCCTCAGCCTCGCCAGCGTCTAGTTCCAGGCTCAACGAACGCACGAGCGCCTGGTTCGTCACGGGTAGAGTCTCGATCCAGTGCGGCAGCGGAGAACCTACCCCCGTACCCGCTCCGATGAAATGGACGTCGAGCTCACTCCGAACCGCCTCCGGCACGACTACTTCGCCGAAGAGGCGCTGAAGCAGCGGGAGTTCGCCGATGAGGGCAGGTTCAGAAGAGGCGAGGTGTTACTGACCACCTTCACTGAAAGGCAACTCCTTCAGCGAACGCAGGTCCTCGTCGAAATCCGACTCGTCGTAATGCAAGGAAATCTCGCGGCTTGCGATAAGGTGCTGAAACTGGAGACGGGTCATTCCGGCGAGCCGGCTCGCGCGAGCGAGCGTCAGCTTTTCCTTCTGGAAGAGCAAAACCGCAATCTCTTGCCTGAGCTCTTCTTCGGACATGCCGGTCGCGTGAAGAATGTCTTCCGGAAGGATCTGACTCATCGTCGCGTCTCCGCTTCCAGTCTATGCGTCCACCGGCATGGTTTCAAGGACGCCGATTCCGGCGTCTGTGCCGATCGAGGTATGCGTACTGCCTGAGAGCGCGGAACGGCAGGTTACACAGATCCATCAACGGAGGACTCGAAAGGGAGGACCTTGCTTGCGGCGCGGAATCGGTTCCGCCAGTCCCTCCGCCAGATTCTCGTCCAGCTTGATCCTCATCCAGTCGTCTCGGTGTGGATCGGATGCTGCTCCTCCTCGTGGGCCAGCCAGGCTGCGTACGCAATTGCCGCCCGGATGTCGGTTTCCTTGAGCGTCGGGTACTGACGGAGTATCTCCTCGTGGGTCTCCCCAGCCTTCAAGGAATCGAGGATGATCGAGACCATGATCCGAGTCCCCCGAATCGTCGGTTTTCCATGACACACATCCGGATCAATCGCGATACGTTCCTGCCAGTCGAGCTTCATAATGTCCTCGCTCCAGGGTCGTCGACTCCAGGAGTCGACCTTAGGCAATCATAGGCTTGGCCTTAGGCCTTTTGTCACCAACCCCGACTCTATGAGGCCCCTCCACTGGTGGACGAGGCGGCTTGCGAGGCCGGGGTCGTCGACCAGGACGCCCATCTCGATGTTGCGGGTCTGGCCGCGACCTGCTCGCTGAAGTGAAGGAGCGGTCGGCCACAGCTGAGGCAGAGAATTTCCCGCGAGTGGTTGAGGCAAGAGCTTCATTGCGCCTGTCTTGACGGCGCTCAGTTCCCGGCGAAGCTTCGCTGCGACCTGGCCCCCCGGCGATCCATGGGCGGATCAGCGTTTAGACCCACCGGTCGTCTTCCCGACTAGATTCGGGACCGTCGACGGTGACTCAGCGGGAACGGGGACGCAGCTTCTCTCAAAGTCCTCGAAGCGCGAATATCACTGGATCCCAAGAATCCAACCCTCGATTTCAGCCACCTGGCGCTCGCTCGATGGCAGTGACGGATCCAGAAAACCAGCAAGACTTCCATCGAGATCGGCACGGCGCATCCAGGCGGCGGCGGAATAGGCGTCGTGCTGGTCGGCGTTTCGACCTTCTCGTTCGAAGCCCTTGCTCCAGAGCGCCGGATAGACCTCCACGACTGCCGACCGTCCGGCTGGAATCGCCCAGCCATCGAACGGCCAAAAATGGACCCGGGCGTCCAGCCGTTGACGTAGATACAGCAACCACGGAAGGCCTGAGTGCGTCGATTTCGCGACCGAACCTTGCACGTCGAAATGGAAGACCGACTTCGCAGCCCCGGCTCGTTTCTCCGTAAGTCGGCGCCAGCGCGGGTCGCCGGAGCGGGCAGCGAAGTTCCCCGCCAGCCCGTCGCGCACAAAGTCAACGTAAACGTGATCCCCGTCGGTCGGCCAATGACGCTGAAAGTCCTCCAGGAACGCCGACCAGTCGTGGGGCAGCTGATGCCTCCCGAAATACTCGAGCGGAAACGAGAAGCCGTGGTCGATACCGACGAGTGATGCCTCACCCTCGGAGAGCCGAGCGAGCAGCCACTCCGCAACGCCCCGTCGCGTCCAGTATTTTCGTGGACTCGGCGGCGGCAATATTTCCGTGGGTGAGGACACTCGACCAGCCATGTAGACCCGCAGGCCCTTCAGACTTTCTGTCGGGGTCTTTGCGCCCGAGTAGTCGATCCCAATGTAACGGTCGAAACGAGGCATCCCGCCACCCTCCATCGGTTCGCCCTCACCTCGGAGCCACCGCGGCGAGCCCACGCATCACCTGCGGAAGTAGAAATCCAGATTCTATGCTCTAGCATTCCCGCACCCAACACGAGACACCGCTCTACGGGTGTCATAGGAGCCGACTATGTGGGGCGAGCTCGTCGAGGACGTTCTCCGAAGACTCGATGCCGAGGAGAAACTCCCGGGAGCCGTCTCGAGTCTCGTGCTCGCTTCTCTCCTCGGCGAGATCGAAGAGTGCCTGGGCGGGCATCCTCCGGAAAGACCGAGTCCCGACGTAATTCAGTCCGCCAAGCCCGTTCGGGCCTACATCGACTCCATCGAGGCCGAGGGGTTTCGTGGAATCGGTCCGAGAACGAAGCTCTCGCTCACGCCCGGGCCGGGCCTGACCCTGGTCGTCGGCCGTAACGGATCAGGAAAGTCGAGCTTCGCTGAGGCCCTCGAGCTTCTGCTTACAGGCGACAACCAACGCTCGAGCTCGCGGCGCACGAAGATTTGGCGGGAAGGATGGCGGAACCTCCATACCTCGGAGGGAACGAGCCTCGAGGCACGTCTTCTCATCGATGGAGAGGCCGGTCCCTATGTCGTGAGCCGCACATGGGGCGCTGATGAGGACCTGGACGACGGCGAAGCGAGCGTCGTCCACGACACCAAGAGCTCTCCCCTCTCGGAGCTCGGATGGCAAGAGCCGCTCGCGACCTACCGTCCCTTCCTCTCCTACAACGAGCTCGGCTCGATGCTCGAGGACGGTCCTTCGAAGCTCTTCGACGCCCTCGCCTCGATCCTTGGCCTCGAGGAGCTGGTCCGCGCCTCCGACGCCCTCAAAGACTCTCGCTCGCGCCGGAGCCAGGCGCATGGTGCCGTGAAAGATAGCCTCAAGGCGCTTCGCGCCGGGCTCGAAGCCCAGGATGACGAGCGCTCCGCGACATGCCTCGAGCTCCTGAAGGGCACGAAATGGAAGCTCGAAGAGCTGGAAGAGCTCGTCGCCGGAGGTACTGGAACCGCACCAGACGACACCCAGCTTGCCGCCCTCCGCGACGTCGCCCAGCTGACGGCCCCCGACCCCGAGACGATAACCCAAGCCGCGAAAGAGCTCCGCGATGCGCTCGAGGAGCGCGCAGCCCTCGCCGGGACCGACACCGAGAAGGCGCGCCGTTTCGCCGACATCCTCGAAAAAGCCCTCGAGATCCACGAGCACCACGGAGACGGCGACTGCCCCGTCTGCGGTCGCTCCTCGGCTCTAACGGAACCGTGGCGCAAGCGTGCCGAAGAGGAGATCCAAACGCTCCGCGAAAAAGCCGCGGCCGCGGATGGCGCCGTCCGACGTCTCGGGGAAGCGGAGCGACGAGCGCGCGACCCCATCAAGCCGCCGCCTGCCGTTCTGAATCGTATCCAGCTCCCGCATTCCGAGACCGTCCAGAAGTCTTGGGAGGACTGGCGCCAGGCGAGCCAAACCTCCGGCGCCTCCCTCGCTGACGCCCTCGAGCGAACGACCCCCGCTCTCTCGGCGGCCATCGAGGAGCTTAGGAAGGAAGCGCGGGGTGAGCTCCAGAAACGCGAGGACGTATGGCGCCCGATCGCCCTCTCGCTCGCCGTCTGGCTTCCGGAAGCAAAGAAAATGCTCTCCGAGGCCGACGTCATCAGCCATTTGAAATCCGCGGAGGATTGGATTCGCACGACCGCGACCACGATTCGAAACGAGCGTTTCCTCCCCATCAAACAGCAAGTGAGAGGAATCTGGGATCTCCTCCGAACCCGAAGCCACGTCGAGCTCGAGGACATCACCTTCGAGGGCAAATCGACCTCCCGACACGTCAGCCTCGACGTTACCGTGGACGGAACCCAGGGAGCCGCGCTCGGCGTCATGAGCCAGGGCGAGCTCCACTCCTTAGCACTCGCGCTCTTCCTGCCTCGAGCCACGGTCGAAACCAGCCCGTTCCGCTTTCTCGTCATCGATGACCCCGTGCAATCCATGGACCCGGCGCGCGTCGACGGCCTCGCCCGAGTCCTCGACCAGTTTGCGAAAGGCCGTCAGGTCGTCGTCTTCACTCACGACGATCGCCTTCCCGAGGCGGCGAGACGCCTCGGCATCCAGACCAAGATGATCGAGGTCCTGCGGGGCGAAGGCTCCTTGGTGGAGCTTCGGGAAGTTCGAAGCCCCGTCCAGCAATATTTGGAGGACGCCTTCGCCCTCGCGAGCACCAAGGACCTCCCCAAGATCGTCGTCGAGCGCGTGATTCCGGGACTCTGCCGGCAAAGCCTCGAGGCCGCCAGTGTGGAGGTCGTTCGCCGGCGACGCCTCGAGCGAGGCGAGCCCCACCATGACGTCGAGGCGCTTCTCCGTACCCACACGAAGCTCGTCCCGCGACTCGCTCTTGCCCTCCACGACGACCCCGAGCGCGGCGGCGACGTCTATGCGAGCGTCAAGAACCGCTTCGGCCCGTGGAGCGTCCACGTCGTCAAGGAGTGCAACGCCGGCTCCCACAAAGGCCTCGTCGCCGACGACACTCTGAGGTTCGTCCGCAACGTCGACACGATCGCGAAAGGGATTCTCGCACTCTCATGATTCCCGTCACCGATTACACCCCCGAGGATCTCCTTGACGCCGCCCGCACGCTTCTCGCCCGACCCGACGCACGAACTAGCGGCGTCTGGCCCCGAGCCGCCGCGCATCTCTTGCGCCAGGCGCTCGAGGAGAGCCTGGATGAGTTCTGGAGGGCCCGCCTCCCCGTGCTCGCGTCCACTTCGATGCGTGTCCAGTTGACCTCGTTGCCAACGTTCCTGGCCAATTCGGACGCTGCCGCGAACGCCGCCTACACATGGGCGTGCCTCAGCAACGCGTGCCATCACCATCCCTACGAGCTCGCGCCTTCGGACACCGAGCTCAGGGCCTGGATCGAAGAGATCGAGCGGGTACGGGAGGAGATCGTTCGCGCGCTATCCAGACGAGAGCCACCGGTACCCTGACCATGCCGCTAAGCCTGCTCGCCCTACCGAACCCAACACTTTATGACCCGGCGGAGGATCCACTTGGGTAGTATTGATCCCCTCGGTAGCCGGTGCGAGGGTGCAGAATTGCCGGCCGCCGCTCGGCTCCCAGAAGTTGACTTCGTCGAGGTGAGGTCGGGCGCTGAGAAACCAAGACCAGTCGCTGTCGGTGACTCCGACCCAGGCCTTCACGCTCCGGTCACCACCAAGGTTCTCTGATACCTCTCGATTGGTGAACCAGTCCGGCTCGCGAAAAGGGATCCTACTCTTCTCCCAGGCGGCGTATTTCCCGCCGGATCCGTGTGCGGATTTCGGAGTTCATATCGAGGAGCCGGACGGCAGTTCGGCCCACATCCGTGAGCCCGACAATGCGCCCATCCTCGGCATCGCGAAAATGCTCAATCCATCGGTCGGTGCGGGGATGGAACAATCGCATGAGGAGACCGGAGTCCGGATCGAGGCTCGAAAGATTGGGGCCTTTCTTGCTGTTGCAGAGGTGACAGGACAACGCGAGATTGTCAACCTCGTCTCGGCCGCCGTGCTGTTTCGCTACGATGTGCTCGATGTGAAACGTGAAATCAGGATAGATACTCTGGTGAATCCTGCAATACTCGCAACGCTGATTCGCGCGTGCCCGAACGAGTCTCTTCGTCTCCTCATCCATTACGGACAGGCGCGCGCTCGAGCCTTGAGTCGCATGTAGGCTACGAAGTCCATGTACTCAACGTACTTGTCGTATTCCACCGCTTCTTCGGTCGAGAGGGAGCCCTCGTTTGCCTTGGTCGCGAGCTCGTCCAGACGAGCCTGAAACTCTGGGTCGGGTTTCGGGAGCTCCGCGAAATGCCTCGCGAGCTCCGGCGTAAAACCACGCGTCAGGTGATCCACGAACCGTGCCAGCGTGTCGGCGGTGTCACTCATACTGTCAGCTTATTGCGCTTCAAGGCCCACCGTCAATGAATGCACGGCGGACAGGATTCTGCTTCATGCCCTTGCCACGAGCCCCGATTCGATGAGGCCGCGCCACTGGTGGACGAGGCGGGTTGCGAGGCCGGGGTCGTCGATCAGGACGCCCATTTCGATGTTGCGGGCTTGGCCGCCTCTCGAAAGATCCATCCCCCCAACGAGTATCGAGCGATGCCAGCGCGGAACCTCGTCCCTTTGTCGAGGGGCGCCGCTTCCCTGGCCGGTCATTTCGGGCTCTTCGCTTCCGGCTTCACAAATCCCGCGATCTTCGCCAGACTGGTTCCCACTAGCACGTAGGTTCTTTCCGTAATGTTATCGGCGGTCAAGTTCCGACCGATTCCAATCGTTACCCAATCATGAAAGCTCATGACGACAGACACACCGACTTCCACGGGAAAGTCATCACCTGGCGACGCCTCAAAATGACGACTGAACGTTAATGTGTTGAGGCCGACGCCACCGCGCAATCCGAAAAAGTTCCAATACCTCTGGAACCACCCCGCTGTTCGGTCCGCGCGATACCCGACGGTTGCAACGAACCCAGTGGAGAAATCATCGCCAAAGCTGCTATGAACGAACGCGGTCGCATCTTTGTAGGAGGTGTTGAATCCCAGCTCCTCGACATCGATAAACGCATCGACATCGTCGCCCACCCCGAACTGGTCGATCGTCACTTTGAACCTCGTTCCGGCGCTGGACCCCTCCGTTCCTACGAGAAAGCGCACGTCGTAGGGAATCGGCAGTTCCTTGCTTGCGATCTCGACGTCTTTCTCACGACCCGGCAAGGCTGCGGTCACTTTGACCTTAACGGTTTCGGGGTCGGAGGAACCTCCAGTATTCTGTGAATCGGGGACGAGCTGCGCCGTCGCATTGCGACAGGGACTTAGGCGAATCACCACCTCGCGCTGAACGTCCGATTTCACAATCATAAGTCTACGTGTGTCTGGTCCAAGCACAAGCTCGTCGAACGCTTTGTCCTGTCCGATGTCGAATTCCATAAGCTTGACGTGAACTCGTTCGCACGGCACGTTGCTTCCGGCGCCCTCGATATCAGCGATCTCCGTGGCAGCCTGATATGTCGCGCCGCCGTCAACGGGTTTGGACGCAAGACACGAAAAAAATATCCCTGCCAACCCTACGAACTGCCGTGTCGAAGGGCTCACCGCTCCTCTCCTCGGGTCACCCTCAAGGGTCGTCGAAAAACACCCGTCGCTCCGGTATTGTCAGAGACGGTTAGGATGACGATGACCTCTTTCGTCTCTCCCACGCGGAGCTCGTTTACTACCGGGGGCATGTAGAGATACGTTTCCGACGCGCCGCCATTCTCTAGCGGCGGTGAACCGTCCCCGAAGTCCCATCGATACTTGATGGGCCCACCCTCCGGGTCGGTTCCTGACGCCTTGAAGGTGACCAGAACAGACGGCGGGACGGTAAACACGTCGGGAGCGGCAGAGAAGGTTACGCTCGGTCGCTGGTTTAGACCTACGAGAATGATCTCCTCAACTTCTTCCTTCCTGTAGTTCTTGTCCACCACCGTCAAGGTTACGGCGTAAGTACCCGGCATTTCGTAGGTATGCGTCACCTTGCTCTTCCCTTCTTTCACCTCTGGGTCCGAACCGTCGTCGAAATCCCATGTTTCGCTCAAGATCCCTGCATCGGAGACGGACTGCGATTCAAAGATGAGCGTTCTGTCATCCGGCCGTCTCTCGTATGTGAACCCGGCGGTCACATCGGGGAGCGTGGGAATTACGTCACACGCAACTCCGAGGAGAACCCCGAAGAGAAACAGCGCGACAGTTTTTCCAGGGCCTCTCGGTCTTCTCATCTGCATCGAAAATCTCCCTCTTGCCCTCGTCGAATAATGACGGACGGGAAAGCAATTTTTTGGCATTGGGGTAAAGAAAAAGTGAGCACCGTTCGACGCTGAGAGCCGACGTCCGGAATACCGTTATCACGGTCCAGTAGTCATTCCCCGGCAAGAGACCATGCTCCCACCGCCGACCCGCGTCCTGCAGACCCGAGGGAAGGAGCACGGGACGATCCTTTGCCGGCTGGTTCGGCGCCGGCCTCGGTCCGCCCCGCGCCACCCTCGAGGGCACACATGAGCGTCGCCGCCCGGCCGAGCTGGTCGAGGGTCAGAAGCCGAAGCGTGTAGCGGAGAAGCACCGCCACCCCGAGCCCTCCGTCCGGACGCGAGACTCCCCGAAGCCGGCGGAGAAGAAGCGTGAACGCGATGATCGCGAGGTAGGCTTCCGTCTTCCCTCCGCCCGTCGGGAAGAAGATGAGCTCCACGTTCTCGCGAAACCGGTTCTTCGGCTCCGCGATGGACGCCACGTTCAGAAGAAGAAACGCGATCTGGAAGAGGTGCCAGCTCGGACTGCCTCCATCCCGATAGCGCTCGGGATTCCGGCGGCGCGCCGCCGTCGCCATCGCCCGATTCGCCAGGCGAAAGGCCTCGAGCGCCTCCCCATCCCTCGCCAGAAGCTCGATTCCCTCGGCGATGCGAGCCTTCGCTTCCTCGGCCCGGCGCATGAGCTCGTCGCGGACCTCGGCGCGTCTGTCGGTCCCCACGTCGACAGCCCGCTCGGTCTCGATCCACTTTCCGTAGGCCTCGATGAGGGGTGAGAGCGCGCCTTTCACCGCGTCGGCACCGAGCTCCGCAAGCGACTCCATGTCGGTGACGACAGCTCTCTCCTCGCGCGTCACCACCCGCCGCACCTCACAGCGCGGAAGCCAGGTGGTCCGTACCCGCCGAACCGGATCGCCAGGATCCCGCACCTCGACCGAAACGCCGTGCCCCACCGAGAATTCGCAGTGGTCGCGGAACTGAAGATCCCCCACGCGATCGTCCCAGTCTTTCGCCTTCTCCCCCTGCCGATTCGGCCGGGGCACGAAGCCAGCTTCGAAGAAGAGCTCGAGCCGCACCTGAAACAAGAACTGCTCGTCCTGCCGCCCGCGCTCTCCCGCGCTGCGCTCGTTCACGACGAAAAGCGAAAGCGCCCGCGTCCCCGAGGGGAGCCCGTGACCCTGCGCCGGACCGAGCTTCCCCCGTAGATAGATCCCGCTGGTGTCGGGAACGGGAATTCCCGCCGCGATCTTCTTGGCGTCGAGGGGCACCTCGACATTCACTGGCTCCCGCGGAATCCTCCTCCACACCTGGCGGGGCTTCTCTCCTTCGGACTCCTTGTAGCCTTCGGCGATGTACTCGGCGTACGAAACCGTAGCCACGACTTTGTCGCCGGAGGACCCTGCAGGAAGGAGAACCGACATCCCCATCGACGCTGGATAACGGTTCCGTTGCTTGGGCTCGGGTTCGGCGCCCGCTGCCTCTTCGTCGCCCTCGAGCTCCGAGCCCGCACCGAGTTCTTCGTCCTCGAGAGAGACCTCAATCTCCCGCCCAGCGGCAGGCGACAAAAACCCCGTCAGATACCAGCGGGACGGCGGAAGCGGTAGAAGCTCGTCCCCCTCAGGCCTCTCAGGAGAGAAGGGTCCGATCACATCCCATAGAACCGGCTCAGATCAGGCATCTACGGCTGAGCGACCGAAACACGAGGGAATAGATCCTCCGCCTTCTTTCTAGTCAGTTCGAGGTAGATGCTATCGGCACAGAGCTCGACCTCATCGCTCCAGGCGATACTTCCGTGGGGAGATACCTGTACCGTCTCGAAGAACGCGCGGTCGGTCCAGGCGGAGAAGACTCCTTTGCCGGCAAACCGGGAAAGGTCGACTTCCCACTCCACTCCATCCTCGTAACTGACCCAAATCTTGTGTCCTGGAAGCGCCCGGACTTCGAGAACTTTCAGCATGGCAGGGTCATCGTAGCACCGGTGATCTCCGCGGAACCGCGCCTGGCCTCTGTCGGGTAGGCGCGACCTTTCGCAATGACCTAGAATCTCACCCCGTGCGCTACGACGAGTTTCGCGATGCCTTCTTTCAAGCCCTTCGCGATGCCAGACTCCACTCCCACCTGGGAAGACCCACGGAGACCATCGACCTGACCACAACCACGAGGCGCTGGGAAGCGGCCCTCGGTGACTCCATCCCGCAGCGGAGCGAGCCTTTCCTCGTGAGCGCGATGGTATCGTTCCGGTGGGATCCCTTCGAGTCCGCGCGCACGTACACGACCGAAGAGGATCTCGTGACCGAGCTCCTGGGCCGAGACGACGATCCGCCCGAGACCATGCCCCGCCAGCTCCGTACCGACATCGTCCTCCGGGCGACGCTCCCTTACGACTCACGCGTTCCGATGCCTGCCAGGAATACCTGGAGATCCTGGTCGCTCCGGGTGGACGATGCGCTTGCATCCTTTCTCCCGACGGATGCCGCCCAGCACGAAGGCGGAATCGTCATCGTCATGGGCTGGCGTGGAAAGGTCGAGGCCGAGTCGAGATGCTCGGATGGGGGCGAGCTTTGCTTGAGCGCCGTATCCCTCCCCTCCTGGCAAGGAGTCGTACCCCCGCGAATCCGCGACGCCGTCGACGAAGAGCCGGAAGGCGACATCGGAGAGCAACTCCGGAAGCTCGCCAAGCGCTATCGCAGGGCGTACGATGCATGGATGGAGTGCGTCACCGACCTACGCGAAGAGATCGGCCTCGGTTCCCCTGACCGCTGACGTCGCAACTCGATCCAGACCATTTGAAGACGATCCTCACGCCGTCGAGCGCTCGCGCGCAGCGGTTCGCAACTTCTCTCGAAAATCTCGGAGAGCATTTCGAATGGGCGAGGGGTCCGCCACGTTACAGATCGGACCTGCTCTCGACGCTCGCGGCTGCGGCGGAGACGCGGATACCCTCGACTCGATCGTGGGAGGGATCGTCGCCGCCCGGGTCGGGATCGAGGCTATCCCGGAGAGGTGGCGCCGCGCGGTGGAGCCTCTACCGATCCGGTTCTGACGCGCTCTCGAGAATGAGGTCCGTGACGACTGCCCGGTGGTCGGAGCCCGGAAGCCGCACGACGCGGACGGCCACCGGCCGGATCTCCCGCGAGAGCCAGAGCTGATCGATCCGGACCAGAGGAAGAAACTCGGGCACCGTCCCGCCCCAGCCCGATCCCGAGATGCGCCAGGCGTCCTCGAGGAAACCGCGGAGCGGTTCGAGGGACGGCATCCTCGCCGGAACGTTGAAATCTCCGGCGAGGAGGATCGCGCGCGCCCCCGTCCTCTCCGCCGTCGACTCGAGGAGCGCCGCGAGCTTCCCGTACTGGGCAACCCGCGCGCGATAGTTCTTCCGCGGGTCTTCTTCGAAGGGGTTGACGAGCTGAATCACGACGGAAGGGAGCATCAGGCGGACGTTCGCGACGAGAACCTTCGTCCCGCCGAGATCCATCGACAGGAGCTGAGGAGGCGTCCAGGGCCCGACGCTCTCCGTGGGCAGAACCTCCGCGGAAAAGCGCGAAAGCGTCCCGGGGTCGAGCGTCCCGTACCAGTGATACCCCTCGGGAATCGCGGCCGGCTTCATCCCCTCCTGCACGAAGACCACGTCCGGGTCGAGCGCCAGGACCGCTTTAGCCCATTCACGATTTCCCGCTCCGATGTTCCAGCTCACCACGCGAAGCGTTCTCGTCGGGGGTTCCGCCCCCGGTCCGAGCCGCGGCCATTCCGAGGTGAGGGCGACGAAGAGGACAATGGCCGCGAGGAGCATTCCGCTCCGCAGACGCACGGCCGAGGGCAGGAGGAGCACGCCCCAAATCACGGGAGGAGCCGCCGAGATCCACTCGCCCCAGAGCGTTCGAACGCCGACCAAAGCGTAGACCGCGGCCAGAGCTCCGATGAAGAGCGAGAGGGCGAGAGCCTTTGCCCTCCGGGGATCGCGAAACCGCGGGCTCTTCAAACGAACCGGCCCCGTGCCCTCATTCCCGGCGCGTCTTCAGGAGCTCTTTCAGGAAGTTGGTCGCGAGGCTCGCTTCCTCTTCTTTCCAGGCCTCGCAGTTCGAGAAGCCTCGAAAGCATGCGAGCGCTCCTTCGAATTCCTCCGCGTCCCGGACCGCTACCGTCACGAGAAGCGGACGCGGGAACGTCTTCCCGGCCCGATCGATCTCGTCGAGGAGGGTCTCGAGTGGTGTCGAGCCGACTACTCGAATCGCTGCAAGAGGCGAATGCCCGGGCCGATATTGTGAGCAGCAGCGCGAAGTCCCTCACGAGATGCTTACAAAGCGGGCAAGTCCTCATGAGGAAATGCTTGGCAGATGGCTTGACCAATGCTCTTGTGGATCCCGGAGATCCGGACCAGCGAACGCACCCCCAGAAACACCAGCTCCGTTTGCGACCGCGCTCTCGTGGCGCCACTCAGCGGCCCGCACGCGATCGAACGCCTTACGCGCCATTCTGGAGAGGAAGCGACCAGATCCATCCTTCCCGTTCCGCGAGATGGTGGTTTTCGGGGCTCATGGCCCGGCCTCGGAGAAAGTCACCTCCCGCCAAGACGCACACGGCGGCATCGAGGAGGTCCGCGGTTTTGCTCAGATCCGGGACGCCCTCCCGAATTCGCATGTGCACCTTCAGCGTATCCAGGATTTCACGCCGTTCGCCGGATTGGGTCGGCTTCTTGTAGCCCTTCGAACGAATTCCGTGCGCCACGAGCGTAGCGGCCGGATAGACTTCAATCGCCGATACACCGGAGCCGAGCGTCGGCGTCCACGCAAGCGGTATTGGCGCCTTCAGCTTCGCGCGAAGCTCGGACAGAATTCGTAGCGCTGCATGCGCGGTACGGGCGATTCGGTCCGCGCCGACGTCCAGTGGTGTCTTCTTGAGCTTCCGTTGAATGAACATATCGGTTTCGCGCCGAAACATCGAGTGCGCTGGCGTAGCTATTCCCATTCCGGCGCTGTGGCCTATCAGCGATTCGCCCAGTGCCTTTGGCCAGCCAAGTGGCGCATCCAGTGCGAGTAAAGTTGAGCCTGGTCGATCCTCCAGCCAGCCGGCGATTAGAGAAACCGCAGAACGTTTTCGACCACAGGCCGTCGCATCGTGAATTTCGAGACCCGACCCGTCGAGCGAACCCAGCGCCAGGCCGATCTTTTCCTCCGCCGTCGCACAATCGATGCCGACGATCCAGGTCACGAGTACCTCTCGACAATCGAGCGCAATCGCGCTTCCGTGAAGTATTTCAGCTCATCCCGCCACTTCATGCGTTTGCCCTGCCGGTTGCACTTCGGAATTTCACCGAGCCTTTCTCGAAAACAGAGAAGAAGCCCGCGCTCCATCTTTCGCCAGGTCTGGACCTTTTGCCGGGGCAGGCACGAAAGGACGTGGAACTCGAGATGGGTGACCCCGTGAAGACCCAGGAGCTCCCTGGCCTTCCCGGCTGCGCTCGCCGCGATTCGAGAGGCGCCCGCCTTCGTGGTCCCGATATAGACGATTCTCGAGCGACCGTGCGGGTACTTCGATGGTTTATTGGCAACGGCGATATAGACGACCCGATCCCTCTGAATGGCGCTCCGATGGATGACAACGGCTGGCTTGCCGGCCGCTCGTATTCTCAGTTTTCTTGGCATTTCACTAGCTCGTTGTCGGGGGCGTAGACCTGTGCTCTGATAGCGTCTGGAGGCGGGAGACCTGACCGCCGCCGACGTACTCTAGCATACTCACTGAGTTACAATCTGAATTCTGGCGCACACGTGTTCCCAGGGCGTAGGTGGACTGGAAAACAATCAACAGCCGGTACGTTAATCCGGCCCTAGAAGCTGCCAAAGCAGGCCAAGTCGGGGAAGCCGAGAGGCTTTTCAGGGAAGGGCTCGCGGCCTCCCACGAGGATGGCTTTGTCGCCTTGCGCTTCGCCGAATTCCTGGAGTCGCTTGCGCGCGCCGACGAAGCGCGACGCCTCTTCGAGCTCGCTCTGCGAAAGCTGCCAAAAGCCGACTGGAAACTGAAGGCCAAAGAGGGCCTGGAACGCCTCGCAGCTACCTCTCCCAGTCGCCCTTCTCCCGAAGTCGTTGCGCAGGAGTACGCATCGGACTGGAAGCCGACGTCCGGTGGCCTTGAACGTCTCGCACCTCAATCGCTGACGGCGTCCGCCCGGGTTGGGCTTCTCTCCTGTACCAAAAACAAGAAGCACTACGCCTGCACGGCTCGCGAGCTCTACTCGGAGTCGGATAGCTTCCGGCGACACTTGCCGTTCGCGGAATCACAATACGCGAAGACTTTCGTCGCCAGCGCCAAGCACGGTCTCGTCGCTCTCGACCAGCTGCTCGCGCCATACGATTTCAACCTCGGTGATTACGACGTGGAAGAACGGGACGTCTGGGCTCGATTCATCGCCGCCCGACTCCACCTGGAGGGCATCGGCGAGAATCACTCGGTCTACATCCATGCGACCGACAAGTACGGGATTCCGCTCCGCGACGCCCTCGATCGATATCGAATCTCGAGCCGAATCATCGACTTCGAGGGAGTCCCGACGGAAGAGGATCTGAATGGCTAGCACGGCGACACGGACCGCCCCGATCTCCATCCCCCGCGTCGGCGCGGTCGCGAACGTCCGCAACCGCCGGGGGCTCGTTACCGCCGTCGCCCCCTTCGGCCAGCCGCAGGTCCACCTGGTCACCATCGAGTACATCGACTCGGACGGAGTCCCGGAAGAGCAGCTCATCTGGGAGGTGGAGCCGAACGCCCGGCTTCTCGAGCCGACCGCGCTCCCCGATCCCTCCCGCGACGCGCCCATGCTTCCCGACGAGTTTGAGGCGCTCGTTCGGGCGACGCGCTGGACCGCTCTCACCCCCTACATCGACCCGGACGGCGCCGGCCCGATCGAGCGGCTTCCCCTTTCGGCCCCGTTCCGGGGCGCCATCCAGGTCGAGGACTTCCAGCTCGTGCCCCTTCTGAAGGCGCTTCGGATGCCAAGGGTCTCTCTCCTCCTGGCGGACGACGTCGGCCTCGGGAAGACCATCGAAGCGGGCCTCATCCTGACCGAGCTCATCCAGCGCCGCCGCGTGCGCCGCGTCCTCATCCTCTGCCCGGCCTCCCTTCGGCGCCAATGGAAGCAGGAGCTCCACGACAAGTTCTCGCTCTCTTTCGACATCATCGACCGAACCCGCACGCACAAGCTTCAGAAAGAGCTCGGCTTCGACGCGAATCCGTGGCGCACGTATCCGCGCATCATCACCTCCTACGACTACCTGAAGCAGCCAGACGTCTTCGAGCAGTTCCGCTCCGCGAGCAGACCCCCGGAGGGCTCCCCTCACCTCCCCTGGGACATCCTCATCGTGGACGAGGCGCACAACCTGACCCCGGCCTCCTTCGGCGACGACAGCGACGTCTCGCGCATGCTCCGGATGCTCGCGCCGTCCTTCGAGCACAAGCTCTTCCTGACGGCGACGCCGCACAACGGCCACACCCGAAGCTTCACGGGACTCCTGGAGTGCCTGGACCCCGTCCGCTTCTCCCAGAAGAGCGACGCCCTCACCGAGAACGAGAAGACGCGCGTGCAGCAGGTCGTCGTCCGCCGCTTG
>Ga0184637_10001141_pt1 | contig 18544 bp, 32 predicted proteins | sample PLM3_127_b2_FD_133143 | JGI IMG/M metagenome (GOLD analysis project Ga0184637, IMG submission 133143) | Groundwater sediment microbial communities from an aquifer in East River, Colorado, USA - PLM3_127_b2 | ecosystem: Environmental > Terrestrial > Soil > Riparian zone | place: USA: East River...
CGTATCCCGATTTTCTGTTCGACACCCAGCTCGTGCCCGCGGCCGGGACGCCGACGCTCGCCTTTTTCGGCGACACCAGCCCGGACCCGACGATCACCAACATGGAAGCGCAGGGCATGTTGCCCGCACAGAACTGGTTCCAGGTCTTCGCCTTCCTCATCACGCCGCTCGCCGCGGGCCCCAGCAACCTCGCCGTCTCGGCGGCGCCGGCGAACCAAATCGGCATCTTCAACGATCTCGCGATCATGTTCCAGACCGACCGCGCGATCATCGAGGTGACGATCGCGCGGAAGACCTATGGGCCTTGGCGGTGCCTGGCCTGTCATGGCCTGGGCGGACCCGTCGGGTTATTCACCCAGGGTATCACGGCCGCGGCCGCCGCGGTCGGCGCCAATCAGTCCGTCATGAACGGGCCGGCCGACGGCGGGTTCGGGTTCCAAGGGGAAATCGGCATCCCGCCCCTGACCAATTTCGGGGTCACGCTCACCTTTGCGAACGGCGGGTCGGCCATCAGCCGCGATACGCGCCTCGGCGTCGACATTCTCGGCCGGCGCTACCGCGCGGTTCGGTAAGGCACTTCTCGGGGCTCACGCGCCGGCGTTCACTCTCGAGCGTCGGCGCGTGAGCGCCTCACCCCACAACGGAGCGCGCGCCCATCATGTCTCCTCTCATTGCCAAACAGCTCCTCGGGGCGATCGACTTCGTCATCCCCGAGGAGAAGCGGGTCCGGCCCGACGGCTCGCCCCGCGACAAGGAATTTTTCAACTACTCGGCGCCCTTTAACGGCGTCGATGTGCTCCCCGCCGGGCAATCCGTGTCCGTGGGCATCACCTTCGATGCCGACTCCGATTTCGTCGGCCTCATCCTCAACATCGTGGCGACCCTGGTCGATGATGTGACCTTCATCGCCCAGCTTCCCGCGACGATCCTCCTCACCACGACCGGCGGCGGCAATCGGAAATTCGATCAGCCGATCCATGTCGAGACGCTCCGCGGGAGCGGTGAGCTGCCCGGCGTGCTGCAATGGCCGCTCTGGCTTCCCCAGGCGTCCCAGCTCAATATCACGCTCAACAACCTCGACCTGGTCAACGCGTTCAACGTCTGGCTCACCCTGGGCGGCGTCAAGATTTTCTAGAGGGGAATCATGGCCGAGCGTCTCGTCGATCCGCCCCCGCGCCGGCCGGCCTGGCTCGCCGGCAAGCAGCTCCCGCCGGCGAACCTGAACCCGCCCGAGGTGCTCCGCGCGCTGGCAATCCAGCCGTGGGATCAACAGCCGATCCCGACGGCCGTCAACTTCTTCACCCAGGAGCTCGACAACTTGAACCTCGGCGCGGCCGCCGGCGCCTCGGTCGTGACCACCCTCGCCGGCGGCGGCGCGCTCCGGCTCCCGCCCAACAACATCGGCGTCATTACCTCCTGCTCCTGGTTCGCGAGCGGTCCGACCACCGCGACGAATATCGTCTACACCGTCCGGCGGAACCGCTCGCCGATCCGCGGGCTCACCAATCTCAAATTTCCCCCGCAAAATGCGGCGTTCCTCAACTTCTCCGTGGATGGAACCTGGGACCTGTCCGCCGGCTCGTTCGTCGACGTCCTCATCACCCGGCGGATCGCCGACGTCGCGACCCTGGTCAACTTTACGCTCGTCGGCTGGTTCTGTCCGATTCCCGATGTCATCCGGTGGACCGGCCAGGTCCCCGGCCAGGTGGGCTAACATGGCGGCGAGCCAGGCGGCCAAGGAACGCAAGCGCGTCAAGGACCGCGAGCGCCGGCTCCGGCTCCTCGAGGAGCGCGAGGCGCGACTCGACGCGTATCTCAAGGAACGGTCGGACGACATCACCCGCCTCGAGCGGCTCCGCCGCGCCGGCTACAAGCCGAAGGACGCGAAATTCGTCGCGGACGAACATGCGGCCGCGCGCGAGCTCGGGATCGAGGTCGAATGGGAGGAGGACACGTCCGCCGACGAGCGCGGCCTCTGGGGAGTCATCGCGCGGAACGAGGCGGGCCAGGTCCTCGATTCCCTCTGGGGAATCGACCTCGGCGACGTCGGACCTGACGCGCATCATTCCGACCCGTACCAATGGGACGCCGAGGCACAGGTCATTAGCGGCGGACGGAATGGGTAAGAGTCTCCGCATCGTCGCCGGCGGCACGGGGATTTCGGCCGCGCCCCCCTTCACGCCCGGTCAATTCCTGATCGTGAGTCAGACCTCGCCGCCGATCGCGTTCGGCGGGCGTATGCAGCAGCTCGCGGACGCCGGGTTAAGTGTCATCGCGCCCGACGTCTCCGGCGCCGTCAATTCATTTGTGCTGGGGAGCGGCTCGCGCGTCCCCGCCGTGGGAGGGACGCGCTCGATCGCGATTGGGACGAATGTGCTCGCTGCCGGCAATATCGCCGACCAAAACCTCCTCATTGGAAGCAACATTAATGCGGGCGCCGTCAATGGGAACGCGTCGGATGTGATCGCGATCGGCCATGATATCGTCCTCAATAGTGCCGGAGTAACGGTCATCGGAGGATCGATCAGCATCGGGGCGAACGTCACGCAGTCGGGCGGCGACAACGCCGAAAGTGTCGCGATCGGAAGCGGCGCCCGCGTGGCCGGCGGCGTCAATGTGGCGGTCGGGGCCTTAGCCGACGCCGCCGGCCAATCGGTTAGCGTCGGTCGCGGGGCGGGCAATCTCACGGCCTCGCAATCCGTGTCCATCGGCGACAATAGCGGCGCTCAGAGCAACGGCGTCACGGTAGGCGCTAATGCCTCCGTCAGTGGGGTGGGCGGTGTGGCGGTCGGCTTCGGCGCCCTAGCCGGGACGCGGTGCGTCGCCGTCGGGCGCGAAGCCTCGGGCGCGGCGTTCGCCTTCGCGATCGCGATCGGGAACGGCGCGCGCGTCTTTGAGGCCAACGCGTGCAACATCGGCGGCGAGGAGGACGGCAACGGCGCCGACATGCGGGTCTTTCGCTGGGGCCCGAACACGCTCACCGGCTATCCCGGTCTCTCGGTCATCTTGCCTTCGGCGGGTTCGGGGGCAAATCAGGCTGCTCCGAATACGACCTTCCGGGGCGGCCTCTCGACCGGCAATTCGGCGACGGGCGGCCGGATCATTTTTCAGAGCAGTGTACCGGCCGCGAGCTCGAGCACCTACCAGGCGGTCGTACCGCGGCTCCGCATTGCGCCCGGCGGCGCGGTCGGCGTCCCGACGATTGAATTCGTCAATCAGGTCAGCACGCCCGGCGTTGCCGCGGGCACTCTGTTGAACGCGCCGGCCGTCGGCAATCCGACGGTCTGGGCGGAAGTGCTGTATAATGGCGTGCTCAAGTTCATTCCCATGTGGTGACGCAATGGACCGAATCGAAACAGAACTCCTCGCAACCATGACCGACGACGTCGGGATCAGCTCTACCGAACAGGTCGAGGAGGAACGGGCTGCGGACGTCTCCCGGCGCATCCGCGCGGCCGAGCTCGAGCTCGCCGCGCTCTGCGCGCGGCATCAGGTCGAATTCTCCTTTGAGAGCGGCCAGAGCACCCGCCTCGGGACGTTTACCCGGATCGTCTTTTACGATGCGCGGCCGCCGGTGGACGTGGTCCGAAACGGCCGGCCGTGACCGTCGCGCGCCGCTGGGCCGGCCAGGACACCTACCGCCCGCTCATGGCGGCCGCGGCCGCGCGCTATGGGGTGCCGCTCACGCTCGGCCTCGCGATCGCCGGCGTCGAGTCCGGTTTCCGGCCGACCGCGATCAGCCCGAGCGGCTCCTATGGCCTCATGCAGCTCACGCCCTCGACGGCGCGGCTCCTCGGCTACACCGGCACGACGAACGGCCTCCTCGATCCCGCGACCAACGTCGACCTCGGCTTCCGCTTGCTCCGCGAGCTCCTCGAAAACCTGGGATTTGACGGCGCCCGCGTCGCGAGCGCCTACAACGGCGGCGAGCGGCCCTCGCTTGGGTTCGGCACGCGGCTGATCGCACCACTCCGGCTCTGCCTCTTTTGGAATGATACGACGGGGACGAGCTGCCGGACCTGGTACAACGCGGCCGCGGGCGAGTTCGGCAATCAGCCCTATGTCGACGCGGTCATGGAGGCGTATCGGTATTTCACCGTGTACCTCGGGGCAACCGTCCCCGTCGGGAGCGGGCCGCCGATCGGGCTCGAGGACGTTGCCGTGGCCGGCTCGATCTCGTTCGGTATCCTCGCGCTCAGCCTGGGCCTCGCGGCCACGGCCGCGGCGCTCGCGATCGGAACCCGCCGCCGGCGCGCGGCCTAACTCGAGGAGCGCATTATGCAGCTTCGCTCGTTTCTTCGGCGGTGGGTGGCCGGCGCGATTCCGCGGACCTTCTGGCGCGGATCGTTCTATGTCGACGGCGCGGTGGGCGGCGCGTCGGCCGCGACGACCTGGCCGCCGGTCGCCGGCGACGTCGATCTCGGCGAGGCGGGCGTCTTCATCATCCCGGCCTCGACCAATGCCGCGATCGCGATCCCGCTCCCGACGAACGCAGTCGTCGGGCAGGTCTTCGGAATCATGCTCGTCAATACGAGCGGCGGCGCGCTCGGCGCTATCACCCCGAACGCGGCCTATCGGGTGGGCGCGGCCTGGTCCTCGCCGGCGACCGCGTTTAACCGGACGCTCTGGTTTCTCTGTATCAGCGCGGCCCTCTTTCGCGAGGTCGGTCGCACCGCGGCCGACGTCCCCAACTAGGCTGACATGTCGCCCGAGTTGACAATCGTCGAGACCGCCGATGGCTCCTATGAAATCCGCGGGGGCGAGGTCGGGACGTATCCGTGGGTGCGCCAGGCGTCCCTGATCGCCGCGGCCTATCATGACGGCGGAGACGATGCCCAGGCGTACGAATGGACCCGCGAGTATAACAAACGCCGGCTCGTGTGGGACGCGGCGCAATCCGGCGCCGATCTTCGGGACCTGATCGCGGGTATGCCATCGGTCGACCTGCTCGCGCCGTTCCGGATCATCTATGACCTGGCCGCGGGAATCGTGCGGACGGTCGGCCGCGCCGCCGGCGCCGCGATCGGTTGGGCCGAATGGTTGCCGTGGCTCGCGGCCGGCGTCGTGGGCGTCGCCGCGCTCGGCTTCTATCGTGGGACGCTCCGCGTCCGCCGCTAATGGAACCGGCACGCGCGGCGCCGCTGGTGCAGCTCGTCCGGGTCGTGACGTGCTCTGGCTCGGGCCTTTTCTCTTGACGGTCGCGGCCAAGCGCAGCCTCGCGCCCGATACGCGGTTCCTGCTGGCGGCCTCCGGCCTGGCGACGATCCTGTTTAACGGCGTGCGGTTTCTCGAGGAGGCACGCGACTGAATGGGCCCCCGCGATCGCTATCAGGACGAGGAGGAGGAGCTCGAGGAAGATTTCGAGCTCGAGGATGATTTCGACGACGACGTCGAGGAGCTCGATTTCGAGGAGGAGGACGACGACGTCGAGGAGCTCGAGTTCGAGGAGGACGACTTTTTCGAGGAGGAGGACGACGACGATGATTTCTAAACCCCTAGCTCCCTGGCTCGCGCTCTATTGCCGCGCGCCGGCGCCGCCGCCGGCGCCGGTCGACCCGGTCCGCAATGAGGAGCCGGCCGCGGTCCTCGAGGCGTCCTCGCTCGACGAGCTATCGCGAGCGGTCGCGGCCGGGATCGGCGCGTTTGTCTCGCGGCGGCCCGGCGAGCTGATCGTCGAGCCGCTCGCCGCGGAGGACCTGGCCGGCTCCTATGATCGCGCCCAGGCGCTCGAGGGCGAGCTCCTGGCGGTGTACGCCCTGGCCTGGTCGCCGGCGAGGGATGACACGGTCACGGCCGCCTCACACCCTGGCGCGTTCGGCGTGCGCCTCGAGCTGGTGGACGACGACGACCAGGACGAGCGCGGCCGGGAGCGGATCGACGGGTTCGCCCATGACCCGGCCGATCGTGTGTCGGCGCGAGATCCCGAGCCGGAAATTCCCATTCGTGGGAAAGTCAAGACCCCGCTCGCACACGTGCCGGCCGGCGGACGGGTCCCACGGCCACCCAGGGCCCCCGAAGCGATCGCACCGCGGGCCGGCCAGATTCCGGCGCCTCGGGCGGCCGCGATCGACCAGGAGGGCGCTCAGGAGCTCGAGGTCGCGGCCGAGCTCGAGCTCGCGGACCAGCTCACCCAGGCGGCCGGCGAGGCCCGCGGCGACGGTGAGGTCGAAGGCTTGCGGACCTACCGGGGTCACATCTTTGCGCCCTCGAGCCCGGCGCCGGCGCTCATGACCGACGTGCAGGCATGGAACGTCGCGGAGGCGCTCGCGCTGTTGCAGGAGTGGGCCGGCGAGGGCGGCCAGGTGTTCGGCGTGTGGGACGATACCGGCGCCCAGGTCTACGCCGCACCGCCGGCGTAGGAGCTGCGGTCCTCCGCCTAACCCGGTCCATAAGGGCCGACGTCGGCACAACAACGGGCCCCTCGATTCCTCGAGGGGGCCCGTTGTCCGCCAGGGTCACATAAACTTGGCTACCCCACCGCGAGCGCCACCACGACCAAAATCAGGACGCACCAGGCAATTACGAAACAGCCGATTGCTCCGCGAGCGAGTCGGTCGTTCATGGGGTCCCCCGCGCGGTGGTGGGAATCTCCCCGGTAAAGACGCGCCGGCCGTCCGCGACGCCGAACCGATCCGGGTATCGCTCGGCGCACCGCTCGGCGTGGTCCCGCTCGATATACGTCATGTGGGCGACCATCTCGGCGATTTCCTCCTCGGTCCACCCGTAGGCGCGAGCGAGCGCGACGTTAAACCGGATCGGCCCCGCGCCGACTTCGGCGGCCGGTGACCGCGAGACGTCGCGCCGATCGTTTGCGGCGAGCGTGATGCAGCACCGCGCCGGCGATTCCGGTCTCATCCGGTCGTTTCATAGCTTCCCCCCTTTCGTGAGGTCGAGCCGGAGGCCGGCCGGCGTGACGGTCGCCACCCGCGCCGTCCGTTGCACCAGGAGCGGAATACCGCCCCGCTCGGCGAGCCATCGCGCGAGGCTCCGCTCGCTGGTGCCGAGCGCCTCGCGGGCGACCCGCAGCACTGTCCACCCTTCCCCCCGGCATCGCTCGACGAACGCGAGCAGCTCGCGCGCGGGTTTGCGTTTCGGCTGATACTTGAGCCGCCGGCCGACCGGCCTACCTTTGCGCGCGCCGCGTGCCATCGGCCACCTCCTCGACCCGAATCACCGCAACCAATCGCCGACGATACGAACTCGGGCCCAGCTCGGCGAGCTGCTGCTCGAGCTCGACTAGGGAATCGGCCGCGCCAATCTGGCGCCACCCGGAGCCGGCATAGCGGCCGCCGGCCTCCTCGATCGCAAACGGCCGCGCGTCGAACGCTCGCGCACGCATCACGAGGCGTCTCATTGGACGACTCGCTCGTGAATATCCGCGCGCCGGCCGCCGTCGGTAAACGCCCGCGCGATGTGCTCCGCGCGCTCCGGCGAACCACACGCGACGAGCTCGAGCGATTCCGGTCGAACGACGGCAATCCGCGCCGCCACCACGACGAGCCACACCTTAGCCGGCGCCGGCACCCGCGGCCGGCTTGCGACCTCGACCGCGCCAGCGATCCGATAGCGGGTCCGCGCGATCTCCTGGGCGATGTGGGGCTCACCGGACTCGAGGGCCCGCTCCGCGTCGACGGAGAGCTGATCGTCCAGTCGGTGGAGGACTTGCGTGAGATAGGGGGTCATCACTGGGCGGGGTCCTCTTGGCGGAATGTAGAGATTGCGATCGAGCCGGGCGTCGAAAAGGTTGTCGGCTCTTTGTGACGGGCGACGGCGCGGTCGACTTCCTCGAGGTAGGCGACGGCCGCGTCGACCAGGTCGTCGCCGTCGCGTTTCGGATTGGAGAGTAAGCCGACCAGGAGCCGGCACAGCAACGCGCGGCGATCGCGCTCGGCCTCGAGTTGGTTAAAGACCTCCTCCGCGACCTGGTCCTCGATCCGGCCGAGCAGCTCATCGGCCGCGGTGTGATAGTACCGGCGCCCACTTCCGACGCGGTAGAGGTTGGGATCGTCCTCGAGCGCCTCGAGGAACGTCGCGACCTTGTCCGTTAGTACCGTGTTTTCTCCTGCCCGCGGGACTCTCATCGGTTCCTCCATTTGGGGAAAGTCAGCACGACGACCAGGCCGAGCACCAGGCCGAGCGCCGCATTATCGAGAAACAACTCGCCCAGCACCGCGCCGAAGATGATCCCGCCGGCGAGCTCGGCGGTGAACGCGCGGCCGCGTTCGTTCATTGGTTCCTCCGCTTGCGCTGCACATAGTCGGCGACATGCTCCCAGCGGTCCGCCACCAGGCCGAGCAGTCGGCGCGCGTCGAGCTCCTCGGCCTCGATCGCGTCCCAGGCTTCATCGTCGCGCCGCGCGAGGACCGCGGTCTCGACCAGGCCGGCCAGGACGTCCGGCTCGAGCGCGTCGAGCTCCCAACTCTCGTCGCCGAATTCCGCGAGATAGGCTTGGAACCTCGAGTCGGTTTCTTTCGCCGGGTTCGGCGGCGGCGTGAATTCTTCGATTTGGGGCATGTTCAACGCGAGGCGGTCGAGCCGGACCTCGCCGCCGGCAAAGAGCTCGAGGCGCTCGCGGATATCGCGGGTCATGTCCATGCCGGAGGGATCGTGGTCGCCAAAGTGCAGAATGACCGGCGTCCGACCCTCGCGCGCGATCGCCCGGAGCCGGCGGCCGGCGGACCACATTTCCGATTGCGAGGTATAGCCCCGGCAGGAAAAGAGCGGAACCCGGAGCTCATCACACACCCGTTGAAAGACGCCGGCGAGGGCCTCTTTCTCGATCCAGGCCTCGACGTAAAACGGTTGCGTGCTCCAAAGGTCGAGCCGGAATTGCTCGGCGCAGCCGCGGACGATCGCGTCTGGCCCCGACCAATCGCTCAAGCGGTGAAGGTTCCGCGTGCGGTCCTCGATCGCGTCCCAGTCGATCAGGCCGGCGAGGCGGCCATCGTTGACGATACTCCCAAGCCGCTTGTACTCGCTCACTCTGTTGGGGATCAGGTCGCGGCTCACGAATTGATAGTAGAGCTGCCGGAGCGTCAGGCTATAGCCCTGGGCGGCGTACTCGGCGATGATCGTATTGGCGTGGTGGATCAGCGCAAGTGAACCGGCGGCGAAGGCGCGGGTTATGTATCTGATCTTAGGCATTTTTAGCCCGCCGCCTGGTCGACCTGGTCATGAGTTATGCCCCGCACTTTCACGACCACGGCGCCGTCGGCGATCGCCGCCCGACGGCTCTTGTTGCGAAGCGCCCGCGGGCCGAGCAGCTCGAGCACGGCTCGGGCGTCGATCCAGAGCTCAACGACGCCAACGCGCCCCCCGTATCGTCTCGAAGCACGGCCGCGGCCGTCGGCCGTCGGCTCCATGCGGTAGAGCTCGACGCGCATCTCGGCGCGCGCGATCGAGGTAAACCCCTTCGGTCCCTGGTCGGTCACAACGACCCTCCTCACGTTGAACGATCCTCACTCCTGACGCGGTGTCAGGTAATTACCTCGAGCATAACACCCGCCAGAGTGTCAGGCAAGAACGCAAGGGATTGCGCCGGCCCTCCCCCCGAGCGCGCCGGTCGCCGGCCAGGCGCCAGGACTTGGCTCGAGGCCGTCCGGCACGGCCTGGGCGATCCTGGGAGGATGGCGGGCCATCCTGGCGCGGCCGCGCTCGCGCTTGTCGGGAATGTTTCGGGGGTCGCGCGGGTCGAATGGCGGGAGTAGCTTGGGAACCCGCCGGCGTAGTGAACCGGCGGCCTGATTCCCTCTTACGCTCGAGTCGGAAAATGCAAACCCGGTTCCAGGTCCGCGCGATCCCGGTCGGGCTCGCGATTCAGCTTTCCCGCCGCCTCCTCGCCCTCGATCATCGCGTCACCGTTCGCTCGATCCATGAGCTCGTCGCGCGCTGGTGGGAATACGGCGCGGCCGGCTGGGATGCGCTCACCCGCGACGGCATCGTCCGGCCGCACCCGCTCGACTTCGCGATCGAGGAGCTCGAGCGCGAGCGCGACGCCGCCGCGTGACGCCGGCGTCCCTCGAGGAGCTCGTCGCCTGGGCGAACCAGGTCACGACCCCGCACCGGCTACCTGGTGAGCTCGTCGGCCGTTGCCGGCTCCCGCCGGCGCGGCCGCTCCCGGTCCGCGCCTGTGGCCCGGCGTGCTTTGTCGGCCTCCTGGCTCCTCTTGGCAACCCTACGAAAAAGCCGTCCCGACCTGTCACATAACGACTTACGAGGTGGTAGTGATAGGCTCGATGAACCGCGCGCGCTAGACTGTGGCCCCTCCCGCACTTGCGAGCGCGACGGCGTTCGTATCTTCGGGAATGGTTCGGGGATCGGCTGATCCCCAGGCCGAGCGCCGGAGAGCGCGTTTTGCACTTCGCGATATCCTCGCTCAAATTGCAACGAACCCGCGTAACAGAGGTTGCGGGCGCTACCCCCTTGCTGACGGCCGGGTTCAGGTCCGCCGGAACCCGACCGAGGCCGGCGGCTGGTGCGCGCACTTCGCTAAGGTGCAGCTCTGCGGCTCGATCTGGACCTGTCCCGTCTGCGGGCCCCGTATCCGCCAGGCGCGCGCCGTCGACGTCGACTTAGCCGCGAGCTGGTTTCTTACGCACCGCGGGCCGGCGACCGTCTACCTCTTGACCCTCACGCTCCCCCATGACTTCGGCGAGGAGCTCGAGACGGTCCTCCGCGCGACACGGCGCGCGTTCTCCGAGCTCGTCGCCGGCCGTGCCTGGCAATCCGACAAGGCCACCTTCGGCCTCGATCACTATGTGAGAGCGCATGACGTCACCGTCGGCGCGAACGGCTGGCATCCGCACCTCCACATTTTGCTTTTCGGCAACCGCTCCCTCGAGGCGGCCGAGCTCGCGCAGCTTCGCGCCCGCATTTTCGAGCGATGGGTTCGCTCGATCGCGAAACTCGGTCGTGACCTCCCGACCTGGGCGCACGGCGTGCAGCTCGAGGCGGCGCGCTCCCGCGAGGACGTCGCGCGTTATGTGTGCCAGGTCATCACGGGCGCACCCGATCGGCCGGCCTCGGTCGCGATGGAGATGACCCGCGGCGATCTGAAACGCGCGCGCCACCTCGGGCAACGGACCCCCTGGCAGGTGCTCGAGGATTACGGGCGGGATCGGAACCCTCGGGACTTGAGTCTCTGGCGGCAATGGGAGACAGCGACGGCCGGCGTTCATTCGATCCGCTGGAGTAAAGGACTGCGGGCCCTGGTTGGCCTCGGCGTCGAGCTCACCGACGAGCAGCTCGTCGCGATCGACGTCGGCGGCGAGATCGTATGGGAGTTCCGGCCGGACCGCTGGCGGGCGATCATGTTCCGACCGGGTATCCATGCCGGTATCCTCTCCGCGGCCGAGCAAGGCGGTACCATCGGCGTCAAGCTGTACCTCGAGGAGCTCGGCCGAACCATGAAAGTTGACAGAGTCGAGGCGATCGAGTACCGTCTCCGCTGTCGGATTCCCCGAGCTCCGCGCGTTGTGACCGCGACCGCGAGCTCTGCCCCCCTCACGGCGCGCGTTGCCCCCTTGGAGGTCACAACTCCAGGCGCCGACGTCGACCCCAAAGCGACGCGGGGGCCCTCGCCGGAGCTCCGCGCGCTCTGGCGAGTCGACCTCCATCGGCCCGATGACACCACTCCGCGTTACCTCGCTCCGCGCCGCGCTCGCCGGCTCACTCTCGCCAGGGATTGCGCCTAGCGATCTCGAGCAGGCCGGCGAGTTTCTCTTGACCGACTACAGCGCGCGCAACGTCCTGGTGCCCGATTTCGACGGGCGCCTCCTGTTTGGCGTCCTCCCCCTCGAGGGCGAGCTCGCCGGCGTCGAGCATGTGCTCGAGCTCGCTGCCACCACAATGCGCCGCCGGCTCGGCCTGATCGTGCTCGATCTCGGTCGCGTCGGGCCGTGCGTCTTACGACGGCGACGGCTTGACGCCGTTACAACGATCTGGGAATTCGGCGAGCCGGAAGCGGACGGCGGCGTCTGGACCTCGCTCGAGGGCACCCCCGAATACGAACGCGATCCCCAGGACACCTACCCGGACCCGGAGCCGATTTAATGAGAGAACCCGGTGAGGAAGATTCCCAAAATGAAATCCCGGCGAGCGCGAACGAGCTCGCCGGCGCGCGCGACGAGCTGATCGGCGTCGTCACCCTCGAGGCGGCCACGGCCGCCGGCGTGCTCTCGGCGGCCGTGCTCCTGGCGCCAGGCTCCGCCGGCGCGGCCTGGTCGACCGGCCGCCTCATGGACGGCCGGTTCGTCCAGGTGGCGATTTACCTCGGGCGCCAACTCCGCCCGGCCGCGCGCCTGGTCGACCCGCCGTTCAACGGTCCGCCGCTCCCGGCGGGCGCCGCCGACCTGCCCCACTTCCCCGCACAAGGAGAATTATTGTTATGACCGACCGCACCCCGCCCGACCCGATCGAACGCAGTGCCGGCGCGCGGCTACACGCGGCCGCCGCCATTCTCTTTGGGAACGTGCATGAGATGGCCGAGCGGAAACTCTTTCGGCCCGACGGGCCACGGGTCCAACCGGACCAGCTTTTTGATTATGACGCGGGCGATGAGGCGCTCGTTGTCGTCGAGGACCGCGCGTATCTGCTCGAACTCACGCTTTCGTGTCGCGAGCTCAATCCGATCAGCGAGGCCGAGCTCTTTCCCTCGAGCGGTGAGGTGGTGGATGGCTGACATTCTCCAGCCGCCGCGGCGGTTCGTGGTCGCGATCATGTTCGACATACCCGCGGACCCGCGGTCCGACGTCGAGCTCGGCGAGTACCTCAAGACCGGCATCTCGATTAACCTCGACTGCCAGCGGTACGGAAAGACCGCGGTCGTCAACCGGGCGCCGCCGGCGCTCGAGAATTTTCAGCCCAAACAATGAGCCGCCTCCGTTTTGCGCTGGTCTGGCATCAGCCGCCCCATTTCATCGTCGGGCTCGAGTTCTGCCGGCTCGGCCATCCCTACGCGCTTCGTCTCCATGTCGTCCTCGCGATGCTGGTCGTTTACTACTACCCTGGCGGCCGGCCACTTCCGCCCGACCAGCGGCACGACGTCGACTTCGCCGCGAGCCTCGCGGCGGCTGCCCAGGCGGTTGCCGATCGTCGCGCCGGGCGCGGCGCCGCCGGGCACTATTCCCCTCCACCCGAGGACCCGCAGTCATGACCCCCAAAAAGCGGCCCGCTCGCCCCGAACGCACGCCCGAACGGGAGGACCACGTCGAGGCCGAAGACCTTCCCCAAGGCGCCGAGGAACACGCCGAGCAGGAAATCGAGGACGCGCTCGACTCCATGCCCGAGGGCGCGCGCGCCGATATCTGGCGGTTCATCGAGAAGGGCGAGCGTGAGTACGTCGACACCGTTCCCGCGGCCGACTACTCGCCGGCCCTGGTGCGGACCTACGGCGGCGGGCGGTACATCGTCTATTTCATGAAACCAGGACGGAAAGGCGGATGGGTCGCCAACGGGACCCGAAAATTGAACATCGACCGCAACGTCCGGCCGACGAACCCGGCCCTCCTCGGCGCCGCCGCACCCGCCGCCGGCGTGAGCGCGAGCTCGGCCGTCGATGAAGTGGTCCGCCAAATGCGGGTCCAAGCCGAGCTCTCCGAGCGCCAGCTCAAGAGCACAGTCGATAACGCGACGATGCTCCAAACGATGCAAACGGCCGTTATGAATTCGATTCTGCAAGGGCGGCCCGAGCCGGCCAAGAGCGACACCGTCGACGTCGTCGTCAAAATCCTGACCGCGGTGACGCCGCTCCTCGCGCCGCTCTTTGCCCGACTCTTGACCCCGCCGCCCGGCGGGTTAACAGGGAAGGACATGCTCGACTTGGGGCGCGAGCTCGCGACCCGCGGCGGTGGCGTCAAGGAAACCCTCTCGCTGATCCGCGAGGCACAAGAGCTCATCCCTGGCGGCGACGGCGGCGGGTCGGCCACGACCCGCGTCCTCGAGCGGGCGCTCGACTTGGGGACGCGGGTCGTCGAGAAATGGCAGGGGAACGCTCCCGGCGAGGCCGGCCGCGAGGCTATCATTCAGGAACTTCCGCCAGGCGCAACGATGCCGGTGCCCGACACCGCCCACCCCTTTTTCAAAGAGCTCGCGTCCGCCATGCCCGAGCTCCTCGAGCACGCATCCAAGGGGCACGTAGCCGCGACCTATGGCGCCCTGTTGTTCGATCGCGTCCCGGCCAGTCACCGGCCGCCGTTGCTGGAGCTGCTGGAGCGGCCGACCGTCCTCGAGGAGCTGGAGGCGGCCTTTCCCCAGGCCGCCCCGTTCCGGCCGTGGTTCCGCCAGGTCGTCGATGAGCTGGCCGGGCGGCTCGAGGACGCGCTCACTCCGCCCAAGCCGGGCCGGTGACCTACAAGCCGACCGGGCGGCCTCGCGGTCGACCGCGGAAGTACTCGACGGGCGGCGGGAAGGCGGTCAAGCATCCCCCGCTCGTTCGGGTCCGCTGCCAGGGCCCGCAGTGCTCCCGGACGCTCGACGTGCCCGCCGGCCAGTACCGCCCGAACGATCCCTATTTTTGCCCGACCTGCCGCACTCTGCACTAGACAACAAATCCGACCCGGCGGTATAACTTCCCCTCGATCAGCCGCTCGAGCTCGAGGGGGCCCGGTGTGAATTCGACCGTCTATCAGATAGCCGGCGGCGATGCCGGGGCCCTCGAGACGTTGCACCACATGGCGGCGATCGCGCGCGAGGCGGCGATCGACCCGCTTGTTCGGGAGGTCGCGGCCGTCCTGGCCTGGCGCACCGGCACGGACGCCGGCGCCCAGGCTCGCCGGCTCCGCGGCTGGCTGGCCGGCCGGGTCGGGTTCCTCCGTGACCCCATCGTCGCCGAGGCCGTGCATCGGCCGGCGACCCTGATCCGCGACATTGCCCAGCGCGGCCGGGTCGAGGTGGATTGTGACGACGTCGCCGTCTTAGCCGCGGCCCTCGGGATGGCGATCGGGCTCCGAGCGCGGTTCGTGATTCTCGGCCGGGACGGCTGGGAGCATGTCTTTACGGAGCTCGGCGATCCCGACGCCGACGACTGGTTCGAGTTCGACCTCACGCGGCCGTTTCAGGGAGTCGGCGCGCACTATCCTCGCATGGACGTCCTCGAGGTATCGCCATGAGTTATCTATCGAGCGGCGGGATGTGTTGCGGTGCGGGTTACGGGAGCTATGGCTTTGATCCGGTCACAGCCGGCGTTGCCATCAACTCGGCCGGCGCGCTGCTCGACCAAGCCGGCAACATCATCGGCGACATTGGCGACGCGCTCGGCCTCGGGCATCCGCTCGATAAGAGCCGCATCGCCGGCGCGAACCAGCTCGGCGCCCAAGCCTACGCCGGCGATCGCATCGCGTTGCTCCGCTTGAAGTGCCTCGGCGGGATCGCAACCCAGGCCGAGCGCGACGAGTACACGCGGCTCACCGGCTCGACCGACTGCCAGCCGTTCGCCACCGCCGACACCCGGAAATATGCGGCTGACCTGGCGATCAAACTCTCCTCGACCAGCGTCGTGCTCGGCGGGGCGGTGCGCTCGGCGACGATGGCCGGCGCCTCGCTCGCGTCTAACCCGATTGTCTGGGCGTTCGGCCTGGCCGGGCTCCTCTACTTCGCGACCCGCGGCGCCGCGAGGCGCCGGGCGCCGTGACGTACCTCTCGAGCCACGGACTCGGCCGCACCGGCTGGGGCGGGGTAGGCGCCTATGACGACCACACGCCGCGGTCGACCACTTTCGGCGCGTTCAGCCCGAGCGATCCGAGTACCTGGCCGGGCGCCACGATCGCAGAATTGACCGCCCCGCAGCCGACGGCGGAATCGCTCTTGACGCCGGAACAGGTCGCGGGTTACAAGGCGCTGGGGGTGCATTTCTATACCTTCGCGCAAGGGATTCAGGCGGGGTGGACCTACTACGGTGGCGGCATCTTCGCAACCGATCTCCCGGCCTTTTTTGAAAATCTGTACGGCTCCCCGATGCCGGAGCCGGGGACGTGCCCGATTGCCTCGGGCATTTTTCGCCTGTCCGGTATTTGGGCCTGGTGGATGGGTCGCGACCCGCCGACGGCCGGCTCGGCGGTCGCGGGGTCGTCGTTCCGTACGATCCCCGAGACGCGCGTCTGTGCCAACGCACAAGTGACCGACCTGTTCCCCGAGCTCGCCGAGGCGCCCGCGGAGGAGCTCGTCGACTTCACCAGCACGCCCGACTATCTCGCGGCCAAGGCGGCCGAGGAGGCACGGCAAACCGAAAGCGCGCGCGTTGCGGCCGGCGGCGCACCGACCTACGCGACCGGCGACGTCATTCTCGAGGGCGGCCAGTACAAGGAAATGCAGGCGGACGGAACGTGGAAAGTGTTGGGGTATAGCCCGACCGCCTCGAGCGGCACGATTCAGCCGCCCACCGAAACCGTCACGACCGCGAGCGGTCAACAGCTCACCGTCGGGACGCAGAGTTTCGAGGAAGCGACCGCATACGTCCGGCGAGCCGAGGCCGCCGCGGCCACGACTCCTCCGACCACATCCGGCGCCGGGGGCTCGATTCCCTATGGCGCCGAAGGCGGCGAGCTCCTCGAGGAGCCGGCGCCGGCAGGCGTGGGGTTTGGCTGGATTGCCGGCCTGGCCCTGGTCGGCGCGGTCGTCGTCGGGATGCAGAGCGGGCGTCCGCGCCGGCGGAGGTAAAGCCGTGGACGTCCACCCGCTCACCGGCCAGCCGCTCGAGAGCTGGCAACGGCTGGTTACCGGGCCGGTTGAAACCGGCTACCGCGTGACAGTGGTCGACACCCGGCCAGGGGCAACGCTCCCGCCGTGGGTCAATCGGCTCGAGCTCCCGATCGGCGACGGGGCAACCGTGACGATCTTCGTCGACACCGGCGCGGCCGGCGGGACGTATGAGGGGCCCCAGCAGCTCCCCGAGCTCGTCGTCACGGAACGCCGCACGACGTCGCTCGGCGAGCTGGTGCTCCTGGCGATCCTGACGTTCCTGGGCGGCCGCGCGCTCCGTCAGGCGCGCGGATCGAGGGCCTGGTGAGCCATCGCGCGAGCCGCGGCGATCGGCGCGAAGATACGACGGCCGAGGCGGGGATCGCCGGCGCGGCCGATCGGCTCCTCGCAATGGCGCCCGAGCTCCGGCGCGCAATGGACAAAGCGGCGAACGGCGCCGCGCTGGCCGCCGAAGTGGTGCAGCTCGCGCGGCTGATTCAGCTCCGCGTCGCGCGACTTGAGGCCATGCACTCTAACCCGGCCCTGGTCATCTTCGGTAATCCGCGGAGGTGGACCCGGATTGGGGAACGGGTCTACGCGATTGAGTATCGGCATCGCAAGGATCGACAGAATTACCGCCACGACTTTGCGAAGCCGGCAACGATGTTCGGGCTCCCCAATGGCGACGTACTCTTTCGCCTCGAGGACTAGATCGCATGGGCCGACTCTGGCAAAACGTCGACGGTATGCCGTTCCTGATTAACCCGTCGCCGCGGCGCAAGGCTCGGGGCGCGCGGGCACGCACCAGGACCCCACGCCGGCCGAGCGCCAAGCAGCGCGCCCAGCGCAAACGATTCGCCGCACTTTCGCGGGCGCGGAGTCGTCGCCGCCGTTCCGCGAGCTCCCGCTCGACGACTCACACTTCCAGGAGGGGACCGATGGCCCGCACCCGTCGCAAGTCTCGCAAAACCTCGTCTCGGCGGCGGGCTCGGAGCCGGGCCCGCGCGCGCTCGCGCTCGCGGGCTCGGTCGCGGTCCGTCGCTCGCCGGCGCTACGCCATGAACCCGCGGCGCCGCGGCCGCCGGCGCTTCCGGCGCAACCCGGCCCTCGGCGGCTTTCTCGGCCGGATCGGCGGCGTGCTGATCGGCGGTGTCATCGGGACGGGCGGCTTCATGGCCCAAAACTTCGCCGTGAGCAAGATTCCCGACCTCATCACCACGGCCGACCCGGCGAACCGCGCGACGCCGGTCCTCAACGGGCTCCTCAAAGATGGGATCGTCATCGGCGCGACGATCATCTTGAGCGGGTTCGTGCCGGCCGGCTGGCGCCGCTACGCCGAGCCGTTCATTGCCGGCCAGGCCGTCGCGGCCACGATCCGCGCCGCGCGGAAACTCAACGTCCCCGAGCTGGCGCCCTTCCTTGGCGCCTACGAGCCGATGCGCTTCGCGAGCTACATTCGGACATCGCGTGCGCTCCCGCCGGCCGGGAACGGCGGCCGTGGCGGCCGCGTGAGCTCGGGCATGGGGAGCTACATCAACGCCGGCGGCAACGGCCAGGCCGGCGCGCTCAACTACGGCATGTTCTAGCCGGGAGGCAGGACCGCACGCTCACCCGCGCTCGAGACTTCCCTCGAGCGCCACCACTTGAGGAGAGGAATCACCCATGTCCGGCCTCCGAATCTGGAAAGACGCGCTCGGGATGCAGGAGCTCCTAGACCTCGTCAACCCGAACCGCAGCGACCTCGAGACGTATCCCGATTTTCTGTTCGACACCCAGCTCGTGCCCGCGGCCGGGACGCCGACGCTCGCCTTTTTCGGCGACACCAGCCCGGACCCGACGATCACCAACATGGAAGCGCAGGGCATGTTGC
>Ga0184637_10001142_pt1 | contig 18510 bp, 19 predicted proteins | sample PLM3_127_b2_FD_133143 | JGI IMG/M metagenome (GOLD analysis project Ga0184637, IMG submission 133143) | Groundwater sediment microbial communities from an aquifer in East River, Colorado, USA - PLM3_127_b2 | ecosystem: Environmental > Terrestrial > Soil > Riparian zone | place: USA: East River...
ACGCCGGTCGTCGCATCCCAGGCCGACAGGTGGAAGTCGAACGGGGCCAGCGCGCCGCCGCCGAGCGCGAACGGCAGGATACCGGCGCCGATCGTCCCCTTTAGATAGGAGAGCAGGCCGCCGCCCTCGAGATCGGCGAATGCGCCGAGCGCCACGTAATTTGAACCAGTAGCTGAATAGGTTCCACTGGCCGGAGGGACTCTGGCACTGCGGCATCGGAACGGCCGGTCCGCCGGGCGGACACCCAGCGGCCGGCGAGAACCCGGGATCGTTCGGCGGATCGGGCGGGAACGCGGCGATCGCGCCGACGGCAGCGACGAATGCCAGCGCGAGTACGGATGCAGGACGGGAGCCGAGGAAGCGCACGCAGAATCCTCCGGTGATCACGAGCGATGATCCGAGCGCCAGCGGGCGCGATGCGCGCGTGGAGCAGCGAGACCGGTGGCCGTGGGGACCTCTTTATGCCATAGAAAGCTGGGCGAGTCGCGCACCGATTTGTTAGAAAGACTAATTATTTCAGTTACTTACAAGATCGATCCGGAGTTGACGCCTCTTCTCCAGTTGACAAACTGGACCGTGAAGGTTCAGTATCCATTCCCTCGGGGATAGTTAGGAAATCCAACCTGTATGGCGACGACTCGCAGGGAGAGGCCGGACCCCTCCTCCATCTTCGCCCCGCCCGGCCCGCCCGAGCCGGTGGCCGACGGCCGCTTCGACTTCGTGCGGCCCGCGCACGCCCAGTTCCCGCCGATCGTGATCGTGGCCGTCACCAACGTCTGCGACATGGCGTGCATCCACTGCGCGCACCCGGTGATCAAACGCGACCCGGGCTACCGCGCGACGTTCATGAAGCCCGAGATCCACTCGCGGATCGTGGAGCAGACCGCGGCGTTCAAAGATCAGCTGTGGGTGTTCCGGTACGCGGCGGACGGCGAGTCGCTCTTGAACCCGCACTTCCTCGACATGCTCGAGGAGACCGTGGCAGCCGGCATCGGACCCGTCGACCTGACCACCAACGCGATGTCGCTCACCGAAGCGAAGATGCGCCGCCTGCTCGAGGCGCCGATCGACGTGATCGACGTGAGCCTCGACGCGTACAGCAAGGGCACGTACCAGAAGATCCGCAAGCGCGGCAAGTTCGACGTGGTCACCGCGAATTTGCGCCGGCTCGTCGAGCTGCGCGATGAGCTCGGCTCTCCGACCAAGATCATGACCAGCATCATCCAGCAGAAGGAGGCGCAGGGCGAGGTGGAGCGCTTCCAGGAGTACTGGGGACAGTACGTCGACGAGGTGCTGGTGCGCGGCCTCAACACCGACCTCGGGATCGTGAACGCCTCCGAGACCTATTTCGACGAGAAGCTCGTGCGCTGGCCGTGCCCGCAGTTCTGGAAGCGCGTCACCGTCAATCAGCACGGCGACGTGCGCTTCTGCGTGGAGGATTGGCGCAATCAGGGGATCGTCGGGAACGTGATGGAGCAGACGATCCAGGAGATGTGGCAGAGCCCGCTCTACGCGCGCTTCCGCGACCTCCACGCAACCGGCCGCTGGGGAGAGATGAAGATGTGCGAGCGCTGCATGGATTGGCAGCACATGCAGTGGGATCACGGTTTCGAGAAGGCGATCAGCAAGGTGTTGGGGCGGGAGTCTGCGCTGGGCAGCGTCGGAGGAAACGAGGCATGATCGGCATCGGCATCGTCGGCTGCGGCTACTGGGGCCCCAACCTGGTGCGCAACTTCGCGTCGCTGGACGGCTGCGAAGTGCGCGTCGCGTGCGATCGCGATCCCGCGCGTGTCGCCGCGGTCCGGAAGCACTTCCCTTCGCTGCGCGCGGCAGCCGACATCCGCGAGCTGCTGGACGCGCCCGACGTCGACGCAGTGGTGGTCTGCACGCCGCTGCACACTCACTATGAGCTGGCGTCGGCGGCGCTCGCCGCCGGCAAGCACGTTCTCGTCGAGAAGCCGCTGTGCGGCTCGGTCGAGACGGCCGAGCTGCTGGTGGAGCAGGCCGAGCGGAGCGGTCTCGTCTTGCAGGTAGACCACACCTATCTCTACGGCGGCGCGGTGCGCAAGCTGCGCGAGGTCGTTGCGAGCGGCGAGCTCGGACAGCTGCTCTACGTGGACTGCGTGCGCGTGAACCTCGGGCTGTTCCAGCAGGACGCGAACGTCGTCTGGGACCTGGCCCCCCACGACGTGTCGATCATCCTGCACCTGCTCGAGCGGGAGCCCCTGGCCGTCTCGGCGATCGGCGCCAGCCATTTCGGCAAGCTCGAGAGCCAGGCCTACGTGGCGCTGCGCTTCGCGGACAGCGTGATCGCGCACTTGCACGTCAACTGGCTCGCGCCGGTCAAGGTGCGGTCGACGTTGATCGGCGGCTCGCAGCGGATGATCGTGTACGACGACCTGGAGCCGAGCGAGAAGATCCGGATCTACGACAAGGGGGTGACCCTCTCGGAGGACGCACACAGCCGCGCCGAGGCGCTCGTCGACTATCGGATGGGTGACATGTTCGCTCCCTACCTCGACAAGACGGAGCCGCTCGCGCGGATGTGCAGCGCGTTCCTCGACGCGATTCGGAGCGGCCGGCCCTCGCTTTCGACCGGGCGCCACGGCGTGGCGGTCGTTCGGGTGCTGGAGGCCGCGCAGCAGTCGATCCGCAAGGACGGCGAGACGATCGCGCTCCGATCGGTGAGCTAGCGGCAGATGACTGCTCTCGAGGTGGCCCTGCTGCCGGCCGGGAGCGCCGACGCCGAGATCGCGGCGCTGCTCGCCGCGTGTCCGGAATCCTTCGCGCAGCAGACGCCCGGCTGGCGCGACGTGATCACCGGCCAGGGCGTCGATCAGGCGCTCTTCCTCGGCTGTCGGGTCGCCGGGCGGCTGGTGGGCGTCCTGCCCGGCTACCGCTTCGAGGGGCCGCTCGGCGCGATCCTGGTCTCGTGCGCCCAGGCGGGTCCGCTCGGCGGCATCGCATGCCTGCGCGACGCGCCGCGCGACGCCGTGTACGCGGAGCTGGTGTCGGCGTTCATCGCACTCGCGCGCGAGCGCGGCTGCGCGCTCGCCACGCTGATCAGCAATCCGATCTGGCCCGACCGCGAGCGGATCGAGCGCTGCATGGCGCCCGACTACGTGCTCGAGAACGTCTGCCAGGTGCTCGACCTGGCCCGCGCGCTCGACGCCGACGGCGAGCCGGCGCAGGCATCGGCGAACGTGCGCCGCAATCTGCGCAGGGCGCGTGAGGCCGGGCTGGTGGTAGACGAGGCGCAGAGCGCCACGAACGTCGCCGAATGGTACGAGATCCACGCGCAGCGCCATCGGGAGATCGGCGCCACGCCGCTGCCGCGCGGCTTGTTCGAGCGCGCGCTCGAGCGCGCCGTTCCGGCCGGTGTCGCACGCTTCCTGTTCGTGCGCAGCGCCGACTCCGGAGAGCTGGTCGCGGGCGGACTGTATCTCCAGCACGGCGCGGTGATCGACGCGCTGATGCCCTCGATCCGCTCCGACGCGGCGCCGCTGCGCGCCAACTACCTGCTGGCGCTCCACTCGATGCAGCTCGCGGCCGCGCGCGGCGCGCGCTTCTACAATTGGCAGGGCTCGCCGCCCGGCGGCGGGGTCCACCGCTTCAAGATGCAATGGGGCAGCCGCGACGTCGGCTATGCGTATCTCTCGCGCGCGGTCGGAGACGTCTCCGCGTTTCTGGCGAGCACGCCGGCGGAGATCGCCCACGGCTACCCGTGGCACTACGCGCTGCCATTCGACTGCGTCGGAGGGGGCGCGGCCGGTCGACGCGTCGGCGCGCGCGCCAGCGCGTGGGCCTCGCTGGAAGGAGGCGGATCTTGATCCCGTCGGCGGATCCCGCCGCTGCACAGCCGCAGCCGAGTGCCCTCGAGCGACCGGTGGTCGAGCATTACGAGCGAAAGCTCGCGGCCCATGGGCCGACCGCCCGCGGCATGGACTGGCGGGACGAGGCTTCGCAAGAGCTGCGCTTCGAGATGCTGTGCAGCGTCTGCTCGCTGGCCGGGAAGAGCGTCCACGAGGTGGGCGCGGGGGCGGGCCATCTGCTCGACTTCCTGCGCGCCCGCGCGATCGCCGCCGACTACTCGGGCAGCGATCTCTCGCGGGTGATGGTGGAGACCGCACGCGCGCGCCATCCGGGGGTGCGCTTCGCGCACCGCGACGTGTTGGCCAGCCCGGGCGAGCGCTTCGACGTGGTGCTCGCGTCGGGGATCTTCCACGTGAAGCTGGCCAACGGCGACGAGGAGTGGCGTGCGTTCATCGAGCAGGGCGTGCGGCAGATGTACGAGAGCTGCCGCGTCGCGATCTCGTTCAATCTGATGACCCACCGGGTCGACTACCGTTCGGACGCGCTCTACTACGCGAACCCGGGCGAGATCCTGGAATTCTGCACGCGAAACCTGTCCCGCTTCGTCGCCCTGCGGCACGACTACGGGCTCCACGAGTTCACCGTCCATGTCTACCGCAACGCCGTCGCCTGAGAACCCGCGCCGGATCGCGCTGGCGAAGCCCTCCTTCGACGAGAGCGAGGAGGCCGCAGTGCTCGAGGCGATCCGCTCGGGCTGGGTCACCCAGGGGCCGAGGGTGGCCGAGTTCGAGCAGTCGTTCGCGCGGGCGGTCGGCGCGTGCGAGGCGGTCGCCACGACGTCGTGCACCACGGCGCTGTTCCTGTCGCTGCACGCCCTCGGCGTCGGGCGCGACGACGAGGTGGTCGTCCCGTCGCTCTCGTTCATCGCGTCGGCCAACGTGATCGCGCAGGCGGGTGCCGCTCCGGTGTTCGCCGACGTCGATCCGCGCAGCTACAACCTCGATCCGCGCGCCGCGGAGGCCGCGATCACGCCGCGCACCCGGGCGATCCTGCTCGTGCACCAGCTCGGGCTGCCCGCCGATCTCGACCGCTTCGCCGCGCTGGCGCGCGATCGCGGCATAGCACTGGTCGAGGATGCGGCGTGCGCCGTCGGCGCGCAGCACGGCGGCCGTCCGATCGGAAGCTCCGGGAACCTGGTCTGCTTCAGCTTCCACCCACGCAAGGTTCTGGTGACCGGCGAGGGTGGAATGATCGCGACGAACGACTCAGCGCTCGCGCAGCGCCTGCGCCGCCTGCGACACCACGGAATGTCGATTTCGGACGTGGAGCGGCACCGGGCGGAGTTCGTGCTGCACGAGCGTTACGACGAGGTCGGCTTCAACCTGCGCCTCTCGGACGTCCACGCAGCGCTGGGCTTGGCGCAGCTCGCGAAGCTGCCTCGGCTGCTCGCGCGGCGCCGCGCGGTGGCGGCGCGCTACGCCGAGGCGCTCTCGAGCACCCACGGCCTCGTGTTGCCGCACGCTCCCGAACGGGCTCTGCCCAACTTCCAGTCCTACATCGTGCGCCTGTGCGGCGGGGCTGCCGCGCAGCGCGATCGCGTGATGGAGGGCCTGTTGCGCCGCGGCGTCGCGACGCGCCGCGGCTTGATGGCGAGTCACCTCGAACCGGCCCATCGGGACACGCAGCGGGGCGGGCCGCTGCCCCACACCGAGGCGGCGGCGCGCGAGACGCTGCTCTTGCCCTGCCACGCCGAGCTTTCGGACGACGACGTCGACTACGTGGTGGCGAGCCTGCGCGAGGCGCTCGCGGAGGCCGTGGCCCCCATCGGCAGTGTCCGGGAAGGCGAGAAGAGTGAAGCACTGGGAGCGCCGCGGTGAGGGTGATCCTGTGCGGCAAGAACGCCACGGCGGTGCGCGCGCTCGAGATCCTGGTGAAACGGGGCGATCAGGTGCTCGTCGTCGCGGTGCACGGTGACGACGGGCGCGACGGCTGGCAGCCGTCACTGGCGGCGGCGGCGGACCGCCTTGGCGCAGCGTGGGTCGCGCCGCGCCGGGTGAACGCACCCGACGCCACGGCGCAGCTCGCGGCGTTCTCACCCGACCGGCTGGTCTCGATCCAGTACGACCAGATCCTGCGCCGCGAGTTCTTCGCGGCGATCGGCTGCCCGTGCCTCAACCTGCACTTCGCGCTGCTGCCCCGACACCGCGGAGTGGCGCCGATCGCCTGGGCGCTGCTCGAGGGGGATCGCGAGGCGGGCGTCACGCTGCACCACATGGTGGTGGACATCGACGGCGGCGACGTGATCGCGCAGCGCGCCGTCCCGATCGCGCCCGAGGACACCGCGCGCGAGGTGTATGACCGGGTCTGCGACGCTTCCGTCCGCCTGTTCGCGGAGAGCCATCCGTTTCCCGACGCGCTGCTGGCGCAGCGGCGCGCCCAGGACGCGCGCGGCGCTTGCTACCACCGGCAGGGGGATTTCGATTTCTCGCAGCGCCGGGTGCCGTGGAAGCGCCCGGCGGAAGAGCTACAGCGCTGGCTGCGCGCGATGATCTTTCCGCCGATGCAGCGGCCGGAGTTCACCACAGGACGCCGCCGACTCGAGGTGGTGCGCGTGGCGGGCGCGATCGGCGGGCCGACCTCGGCGCCGCCGGGAACGGTCGTCGCGGCGTCGGACGCAGGACTCGAGGTGGCGGCGGGCGATCGGACGCTCTGGCTCCGCGAGCTGGCCGATCCGGCCGACGCGGCGCGCACGTCGGCGGAGCTGGTACGGTCGATCGAGCCCTGCGCACAGCTTGGCTGAGGATTGGGAGGCGGACGTGGAGCTCTCGGGGCGCAGGATCGTCGTCACCGGCGGTGCCGGGTTCATCGGCAGCCACCTCGCGGACGCGCTCGCGCGCGACAACGATCTCGTGATCATCGACGACTTCTCGGTCGGCTGCCGCGAGAACACGGCACAGCTCGAGGGACTTTCGAACGTGCGGATCGCCGAGGCGGACATCACCGATCGCGACGCGATGCACGAGCTGTGCGCCGGCGCCGAGGTGGTTTTCCACCTGGCGATCTCGTGCCTGCGCACCTCGTTCGGCCAGCCGTACATGAGCCACGACATCAACGCCGGCGGAACGCTCTCGCTGTGTCTCGCCGCGCAGGAACGGCGCGTGAAGCGCTTCCTCTACGTCTCGTCCTCGGAGGTGTACGGCAGTGCGCTCGCGGTGCCGATGAGCGAAGAGCATCCGCTCCAGCCGACGACCGTCTACGGCGCGAGCAAGCTGGCCGGTGAGCTCTACGCGCAGGCGGTGGGTCGCACCTACGGGCTGCCGGTGTCGGTGGTTCGGCCCTTCAACACCTACGGTCCGCGCGAGCCGTGGCAGGGCGCGCGCGCCGAGGTGATCCCGCGCTTCCTGCTGGCGCTCGAGGCCGGGCACGCGCCGGTGGTGTACGGCGACGGGCTCCAGACCCGCGACTTCACCTACGTCGAGGACACCGTGCGCGGGCTCTTGCTGGCCGGCGCGTGCGACGAGCTGGTGGGCGGCGTGGTGAACGTGGCGCGCGGGCGTGAGGTCTCGATCCGGCGGGTCGCGGAGCTCTTGCGCGAGCGGGTGGGTGGCGACGCGCCGCCGCCGCGCTTCGAGTCCGATCGCCCGGGCGACGTCAGCCGTCATTACGCCGACGTCGCGAAGGCGAAGCGGCTCTTCGGCTTCGAGCCCGAGGTAGAGTTCGAGGACGGGCTGGCGCGCACGCTGGCGTGGTTTCGCGGGCAGAAGATCGCCGAGCGCGCGGACGTCGGCGCCGCGACGCGACCCAACTGGTGACCGCTTCCCGTTCTGACTAACGCTGCGACCACTCCATCCGGTAGATCTCGACCGGCCCGTAGTACGGGTCGCGAAAGCTCTCCACCAAGATGCCGTGCTGCGTGGCGGCCCGGTCGACCGAAGTCATCCGGAACGGCGGCATCTCCAGCGGGGGCATGCTCACGGCATGGCTGGACGGGAACTCCCACGCCGTACGAACGACGTAGTCGACGCCCGCTTCGCGCAGCTCTTCGCTGACGTCCTCGACCACGCGCTCCTTGTGCAACGGCTCGAAGCGGTAGTGTTCGTGCCCCAGCCAGAAGAGCATATCCCCGTAGACGAGGCTTTCGCGGCCGACGGTGCGACCGATCCGCTCCAGCAGCGCGTCGAAGTCTGAACCTCCCACCCGCCAGAACAGCACGCCGATCGCGACGATCGATGTCGCCGCGTATGCGGCAATCACTCCCCCGGCCAGCACGCGCGCGAGGAGCGGGCGCCCGCGGAACAGCGCGGCGTCGCCGCGGAGCAGCCGCTCGATCAGGCGGGCGATCAAGAGCGCCATCAGCGGCGTCGTCGCGAACAGGTAGCGCCCCACCTGTGCCTTCCCGTACGGAGCGGCCACCAGGAACACGCCCAACGCGAACGCGACCGCGCGATCGCCGCGCGCGCCGCCGCGCCATGCGGCGGCGAATGCCGCGGCAGTGACCGCCGCGAGCGGCGCTCCGAGCGGCCATTGGAAAAAGAACCGCCACGCCTCGGCCAGACCTTCCCAGTAGAACCCGGCGGTGGCGGTGAAGAGCGCGCCGCATGCTTCCAACTGCCGGAGGAAGTTCACCTCGGGATCGCGCAGCGCGATCGCCACGTAGAGCGCGTACGGCAGCAGCACGGCCGTTGCGCCCAGCGCGAGCGCCGGTACGCGGCGGAGCACGGCGGCGGGCCCGCTCGCCGCGAGCGCGCCGCCTCCGGCCGCGCCGACCGCGAGCCATCCGATCGGGTGCGCGAGCCCCGCGAACGTCAGGCACGCACCGGCGAGCGCGCCGCGCCGGCGGTTCTCGACGGCCATGACTAGCAGCCACAGACCCAGCGCCGAAAACCCCAGTACGTACGCCTCGGGCCGAATGCGGCGACTCACCTCGAAGAACCAGGGGTGCAGCGCGAGCGCCAGCGCGGCGCCGAGCGCGGTCGCGGTGCCGAACCAGCGCCGCGCCAAGAGCGCCGTGCCGAGCAGCCCCAGGGTGGTCACTCCGAGCGAGGCGAGCCGACACGTCGTGATCCCCGTACCGCCGAGCGCATAGAGGCTGGAGCAGGCGATCGCCAGCGTGATCCGCGGCTGCACGAAGTGCACGTCCATCCCGCCGCACCCGGTCATCGACGAGTTTCGCAGCGTCCCTTCGTGCGCGAGGCTCCAGGCGAGCGACGCCTCCCAGGCCTCGTCGTCGAAGAACCGTGGGACGCCGCCGAGATCGACCACGCCCAGCGCGCCGTGCAGCAGCAGGATCAGCGCCAGACCCGCCGCACCACCGTCGCGCGTCGCGCGCAGATCGCGCGCGCCGGCGCTCAAATGACCGCACTCCACCGCGCGGCACGCCGGCGCAGCGCGCACAGCACGAGCGTGCCCGCAACGAGCCCCGCCGTGGCCGCGGGCTCGGGCAGCGTCCGCACCACGCCGTCGCGCTTGGAGAGCGCGTACATCTCACCGCTTTCGTCGACGCCGAAGCGCAGGTCCACGCGCGTCGAGCCGACGAGCTGGATCAGCGTCACCACCTGCCCGCCCGAGACGAGCACGAGCTCGTACACGGGGGCCTGCGTGCCGTTGACCAGCGCGGCGGCGTCCGTGTAGAAGATCCGCCCGTTCACGATGTCGCCGAAAACGTACTTGCCGACGAGCGGCGGGATGTCACTGCCGCGGTACACGCCCGCGCCGACGATCGCGCTGCCCTCGTCGTGATCGTACTGCGCGACCGGATAGGTGTATCCGAACTGCGCGTCGTTGCCCGGCAGCGGTAGGACCGCGTTCTCATTGAACGGGTCGAGCACATAGGTGCCCTGGCGCTCGCGCCAGCCGTAGTTCGCCCCCGCCGCGCCGAGGTCCACCTCCTCGATCTGCGCCTGCCCGATGTCGGAGATCAGCATCTTGCCGGCACCGCCCTCGTCCCAGCCGAAGCGGTGCGGATTACGCAGGCCAAAGGCCCAGATCTCCTCGAGGATCCCGCCACCCGCGCCGTAGTAGGGGTTGCTCGGGGGAATGCCGTACTGGCCGTTGGTCGGGTGCTGCGGCGTGCTGGTGCCGTGCGGATCGATCCGCAGGATGTCGCCGTATGGATCCGTGCGGTTCTGGGCGGTCTGGAACGGGTTGATCTCCTGGCCTGCGCTCGCGATGTAGCCACCCCCGTCGCCGAGCGCGGCGTAGAGCAGCCCAAAGTCCGGATGGGAGGAGGCGAGATTCGGGTTGAACGCGATCTGCCCCATCGGGTGATCACCGCTGAAGCCCTCGATGCGCAGCAACTGGCGGCGCGTCGTGTCGAGCCGGTTCGGGTCGAGCAGATTCACGTGCCATTCGGAGATCACGTTGTGGAAGGTCGGTGTCGTCGGTGCGATGAAGTTCGCAGTGCCCGAGCTCGTCGTCTCGTGGGTCACCGTGTACACGAGCCCGTACCCCGGATCTCCGAGCGTCGCGTAGCCGGGGTGGAACGCGAACGTCGAGAGGCCCAGCTGGAGTCCCGACGTGACGAGCGAGCCCCCCAGAGCGGTGGTCGCGTCGAGGAAGGGGACCGGCAGCACCTGGCCATTCTGGATCACCCAGATCTTGCCGCGCATGTCGTTCACGAACATCCGCCCGGAGCCGTCGCCCGCGTGGGTCAGCAGATTCAGGCGCGCCAGCGGCGGGCTGCCCTGACTGGCGGGAACCGTCACGAAGCTTGCGATCGTGACCGCGATGCCGCCCTTCGCGATCGGCGGAAGCGGGCCCGCCGCACTCGCCGCCGCGGCGAGGACCGCGAGCAGGATCCGTGTGGCGAGGCGGGCTCGTCGATGCATGCTAAGCGCTCGGCGCGGGGCCGTCGTAGCGCGCCAGGTCGTCGTAGATCTCGTCCCACGGCGCCTTCGAGCCGACGAAGATGTGCCGCTGCGGCCGGATCCCGGGGTCGTCGTCCAACAGACAGCTTCCCGAGAACGTGGTCATGCTCTCTCCGTGGCACGGGCGCGTCGCCAGGATACGGCGTGCACGCCCCCGACGCCTCAGTCCAGTCCTTCGATCGGAGCGAGCAGGTCCTCCAGGAAGAACGCCGACAGCGCGGCGCGACCGGTGAGGCCGGACGTGGTGTAGATCGACCGCGCCTGCTCGCGAGCGGTGCGCTCGCTTGCGGCGCGCACACCGGCGACTTCCTTGAGGCTCAGGCCCTTGAGCAAGAGCAGCGCCACCTCGCGCTCGGCCTCGGTCAGGTTCCAGCGCGAGAACTGCTGATCGATCGCCGCGCCGAGGCCGTCGAGCAGCCCGCGCGCCTCGCTGCGCCAGCGATGCCCCTGGACGCGCGCGATCTCGAGGTCGCGCAGCACCTGCAGGTGCTCGTCGCGCTGGCGTCGCGCCACGCGGAACAGCAGCACCACGCCGACACTGGTCAGCACCGTCGGCAACAGGCCGACGACCTCGAATATCAGATCGGACGCCGTAAGGTCGGGCTCTTCGATCAGCTCGAGCGCCAGCAGCAGTCCGATGCCGGCGACCACGGCGGCGATCGCCCAGGCACGCGTGCGCACGTCGATGAAATCAATCAAGTTGCGGCTCCGAGGATTGGAACGCACGCCTGGGGCGAATGCCGCCAGGCGGGGGGCACAGCTGACATCACTACGGCAGAGGCAGCGAGTTGCACCTCGCATCGAGTTCGGCGCTGCAGCCCACCAGCGCAACGATTTCGCCGGAGTCCGGATGCACCTCGAGAAACAGCCCGATCCCGGCCGCGTAGTACTTGCGCGCGAACGCGCCGGGCTCGATCGGCGAGAACTCGTTCGTCACCACGCAATCGTCGTTGCATAGCAGCGCCGCGAGGCCCTCGGGTACGAATGCGTCGAGATCCGGGTCGCTGCCCCCGAACCCGTAGCTCGTCGAGAGCACCCGCGCGGCATCCTCCGCGTTGCCCGGCGACCACTCCTGCCGGTAGACGTCGCCGACCTGCGGCGACACGAGGAACTGCGTTCCGGCCAATGCGCCGTCTCGCCCCGCCTTGAACGAGCCGTCGATCTTGACCAGCTCCGGCTTCTCGGGAGCGTCGCCCGCGAACGTCTCGTAGTCCTTCACTTGCTCGCCACAGTAGACGACGTCGCCGCTCTCACGCTGGCCGAACCAGTCGTCGGTGTCCTCGACGAGCTCGCCGCCGATCTCGACGCGGTCGTTGACGACGATGCAGGTCACTCCTTCGATGAGCTTCGTCTCGTCCCGCACCTCGACCACGACGGTCTCGTCGCCGCCCGTATACACCCACCGATAGCCGATCCCCAAGGGAAAGTAGGGATTCGGGTTCGTCAGGTTGGAGAAGTCGCCATCGAAGTTTTCCGGGTCGAAGTCCGGGTCGTAGCGCCCGCCGCCGAGTGCACCGCACAGCTGCTTGCGCGCCGCGAGCTGCTGCCGGCATTCGCGTCGGGCCGCCCGCCCGTCCGCGAGAGCCTCGGCGATGCAAGCGTCCTCCTCGTCCTCCGGCCCGTTGGTGCAGATCGCCCGCGCGACGAAGGCGTCGTCCTCGGCCTCGGCTTCACAGGCGGACTGCTGGTAGGCAGCGGTCTCGACACAGGCGTCGCCGTTGGCAGCGATCGCGGAGCCCGGCGCGAGCGAAACCCAGGCCACCGCAGCGAATATCCACAGTCTCTCGCGCATTTCTCGTTTCGATCGGATCATCACCGTCTTCCTCCCGGAGCAACCGGGCGGCCCGTCCATCAGACCCGCCCTCGCGCTCGTTTCCCCGGTTCTCGGGGAGGAACGCTCGGGCGTCCATTGGCGCAATGACGTACGCGATCCGACCGGCGCGGCTATGGCATGATCCGCGCCGCAACCCCACCACGGAGCCAGAGCCATGAACCGCCACGCCATCACGACGAGAGCGATCGCCATCACCGCCGCGGGGGTCGCCGCCGCCTTCGCGGGCTGTACCCAGGAGACCCAGAACGAGATCGGCCGCGCGGTCCGCAACTGGACCGGAACGAACGGCATCCTCGAGGTCTACGCGGGCGACAAGCTCGTGAAACGCTTCATGAAAATCGACAAGCTCACGACCGCCACCGGAACCAAGTCCGACGAGCCCCGCCCCTATCGCTTCGGCTACGGGGTGCTGGACGCCGACTTCGACGGCACCCCGGACCCGGGCGGGAAGCAGATCTACTTCGAATTCAGCGACTATTCGACGTCGTACATCTTCTACGAGAGCCCGCGCTAGGAAAATCTCGAAGGCGACCTGTCTCTCGCTTGCTTTGTCAAGCGATCGCTTTATACTGGGCGCGTGAAGACTGCTCTCCGGTGCCGATCGTCGACCCGGCGATCGTCGATCCGGAGATAGCAGTCATCGGCACGAAGCTGGTTCAGATCGGACAGTCCGACCCACAGCCGTGCCACGGCCACGCTGCCCTCCAGACGGAGCGGCGCGGCAAAGGAACGAGAGTTGAGTAAGAAACTGTACGTAGGAAACCTTCCCTTCAGCGCCACCGAGAGCGACCTTCGCTCCCTCTTTCAGCCGCACGGAGCGGTCGAATCGGTGAGCGTGATCATGGATCGCGAGACGGGGCGTGCGCGGGGCTTCGCGTTCGTGGAGATGCAAGAAGCGAGCGACGCCGCGAATGCGATACGCGCTCTCGACGGAACCGACATGGGCGGCCGGAGCCTGCGCGTGAACGAGGCGCAGGACAAGCGCGGTGGCGGTGGTGGTGGTGGCGGCGGCGGCGGTCGCCGTGATCGCTACTAACCCGTAGCAACGTGAGCCGGCGAGACGGAGGGCTGCCCTCCGTCTCGTTCTCGCTCCCACACCCCCACCCAGAATGCTGCGGAAGCGCTGCGCCAACGATAATCACGGGCGCTCGGTAGTGACCGTGCGGTTTTGTCCCAACTGCGGGTCCGTCGTGAACGGAAAGATCCTCGCCAGAGGGTGCCTCGCGGAGAGCCACGCGAGGATGCGCCGCTCGCGCAACAGCTATTGCGTGGACTGTGGTGACCGGCTGTCCCAGCAGAGGTAGGGCTGATCGGCAGGAGCCGGTCGGGCGGGCTGTCCTCCCGAAGCGCGTGCCGCGCGCTATCCGAGCCGCCGCACCGGCGCGTAGCGGAAGCAGTCGACCTGATGGTCGTTGACCATCCCGGTGGCCTGCATGTGCGCATAGCAGATCGTCGGGCCCACGAACTTGAAGCCGCGCCGGACGAGATCTTTCGACATGGCTTCCGACGCGGGCGTCTTCGCCGGAACGTCCTGGATCGAGCGCCGGCGGCCCTGGAGCGGCTTTCCGCCGACGAGCTGCCAGACATAGCGGTCGAACGACCCGAACTCCCGCTGCACTGCGAGGAAGCAGCGCGCGTTGGCGATCGCCGCCGCGACCTTCTGCCGGTTGCGGACGATGCCCGGGTCGCGCAGCAGCCGCTCGACGCTGCGCCGGTTGAAGCGCGCGACAGCCGCCGGGTCGAACTCCGCGAACGCCTTCCGGTAGTTCTCACGCTTGCGCAGGATCGTGATCCAGGACAGACCCGCCTGCGCGGACTCGAGCACGAGGAACTCGAAGAGCTTCCGGTCGTCGTGCAGCGGCACGCCCCACTCGCGGTCGTGGTACTCGATGTAGATCGGCTCGGTCCCGACCCAGCCGCAGCGCTTCACGATCCTCCACCTCCCTGGCGAGCGCGCGATGCTACTCCGTCCTCGAGCGCCGCGGCGCGCGCCCGGGCACGCGCGACCAGACGCGTCACGCTCTCTTCGTCGGTGAGCTCGCCAAGGTGCGCGACGGAGATCCAGCGCAGCGCGGTGGACTCCTCGCTCCGCACGAGGCTCGGGTTGCCGCGGACCGCGAACGCGTAGCGCAGGTCGAAGTGCAGGTGGTCGGGCTCGGCGCCGCGCGCCGGGATCTCGTGGATGTCGAGATCCACCAGCGCGCTGCCACCGGAGCCCGCCAGCGGAGCCAGGACCGAGAGGCCCGACTCCTCGCGCAGCTCGCGCAGCGCGCCGGCCAGCGGGGTGCCATCGCCGGGTTCCACGTGCCCGCCCGGCTGGAGCCAGCGGTCGAGCCGGACATGGTGCAGCAGCAACACGTGCGCACCCCCGCCGCCGAGCACGCAGGCAGAGCAGGTCAAATGACCGGGCCGGAACTGCTCGCGCGAGAAGGGTGCGGTTGTGTCCTCGAGCAGCGCACGGAAGCGCGCCAGCACGGCGCCGTCCTCAGGGTGCTCGCGGGCGTGGATCGCGAGCTCCTCCAGCACGCCGCCGGGGCTCACCGCGCCACCTTCCCCGGCCCCAGGACCTCGCGACTGCCGATCTCCTGACTGACCCACATCAACCGCCTCGCCACGCGCCAGCCCTCGGGCATCCGCACGAGCGCGTCGCGATACTCACCGAACACCTCGTAGGTCTGACCGGCGGCAGCGCCGATACCGGCGTGGAACGCGCGTATCGAGCACACGCTGCGCGCTTCGTCGCCCGCGAGCTCGATGCGGAAGTTCCCGAGCAGGTGCTGTGTGGGGCCGCAGCCGTCGAGCATGCCGCGGATCATCCGCTGGACCGCCTCGCAGCCGACCAGCGAACGACCGCCGTAGCGCCCTTCGGCGTCGGCAGTGAAGAACTGATCGAGCAGAGCCCAGTCGCGGTGATCGAGCGCGGTGGCATAGCGGCTGAGCAGGTCTACGATCGCGAGACGGTCTGCGACCTCGTCCGGCGCGCCGGCGCCTCTCATCGAGGCTGCGCCGCGCCGTTCGCCGCGCCGGCCAGGGCCAGCGCCTCGCGCAGCGCCTCGACGCGCGCGCGGTTCACCCCCCAGTCGCCGTATCCGACGCGCGACGCGGAGCGCACGTCGACGCGTTCGCTCGGCTCGCTCTGTGTCAACTCCAGATCGTCGACGAAGCGGAAAATCCGGCTGGTGCACTCGGCGTGCAGGTAGCCCGGCTCCTCTTCGACGATCCGGGTACGGGGCAGCGCGGCGACCGCCGCACGCAGCGCGCGCCAGAACTCCTCGCCGGTCGCCGCAAACGGCTCCACGCGATGCTCCTCGTCGGTCGCGAGGCTGGAGACGCAGTTCGGGCGGTCGGGACAGGGCGCCAGCTGCCGGTTCATCGGCTCGCCCGCGGTGGGCCCTGCGCAAACCATCACGAGAACCAGGAACAGCCCGACCGAGGCATTCCGGGTTGCGGCGCGGCGCGGATCGGCGACATGCATTCGGGACTCGGCCTCCTGCGGCGAGCCTGCAGCCTACCACGTGATCCAGATCGATTCGCTCGCGGTTGATCGCGAATGGTTCGTTCACCCATCATCTTCCGGCGTCTTCCGGCACACGCTCTGATGAGCGAATCTACGTCGCCGAGTCCATGCCGGCCGCCGAAGGAGGAACGTCGCAGTGAAGGACCGTGCAGCGGAACGGCGCCTCGCATCGTGCGGCGGCTGGCGCGGATCGCGCGTGATGCTCGGGCTGTCGCTGTCGCTCGCGCTGGCGGCCGCGGCGAAAGAGCCGGGGGCCGGAGAAGGGGCACCGCCCGGATCGATCACGTTCGAGGCGAGCAACCCGATGTCCACAGCCCACGGCGAGTTCCACCGCTGGCAGATCGTCCGGGCCGAGATCGACCGAACGGATCCCAGCCGTGGCGTCGTCGACGTCGAGGTGGACATCGCCAGCGTCGACACGGGCATCGAGCGGCGAGACGACCATCTGCGGACCGCGGATTTCTTCGACGTCGAGAAATTCCCGACCGCCCGCGTGCGCGTGCACGATGTGATGCGCGACGGGCAGAGCGAGCGCGGCAACCCGCGCTATCGCGCGAAGTTCGACGTGAAGATCCGCGACGTGGAGAAGACGCTGGATGGCGAGTTCGAGCTGGCCCAATCGTCTCCGCCGGCTGTCGAAGGCTCCCTCACGCTAAACCGCGTCGATTTCGGCGTCGGCGATCCCTCCTCGTGGTGGAATCCCGCGTCGATCGAAGAAGTGATTCCGGTCCGTTTTACGGCGACGTTCCCGGCGGACTGATGCGGACGTTGCAGCGCGGTCGCCGCTCGTCGACCTATCGTCCCGTGGCGGTGCGAAGCCGAGCGCGGTACTCGGCGTAGTCGACGAGAGCGCGCAGCGCGCGCACCGCGCGGTGGGCGCTCGCATAGCACAAGCGCCCCTGTTCCTTCACGCCGAGCGGGCCGGGGTTGCCGTAGTGGCGGTCGCAGTTCACCAGCTCGGTGGCGGTGAGCACGGGGATGCCATGGCGCTCGGAGGCCTCGCGCGCCGCCTCCGCGTAGCGGCGGTCCTGGCGCTCGTGGAACGCGACGATCCGCTCGAGGCCGAAGTCGGGATAGAACGCGCCGGTTTTCAGCACGTTGGCGCTCGCGGCCTGGATGCCGATGCCGAGGTGGATCACCGCGTCGACGTCCGGGTGGCGACACACGATGTCGAGCACCTCGGGGATCGTGTCGCGCGTCTCGCCGCCGGCCAGGTCGATCGGGTTGTTGCGGCTCCACCGGGCAGGGACCAGCGCGTCGATCTTCTCCTTCACCGCGGCGGGCAGCGCGATCAGCTCGAGGCCGGCGGCCGCACACGCGTCGGCGGCGAGCACACCCCAGCCGCCCGCGGTGGTGAACACCACGACGCGGCGGCCGCGCGGGAGCGGCTGCGTCGCGAATGTGGCCGCCCATTCGTAGGCCTCCTCGACGGTCGGTGCGCGCAGCGCTCCGAGCTGCCGGCACACGCCGTCGAACACGCGATCGTCGCTCGCCAGCGAGCCGGTGTGGCTCGCCGCCGCGCGCTTGCCCTCCGCGGCGACACCGCCTTTCACCAGCACCAGCGGCTTGCGCGCGGTGAACGCGCGCACCGACTCGACGAAGTGCGCGCCGTCGGCGACGCCCTCGAGGTACGCGAGCGCGACCGCCGTCTCCGGGTCGGCGCCGAAGTAGTCGAGGTAGTCGGCGAGCGTGGTCTGGGCCGAGTTGCCGCACGAGATCGCCTTGCTGATCCCCACCCCGGACGCGACCGCGTAGTTCAGGAACGACGACACGAGATTGCCGCTCTGGCTCGCCACCGAGATGCGGCCGGGCGGCGGATACGGCGCCACGATCTGCGCGCACAGCGAGCGCGCGGTCGAGATCACGCCCTGCCCGTTCGGGCCGGCCACCACCATGCCGAGCGAATCGGCGAGCGCGACGAGCTCGCGCTCGTGACGTCGGCCCGCTTCGCCCGCTTCGGCGTAGCCGCCGCTCGCGATGAAGGCCGCGCGCACCCCCCGCTGCGCGCACGCGCGCAGCAGCTCGGCGTTCGCGGGCTGCGGCGTACACACGAAGACGAGATCTGCCGCGCCCTCCGGCAGCTCCGCGACGTCGCGGATCGTCTTCTTGCCGAGCACCTCGCTGCCGTCGCGGTTCAGCGCCCATACCTCGCCCTGGAAGCCGAAGCGCAGCAGGTTGTGATAGGCGACGAAGCCGAACTTGCCGGGATGCGCCGAGACGCCCGCGACCAGCACGCCGCGCGGGTAGAAGAGCGGGCGCAGGCGCTCCAGTACTCCGCTCGCTGCGCGCACGGCTTCGCCGTGCTTGCTGACTGGCTCGGAGGCGATCTCGACGAGCGCGTCCACCGCCACGGGCTTGCCGTCGCGCGCCCGGAGCAGGATGGGATTCAGATCGACGCTCGCGACGTCGGGGCGCTCGAGCGCCACGCGCCCGAGCGCGATCAATACGCCCGCGATGGCGTCGACGTCGCCCGCGGGCTC
>Ga0184637_10001143_pt1 | contig 18506 bp, 14 predicted proteins | sample PLM3_127_b2_FD_133143 | JGI IMG/M metagenome (GOLD analysis project Ga0184637, IMG submission 133143) | Groundwater sediment microbial communities from an aquifer in East River, Colorado, USA - PLM3_127_b2 | ecosystem: Environmental > Terrestrial > Soil > Riparian zone | place: USA: East River...
CGAGGGGGCAGCCGTCGAGCATGGCAAGCGGTAGGTTGATCTGCGGCAGGCCCGCCAATCCCGCGATGCACAGGAGGCGGAACGCCTGGTAGCGGAACGCATCGATCTCGGCGGCGGTGGTGCTCCTCAGCGGCGCGATGCCCGGGGTCGTGGGCAGACACAGCACCGCGCGACCCGCAAGCACTTCCGCCATGCGGCGCGCGACGTCGTCGCGCTTGACGCGCGCGGCGTCGGCTTCGGCGCGCGTGACCCTCGCGGCGGCGTCGAACCGCTCCTTGATCCCCGGACCCAGGCGCGGCTGTACGCGCGTGACCCAGTCGCCATAGGCCGACCAGACCTCCCAGGCCTGCAGAACGCGTAACGCCTCCATCCACTGCTCGAGCCCCTCGGCGCTCACCGTCACAGCTCGCGCGGGGCCGAGCAGCGATGCCACCGCATCCAGAGCGGGACGCAGCGCGGCAGTGACACGCTCGCCGGCGACGGCGAACGCGTCCGTGGCCACCAGCATTCGACCCGGCGCCGGGGCGGGACCCGCCTCCTCGAGCAGGAAACGCCCGAGCCGCTCGCACAGCGCGGGGTCACGCGTCAACCAACCCACGGTGCCGAAGCTCGGCGCATGCGGGACGATCCCGTCCATCGGGATCCTTCCGAGCGAGGGGCGCATGCCGAAGACGCCACAGAAGCTCGCCGGCGTTCGCACCGAGCCGCCGCTGTCGGTGCCGAGCGCGAAATCGCACAGCCCCGCGGCCACCGCGACCGCCGAGCCGCTCGAAGAGCCGCCCGGGATCCGCGCCGGCGCTTTCGGGTTCACCGGAGTGCCGTAGTGGTAGTTCTCGCCGTTGATGCTGTACGTGAGCTCGTCGGTGTGGGTCTTGCCGATGACACGGGCGCCGGCGTCCAGCAGTCGCCGAACCACCGTGGCGGTCGCTATGGCGGGATCGTGGGTGGCGAACCATTCCGGGCTGCCGAAGCCGGTCTTGTGGCCGGCGACATGGAACACGTCCTTGATGGCGAAGGTGAGCCCCGCGAGCGGGCCATCCGCAGCGCCCGCTAGATCGACGTGGGTGTGCTGACAGAACGCGTTATACGGGTCGTGGATATAGGCTTGGATCGGCATAGCTGAAGCCGCGAATCCGAGGGGGCGGCTACGGGCGATGGAGCTTCACCGGCTCGCGCGAGAAAGTCATGCGCCCGCGCTTGAAGCCGTAAAGCGGTGCGGCGAGCTCGGCCACGGCCTGCTCCGGAGAGTCGCAGTCGAGCACCACGAGATCGGCCGATTTGCCGACTTCCAGCCCGTAGTCCTTCAGCCGCATGAGTCGTGCCGAGCGTCGCGACACCATGTCGAAGCACTCGCGGACGTCGTGGCGCTTGCCGACCTGGCAGATATTGGCGTAGAGGTTCGCCATCCGGATCAGCGAGCAGTCGCCGAAGGGGGTGAAGGGGTTGAGCACGTTGTTGGTGGAGAGCGAGCAATTCACGCCGTGCTCGAGCATCTTGTGGATAGGCACCACCCCGCGCAGCACGCCGTGGTCCTGGTGCCGGCCCATGAGGTAGAGGTCGGTCGAGGGCAGCACGGTGACCGCGACGCCAGTGCTCGCCAGGCGCTTGACGATCGCGTTGAACTGGTCCATCGGGATCACTGACAGCTTGGTGACGTGGCCGACCGCGACGCGTCCGCCGTAGCCGAACCGGTCGGCAAGCTCGCACACGTAGTCGATGTCCATGTACTCGGCGGTGTTGCCGAAGTCGAGGTGCATGTCGATGTCGATGTCGAGTTCGCGCGCGATTTCGAACACCCGGTCGATCTGGCCGTGCGGGTTGGTGTCGGTGTAGGGCGCTGCGCCGACCACCCTGCAGCCGCGCTTCAGCGCCTCGACCATCAACGCGTCCGTGCCGGGGTTGTTGAGCAACCCCTCCTGCGGGAAGACGCAGATCTCGAGATCGATCGCCCACTTGTATTCGTTCACGAGCGGCAGCACCCCCTCCAGGCCCCGCAACCCGATGCCCGGATCCACCTCGAGGTGCGTGCGCATGTAGCCGGTGCCATTCGAGATCGCCTTTTCCAGCGTCCGTTTGGCGCGGCTGTAGACGTCCTCGGCGGTGAATGCCTTCTTCTGCCTGGTGACCTCCTGGATCGCTTCCTCGAGGTCGCCTTTCTCGGACTTGCAGCGATCGAGGATGCAGGACTTGTCGAGGTGGATGTGCGTTTCGATGAAGCTGGGCGAAACAAGACGCCCTGCCAGGTCGATCTCGCGCGCCTCGCCCTGGAGCTTGGGCTGGATGGCGACGATCTTGCCTTTGTCGATCCCGAGATCGAACTTCGTCCGCGGGTCGGGGTGTCCCAGCAGGTAAGCGTTTCGCAGTATCAGGTCGACGGCCATGAGCGTCCCCTCCTTCAGTGGATCGTGGTCATGCTGCCCCAAGATAAGCGCGCTCGAGCGCTTCGTCGCGGCGCAGCTCAGCGGGCGTGCCGCGATGGACGATCGCACCCGACTCGATCACGTAACCGCGGTCGGCCACGGCGAGCGCGAGCGCCGCCATCTGGTCGACCAGCAGGATCGTCACGCCTTCGTCGCGCAACTGCGCGAGCACCCGGAACAGCTCGTCGATTAGCGCCGGCGCGAGCCCGAGCGACGGCTCGTCGAGCAGCAGGGTCTTCGGCTTCGCGAGCAGCCCGCGCCCGATCGCGAGCATCTGCTGCTCGCCGCCCGACAGGAGCCCGGCACGGCTGCCGCGGCGCGCCGCGAGCGCCGGAAAACGTGCCAGCATCGCCTCGATCTCGCCGTCGGGGACGCTGCCGCGGGTGAAGCCGCCGAGCCGCAGGTTGTCCACGACCGTGAGCTCGGGAAAGACCTGCCGGCCTTCCGGCACGAGTGCGAGCCCCGCCCGGGCGATTTCGTGCGCCCGCAGGAGCGTGACATCCCTGCTCAGGAACAACACCGTGCCTTCGACCGGCCGCAGCAGGCCAGCCAGCGCGCGCATCAGCGTGGATTTGCCCGCGCCATTCGCGCCGAGCACCGCGACGAGCTCCCCGGGTTTTACCGCGAGATCGACGCCCTTCAGCACGCGTGCGGCGCCGTAGCCGGCCTGAAGTCCAGTGGCGACAAGCACCTCCCCCGGCCCGGGCGACCAGCCGGCCGCGCGCGGGAGCGAAGCGAACGCGCCTTCGCCGAGATACGCCTTGATCACCGCCGGGTCGCGCCGCACCGCCTCGGGCGCCCCTTGCGCGATCTCGCGCCCCGCGTCGAGCACCACGATCTGATCGGAGATGCCCATGACGAGGCTCATGTCGTGCTCGATCAGCACGATGCCGACGCCGGCCTCGGCGATGCGCCGCAGCAGCGCCGCGAGCCGCCGTTTGTCCGGCGCGCCGAGTCCCGCTGCCGGCTCGTCGAGCATCAGGAGCTGCGGCTTGAGCGCGAGCGCACGCGCGATCTCGACCAGGCGCTTGTCGATATGCGGGAGCGCGCCCGCGGGACCGTCGACGTCGCCGGCGAAGCCGACGAATCGGAGCAGCGACTCCGCCTCGCGCCGCGCCTCGGGGGTGACGGCCGGTGCGAGCGGCCCGCCGAGGTGCCCGCGCCGCAGCCCGACCACCACGTTCTCGAGCGCGGTCAACCGTACGAACAGCTGCGAGGTCTGGAAGGTGCGCGCGATCCCCGCTCGCGCGACAGCATGCGCCGCCGCGCCCGAGAGCTCGCGCTCGCCGAGCCGGACCGACCCGCGGGCGGGCCGGTAAAAGCCGCAGATCACATTGAGCACGGTCGTCTTTCCCGCCCCGTTCGGACCGATCATGCTGGTGATCTTTCCGGGTGCGGCGGCGAAAGAGAGCGCGCTGACCGCCTGTACGCCGCCGAAGCTTATCCCGAGATCCTTGGTCGCGAGACGCGCGCGCGTGCCACCACCGAACAGCGCCGCGAGGTCGAGGGCGGCGCTTCCGGGCGCCTCGCCGCGCGCGTCGCCTCCGAAACGGCGCGCCAGCATCCCCGCGACGCCGCCGGGAGCGATCCACAGCACCACGAGCAGCAGCGCTGCGAAGAACAGCACCCGGTACTCCGCCAGCCACGACAGCATCTCCGGCAGGGCGATCGCCACGATCGCGCCGATCACCGGGCCATAGGTGCGCTCGGCGCCGCCGATCATCACCACCAGCACGAACAGGATGGACTGGAAGAACGGGAAGCTCGAGGGGCTGACGAACTGGGTGAGCGGCGCGAAGAACGCGCCGGCGATGCCCGCGAGCACCGCCGAGATCACGAACGCCGCGGTCCGCGCGTGCAGCGGGCTGATGCCGCAGGCGCCGGCGGCGGTCTCGGCGTCACGCACCGCGCGCATCGCGAGGCCCCAGCCGCTCGCGGCGAGGCGCCGGTAGAAGGTGAGCGCCAGCGCACCCAGCATGATCGTCGTGATGGCGAGCCCGCGCTCGCTGAACTCGTAGCCGGCGAGCGACGGCTGCGGGATGTTGAGCAGCCCGTTCGCGCCACCGGTGAGGTCCTTCCACTCGATGGCGCCGTACTCGACGATGAAGCCGAACGCGATCGTCACCATCGCGAGATAGGGCCCGCTGACGCGCAAGGCCGCGAGCCCTAGCAAACCGCCGATCACCGCGGTGAGGACGACCGCCGCTGGCAAGGCGGCCCAGAAGCTCCATTCGGCCCTGGTGGTGAGGATCGCCACGGCGTAGGCGCCGAGCGCGTAGAAGCCGACGTGGCCGAAGGACACCTGCCCGGACAGCCCGATCAGGACGTTCAACCCGACGCCGACGACAATGGTGAGCGCACCAAGCGTGATCAGGTAGAGATGGTAGTTGTTGGCGAACGCGCAGTAGGCGACCCCCGCGATCGCGAGCAGCAGCAGCGGTTCGCGCAGCCACTTCATACCTTCTTCACCCCCGCCTGCCCCAGCAGGCCGTGCGGCATGATCGCGAGCGCGACGATCACGAGCGCGAAGGTGAGCACGTTGGTGTAGCTAGAGCCCAGCAGCGCGGTGATCAGTGCCTCGGTCAGCCCGAACACCAGTCCGGCGAGCACCACGCCGCGCGCGCTGTTGATGCCGCCGAGGATCGCGACCGCGAACGCCTTGATGCCGAACAGCGTGCCCATGTCGGCGGCGACGGTATAGAGCGGGGCGATCAGGATCCCGGCGATGCCCGCAAACACCGTGGACACCGCGTAGCACCACGTCACCGCGCGCGAGACGTTGATGCCCATCAGGCTCGCCGCGTCCGGGTTCTGCACCACGGCCATGAGCGCTTTGCCGATGCGGGTCCGCTGCGAGAAGAGGTGGAGCCCAAGCGCGACACCCAGGCCCACGAGCGGGATGGCGGCCTGCAACGGATAGACCTTGACGCCTCCGATCTCGAAGCCGCCAGCGGAGAAGGGTGACGGGAAGCCGCGCGGCTCCTTGCCGAAGGTGAACAGCACGACGTTCTCCAGCACGATCCCGACGGCGACGGTGGACATCAGCCAAGCGTCCGAGCCGGCGCGCACGAACGGTCGCACCGCGAGGCGTTCGATCAGAACCCCCCACACCGCACACGCGGCGAGCGCGAGCATCACCGCGACCGGCACCGGCCAGCCGAGGCGGATCGCGAACACGAAACACAGCACCGCGCCGAGCATCATCGAGCTGCCCTGCGCGAAATTGACCGTGTTGGAGACGGAATAGGTGATGTAGAAGCCGAGCGCGAGCAGCCCGTACATGCTGCCCAGCACGATGCCGGAAACGATCGCGAGCGTGATCACCGGGAGGAACGGGCCGGTCGCAGTCGGTATGCGGACGCTCGCTGCGATGCGACGGCGCTTCGCGCGCCTGCATCAGTGCCGAGGCAGGTGCGCGGCGCGGCGGCGCCGCCGCGCCCACGCGCAAGCGCCGGGACGCCGGCAGGCGCCCCGGCGCGGCCGTCACTTCATGCTCACCGGGACGATCCGCTCGCCCTGGTAGCGGACCATGATGTAGTCGTTCTCGTTCAGGGCGTCGTGGTTCGCGGTCGAGAACGGCTTCTTGTAGGTCTTGATCAGGCCCTGGTGCTCGTCGATCTGATAGAAGCCCTGACGGATCTTGTCGGGATCGGCGCTGCCCGCCTTCTGGATTGCGAGCGCGGTGAGATGCAACGCGTCGTACGCGTTAGCATAGCCGACCGGAGGCACGATGTCCCCCGGCTGCTTGATGTCGGGATACTTGGCCTTGAGCATGTCGATCACCTTCTTGCCGATCTCGCTCTGCTGGCCGAAGAAGCTGTAGGTCTGCACGAAGACGACGTTCTTCCCCGCCGTGCCGGCAAGTTCGGGGAAGCGTCCGCCGGAGATGCCCCAATGTGAGATCACCGGGACGCTCCATCCCATGCGCTCGATCGACTTCATCACCTGCGCGCCGGGGCCGGCGTTCGACACCAGAATGATGGCGTCGGCGCCGTTTGCCTTGAGCCGCGACAGATGGGGAGTCATATCCAGGTCCTTCTCCTCGAATTTCTCCGACCCGGCCCGGGTGATCTTGCGCTCGGCGACTGCGGCAGTCAGTCCCTTCTCGTTCGACTCGCCCCACGGGTTGTTGATCAGCATGAATCCTGGGTTCTTGGTCTTGTGCGTCGTCATCGCATAGTTGATGAGCGCCTTGTCGACCAGTTCGTCGACCGCGGACACCCGGAACACGAAGTTCGGATTAGCGTTGTTGCGGGTGATGAAGGTGCCAGCCGCCCAGGTGCCCATGTAGATCACTTTTTCCTTGTTGACGATGGGCAGGACGGCCATCGCCACCGGCGTGTCGATACCGCCGAAGATCACGGCGACCTTCTCGTTCTGGATCAGCTCGCGCGCGGCGATCTGGCCCTTGGCCGGGTTCGACTCGTCGTCGCGCTTCACCAGCACGACTTTCTTGCCGAGCAACCCGCCCTTTTGATTGATCTCGTCGACGGCGGTCTCGAGGCCGCGGGTGATGCCTTCCCCGGACTTCGCCGACAGGCCCGAGAGCGCGCCGACGAAGCCGAACTTGATAACGTCCTGGGCTAGGGCGGTGGCGGCAAGCAGCATGCCCGTGAGAGCGGCGAGGGTCCGGGACACGATCCAGCTCCGGATGGGGTAAGGACGCATGGCATTCCTCCTAGATGGTGAGCAACGTCGACTAAAGGCAAGCAGGCAGCATGCCACGGAAATGACCCGTACATGCACGCACCGACGACCACGAGAGTACTCGGATGGGCGCGGCCCAGACGCTAGGCGAGGCGTGAGGTCTCTAGCACACGACACGCGGACCGTAACGGTGGCGACGCGCGTCGGAACGCACCGTTCGCGGTTCGAAGGAGAGGACCTCCCTGCGGTAGGCGACCGGCGCCGGCCAGAGCGAAGAGCGTCGTGTCGGGCAAGCGCCTCGGTGCGCGAGGACGTGCCCTGCGCTGCCGGACGGGCCGACCACGCTAATCCGCTTCATTTTTACTCCCAGTGGCCGGCTTGTCAATCGCGGCATTAAACAAAATTTCTCCAGGTTCAATGAGTCGGCCGTACTGTCCAGAATCAGGGCGACCTGTCACGCGGCAGCGTGATGGTAGAAACTGAGCATGCCACCGAGCCGACTTCGCCGTTCCACCGAGCGCTGCGATGAAATCGAGGGCTGTTCGACTCTGATAAGCCGATTACCCAAGCCTTGATGATTCCTCTCGGCGTGGTAATGCGCCATGAACTCGAACTCGTCCGTCATCGGCACGATGAACACCGATAGCGTCGCGACCGCGGCCGCCTGGCGGGCGACGTTCGAGCACACCGCGCAGCCTACGATCATCCAGCCGTAGAAGAACGGCAGGCGCCGGATCAGGCCGAGCCTTAAGCGCCGAGAAATGGTGCCTGCACGTTGCACGCCGGGCCGTACGATGGGATCAGGGCGGCTCACGGTTTGTTTCGCACCTGCCACTTGACCGCGCGCGCCGCCCGCGGGCACGATTGCCGCGCAGCCGGGCGCGCTACTCGCGCCCGGCTGCCCACCGGGGCCTCCGAGCAAGATCCAGAGCATGGAAAACGACGCGCTTCCCCTTTTTGGGCTGCGGGTGCTGGACCTCTCGCGTGCGCTCGCGGGGCCGTTTTGCGCGATGATTCTCGCCGATCTCGGCGCCGATGTCGTGAAGGTCGAGCCGACACCCGAGGGCGAGATGATCCGCAAGTGGGGGCCGTTCAAGGACGGCATCAGCGTCTATTACCTCAGCATCCATCGCAACAAGCGTAGTCTCGCCGTGGATTTCCGCGACCCGCGCGGCCTGGAACTGCTGCGTTCGCTCGCTGACCGGGCCGACGTGCTGGTCGAGAATTTCAAGCCGGGCGTGATGCACGACATGCGGATGGATTACGAGACGCTCGCCGCGCGCAATCCGCGCCTCGTGTTCGCCTCGATCACCGGATTCGGGCGCGGCGGCCCGTACCAAGACTGGCCCGGCGTGGACCAGATTGCACAGGGTATGTCGGGCCTGATGAGCTTGACCGGACACCCCGAGACCGGCCCCACGCGCGTCGGCATCCCGATCGGCGACGTCGTCGCCGGCATGTGGGCGGCGCTCGGCGTCGAGGCGGCGATCATCGAGCGACAACGCAGCGGCAAGGGGCAGCTGGTGGAAACCTCGCTCCTCGGCGGGCTGATCGGGCTCCTGAATCTGCAGGGCCAGCGCGAGCTGAGCCTCGGCGACACGCCGGGCGTCGCCGGCAACGACCATCCTGCGGTGTGTCCCTACGGCCTGTTCCACGCCCAGGACGGCCCGTTCAACATGGCCGCCGCCACCGACGAGATGTGGGCCAGGCTCTGCCGCCTTCTCGGTCTGGAGGCGCTGATCGAGCATCCGGATTTCAGGGACAACTCCGCGCGCTTTCGCAACCGGGACGAGGTGAAGCGCCGCCTGAACGAGAAATTCGCCGCACGCGGCAAGATGGAATGGACGCACGCGCTGGTGGAGCTCGGGCTGCCCGCCGGCCCGATCCTGTCCCTCGACCAGGTGTTCAGCGACCCGCATGTGATCGGGGCCGGCATGGTCGAGGAAGTCGATCACCCGCGCATCGGGCGCATGCGCGCGATGGCGAACCCCGTGCGCGTGGCGGCGCTTGCCGGCCGCTCGGTGCGCCGCGCGCCGCCCGAGCTCGGCCAGGATTCGCGCGCGGTGCTCGCCGATTACGGCCTGCCGGCCGGCGAGATCGATGCGCTCATCGCCGCCGGCGTGGTGCGATCGGCATGAGCGCGATCGGCGAACTGGCCTACGTCGCGCTCGTCTCGAGCGACCCGGCCGCCGCCTGCGAGGTCCTCGAACGCGACCTCGGCCTCTTGCGCAACGACCTCTCGAGCGCCGGCCGCCCGGTGCCGCTGTTCAGCGTTGGCCGGAGCGCGCTCGCCGTCGTTCCGCCCGGCCACCCGCTCGTCGGGGACGACGCAAAACCCGGCGTGCACCACGCAGCGTTCGGCGTCGACGACCTAGACGCGGCCGCGGAGCGCGTGCGCGCCGCGGGCATCGCGCTCGCCGATGGCCCGCCTGCGGCGGGCCTCGACGGCCAGCGCGCGCTGCGCCTCGCGCGCAATGCGACGCTCGGCGTGCGCACCGTGCTCACCGAGAAGCTGCGGCTCCCGTCCCATGCGGGCGGGCCGGTCGAACGCATCGACCATGTCGGCATCGCGAGCACGGACGTCGGCGAGGACGAGGCGCTGTTCGCCGGCCGGCTCGGGTTTGCGGTCGAAAGCCGCCAGACCGACATGGAAGTGCTCACCGCGGTCGAAAGCTTCACCTCGGACAAGTACGGCGTCGTCTACCACGCGCGCAAGCCCGAGCCGGTCGGCGGCCTGCGCGTGTGCTTCATCACGGTGGGCGACTGCGACTTCGAGTTCCTCGCCAATTTCGACCCGCACCAGGGCGGCGCCGTCGAGCACGGGCGCGCCGGCACCACGCGCCAGGACCAGGGTGCCATCGCGCGCTTCGTCGCCTCGCGCGGCCGGGGCCTGCATCACGTGGCGCTGAAGACGCCGGATATCGGTGCCACGCTCGCGAGGCTCACCGCCGCCGGCCGGCCGATGATCGACACGCGCGGGCGGCCCGGGTCGCGCCGCGCGCTGATCGGCTTTCCGCACCCGAGGGCACTCGGCGGCGTGCTGATCCATTTCGTCGAGCGGCCCGATTGACCCTACGCCATGCGGGACTCCCGAGGTTGCGATGATCGGTCGCGCTAACGCCAGACTTGCGGATTGACCAGGTGCGGCGGGCGCTCGCCGCGGAGCGCCTGCAGGATCTGGCTGGCGGCCGACAACGCCATGCCGCGCAGGGCCTCCTCGGTCAGCCCGCCGGTGTGCGGGGACAGGATCACGTTGTCCAGCCCCGCCAGCGGATTGTCCGCGGTGAACGGCTCGGACTCGAAGGTATCGAGCGCCGCGCCCGCGATCCAGCCCGCGCGCAGCGCCGCCGCCAGCGCTGGCGTGGACACGATGGCGCCGCGCGCGGTATTGATGAGAATCGCATGTGGCTGCATCGCGCGCAGCTGCGGCTCGCCGACCATGCCGCGGGTTTCGTCGTTGAGCTCGGGGTGCAGCGATACGAAATCCGACTCCCGCCAGATGCGCCCGAGATCGCTGATCCATTGCGCGCCTGCGCGCTCGGCCGTTGCCGGCGGAACGTACGGATCGTACGCGAGCACGCGCATCTTGAACGCCTGCGTGCAGCAGCGCGCAACCTCTTCGCCGATATTGCCTAGACCGATGATTCCAAGCGTCTTGCCGCGCAGCTCGATGCGTCGGTAACGCTGCTGTGCCGGCCACCCCTCGCCGGCGTGGGTCAGGCGATTCAGCGGGATCGTGCTCTTGGCGAATGCCAGCATGAAGCCGATGGTGTGCTCGGCGACCGGCACGGTGCCGAAGGCAGGATTGTTGACCACGGCAATGCCGCGTGCCGTCGCGGCGGCGATATCGATGGCGTCGGTGCCGCGGCCCGAGGTGCTGATGATGCGCAGATGTTCCGCGCTCGCGAGCGCTTCAGCCGGCAATCGGTTGGGGTAGCGCACGAAGGCGCCGCGCGCCGAGCGCAATGCGGTCTTTACCTGCTCGGGTGTCGGCTGCTCGAGGATCTCGAGCGGCACTTCCGCCCGCAGGCGCTGCTCGCCTTCGGGGTGATACATGCGGCCGAGCAGGACCACCGGGAGATTCGAACCAGTGCTCATGGCGATGCTCTGGGAAGCCAATGCCCGCTACTATTGCGTCCAACGATCGCTTTGACAAGCGCACCCGTCCGTGCACGACTCCGGAGGAGGCTGAACATGGCCGTAGACACCGATCGCAAGCGCGTGATCGCCGAATATCGCATGCTGTCGACAGCCAACGTATCCGATGGATTGGACCGGCTCGGCATCAATGGCTGCCCTCATGGCATCGGTCCGTTGTGGGACAGCTGCGGCAAGATCGTCGGCCCGGCCGCGACGCTGAAGCTGGTGCCGGTCGGCGAGGCCGAGGAATCGCCGGTGCTGGGAACCCTGGAAGCGGTCAAGCGCGGGCAGCCCGGCGACGTGCTGGTGATCGACCAGGCCGGGCGCATGGATGTCAACAGCTACGGCGGGGTGGCCGGATTCACCACCCGCCACTTCGGCCTCGTCGGTTGCGTCATCGACGGCGTCACGCGCGACATCGACGAGTACAAGCAGCTCAATCTGCCGGTCTATGGCCGCGGCTTCATCCAGCAGTCGATCCGCAACCGCTGTGCCTGCGCCGGCTACGGGATCGAGGTGCGGCTGGGCGGGATTGGGGTGAAACCGGGCGACCTGATCGTCGCCGACGAGAACGGCATCTGCGTCGTGCCCCAGGACAAGCTGGCCGAAGTGCTCCAATTCGCGAAGCTGTTCAAGTCGATCGAAGACGGCATCGTCGAGGCGGTGCGCAGCGGAGTCGATCCGGTCGAAGCGCACGACCGCGTGCGCTACGACCTGATGACGCGCGCCGGCTACCAGCCGTGATCCGGAAGCGCCTCGTGACCTATCATGCGATCCGAGCCAAGCACTTGCCGCGCTATCTCGCCGAGTTCTGCTGGCGCTTTAACCGACGCTTCGACCTGGCGGGCATGCTGGAGCGCCTCGCAGCGGCGGCTGTGCATACGCTACCGATGCCCTACCGCCTCATAAAGCTGGCTGAGGCTCATTGGTAATCAGGTTTTCTTATCGTTTTATCGTTCGTCGGCGGCGCCCGCTTCCCGACTTCTTCGCGCATTGCCGGTCCATCGAGCTCCTTGCAAGCGCGTGTACGCTATACTATTGCGCGCTCCGATTCCTGTCCGCCCAACAAGGAGACTGCCGTGGCCCGCTCGACGCGCAACTCCCGCCGTCAGTTTCTCGCCAAGACCGGCAACGTGATCGCCGCCGGCGGCCTCGCTGCCGCGCTGCCCTTGCTGGCACGCGCCCAGGCCAAACCGATGACCGTGGGATTCCTCTACACCGGCGTGCGCCAGGACTACGGCTGGAACCAGGCGCACGCGGTTGCGGCGCGGCAGATCGCGAAGCTCGATGGCGTCAAGCTTCTCGAGCAGGAGAACGTGCCCGAGACCGCCGAGTCCGAGAAGGTGATGGAAAGCATGATCCGCCTTGACGGGGCGCGCGTGCTGTTTCCGACCTCGTTCGGGTTCTGGCCGTTCATCATGAAGACCGCGCCGAAATTTCCCGAGGTGCTGTTCGTGCACGCAGGCGGGCTGTGGAAGGAAGGCGACCCGAAGAACACCATCGGCTACCGCGGCTACATGGAAGAACCACACTACCTCTGCGGCGTCACCGCGGGCCGCATGAGCAAGACCGGCAAGATCGGGTTCATCGGCGCAAAGCCACTCTACTTCATCTTCAATAACTGCAACGGCTTCGTCCTCGGCGCGCGCTCGATCAACCCGAAGATCACCTGCCAGGTCGTAATCACCGGCGACTGGAACAACCCGGTGAAGGAAGCCGAGGCGGTCAACAGCCTGGTCGACCAGGGCGTCGACGTGATCGTTGGCAATTGCGACAGCCCGAAGGTGGTGATCGAAACCGCCGAGCGGCGCGGCATCTACTCGTGTGGATATCACACCGATCTCTCCGCGCTCGCCCCGAAGGGCTTTCTTACCGGTGCCGAGTGGAACTGGGGCAAGGGCGCGGACTTCGTGCGCGCCTGGCAGACCCAGGGCCCGTACCCGAACCTGCTGCGTGGCGGCTTCAAGCGCGACATGGTTAAACTTTCCCCGTTTGGCGCCGCGGTGCCGGAGCCCGTTCGCGCCGAAGTGCTGAAGACGCGCCAGGCGCTGGCGGACGACAAGCTTGCGCTTTATCGCGGGCCGCTCAAGGACAACGAAGGCAACACCATCCTCAAAGCCGGCGAGACGATCGACAACGAGGACAACAAGTTCAAGCTCGGCGTCAAGTTCCTCGTCGAAGGCGCAATCGGAAAGACCGGCCTCGCTCGCTGATGCGCGGGCGCGCGGAGGCCGCGGCCATCACCGCGGGCGCGCTGCTTGCTGCGCTTGCGTTGTTCGCGCTGTTCCTGCGCGCGAACGGCCTCGATCCACTGGCAGTCTACGCCGTACTCTGGCTCGGCGGCTTCGGCACGCCGTTCTCGCTGCAGGCGACCCTCACGCAGGCCGCACCGCTGATGCTCACGGCGCTTTGCACCGCGATTCCGGCGCGCGCCGGCATGCTGGTCATCGGCGGCGAGGGGGCGCTGGTGGCGGGCGGCGTGTTTGCGGTGCTGGCCGGTGTCGCGGCGGCCGGCCTGCCCGCGGCGCTCGGCACCTTTGCGATCTGCGCCGCCGGCGCGGCGGCGGGTGCAGCGTGGATCGCGATGGCTGGAGCGCTAAAGCACTTTCGCGGGGTCAATGAAACGATCTCGACGCTGTTGCTCAACTACATCGCCGTGGCCCTGCTCAATCATCTCGTCAGCGGCCCGATGCGCGATCCAGCGGTTTCGCTCAAGGCCACCAGCTGGTCGATCCCGCAGGCAAGCATGGTCGGCACGCTGCCCGACATAGGCGTGCACTGGGGACTGGCGTTCGGCGTGATCGCGTGCTTGATCGCCTTCGCGTTGCTCAAGTACACCGTGTTCGGTTTCTCGGTCGGTGTACTGGGCGGCAATCCGCGCGCCGCGCAACTGGTGGGGCTGCCGATCGGACGCTTGACGCTGCTTGCCTGCGGGCTGGGCGGCGCTGCAGCGGGGCTTGCCGGCGCGGTCGAAATCGTCGCGGTACATGGCGCGGCAAGCAGCTCGCTCGCGGTCGGGTTCGGCTATAGCGGCATCCTGGTCGCTTTCCTTGCGCGCCAGAATCCGCTCGCCATCGTGTTCTTCGCCGTCCTCGTCGGCGGAATCTCGGCAAGCGGCGGGCTGATGCAGCGGCGTTTCGACATGCCCGACGCCGCGACCCAGGTGCTGCAGGGCATCATCTTCCTCTGCGTGCTTGCGTCGAATGCATTGTATGGACGGATCAAGCTGTTCCGCGAACGGGGTGTTGCCGGATGAACCCGGGCGAACTCGGCTGGTGGGGCGTGGCGATCGCGGTGCTGGGCGGTGCGATTCGCATCTCGACGCCGTATCTGTTCGTCAGCCTTGCCGAAACGCTGACCGAGAAAAGCGGGCGAGTGAACCTCGGGCTCGAGGGCACGCTGCTAATGGGCGCGATGAGCGGCTATGGCGTGTCGTACCTGACCGGGTCGCCGTGGCTCGGTGTCGCCGCGGCAGCCGGCGCGGGCGCCGCGTTCGGGCTTCTGCATGCCGCGCTCTGCAACCTGCCGCGCGTCAATGATGTCGCGGTCGGCATCGCATTGTTCATCTTTGGTACCGGGCTCGCATTCTTTCTCGGCAAGCCGTTCGTGCAACCGCAGGCCCCGAGGCTCCCGGTATTCGCGCTCGGCGGATTCATCGACATGCCGGCGATCCGTGCCGCACTCGAGGTGAGCCCGCTCTTCTTCGCCGGCATCGCCGTCGCGTTCGCCATGCGCTGGGCATTCGTCAACACCCGTTGGGGACTCATCGTGCGCGCGGTCGGCGACAACGCGGAAGCAGCGCGCACGGCAGGTTACCCGGTGAATCTGACGCGCACGATGGCGACCGCAACCGGTGGACTGTTCGCCGGGGTCGCCGGCGCTTTTCTTTCGCTCTCGTATCCCGGGACCTGGGCCGAAGGCTTGTCAAGCGGCCAGGGTCTGATGGCGGTGACGCTGGTGATTTTCGCCCGCTGGAACCCGCTTAACTGTTTCTGGGTATCGCTGTTCTTCGGCGGCGCCTCTGCGCTCGGCCCCGCGTTGCAGACGGTCGGCGTGACGACGTACTACTACCTGATCGGCGCAGCGCCCTACGCGCTAACGCTCGCCCTGCTCATCGCCAGTTCATCGCGACGCCACCGGCTGATCGGCGCGCCCGGCGAACTTTCGATCAACCGCTGACGCCATGAACACGCGCCCGCCACCGCTCATCGAAGCGCACGACATCCGCAAGCGTTTCGGCAATGTGCAGGCGCTCGACGGCGTTTCGGTGCGCTTCGAGCCAGGGTCGTTTCACGCATTGCTCGGCGAGAATGGCGCCGGCAAGAGCACGCTCGTCAAATGCCTGATGGGGTTTTACGCCGCCGATTCGGGAACGATTCGCGTCGACGGCGAGCCGCGCGCCATCCGGGACCCGCGTGCCGCGCACGCGGCGGGCCTGGGCATGGTCTATCAGCACTTCACGCTGGTGCCGAGCATGACGGTGGCCGAGAACCTGATCCTTGCGCGCGCCGATCTCGCGGACCTCATCGACTGGCGCGCCGAGCGTCGCGGGATCGACGAATTTCTTGCGCGCATGCCTTTCAGCCTCGATCCCGATGCGCCTGCAATGTCGCTCGCCGCGGGCGAGAAGCAAAAGCTCGAGATCCTGAAGCAGCTCTATCTCGGCGTCCGAGTGCTGATTCTCGATGAGCCGACCAGCGTGCTCACGCCGCAAGAGGCCGACGAGGTATTGTCGCACGCGCGCCGGCTGGCCGATGCGGGATTGTTGACGGTCGTGCTGATCACGCACAAGTTCCGCGAAGTGCGCGCCCATGCGCGCGAGGTGAGCGTGCTGCGGGGCGGCCGCAACGCGGGCGGCGGAGCGGTCGCGGCGCTGGACACCGATGCGCTTGTCGAGATGACGTTCGGTGCTCGCCCGGCCTTCGACGGTGCCGGGCGCACGGAGCGCGCGACGGGCGGGCGCTATCTCGAGCTGCGCAAACTGTCGGCATTGAATGACCGCGGATCGCCGGCGGTGCGCGATCTGTCGCTTCACGTCACCTCGGGCGAGATCGTCGGCGTCGCCGGCGTGTCAGGCAACGGTCAGCGCGAACTGGTCGAGGTTCTGGCCGGTCAGCGCGAACCGGAAAGTGGCGAAATCGCGGTCGCGGGGCAATCCTATCGGCGCAGGAGAGGCGAGATGCGTGCGCTCGGCGTTTTTCTGCTCGCCGAAGAACCGCTCGCCTCGAGCTGCGTGAGGACCCTGTCGGTCGCCGACAACCTGGCTCTGCGCGATTTCGATGCACCGCCGTTCGCGCGCGCCGGCTGGCTCGTCGACCGGGCGGCGATTGAGCGGCGCGCACGCGATCTGATCGGTCGCTTCGGCATCCGATGTGCCGGTCCGCAAGCGCGCATTGACACGCTCTCCGGCGGCAACGTGCAGCGCGCCGTTCTCGCACGCGAGCTCTCCGGCGAGGTGCGGTTGCTGATTGCGCAGAACCCCTGTCTCGGGCTGGACTTCACTGCAACCCGCGAGATCCGGGAGCGCATACTGGAGGCGCGCAACCGCGGCGCCGCAGTGCTGCTGCTGAGCGAGGATCTCGACGAACTGCTCGAACTTGCCGATCGCATTGTGGTGATGCTGGAGGGGCGCCTGGTGTTCGCGACTGACCGCGCGCAGGCCGGGGCCGCGGAGATCGGCAGGCACATGACCGGTCACCATGCCCCCGTGGCAACTGCCTGAGTTGTTGCCAAGGTCAGCAAAGGAGCGGCGACGATGGATGACCGACGCGGCAAGGTGGTGCGCAACGGGCGCGTGCTGGTGGCTGGCGCGGCCCGCGTCGAACCGCTCGATCTTTTGATCGAGGACGGCCGCATTCGCGAGATCGGCGCGCCCGGGATGGCGGCGCCCGCGGATGCCGAGCTGATCGAAGCGGACGACCGGCTCATCATCCCCGGCCTCGTCAACTCGCACACTCACGCGCATGGCGGCCTCGGTAAGGGTTCCGTGAGCGACCGGCTTCCGCTCGAGGTGTTTCTCACGGGCAGCGGTGCGTTGAACGGCTCGCGCACCCTCGACGACAAGTACCTGAGCGCCCAGTTGAGCGCTGTGGAGATGGTGCGCAAAGGTTGCACGGCGGCGTACGATCTTTTCGTCGAGTATCCGGTGCCGTCGATAGAAGGGGTGGATGCCGTGGCGCGCGCCTATTGCGATGTCGGCATGCGCGCGGTTATCGCACCGATGGTCGCCGATCGCACGCTGTACCAGGCGTATCCCGGGCTCGTTGACGCATTGCCCGAAGCGTTGCGCGACACCGCGCGCCGCGCTGCCGCCGCGCCGTATGCCGAAAGCCTGCGCGCCTGCCGCGCCATACTTCAGAACTGGTCGTTCGATCGCGACACTGTGCGCCCGGCGCTGGGGCCCACGATACCGATGTACTGCTCAGACGATTTTCTGACCGGCTGCCGCGACCTCGCACGCGAGTTCGAGGTCGGCATCCAGACGCACCTCGCCGAGTCGGCGACGCAGGCGGTGATCGCACAGAAGCGCTACGGCACCAGCCTCACCGCGCATCTCGCCGGACTTGGCCTGCTTGGCGAGCGCTTCAGCGGCGCGCACGCGATCTGGATCGATCGCGACGACATGCGGCGAATAGCCGACGCCGGCGGCGCGGTTGCCCACAATCCCCTGAGCAACCTGCGGCTTGGCTCGGGGCTTGCCGCGGTGCGCGCGATGCTCGACTGCGGGGTTACGGTCGGCATCGGCACAGACGCCACCAACACCTCGGATACCCAGAACATGTTCGAAGCCACGCGCCTCGCGTCCTACCTGTCGCGAATCAAGGGGCCAGGGTATCGCGAATGGCTCTCGGCCGAGGAAGCGTTCACGCTCGCCACCGGTGGCAGCGCGCGCGTGCTGGGGTTCGGGGGCGAACTGGGCGCCATCGTCCCGAATGCATTCGCGGACCTCGTGTTCCTGGACCTCGGACACATCAACTACGTGCCGCTGCGCGACGCGCTGCTGCAACTGGTGAACGGCGAGAGCGGCACGGCGGTCGACGCGGTGATGGTCGGCGGGCGCTTCGTGCTGCGTGGCGGCAAACTGCTGACGGTGGACGAGGCGAAGATGCGGCGCGACGCCGAATCCGCCCGCGAGCGGCTGGATAAGGCCAACGACGGCACGCTGCGCATAGCGCGCGCGCTGGAAGACTGGGTTGGGGAGTTCTGCATCGCCCAGGCACGCCATCCGGGCTTGCCCCATCGCCACCTCGCGTCAGATTGAATTCCCCGGGCCGCGCTTCCTTCAAGGAGCCCAAGCAC
>Ga0184637_10001144_pt1 | contig 18503 bp, 14 predicted proteins | sample PLM3_127_b2_FD_133143 | JGI IMG/M metagenome (GOLD analysis project Ga0184637, IMG submission 133143) | Groundwater sediment microbial communities from an aquifer in East River, Colorado, USA - PLM3_127_b2 | ecosystem: Environmental > Terrestrial > Soil > Riparian zone | place: USA: East River...
CTTCGTCACCGCCCATGGAGGGTCGAGTCGCTTTCGCAACGTGCTCGTGGAGATCGAGCACGACGGGGTGGTGGGTCTGGGGGAGGCCGCACCGGCGCGCTATCATGGGGAGACCGCGGAGACGGTGCTCGCGGCTCTTACCACCCTCGCCCCGGCCGCCGAAGCGGTGGGCGACCCCGCCCGGCTCGAAGCCCTGCATGCGGCGATGGAAGCCGCGCTCGCCGACCACCGGGCGGCCAAAGCGGCGATCGATATCGCCTGCCACGACTGGCTGGCGCAACGCGCCGGGATGCCGCTCGGGCGGTTGCTCGGGCTCGACCTCGAGACCGCGCCCGCAACCTCATACACCGTGCCCATCGTGTCCCCCGCCGCGGTGCGCGAGGCAGTGGCGGCCGGGAACGCCTTCCGCGTGTTGAAGGTAAAGATGGGAGATGGCGACGACCGCGCCCGGCTCCGCCAGGTGCGCGAGGCGACGGCGAAGCCGCTGCGCGTGGACGCGAACGGCGGCTGGACTCCGGATGAGGCGATCCGCCGCTTCCCGGAGCTCGAGGACGCCGGAGTCGAGCTGGTCGAACAGCCGGTGGCGGCGAGCGATCTTGCCGGACTGCGGCGCGTGCATCGGGCCGCCCGGCTGCCGGTCGTCGCCGACGAGCCGGCCCTGACCGCCCTCGACATCCCCCGCCTGGCCGGGGCGGTGGACGGAGTCAACATCAAGCTGGCCAAGGCCGGTGGGATTCGTCCGGCCCTCGAGATGATTCACGCGGCTCGCGCCCACGGACTGCGGGTCATGCTGGGATGCATGGTGGAGACCTCGATCGGCATCGCCGCGGCCGCCCACCTGGCATCGCTCGCCGATTGGGTGGACCTGGACGGCCACCTTCTCCTGGCGCGCGATCCGGCTCGGGGGCTCTTGCTCGAAGACGGTCAGGTGCGGCCGTCGCGCGCGCCCGGGCTCGGAGTCGAGCTCGTGGCTCCGGTCGGGAGCCACATGGTGGGGGCCGGGAACCGGGGCTGATCATGACCGAGAGCCATATCCACCCACCCGGAATCAGCCTCGCTCGGCGGCTCCACATCGCGCTCGCGATTACGGTGGTGATCCTGATCGTGGAGGTGGCGGGAGGCATCCTCACTCGAAGTCTCGCCCTCCTCTCCGACGCCGGACACGTGTTCGCCGATCTTTTCGCCCTCGGCATTTCGTCCTACGCGCTCCGACTCGCCCGCGTGCCGCCGGACCATGCCCGGACCTTCGGCTATCACCGGGCAGAGGTGTTTGCCGCCTTGGTGAACGGGGTCAGCCTGATCGGGATCTCGCTCTGGATCGTGATCGCCGCCAGCCGGCGGCTCGCAGCCCCGATCGCCGTCCATTCGGGGCCGATGTCGGCGGTGGCGGCGATCGGGCTCGCTGCCAACCTGGTCATCGTCCTCCTGCTGCGCGGGCGCTGCGGCGGCAATTTGAATGCACAGAGCGCGCTGATGCATGTGATCGGAGATCTGCTGGCCTCGGTGGCGGTGGTGGCCGGGGGGCTGGTCATGTGGGCCACCGGCTGGTACCTCATCGATCCGTTGCTGAGTCTTCTGGTCACCGGGATAATTCTGACGTGGGCCCTCCGGTTGCTGCGTGAGTCGTCCCATATCCTGCTCGAGGGGACGCCGCGCTCGATCGAGCTCGGCGCGGTCGAGCGGGCGATCCAGGATGTGCCCGGCGTGAACGGGGTGCACGACCTGCATGTCTGGAGCCTGTGCTCGGATGTCTACGCCATGTCGGCGCACGTGCTGGTGGCCGATCAATCCACGACCGAAACCCGATTGATCGTGGGGAATGTGGGCCGCATGCTGGAAGATCGCTTCCGGATCGTCCACACGACGCTCCAGCCGGAGAGCGAGGTCTGCACCGAGCCGCCTTCGGTTGTCTGCTCGCAAGGCCTCGCCCACTGAGGCGGCGAGGAACCGGGCGTCATGCGGGTCACCATCCTCGGCTCGGGCACCCTGGTCCCCACGGGCATCCGCGGCCCGGCGGGATACGCGGTCGAGGTCGCCGGCCACGTCTTGCTCCTCGACGGCGGCACCGGCACGCTGCGGCGCCTGGCCGAAGCCGGGCTCGACTACCGCGCCATCGACCACCTCTTCTACACCCACGTCCATCCCGATCATACCGGCGAGCTGGTGCCTTTCCTGTTCGCCCAGCGCCACACTCCCGGCCACACCCGCACCCGAGACCTCTGGGTCACCGGTCCGCGCGGCTTCGCCTCGTTCTACGAGCGGTTGACCGGGATCTTCGACCGCTGGATCTTCGGCGAGACCTACGCGGTGCGGGTCCGCGAGCTGTGGGAGAGCGAGGTCCAGGTGGGGGAGGCGCGGGTTGAGGCGATTCCGCTCCGGCATTCGGTGGCCGAAGTCGGCTACCGGATCACCGCGCCCGACGGGGCCACCCTCGCCTACACCGGCGACACCGATGTCACCGAGGCGGTGAGCGAGCTGGCCCGCGATGCCGACGTGCTCATCGCCGATTGCTCGAGCCCGGACGACCAGAAGCTGGATGGGCACTTGACCCCGGGGCTCGTCGGCGAGCTCGCCCGCGCCGGTCGGGCCCGAATGGTGGTCTTGAGCCACCTCTATCCCATGTGCGACGGAGTGGATGTGGTGGCGCAGTGCCGCCGCCGGTATCCGGGGCCGGTGGTGCGGGCTCACGACCTCATGCGGATCGAGGTGCGCCCGGGGCAGCCGGCGGTGGTCGAGTCGCAGTGAATCGGGTCCCGCCATCCGGGTCCGCCGGGGCTCCAGGCCCCGGTCTGGATTCTCTCCCCGAATCGCTGCGCGAGGTCGCGACGGTCCTCCTCGCCGCGGGCCATGACGCCTATCTCGTCGGCGGATCGCTGCGAGATCTGCTCCTGGGCCGGACTCCCGCCGACTGGGACCTGGCGACGAGCGCCCACCCCGACCAAGTGCGGAGCCTCTTCCCGGCGGTGATCCCCACCGGCGAGCGCCACGGCACCATGACCATCATCGCCCCCGACCGGGCCTATGAGGTGACCACGCTCCGCGAAGATGGGGTCTACTCCGACATGCGCCGCCCCGACCGGGTCGACTTCACCCGGGACGTGAAGCGAGATCTTGAGCGGCGCGATTTCACCATCAACGCCATGGCCCTCGACCTGGCCAGCGGCGAGCTGATCGATCCGGCCGGCGGCCAGGAGGACCTGGCGCGCCGCCGGGTGCGGGCGGTGGGGGACCCCGATCTGCGCTTCGGCGAGGACGCGCTGCGGGTGCTCCGAGCCGCCCGCTTCGCCGCCCAGCTCGAGTTCCAGATTGCCGAATCGACCTGCGCGGCCATGGCGCGCAGCGCCGCCGGGGTCACCCGCATCGCCGCCGAACGGATTCAGAAGGAGCTGCTTTTCCTGCTGGATGCCGAGCGCCCCTCGCGCGGCTTGAGCCTCCTCCATTCCACCGGGGTTCTGGTCATCGTCATGCCCGAACTGGTCGAAGGAGTGGGCGTGACTCAGAACCGATACCATCGCTATGACGTCTTCACCCATGCCTTGTTCGCCTGCGACGAAGTCCGGGCTGGCCGGCGGCGGGTGCGCCTGGCGGCGCTGCTTCACGACGTGGCCAAGCCGCGCGCCCGGCAGCTGGTGGGTGGGGAGGGGACCTTCTACGGGCACGACAAACTGGGGGCAGAGCTGGTCGACGCCATGCTTCGCCGCCTCCGCTTCGCCAACGACGACCGCGAGGTGGTCGTTCGGCTGGTCCGGCACCATCTGTTCGAGTACCGGGAGGAGTGGAGCGATGCGGCGGTTCGCCGCTTCATTCGCCGGGTTGGGGAGGATCTGATCCCCGATCTCTTCGCCTTGCGCCTCGCCGACGCTCGCGCCGCCGGCTACACCCCCGCTGCGCCCGCGAGCCTGGCTCGGCTGCGCGAACGGATCGAGGGAGCGGTTGCCGACCGCGAGCGGGGGATGCCGCTCCACCTCGCCGTCGACGGCCAGGACGTGATGGCTGTCCTGGGCTTAGATCCAGGCCCGGCGGTAGGGAAGTGGCTCGCGCGCCTCTGGGAGGCGGTGCTCGAAGATCCGGGGCTCAACACCCGCGAGCGCTTGCTGGCCTTCGTCGTGTCGCGCGCGCGCGAGGATACGTCTCCGGCGCCGGGGTCTAAGAGGTAGCTTCGGGGATCAAGAACGAAACCCGGCCGGCACGTTCCTCGTGCCGGCCGGGCTCGGTGAGCCGGGGCCTTACCCAGCCAAATCCTTGGGTCAGCCAGAGACCTTGGTTAGACGGCGTTGAAGTGGATACGGAACCACGCGAAGTCCGCCAGATCGATGTCGCCGTCGCCGTCCATGTCTCCCTGGTAGAGCGGAGTGCCGGAGTTGAAGACGGCGCGGAAAAGCGCGAAGTCCGACAGGTCGACACTGTTGATGCCGTCCTCGTCCGGGCTCGTCACCGAAATGAGGGTCCAGAAGAGCCCAAAGCCGATGACGTGGATCTCGACCACCGGTGCAGCCGGTGCCGAGCCGATGCAGGAACCGCCGCCCTGATTGAGGGTCAAAACTCCCCACGCAATGTCGCCGTTGCCATCGGAGTCGGCGTCAGGGTTGAGGACGACAGGATTCTGGCAGGGAGACAGGATCCGCAGCTCGATGATCATGTTGTCGACGCCGACCGCTGGCAGGTTCCCCGCGGTGCGCAAGTTGCCGCGGTAGATGTACTGGGAATTAGGAGGTCCGGTCGCATTGTCGTTGTTCGGGCTCCGGCCCAAGAAGGTGTCGAAGGTGCTGAATGTCGGGTCGGGAGTGTTGGCGAACGCTGCCCCGGCGACGAGGACCACGGCGATCAATGCCGTGATGGAAACCGCGAGACGCATTTCATACCTCCTGGGCTGGCCGGCAGGCGCACCCCGGTAACCTTGTCGATCCTACGAAGTTTCGGGGCGCCCGCATCGGGTGATGCCCCAGGCTCATCTTCGGTAGTGTAACAGAGCTTGCGCGCGAGCGCAAGCTCGCTCCTGAGAACGCATCAACGCCTGGCAAACCTGCGGCGGCCACGTCCCCTGATCCTTGAGGCGCGCCCGCCGAAGCAAAGGAGCGACCCCGGCCTGCTGGCGCGTCGCTGCATCATCAAGATGTTAACAGATCTTTACCGGCTTGGGAAGGGGCAACTGAGCGAGAAATTGCCGCCTCCCGGGGCGAAAGCGAACCCTGGGTGTTGACCGCCTGGGGGCTCTCCGCCTCGCCAAGAGCAAAAGCGGGCGCCAGGAGCCTGGACGAGGGGGTTCTGGATTGACCCCCGGTCTCGCAGGGTGGTACCCTGCCCGCTCCTACCGGTCGTTCTAGCAATCGGTTGCGGTGGCGTGGGAGGGTGATGGTCGAACAAACGTTTCAGGGGGCGGTCCAGGACGAGCTCTCGCAGGTTGACCGCCACATCGGGGAGTTCTTCGCCGTCTCGGGAGGGCTTGTCGGGCAGGTGTCCCGGCATGTATTGGCCACCAACGGGAAGCGCCTGCGCCCGACCCTTCTTCTCCTGGTGGCCCGGCGCCAGGGGCGGGTGTCCGAGACCGCAGTCTTGGCCGCGTCGGTGGTCGAGCTCATCCATATCGCCACTTTGATCCATGACGATTCGATCGATCGCAGCATGCTCCGCCGAGGACTCCCTACCATCAACTCCATCTACTCCGACCAGGTCTCGATCATCATGGGCGACTTCGTCTACTCCAAGGCTTTCGCCCTGCTGGTAGACCATGGCCTCTTCGCGGAGATGAGGATCCTGGCCCAAGCGGCGCACGTGATGAGCCATGGGGAGATGCTCCAGCTCGAGCGCAAGAACCGCTTGCACTCGACCGAGGCCGAGTACCTGGAGATCATCGACGAAAAGACCGCCTCGTTGTTTGCGGCGGCATGCGAGATCGGAGCAATGGCCCGTGGTGTGGACGAGGATGGAGTCGCCGCCTGGCGCCGGTTCGGGCGCGAATACGGCCGCGCTTTCCAGATCACCGACGACCTGTTCGACTTCATCGGCGAAGAGGCGGTGATGGGCAAAGCGCGGGGCTCGGATATCCGAAGCGGGCGAGTCACCTTGCCGCTGATCGCGGCCCTGGGCAATGCCTCGGCCCGGGAACGGGCGCGGATCGAGGAGATCGTGATGGGCGGCGGCATGGTCGATGGGTTGTGGGAAGAGCTGGTGGCCTTCATCGATGCCAAGGGCGGGGTGGACTACTGTCTGGAGCAAGCGGCACATCATGCCCGGGAGGCGGCAAGCATCGCCGGTGACCTGGAGGTGGACGCGGACTCGCGCTTCGCCTTGGCGGCGGTGGTCGAGCAGGTGGTGCGCCGGCGGCGCTAACGAGCACCGCCAGGGTCCCCGGCCCGGCGCCGGGAGGAGTCAAACGACTGGAGAGACGACGCCCACAGAAGAGCCGCGAGCCGAGCCGAGCGGCCCACCACGAGGAAGCCATCGCTCTGGCCCACCGGGCGGCGGGACTCGCGTTGACCAGGAAGGCCGAGGAGGTCCTGGTCCTCGATCTGACCGGAGTCTCCAGCGTCTGCGATTACTTCGTCATCTGTCACGGCGACTCGGACACCCAGGTGAAGGCGATCGCCGACGCCGTCCTCGACGGCCTCCGTGAGGAGGGAGCCAACGCCTGGCACACCGAGGGCTATGCCGGGCGGAGCTGGATCCTTCTCGACTACGTGGATGTCGTGGTGCACGTGTTCCACCGGGAGACGCGACAGTTCTATCGGCTCGAGGATCTCTGGGCCGATGCGCCGCACGAGACCATAAGCTGAGCCCCAAAACAAACTGAGCCGCAAAACAAGCTGGGCCGCCAACCCGGCCCCCCCCGTTTGACGACTTCGCCGTGATCGACGAATACCTGCGAGCCCAATTGAACGCCGCGGCCTGCGCCGTCTTTGATCTCGAACCGGACGAGATCCCTCGGGTCCAGCTCGAGACTCCGCGCCAGAAGGAGCACGGCGACTTGGCCTCGAGTCTGGCTCTGGTCCTCAGCCGCTCTCGCGGCCAGCCCCCCCGGCAGGTCGCCGAGGCCCTGGTGCGGCGGCTGGCCCTCGACCCGGAACGGATCGAGCGGGTTACCGTCGCTGGTCCCGGCTTCATCAACTTTCACCTGGGACGTCCCTGGGTCCTCGCCCAGCTCGGTCAGATCCTCGCCGCCGGCGATCGTTTCGGAGAGAGCGCCAGCGGGGCCGGGCTCAAGGTCCAGGTCGAGTTCGTGAGCGCCAACCCCACCGGCCCCCTCAACGTGGTCAGCGCCCGAGCGGCGGCGGTCGGCGACGCCCTGGTCCGACTCCTGGCCGCCTCCGGCCACGCGGTCGCGAGCGAGTTCTATATCAACGACTCCGGCCGCCAGGTCGAGCTCCTGGCCGAGTCGATGGACGCCCGCCTTCGCCAGGCGCGTGGCGAGGCGGCAGCGATTCCCGAGGAGGGCTATCACGGCGACTACGTGCGCCAGATCGCCGAGGAGGTGGTGGCGGCGGCACCGGCCTCGAATCTCGACGCTCTCGATTCGCGGGCGCGGCTCGCCTATCTCCAAGCCGCCGGAGTCGAGCGCATCGTGGCCGGCCAGCGCCGGGATCTCGAGCGCTTCGGCGTCCATTTCGATCGCTGGTACGCCGAGTCCGAGCTTCATCGTGGCGGTGCGCTCGATCGGGCTCGCGAGGCGCTCCGGCGGGCCGGAAGGTTGGTGGAGCGGGACGACGCCCTCTGGTTCGAGACCACCGCCTTCGGTGACGACGCCGACCGGGTGGTGGTGCGCGCCGATGGGCGGCCGACCTACTTCCTCGCCGACATTGCCTATCATGTCGACAAGCATGATCGAGGCTTCCAGCGGGTGATCGACATCTGGGGCCCCGACCATCACGGGCACGTGCCCCGAATGCAAGCGGCGGCCCAGGCGCTTGACTTTGGTCCCGACTGGCTCGAGGTCCTCATCGTCCAGCAGGTGAACCTGCACCGGGGCGGCCAGCCGGCCATGATGTCGAAGCGGACCGGGGTGTTCGTCACCCTCGCCGAGCTGATCGACGAGGTGGGCCGCGATCCGGCGCGCTTCTTCTTCTTGATGCGGCGTTCGAACGCCCATCTCGACTTCGATCTCGATTTGGCCCGGACCCAGACCGAGGACAACCCATGTTTCTATGTCCAGTACGCTCACGCCCGCATCGCCCAGATCCTCGCCCACGCCCGCGGGCGGGGAGTCGAGCTCTTGCCTCCGGCGGAGATCGAGGCCAACCGGCTGGCGGAGCCGGCGGAGCTCGAGTTGCTCAAGGTCCTCGCTACCCTGCCCGAGGTGGTCAGTGGGGCCGCCGCCGCCCGCGAGCCTCATCGGCTGACCACTTATCTGCGCGAAGTGGCGGCTCTCTTCCATCGCTTCTACCATCATCAGCGGGTGGTCGGGGTGGAGGAGGAGCTCATGCAGGCGCGACTCGGCCTGACCATCGCCACCCAAGTGGTGCTGCGCCGCGGTCTCGAGCTGATCGGGGTGAGCGCGCCGGAGCGCATGTGACCGCTCTCCGCGACCAGAACCCGCCAGAGGAAACGGGGATCGTCGTCGTCGGCTCTCTGGCCTTGGACACCGTGCGCACGCCGTTCGGAGCCGCCGAAGAGGTGCTCGGAGGGTCGGCCGCCTACTTTGCCCTGGCCGCCCGGCTTTTCACCCCGGTGACCTTGGTCGCCGTGGTCGGGAAGGATTTTCCTCCCGGCGACCTCGATCGGCTGCGGCAGGCCGGGATCAATCTCGACCACGTGGAGGTTGCCGACGGGCCGTCGTTTCGCTGGGGGGGTGAGTACGGCTACGACTTGAACTCGCGCGAGACCCTGTTCACCCACTTGAATGTGTTCGAACGTTTCCGGCCCCGGCTCGATGAGAAGCTCAAGCGCGCCCGCTATCTTTTCCTCGCCAACATCGACCCCGACCTCCAGCGCGACGTCCTCGGGCAGGTTCACGATCCGGAGCTCGTGGTCTGCGACACCATGAACTTTTGGATCACCAGCAAGCGAGAGTCGCTCAAGCAAACCCTCGAGGACGTGGACGTGGTCATTCTGAACGATGGTGAAGCCCGGCAGCTGGCTGAGGAGCCCAATCTCTGGAAGGCGGGACGGGCGATCCTGGACCTGGGGCCGGCGGTGGTCGTCATCAAGAAAGGCGAGCACGGTGCCATGTTGTTGAGCCGCGAGGAGAGCTTCACCGCACCCTCCTATCCGGTCGAGATGGTGTACGATCCCACCGGGGCGGGCGACAGCTTTGCCGGCGGGTTCATGGGGTATCTGGTCGCGAACGGACGCCACCACCCAGGCGCATTCAGGCGAGCGGTGATCTATGGTTCAGCCGCGGCCTCGTTCTGCGTCGAGCGATTCTCGGTGGAGGCGCTGTTGAGCGTGTGCCGGGCCGATCTCGAGCGGCGCGGTCGCGAGCTCAAGCTCATCTCGCATTTCGATCTGGATTGAGGGCGAATCGGGATCTGGGGGCGCCGGGGTTGAAGCTCAGGCCTCTGGCCAGGGCGGCCGAAAATGAGACTGATGAGACCACGGGCGGGGGGTGGCCCGGCCATCCCCTGATCCCGCCGCCGGCCGGACGGGGAGCCGATGTTCGAGGAATTCTTCAACCTGCGCGAGAACCCTTTCACTCTCGCCCCCAATCCGCGCTTCATCTTCCGTAGCCACGAGCATAACGAAGCGCTGGCCCATCTCCTCTATTGGATCGAGAACGGCGAGGGCTTCGTCCTCATCACCGGCGAGGTGGGGACCGGCAAGACCACCGCCCTCTTCGATCTCATGAGCCAGCTGAGCGCCGAGTGGGCCGTGGCCTTCGTGGCGAATTCGACCCTCACCGAGTCGGAGCTGCTCGAGGAGATCTGCCGCCGCTTCCAGGTCGAGATCCCGGCGATCTCCTCGAAACCCGCCCTCCTGCAAAAGCTCGAGCACCACTTGACGGAACGGAGCGGGAGAGGTCTCGGCGCGCTCCTCATCCTTGATGAGGCCCAGAATTTCGAGAGCCGATTGCTGGAGGAAATCAGGCTCTTGTCCAACCTCGAGCAGGCGGACGGCAAGTTGCTCCAAATTGCTCTGGTCGGACAGCCGGAGCTCGAACGCAAGCTCGAGCAACCGGAGTTGCGCCAGCTCCGCCAGCGCATCGGCGTCCGCTATCGTTTGAACCCGCTCAGCGAGGAAGAGACCGTGCACTACGTGCATCACCGCCTGGCGGTCGCGGGCGGGAACGCCGAAGCCATCCTCCCCCCGGAGAGCGGGATCGAAATCCATCGGCTCACCCACGGGATTCCACGTGAGATCAACATTGTCGCCAGCCAAGCCTTGATCAGCGCCTTCGTCGAGGGCGCCTCGGTGGTCAGGCCGGAGCACGTGCGGAACGTGGTGCTCGATTTCGCCTGGTCGTCGATTATGGGTCGCGGGCCCTTGCTGCCGGCGCCGCGCCGAGAGCTGCGGCCCCGGGTCCCGTTCGTGGAGGCCACCCCGCCGACGCGAACGGAGGCCGCGCCCGCGCCGCCGCGGGAGGCCGCGGTGCCGTCTCGGCGAGCGGAACCCGTACCGCCGCCACCGCGAGGAGAGCCGATACCGTCGCGAGGAGAGCCGATACCGTCGCGAGGGGAGTCGGCACCTCCGCGAGGTGAGTCGGCACTCCCGCGAGCCGGTGCCGCTCCGCCGCTCGAGGTGGTGCGGGGAAGGGGCACGCCCCCCAAGGTCGAGAGGGTGGCGGAGGCCTTCAGTGCCGGGCGGGGGCCGAGTGCTATGGGTGAAGCGGACCCGGAAGATGCGCTGGCGATGCAGTCGATGCTGGCTGCTCGCGAGCCTCGCGCCTGGATTGACTCGTTGACCGAATCCGAGGACAAGGGCCGCTCCTGGCGATCGATCGTCCTCTGGGTAGTCGTCGTCCTTGCCCTGGCCGCGGGCGGCGCGTTCCTGTGGTCGCAGCGCTCCGAGCTCGGGCTTGCCCCAAACCGCAAGTCAGAGCCGCCCCGAACCCGCGGCGAGGTTGAGACCGTTCCCGAGCCAAGCGTTCCCTTGCCTGCCGGGGAAGGCACGTCTGCACCCGAGAAACCTGCAGAGCAATCGTCGCCGGGCGCCTCAGCGCCCATCCAAGCGTCGCCGATCGAAGCTGCGTCCAAGAAGCCTGCGGTGACCCAACCCGCATCAACCACACGCGTATCCACCCAACCCGCCGGCAGCAAACCCGCAACGAGCAAACCCACAACGAGCAAGCCAACCGCCGGCCAACCGGTAACCCAACCCTCAACCCAACCCGCGGTGAGCCAGCCCGCCGAAAAGGCGCCGGCCGAGAGCGCCCCCTCCTCGAGCCCCCCGGCCAACCCACCGCCCGCAATCCCTGACGCGCCGGTCGAGCGCCCTCTACCCGGACCCTACGCCGCCCTCAACTGACGGCCTGAAATTCCAGACTCTCTCAGGGGCGCGCGCCCGGCGTGGCCCGGCGGGATCTCAACCGCTCGACCAGCTCGTCGATCGCCGCCACGGTCTGGAAGTTCTCGGGCGTCACCTCGTCATCGGGAATGCGAACTCCGGTTCGCTCTTCGATGAACGTCATGATCTGCAAGAGCCCCATCGAATCGATGACTCCCTGGTCGATGAGGTGCTGCCGTTCGTCGATCTCTTCCTTGAGGCCCTCGGGCACGAGGTTTTCCCGGATGAACGCCACCAGTTCCTGCTTCAGTGCCATGAGTCGCCTTCCCCGTCACCCGACGATCACGTCGATCACAAGCTCCGGGCGACGGCCACCCGGTCGGTCTTCCCGGTCGAAGTCCGGGGGAGCTCGTCCCGGAACAGGACCTCCTCCGGAACCATGTATTTCGGCAGGCGCCCCAGGCAGAACGCCTTGAGCTCCGCCGGGTCGAGCGCCGCGCCGACGTGGGGGACGATCACCGCCTTCAGGCGGGCGCCGATCTCCTCGTCCGGGACGGCGACCACCACCGCCTCCTTCACCTGGAGGTGGTCGTAAAGGGTTTGCTCGATCTCTCCCAGCTCGATCCGATAGCCACGAGACTTGACCATGTGGTCCCTGCGCCCCAAGAAGCGGTAGCAACCGTCGGCCTCCAGCCGCACTAGGTCCCCCGTGCGATAGGCAGGGTCGTGGAACCCCGGTTGCAGCGGATTGGCGATCAGCAGGTCTCGCGTTTTTTCCGGCAATCCCCAGTACCCGAGCATCACGGTCGGGCCTCGCACGTAGAGCTCTCCGGTTTGCCCCGGGCCGGCGGGCCGCCCACTCTCATCGATCGCAAACACCTCGGTGTTGGCGCAGGCTCTCCCGATCGGAATGTCGGTCGTCTCCGGGGCGAGCGGGTCGGGGACCTGGTGATAGGTGCACACGTTGGTCTCGGTCGGACCATAGAGGTTGTAGAACTCGACTCCTCCGAGCCTGGCCTGGAGCTCGCGCAGGTACTTGACCGGAAACACCTCGCCTGCAAACAAGACGGTGCGAAGCTTCGGGTACTTGAAGCGATCCAGTCTCCCATGCAACAGCAGCCGAACGAGCGCCGACGGGACAGAGTACCAGATGCTGATCTCCTCGGCATCGATCCAGCGGGCCAGCTCGAGCGGAAAGGGAGCAATCTCGTCCGGAACCAGCACCACACAGGCTCCCGAACGGAGGGCGACGTAGATGTCGAACACCGAGAGGTCGAAGTGGAGCGGCGCATGGTTGGAGAGCCGGTCGTCGGGGCGCACCGCGAAGGTCTCCGCCCCCCAATCCACGAAGGCCAGGGCGTTGCGATGGCTCAGGATCACGCCCTTGGGCGTGCCGGTGGAGCCGGAGGTGTAGAGGAGATAGGCGGGATCCGTCTCCACTCCGCGGGTCTCGGCGGCCAAGACTCCGACCTTGGCCTCCGAGAGCTCCCCCCACCCGCGAATGCTGACCCGGGTTCCGGCGGGAACCGGCTCGGCCTGGTCGTCGGCGAGCAGGATGGTCTCGACCGCGCGCAGGTCGGGGAGAAATTCGCCGAGCGGCCGCAAGTTGCGAGTGGTGGTGATGAGCCCGCGCACGGCGCAGTCCTTGAGGATGTACGCCGCGCGCCGCGCCGGAGCGCTGGGATCGACCGGGACATAGGCGGCGCCGGCCTTGAGCACCCCGAGGAGCGCCACCACGCTCTTGATCGACTTGGGGAGATGGAGAGCAACCCGATCCCCGCGCCCGATGCCGCTCGCCGCCAGCAGGGCAGCCAAGCGACTGCACTGGTCGTCGAGATCGCGGTAGCTCAGCACGGATTGCCGCCAGGAGACCGCAGGGCGCTGCGGGTAGCGTCGCGCACTCTCCGCCACCAGGTGCCAGAGAAGGTAGGCCATGTTGAATCAGCTCGCTGGTGAGAGACCCAGGTGGCGGGCGATGATCAGGCGCTGGATCTCCGAAGTGCCGGAATAGAGCCTCCCGCCGATCACATCCCGGAGATCCCGTTCGATCTCGAACTCCTTCATGTAACCGTAACCCCCGTGAACCTGGATCGCATCCAAGGCCGAATGGACCGCGGCATCGCTGATGTAGAGCTTGGCCATCGCGGCCTCGAGGGCGCTCATTCCGCCTTGGGACTGGGCCCAGGCGGCTCGGTAGAGCAGGAGTCGCGAGGTCTCCAGGCGCACCTTCATATCGGCGATTTTCGACGATACAAGCTGGAAATTTCCGATCGGCTTTCCGAACTGATGCCGGGTCTTGGCGTAGCGCATGCAGCCGTCGAGCTGCCGTTCCATCGCCCCGACCGTGCTGGCGAGAATGCAGCTTCGCTCCCAGCCCATCGAATGGTTGAAGATGGTCGCTCCCTGCCCCACCCGGCCGAGGACGTTCTCCGCCGGCACCTCGCAGTCCTCGAAGGTCAGCTCCGCCATCGGCGAAGTGGTGAGCCCCATCTTCTCGATCTTCTTGCTGACCGATAGACCCTTGGTGGGGCGCTCGATCAAGAAGCCGGTGATCCCCCACATCCCCTTGCGGCGGTCGACGGTGGCGAAGGCCAGCACCAGGTCGGCTTCCGGCGCATTGGTGACGAACGTCTTCGAACCATTGATGACATAGCTGTCATCGTGCCGAACGGCCGTGGTCCGCAATGCAAACGCGTCGGACCCCGACTCGGGTTCGCTCATTCCGTGGGCGCCCACCCAGCTCCCATTCACCAGTTTGGGTAGGTAGAGTTGCTTTTGCCGGTCGGTGCCGAAGGCCAGGATCGGCATCTCCACGCTCCACATGTGAGCATGGATGGAGAAGAGTAGGCCCTGGTCGCGACATCCGTGCCCCAGCGCCTCCATGGCGAGCATCGTGGTCAGGGCTTCGGCGCCGCTGCCTCCGTACTCCTCCGGGATTGGCAACCCGTGGATGCCGAATTCGGCGCATTCCCGCCAGAGATCGCGGCGGAAAACGCCGTCCTTGTCCCGTTCCAAGAGATCCTGGTTGAGGCGGCGTTCGGCGAACTGGCGCACCGAATCCCGGAACTTGATCTGTTCGTCAGTCCACGAGAAGTCCATCGTTCCCCTGTCTGGCCGGGTGATCGCTCGTGACCCTGGCGGCGCCGGAAGCTGATGGGGTGTTGCGCATGCGCCAGATGACCCGGGCGGGATTACCGAACACCACCGTATTCGGGGGCACATTCTGCATCACCACGGCGCCGGCGCCGACCACCGAGTTTTCGCCGATCTTGACCCCCTTGAGGATCATGGCGCCGGCCGCCACCCAGGTGTTCGGACCGATGATGATGGGTTTGCCCGTCCCCCCGGTGTTGTATCGCGGCTGATCGGTCACCTGCACGGCGTGGAAATCGGTGTCCATGATGCGCGCATCCGAGAGCCCGGCGCGATCGCCGACCTCGATGAGCAGCTGGCAGCCGAAACGGGTGCCGGTCAACGTCACCCGATTGCCGAACTTGATCATCGCGCCCGGGGCGTGAGTGTACGGGGTCGTGGGGGCGAGGCGGGTCGAGATCACCGTGCAATCGTCGCCGAAGATAACCGTCCCGGGACCGCGGATGTCGAGACCTCCGAACACCCGGAAGCGGCGGCCGATGATCACTCGCCGGCGGAGGAGCCGATACTTCATCCGGTAGTACGCTCCCCGAGCGAGAGCGATGGCGACTCTCGCCGCCCAGGCAGGGTCTTCCCGGGCGCGCTCGAGCGCCCCCTGCCAGTGGATCACGAGATGCCTCCCCAAGCCATGCCCATTATTCGGCAATCTATTCGGCAATCTGCCATCGGTTCTAATCCTCTCTAATCCTCGATCGTCGGCGTCCTGGCGGCGGCGCCGGTGGCGATTGCCTGCAAGCGGTCGCGCACCAACGGCGGGGTGAGGCCGGGCTCGGCTTCGAGGATCCGGGCCGCCATCGCCGCCACCCGTGCCGCGGCGAAGCTCGGGCCCTTGAAGTTGACCTCCGCCGGCACGCCGGGCTGCGGCCGGGCGTAGCCGGAGGCGAGGAAGTCGAGACCCGGCCGGCCGGCGAAGCGGAGGTCGTCGTCGCCAAGCGCCCGGTCCTCGCCGACGGCGATCACTTCTTCGAAGCTCGCCGGGTAGCTCGACGGCCCGCCCTGCGGGGCTGCAGCGATCAGTGTTGTCCCGGCGGCGACCGCTTCGCGGCATGCGCGATGAAGGCGGTCGAGGTGATCGCCGCCGACCGTGCCCAGACTCAGATTGATGATCGGGATCCGCCTCGCCACCGCCCAGCGGATGGCGGCGATCAGCACCTCCTGCCCTGCCCGGAGCTCGCGATCGAAGATCTTGACCGCGTGCAGGGTGGCTTCGGGGGCGAAGTGGGCGAGAAGGGCGGCGCAGGCGGTGCCGTGGCCGTTCAAGTCCGGGTGGCCCGGGCGCTCGACGGCGCCTCCGTTCTCGATCGCGATGGTCACTCCGCCGGCGACTTGGGGGACGTGCGGGTGCGGCACGTTGACTCCCGAATCGACGAGGGCGATCGCCACTCCGCGGCCTCGACCGAGGAAACGGGGAATCGCGTTCGTGGTGCCGGGGGGAGCGCTTGGGGTGCCGGGGGGCGCGCTGATCGCCGGTTCCCCCAGCTCGTGGCGGAGCAGCGCGGCGTAGAGCCCGCGGCCGGCGGCGAGCTCCGGATGCGATCCGCGCTCGACGATGTGCCCGCCCTCGAGGACGAGGATCTCGTGGGCGTCGCGAGCGCGAGCGAGGCGGTGGGTGATGAGGATCGTTGTCGCTCCGGCCATCAGCTCGTTCATCGAGCGGCGCACTTGGTCCTCGGACACCCAGTCGAGCGAGCTCGTCGCCTCGTCGAGCACCAGAATGCGCGGCCGGCGCAGGAAGGCGCGGGCAAGCGCCACGCGCTGGCGTTGGCCGGTGGAGAGCTGGGCGCCGCGCTCGCCGACTTCGCTGTCGAGACCGCGCTCGAGCTCGGCGACGAGGGCGCCGAGATCCGCGGCTCGCGCCGCCGCCTCGATCTCGGTCTCGGCCGCCGAGGGCCGCCCGTAGCGGATGTTCTCCCTCAGGGTGGCATTCCAGAGCTGGGGATCTTCATTGACCACCGCCATCTGGGTGATGAGCGGGCCGCGGCGGAGGCTGCGGAGGTCGTGGCCGTCGATCAGGACGGCGCCGTGGTCAGGGTGATAGAAACGCCAGAGGAGATCGATGATGGTCGATTTGCCGGCTCCGCTCGCGCCGATGATCGCGATGCGTTGGCCCGGTTCGACCTGGAACGACACGCGATCGAGCACCGGCTTTCCCGGCTCGTAAGCAAAGGAGACCTCGCGGAACTCGACCCGCCCGCGAACCGGATCCAAGCTCATCGCATCCGGACGGTCGGGCGTGTCGGGCGGCAAATCCAGAATCTCGAAGATGCGATCGAGTGAGGCGCGCGCCCGCTGCAAGCGCAGATAGAGTCCCATGAGCCCCTGGATCGGCCCGAAGAGGCGCGCCTGGTAGATGGCGAAGGCGGTGAGCGCCCCGACGGTGAGAGTGCCATCAATGACCATCCGGCCGCCGAGGAAGAGGGCGAGGGCGGCGCCGACGAGGAGAAGGCTCCCCGGGAGGCCGCCGCCGAGAGCCGACACCACCTGGAAGCGGAGGAGGCTCCGGATGAGCGCACGGCCGGCGTCCCGGTACTTGCGCTGCTCAATCGCCTCTGCCCCTGAGGCGCGCACGAAGCGCACCGCGCCGAGGGCGTCCACGGTGAGGCTGGCAAGATCGGCATTCCGCTCCCGCACGTCCTTGGCCACCGAATGGATGCGCCCGCGGAAACGGGACAGGGCAAGGGCGGCCACCGGCGTGACCAAGAGGCTGACCAGAAACAGCCGCCAGCTGTAATAAATGAGGAAGGCCGTCGTGCCCAAGAGCCCGAGCACCGAGGTGATGAAACCCACCAGGGCGCCGGTGGCCACCGACTGCACTTCGGTGATATCGCCATGCAGGCGCGACATGATGTCGCCGACCTTGGTGCGGGCGAAGAAGCGCATCGGGAGGGTGAGCAGATGGGAGAAGAGGTGTTCCCGCATGTCGAAGACGATGTGCGAAGCGACCCAGGTCTGGAGGTAGCCGGAGGCGGCGCCGATGGCGATGCGAAGGCCGGCCAGCACCACCAGCGCCCCGGTGAGCAGCATGAGCAGCCGGCTGTTTCCGGCGAGAAGGGCGCGGTCGATCGCCTGCTGGAGGATGGCGGGGAAGGAGAGATCAAGAGCGATCGAGGCCAGGAGCAGGCCGAGGATCCCGACCAGCCGGCCGGAATAGGGGCGGACGAAAGCGAGGATCCGGCGGGCGCGAGGCGAGAGGAGCGGTCGCATGGGGTTCGTTCCCCTCAGCGGCTCGCCGCCGCTGCGACGGCCTCGCGTGGCAGGAGGACCATCGGTCCAATCTGATGTTCGAGCAAACGCTCTCCGGCGACGGCGCCGCGCTCGAGGTCGATCCAGAGCGCCCTCGCCCGGGGGCTGCCGTGGGCCGGCGGGGCCGGACCGAGGAAGACAGCGGTCCGGCGGTCGGCGGCGGCGAAGCGGTAGGTGACCCCCGACTCGCCGGCGAAGCGGTGAGTGCTCGCCGAGTCGGCGGCGAGCGCGATGCGGTCCTTGAGGCGAAGATTCGCGTCGAGGCGCAAAAAATGCGAGTGGGTGAAGAGCCAGAGCCCGCCGCCATCGCCAAGAGGGCCGCCGCCCAGCACGGGGGGTTTCACTTCGGGCAGCGGGTGCGGGGCGAGCGTGCCCGCCGCCGGCTGCCAGCGCCAGAGCCGGGCGGCATCGCGCATGTCCTCGACCGCGAAGAGCTCGCCAGGCTGGAGGCCGGGGAGAAGCAGCCGCAAAAAGGCCCCGCGCGGTTCCTCCGCCGGGGATTGGCCGAGGGAGATCTCATGATCGGTGACGACAAAGCTGGCGGGGTCCACCCGGTGCACGACCCGGCCGATCAGATCAGTGACATAAATGGCGCCCGTGGGTTGATCCATGAGGAGGTCGTAGGCGCGGGGACCCAGCCGCGCTTCCCGGCGGTGCGCGCCGCCGGGGAAATCGATCTCGAGCAGAGTGTGGTCGCCCGCCGCCTCCTCGGGGTCCTCACCGGGATGGAGAAG
>Ga0184637_10001145_pt1 | contig 18494 bp, 24 predicted proteins | sample PLM3_127_b2_FD_133143 | JGI IMG/M metagenome (GOLD analysis project Ga0184637, IMG submission 133143) | Groundwater sediment microbial communities from an aquifer in East River, Colorado, USA - PLM3_127_b2 | ecosystem: Environmental > Terrestrial > Soil > Riparian zone | place: USA: East River...
GCGCGCAGGCACAGCAGGGGCATTCGAGTTTACGACTCTCGTACCGCCAAAGTTTCGCGGGTTGGTGCCGGAGGAGGGAATCGAACCCTCACAGTCGCGAGGACCGCGGGATTTTGAGTCCCGCGTGCCTGTCTCGCCGATACCGCGTCCGCGCGTAATCCCGCGCCAGTACGGTAGTTACGACTGCACGGGGAGCACGGGGGACACGCCGGACACGGCCCGGCAGGGTCAGTCATAGGAACAGCCACCCATTCGAATAAGGAAGCTGGGGCCAGGCCCAGCCTTTACTCGGATGCCTCACGGCGACCCACCCAAACAAAAAAGGACAGGCGGACGAAAAATGATCCGATTTCTCTATTTGGAGGGGTGTAGTTGTGATAGGCTAGCGTGGAAAAGTCATGAGTATCGATCCTCAAGCCGAACACGACGCAGTAAAGAGCCTGCTCGAGTTAATGGAGGCCGCAGACCGATGTAAACAACTCTACGAGCGAGCACATATGGAGGCTCCGGAACCCCTCAGGAGACTCCTGGGTTTGAATCGTTCCCAAGGAGAGCCTAAACCAGCACTCACCGTGCCTGACCTTGAATTCAAGCGCCCTTCTGAGTATCAGACCGGGTGGATCTCGGTCGCTGCCGCCTCGGCGTCGCCTCCAAGTATTGTACTGGCTGTACTTCGGAAGGCTGGCCATTCATTACGGGCGAAGGATGTCGTTGAACGGATGCGTTCCCTGGTGCCGGATATTAATGCCGGAAGCGTCGCTAACGCTGGAACGAAGCTTGAAGGGGAAAAGGTCATTCTGCGCGAAGCGGATGGGTGGATTCTGGTGAACTCGGATGTAGCTCCTGTGATGTTCGAAGGCCGATTGTGGGGACCTGTAGCTATCTTCGGGAAGTATGAGCTTGCCGCCTACCGACGAGACGCTGTACTCCATCTGCTGCGGCTGGTACCGAACGGTCTCCAAACCTCGCAACTCCTTGAGCAGTTGAGCAATGCGCCGTGGATGAAGGATGTGACGATAAATAAAGAAGTTGTACAAGGCGATACGGAAGTTTTACAGGAAGAGAGGAGGATTCGCCGGCGAGGGGCTTCCAGGAAATGGGAGCTCAGCCCCGAAAAGGAGGAGTAAAGCCATGATACCTGTCATAGCCCCTGCGTTCCTGTTCACCGACGCTAGGGGCCAGAATGAGAAGGGCCGCCCCCGGTTTCCTAAGTAGAGCCTAAGGGGCGGCCCGTGGTGACTTTGCCTGGAGTCAGATGATGCGGGGGCGAGACCAGTGTCCGGCGTGGGCTTTGGATCCGTCGCCGGTCGGTGCAACCCCGACTCGCTCCACCCTCACCATCCGTTCGCGAGTCTACCACGCGCGTCCTCATCCTGGGTAGACCCCCCCAAATTACTGACCGACCGGTCGGTAGATTGTGCAGGTATAGCCCTCCGTGGTCCCATGGTCCCGGCGGCATAGGGTAGCTCCCGAACCGGCCGGGCTCTCCGCACCGGCCTTGCCGCCGTCAACCAACCGCGGAGCTGAGCGGAGACGGCGATGGGCAAGAAGTCCAGCAAGAGACACACCAGCGACAAGGCGACAGAGAAGCGACGCGCCGACCTCGAATGGTGGGAGCGAGAGCCCTGGCGGAGTCAGATTGGGGCCGGCCAGCTCACAGCGCAGGACGTAGAGACGCTACGCGCCTGGTGGAAGTCGGAGGTCTACTCCGCCGATTCGAAGCGGGCGAAGAAGCTCGCGAAGGTCTTCGCGGAGCCTGCGACTGAAGAGAACCTGGAGCGCGCCCGCAGAGAGGCACTTGAGGAGTCACGCCGCAATATCATCCATGCGCTTGTCCAGCGGCACCTGGATTACCCGGACACGCTGCGAGGACGCCAGCAGCGAAAGCACGGGAGCGAGGGCGGGAGTGCGACGGCGGAGAAGAGGCGCAAGGCGCTGGATACGCGTGACAAATTCTGGCAGTCGCACTGTACGCTTCTTCGCTTGCAAGTTCCCGGCATCAGCGAAGCGGAAATCCTGAAGCGGATTATGACCGTCACTGAACAGAAGCGCCCCGACTGGTACCGCACGAACCCTAAGGATCTAGAAGATGCCACACGAGGCCGCCCGATAACGACCCACACCGTACGTAAGGTCCTACGTAAGGCAGGTCTGATGAAGTAGGTCCTATTCTGGCCTGCACACCCTGCAGGCCGCCGCGATCCGCGCGGCTTTCCGCTACATACCTGGCCCGCAGAGTCTAAGGGCCACGAACCTCGTGTTGTACTGGTCGCGCCATGAAGCGACCACCGATTCCCGACGAACTGCGGCGAGCCCTCAAGCTCGCACGCGTCGCACAAGGCAGAACCCAGCTCGAGATCGCGAACGCGGCCGGGCTCTCTCGAGTGCGCCTCTCTATGATCGAGACGGCGAACGTCGCACCGCGTCCCGATGAGCTGGAACGTCTCAAGGCCGCGCTCGGTCTCGGAGACTGCGAGAGGCGGCGATGAAGCCGGGTCAGCCGAAGACCGCGCGGTTACTTAGCCCGCAATCAGCAAGCGCTGAACTCGGCGTGCCCGTCTCATCGCTCCGCGACTGTATCAACCGCGGCGAGCTTCCTATTGTCCGCCTCGGCTCATCGAGGCGAGTCTGGCTCCGCCGTGAGGATTTGGAATCGTTTATCAAGCGATCGGTCGAGGTGCGCCAGTAGAGGAATCGGCCCGGAGCCGCGCCAACGACTCCGAGCCACTTAAATCGAAAGGAGAAGCAGATGAAACACGACAACTATCAATTATACCACGATGAAAAGCCCCTTGTCAAGCCGCCGCGGGTGGCTCAGATGCCGCTCATGCCGGGTGACCGCGCGTCCCGATGGAGGCGCGATGTCGCCCTCGATCTACTTAACCGTGCCGGGCTGCCGGAGTGGGTGCGGCGGCGCATCTTGGATGAGTTCGCCCCCGTGGGACCGGCGGCATGATCAAGACACGCTCACCGAAGAAGGGACGCACGCCTAAACAGGGTCCCGCTCGAGGTGTCGCCTCTATTGCTCCGATTCCCCGGGTCTCGTCTAAGCATCCACGCACCGGTCTCATCACCAGCGAGAAAGCCGAAGCCGCGCTCATCGCATCAATGGCCGAACTCAGCCCCAGCTTCGACCTCCTCGGCGAACTCGATGCCAACGGGGCCGACTACATATGCGGCGACAAATGGATCGCGATGACGAAGTTTCCGAACTATGTAAGGACATCGCTTGACCGGGTGCGTATGAGAACGGTTCCGCCTCGGCCCGAGGTGAGCGCGGCCCTTTGCGCCTGCATCCGGTACGGGATCCGGACGTTCTACGCATCCAGTGACATTCAAGCGATTCAAGCGATGAAAGAGCGCGCCTTCATTTCGGATGATGTAGGTGCGGATGAGGTGGTCGAGCTGGCGCGGTGGTTCGCCGATTGTCCGCTCACTATACCGGATTGGGGCGATTCCGGGCTGAAGCGGCAGAACGTCGCAATCCCCGAACCTATCAAGAAGGAACTAGACCATCTCGCCTCTGAAATCGGCTGCACTGCCTCCGACTTGAGCACGTTCGCGGTCATGGTGGCGCTCGCTGACCAGCCGGGCGTTCTCGAAGCCCACCGCGACGCCATGATCACCGCCGTCCAAGGCTTCCTTATGCGAATGAACCGGCGACGCAGGAAGGCCGAGGTCCTGATTGCGATGGCACTGGAAGATGTGTCATGAGCGGACTTGGTCCGTTGGCACGCCGTGCCAAGATGCCAGAAAATCCGCGGCTTTTCATACCTGTGTTCCCTTGGCATGCTGGCACGCGTATGAGGGTAAGAAGAGAAGAGGGGGGGTTACCGCCCAGAGACACACGGCCATCTATTCCCCCGGCGGTCACTCTTCCTGCTCACAGGCGACGGGTCCAAGGTCCGGGGACAGTGCGGGGACAGCGATGACGGAACCCCGCGACCGACGCGATCTTACGACCGGCGCAGGGGACTATGAAACCCGCGCGCCTTCACCCGCCGTCCCTCACCCGCCCCCTTGTCCGGCGAATCCCCCGCCGGGACGGGTCCGGCTCAGCCCGGCGACACAGGAGGCACTCGACCGCGCCAGGCGAGGATTACCGGCGCCGCCGTCACTGAGTCCGGAGCGCCGCGCCTGGGTCGAGGAGCAGTGGCGGCAGGCTGGATACCCGGACGGCAAGCGGCCGCCGCCGCGACCCCAGGGGATGGCGCAAGCGGAGTACGAGGCCAGCCGGGCGCGCCGGAAGAGAGAGGCCCGGAAGCGCTGGGAGAGAGGCCAGGACCAGAGATGATTATTCGTACCGCACCCCGGCCGCGCCAGTTTAAGGAGACCTCCGCGGAGCGCGGCGGCGATACCACGGAGAAGACTGCCGGAGGCACCGCCGACAAGCCCGCGACGGACTGGCGCTGCAAGTGCGGACGCCCGCGCAATCCCCAGCATCCGGATCGCTGCACCGCAGGCCACTCCACCCCAGCGGCGGCGGTCGCGATGGGGCGCGGCTCCCAGCTGCAGCCGGGCAACCTCGTAGCCTTCGAGCACGGGCTGCGCAGCCAGACGGGCAACCTCCCGCCCGAGCAGGCGGAACTGCTCGAGCACCTCCGCAACTTCTACGCCGAGAGCATCTCTGATGCGGGCGGTGTGAGCGAAACCGGAGTGCGGGAGCGCTCGACCCACCACAACCGCGCCATCATCCAGCGCAGCATCCATCTGCTCGCGGCCGCGCTCGAGACGAAAGGTCTATTCGACAAGCGCGGGAAACTGCGGATCGCGTGGCTCCAGAGGCTCGAGGGTCTGGTCAATACAGCTCGGCAGCTCGACCAGCTCCTGGGTCTCGAGCGCCGGCAGAAGCGACTCCCGCAGTCGCCGACCGAGGCGCTCTTGCAAGAGGCCGAGCATGACTAGCGCGACCGTCGCCGCCGGGACGCTCACCGTGACGGCCTTCATCCGGCGCCTCCACTGGCTCGACGGTACGCCCCTCATTCGCAGCGTCGAGCCCTACCGTATGCGGATATTCGAACAGTTCTTCGATCCGCAGAGGCCGTACAACCTCGCGCTCACCGGCCGCGGCAAGAAGAATTGGAAGTCAGCCGACCTCGCGATAGCGGCGCTGTTCGCGCTGGTCGTCGAGTCGCAGGACGGCCACGATTCCGACTGCTACATCCTCGCCAACGACGCCGACCAGGCGCGCGATGACCTCAACCTAGTAAAGAAGCTCATCAAAGTAAACCCCGCACTGCAGGACTGGCTGACGGTCAGGCGCGACATCATCGAGCGCAAGGACGGGCGCGGATTCCTCGAGATTCTGCCTGCGGGCGATGTCGTAGGCCAGCACGGGAAGTCGTACCGCTTCACCGGCTACGACGAGATCCACGGCTATAGGAATTGGGACGTGATGGAGGCGATGCAGCCGGACCCGCACCGGCTCGACGCGCAGCAGTGGATCACGTCGTACGCGTCACTGTTCCACCGGCCGGGCGTGCCGCTGTTCGACCTTACGGCAATCGGCAAGACCGGGACCGACCCGCGCATGCTGTTCTCGTGGTACGCGGCCAACTTCACCACCGACCCTGATTTCGCTGACCGCACGCCAGAGGAGCGCGCGAATCCCTCGATGGGGAGCTGGGCCGATAGCGCCTATCTCGCGCAGCAGCAGCGGCGGCTCCCCGCGCACAAGTACCGCCGCTTGCATTTGAATCTGCCCGGACTCCCCGAGGGGAGCGCCTACCAGCCGGAGCCGGTGATGGATGCAGTGACGCGGGGCGAGAGCAGCCGCAAGCGCGAGGAAGGAGTGACCTACGCCGCATTCGTCGATATGAGCGGCGGCAGCAGCGACGACGCGGTTATCGCCATCGGCCACAAGCGCGAGGACCGCTTTACCGTGGACCGGCTAGTGAATCAGGGTCCGCCTCCGCCATTCGATCCGCGCAAGGCCGTTGCGAGATTCGAGCCGGTGCTGCGCGAGTACGGAATCAGCCGCGTCACCGGCGACAAGTACGCGGGCGAGACCTTCATCAAGGACTTCGAGAGCCGCGGCATCAAGTACGACGTTGCCGCCTGGACGAAGAGCGAGATCTACGAGGCGCTGGAGCCGCGGCTGAACGCGCGAGAGATCGCATTGCCGGACGTTCCCCTGCTGGAGCAGCAGCTGCTCGGGCTCGTCTGGCGAGGCGCGAAGATCGACCACCAGCCGGGCGAGCACGACGACTGGGCGAACGCCGCCGCGGGCGTGGTGCAGGTGCTAGGTGCACCGGCACGGCGGAAACAGGGGGGAACGTGGGGACCGTCGCGCCGCATGGCCGAACGAATGGCCGGAGGGCGACCATGACCGACATCAAAGACACCGGCATCACCTGGATTAAAGGACCGGACGGCAGGCAAATCGCCACGCACCCGGACGGCGATGAGTACGCCGCCCAAGTCCTATCAGGCGAGATTCCGCTTGAGGTAGCGCGCGAGAATGAGCGGAGGAGCAGGCGCGAGCGCAGACAGTTCGTGAAAGTGCTGAGAACACGAAGCTCGAATAAATGAGTGACCACAAAGGAGGTCCAGTATGAGTCAGCAGTTCCGAGTAACCCAAGCTACATGTATGAAGTGCGGCCAGGTGCACGGGCCGGCAGCGCCGCGCCCTGCGAGCGAGACCATTCCCATAAGCGATGAGGAATTCATCCGGGCGGCCACCGCGGCCATCGCACGGAAGACCGGTCTCAGCAAGAGCCAGATCCGCAAGCTCGTCACGGCGGAGGAAGTGCCGCCGCCGCCGTCCCTCGCCAAACGGTTTCAAGATTCAGCGCCGCTGCTGCGAGATGAGATCGAGCCGACCTATCCCGCGATCATCCGCACGGCGGGCGCCGAGGTCAACGGTGTGCCGCCGCCGCCGAGTCTCATCGCGACCATCCAAGCCAGCGCCAAACGCAACCTCAAACGCAAGTAGCGAGATAGGAGAAATTCCCACATGAGTAAAATCAATGACCTTCAATCCTGGTACGCTCTCCTAACCGAAATCAAAATCGAGACCGAGGAGGAGCTAGCCCGGCTCGGCCGCGCCGAGCGTGCTGACCGAATCCGCGGCGGATTGGAGCAGCTCGCACGGGAGCGGAGACTTGAGACCCTCAAGGACCGCCTCCGCCAGATAGCCGAAGGAGCGAGCTGGGCGCCCGCCGGCGATCTGCACGAAGTCGTGCGGATGCGCGGAGTCCGGCCGTTTCCAGGCAGCACCGGCGACATCTTCGACGGACGGCCCGGTCTTCTGGCGACGGAGAGGTGGATCAAAGACCTGGAAACGGACCAGGCGAAGGCGGCAGGCACGTACCGGCACGGCGAATAGTTGCTGCGATGGACGGGACCTTCTCCTTCAGTCGTTAGAGCCGCGGCTGTAACCAACTCCGCCCCGGTGGTCCCGTCCCTCAGCCGGAATTGCGGCCGGCTGAGTCGTCAGTAAGCCGGGACGGAGACGGCTCCAGGGGGGCGGGCGCCGGGTTAGGGCGTCCGTCCCTCGCCTCCTGCTCGCCGTATTGACAGAAATATCCTCGTCAATGTTATAATTGCACATAGGAGGATACAGACATGGCGAAATCGAAACGCGTACGGAAGATCAGCAGCAGGAAATCCAAGACCAGCTCCAAGGCGAAGGCGGCTCGCGAGATGCGTGACTGCGCTTGCGGCTGCGGCGGGAAGACCCTCGGCTACTTCTCGATGGGGCATGACGCCCGCTTCAAGGGATGGCTGCTCCGCATCGAGCGCGGCGAGGCCACGCCCGAGCAGCTCCTCAAGAAGAGCGTCCGCGACGCGTACACGTGGAAGGCGAAGGGCAAGGGCCAGATTCCGGCCACCGACTACAAAGGTCAGTCGCACTCCGGCTACGACAAGTGACCGGCAGCAAGACGGCGAGCGGCCACGACCATGAGCGATTCGAAGACTACCTTCACTGCGTGGAGTGCAAGCGGAACCGGAGGAAAGCGATGGCAAAGACAGTCAGATACGCCTTGACGGACGATGAGATTAAGCGAATCAGGAGGAAAGCGATGGCAAAGACTCCGGCGGACGCATCACTGATTCAGATCGGGATCTATGACGCCGACGACCTCGAACACGCGGTGGATCTCCATGATGCACAGACGTACGCCGAGAAGATCGGCTGGCGCATCGAGGAGCAGGTGGATCTGGGCGTGTTCCTGGCGGCGGTACCCGCACCAGTAGCGCGCCAGCTGGAACGGCGCGGCTACATCGAGCGCAAGGTGCGCATCACCGGCCAGCGGACGCTTACCGTCACGGCGGAGATGCCGTGAGGAAATCACTAACCAGGATGATCTCGATGCGGCTCGAGCGCGAACTCATCGGCGAGCTGCAGCGGGTGAAGGCGCGGACCGGCTGCCCCGTGACCGAGCAGGTGAGGCGCGCTCTCAGGGACTGGCTCTCTCGACAGAAGCCGGGCACGCACACCCGCACCACCAAGGGGAGGCGGTAATGGGGGAAATTCGCAAGCGCAAGTACCGCGACCGCAAGACCGGCGAGGTCCGCGAGTGCAGCACCTGGACCATCCGCTACTACCGCAACGGTAAGCGGTACGAGGAGAACACCGGGAGCACCAAGGAAGGCGACGCAAAGCGGCTGCTGAAGCTGCGCGAAGGTGACATCGCGAAGGGCGTCCCGGTCACACCCAAGATCGGCCGTCTGACCTTCGATGATGCCGCCGTGGATGTCGTGACCGACTACCGCATCAATAAGCGGCGGACCCTCGCCCACGTCGAGCGCCGTCTCAAGCTGCACCTGTCGCCTCACTTCAGCGGCTGGCGCATGGCGGCGATTACGACGGCCGATGTCGCCTCGTTCGCACGCAAGCGGCTCGACGCGGGCGCGAGCAATGCCGAGGTCAACCGGGAACTGGCGGTATTGAAGCGGGCCTTCACCCTCGCCATCCGAGCCGGTCTGCTCCTGCAGCGCCCGCACATTCAGATGCTCACCGAGGACAATACCCGGCGCGGATTCTTCGAGCCTGGCCAGTTCGAATCGGTCCGCGCCCACCTTCCCGCCGCTCTCCGTCCCGTGGTCGAGTTCGCCTACCGGACCGGCTGGCGAGTGAAGAGCGAGGTCCTCCCTCTCGAGTGGCGGCAGGTGGACTTCCCCGGCCGCGTCGTTAGGCTCGACCCCGGCACCACGAAGAATAAGGACGGCCGCAGCTTCCCATTCACCGCCGCCCTCGAGGCGCTGCTGCGCGACCGGCTGGCCGAGCACGACCGGCTCAAGGCGCAGGGCCGCATAGTGCCGCTGGTCTTCCATCGGAACGGGTCCCGCATCCGCGACTTCCGAGGCGCATGGAAGACGGCGTGCATGAAAGCGGGTGTGCCAGGCGGAATCCTCCACGACTTCCGGCGTACGGCGGTCCGCAACCTGGAGCGCGCGGGCGTCCCCCGGTCGTCGGCGATGGCGATGGTCGGCCACAAGACCGAAGCCATCTACCGCCGCTACGCCATCGTCGATGCGGGCGCGCTCAGGGATGCGGCCGCCCGCATCGACCAGCTCGCGCGCGGCATCGGCGAGACGGGGGCAGCACAGGGTCAGCCGGGGGCAGACGATGCACCCGGCGCCCCTGCGCGCGACCGCCGATCCTGAGAGAGTCCGCGCCGGACGCGGTCGCGGGTGGTGCCGGAGGAGGGAATCGAACCCTCACAGTCGCGAGGACCGCGGGATTTTGAGTCCCGTGCGTCTACCAATTCCGCCACTCCGGCCCTGTCTCGAGACGGCGGCCAAGTCTAGCAGAGTTAGAGCTCGTTTTCTCAGTTCCCGCGAGTCGCACATATAAACTCCGGCGCTATAGTCGGTTACGGGTGTTGCCCCTGGCTGGGTGCGTGCGGTTCCCTACACTTCGCCCCCGCGCTAAATAAGGTAGACTGCAAAGGGGCACGAATCTTCATGGGTGTTCGCCCGAAGTCCGCCTAATGTTAATAGGCTCAGCGGCCAATGATTTCGAAACGATCGCCCCTGAAGGTCCACTCGGCGCATTCTTTCGTAGTCCCATGCCCAGGACTATGTTACAATCTTCTCCGCATTTTAAATTGAAAGCGAGGTGTGAATGGCCTTTCAAGTCGGGGATAAAGTCGTCTATCCCAATCACGGGATTGGAGTTGTCGAGGACATTCTTGCTGATGCGTTGGCAGCGTCCGACGCCCGCCAGTTTTACAAGTTACGTATCCTTTCGAATTCCACTGTGGTGAAAGTGCCGGTCCAAAACGTCGACGGAGTCGGCCTTCGCCGAGTGATTACCGAGAAAGACGTCGACCGGATTTTCGACCTTCTGGAGAACCGAAAGATCGAGCATCACTCGAACTGGAAGGGGAGGTACAAGGACAACTCCGACAAGATGCGCACTGGCTCCATCTACGATGTAGCCGGGGTGCTAAAAGACCTTTCGTACCTGAGCAAAAAGAAGAGTCTGTCGTTTCGCGAGAAGCGGATGCTCGATCGCGCCCGCTTTCTGATCGTGAGCGAAGTGGCCGAGGTGGCCGAGGAGCCTCAGGATCTCGTCGAGCAGAAGATCGACATCGCCCTGTCGCGAGGCATGGAGGTCAAGAAGAAGGGGCGGACCAGCCTCAAGACTCTCCTGAAGAAGACGACGCTCGCGGCGATGGCCGAGAACGGGAAAAGCGAGGGAGTTGCGCGCAAGCCCCGGATTCGAGCGACGACCAGGCTCGCCGCCGCCCGAGGTCGCAAGCCGATTTCGATTTCGATCAATCGATACTGCTGTTAGGTTCGTTCTCGATCCCGAGCCCTTCCGGCCGGTGCCGGAAGGGCTTTTCTTCGATGCGCCGCCCGCCCGTGCAATCCCCATGATCACCAGCGTGGTTCTGGCCCTGGTCCTGCCGGCCTACACGTTTGCTGCGGGCCTCGTCGGCATCCCCTACGCCCTGGTGACCAGGGACGCGCGCTTCCTCTTCTGGCTGGGCCGCCTGGGCGTACGCATCGGATTCGCCCTCGCTCGCATCCGCATCGTCACTCATGGGCTCGAGAGGATTTCCTCCGACTCGCACTTCATTTACATGATGAACCACAACTCGAACCTGGACGCGCCCGCGGTATTCATGAAGATTCCTGGACCCGTTCGGGTGCTCGGAAAGAAGGAGCTCTTCCGGCTCCCGGTGCTGGCGACAGCGATGAGGATGGGCGGCTTCGTCCCCGTCGACCGGTCGAACCGCGAGAGGGCGATCGAGAGCGCGCGGAGCGCCGCCCGGATCGCCGCGTCCGGCGCCTCGTTCCTCATCGCACCCGAGGGCACAAGGAGCCGCACGGGAGATCTCCTCCCGTTCAAGAAGGGCGGGTTCCATATCGCGATCGACTCCCAGGTGCCCGTTTTGCCCGTCACCGTCGTCGGCGCTTTCGAGCTCATGCCGCCCGGGAGCTACAAAATCCGGCGGGGAACCATCGAGATCTTTTTCCACGATCCCATCGAGACCAAAGGACTCCAGAACCGGGATCGGTTCGAGCTCATCGCCAAGGTCCGGGCGCCGATGGCGGAAGCCCTGGCGCGGCACCGCGCTTCCGCTGTTCTATAATCGATCGGGATCCTCGGTCCCGGGGTTTCGCATGTCCCATTCGAAAACTATTCCCCTCGAAGGCAAGCTCGATGGCTGGACGGGCGGCTTCGACGTTCCCGAGCTGTTGCTCGCGATCTCGGAGGCGGGCAAGACCGGGCGGCTCGAGGTCTCGAGCGCCGGTGTCGAGCGGAGGGTTTTCTTCGACGACGGGAGGATCGTCTTCGCCTCTTCCTCCTCGCCCGACGACCGGCTCGGCGCGTACCTCCTCCTCAGAGACGAGCTCGGGCTCGCGGATTTGAGGCGTCTCAGTCCCGGCGTGAGGCCCGGCTTGCGCCTCGGATCGCTTCTCGTGGAACAAGGAATTCTCCCGGCGGAATCCCTCCCAGGCGCGGTCCTTGGACAGGTACGGGGGATCGTCCTCGACGTCTTCCGCGCACCAAGCGCCTCCTATCGCTTCGTTGCGGAGGCTCCGAGGGCAATCGAGGCGATCACGCTCGCGGGTCCTCCGGCCCGCTTCATACTGGATGGAATCGAGGCCATCAGGAGCTGGCTTCGCGTCGCCCGCGGCGTCGGTCCCCTCGACGTTCCCTTCGAGAGCATCGACGGCCACGAGGAGAGTCTCAGAAATATCGATCTCGACACGGGAAGCCTCGAGCTTCTCGCCATGCTCCGGCACCCGAGATCGCTCGAGGAAATCTGCGCGAGCTCCGAGCTCCCCGACATCGCCATCTGCCGCAGGCTCTGGGCGTTTCGCGTGCTCGGCTGGGTCCGCGCCGATTCGATCGCCGCCTGCTCGGACGAGATCGACTCCGACATCGAGGCGCTGGGTATGATCTTGAACGACGAGTCCCGGCGCCGCAAGAAGATAGACGCTTGCTAAACGCATAGCCAGCAAAGACTTTCTGGCCGGGTTCGTTGACACCGAGAGGCCGCGCCTGTTAGCATGATGAGTCCGGCGAAAACTCGGGTTTCTGTGTTGAAAGAACCTCTCATCGATGGGCGCAGCGCGGTCGCGACCGGGCACGCCATCGATTCGCTTCACAATCTCTATACCTACCGCGAGCATCTGGACGAGCTGAAAGGTCGGCTCTCCGCGGATGGGTTCCTGGCGCTCCTCCTCATCGACGTCTCGGGCATCAATCAGGTCGAGCGCGACCACGGAAGCCTGATCTACGATCGGCTCCTTGATATGGTCCGCGAGGTGGTATCGGAGCTCCATGGAAAACAGCTCCGGACCGGCGACATCATCGCCCTCAACGAGAGCGTCGGCGACGTCTTTCTGATTTTCCTCGCGCCGCGCAAGGAAGAAGAGCACCTTCTCGCCGAGGATATCGAGAAGATCGGAGAGCGCGTCGAGGCCTATCTCGTGCCGCGCATCTCTCAAACGGCGTTCAGCTTCTTGAGGAAGCGCTCCGACGTCTACGTGGGAACGTCCCTCGTCCTCCATAACCCCCTGGTGCGGCCGGAGCGCCTGGTGATGCGGGCGATCCAGGAGGCCCACCAGGACGCCCAGCTCAACAACCACCGTCGTCACCTGCGGAACAAGAAACAGCTCCAGCGGATCATCCTCAAGGAGCAGCTCACCATCCTGTTCCAGCCAATCTACGACATGGAGACCCTCAGGCCCCATGGCTTCGAGGCGCTCTGCCGCGGACCGAAGAACACGGAGTTCTTCAGCCCGCTCGCCCTCTTCGACACCGCCGAGAAGTCGGACCTGGCTTTCGAGCTCGATCGTCTCTGCCGGAGAAAGGCTCTTCAGGCCGCCGGCGGGAGCGGGAGCGGGAACGCGCTTCCGCGGGAGTTCAAACTCTTCATCAACACCTTGCCGTTCTCGATGCGCGACCCCGATTTCCAGGGAAATGAATTGATCCGGTTGCTGGGGAAGGATCTGGGGCCGGATCAGATCGTGTTCGAGGTCACCGAGAGCCGGGCCATCGAGAACTACCACCTGTTCCGCGACGCGATGAAGTACTTCCAGCACCTTCGGTGCCTCTTCGCCATCGACGACATGGGCGCGGGCTACTCGGGACTCGACAAGATCGTGGAGCTCCAGCCGAACTACGTGAAGCTCGACATGAGCATGGTCCGCGACATCCACACCAGCTTCGTGAAGAAGGAGATGGTGCAGACCTTCAAGACGATGGCCGACAAGATCGACGCCAAGCTCGTCGCCGAAGGAATCGAAAAGCGCGAAGAATTCGAAGTGGTGCGGGAGATCGGCGTCAACTACATCCAGGGAAACTACCTGGGCCGGCCGCTGCAGGGCTTCCAGACCGCGCCCTTCGCGTTCTGAGACTCCCTCCTTAAAACCTCAACGCAAAGACGCAAAGACGAGAGGCACCCGAATCGGATCGAAGCCCGAATCGGGTGCCCGGTGCGCCTACTTCAGGTCGATCGTGAACTTGTCCAGCGTGCCCGTGAATTTGAACGGCATCTCGCCAGCGTACTCCTCCACCACCGGCGTTCCGGTGTCCATGCCGACGTCGAAGGTCTCGTCGAGGGAGAATCGTGCTCGGACCGTCTTCTCGATTCTTCCTTCGGCCGCTTTCTTCCCGTCGACGGTGAGGGTGCCGAGACCGCCCATTCCGATGCCGCCGCCGTCGTAGGCGAAGTCCAAGCGGATGGTGTGCCTTCCCGGCGCGAGCGCATCCTTCGAGGCCACTTTGTACTTGTGCTGCGCCTGATTGGAGAGGGCGTGCACGAAAACGGGCTTTCCCTCGAGCACCAGCAAGCCCCAGCCGCCGAAACGGCCGCCCTGGGTCGCGAGAACGCCGCTCGCTCCGCCCTTGGGAATCTCCACTTCGGCGGTCAACGAGTAAGACTTGTTCTTGAGGTCCGGAGTCGCGCCTTCGGGAATCCGGATCATGCCGGCGATGTACTCGAACGTCGTGCGGCCGCGGGTGAGACTGGGTCGGATTGCGGGGTCGACTCGCTGGGCAAACGTCGCGTCGAGCGGAAGGACGTTGTACCGGCCGGCTTCGGCCCAGAAGAGGTCCTGCAGCTCGCGCAATTTGTCCGGGTTCGCCGTGGCGAGATTGTCGGCCTGCGAGAAGTCCTCGGCGACGTGGTAGAGCTCCCACTGAAAGCTATCCGGATCGATATCGGGCGGACTCGCCCAAGGCAGCCGCAGGGGTGTGGTAGAGGCCATCCAACCGTCGTGGTAGAGGGCGCGGTTGCCCAACATCTCGAAGTACTGCGTCGTTCGGTTAGAGGGCGCCTTGGGTGCGTCGAAGCTATAGGCCATGCTCGCGCCCTCGATCGGGGATTGCGGCGCACCGTTGAGCACCTGAGGCGGCGTGATCCCTACCATTTCGTAAATCGTCGGCACGATGTCGATCACGTGATGGAACTGCGGGCGGATTTCCTTTTTCGCCAGGATCCGATTGGGCCAGGAGATGACGAGACCGTTGCGGGTTCCGCCGAAGTGCGAGGCCACTTGCTTGGTCCATTGGAAGGGCGTGTCCATGGCGTGGGCCCAGCCGACCGGGTAGTGACCGTAGCTCTCCGGACCGCCGAGCTTGTCCATCATCGATAAAAGGAACGGCAGATCTTCGGTTACACCGTTTCCTGCGACCGCAACTTCGTTGGAGAGTCCCTGGAGCGTTCCTTCCGCGCTCGCGCCGTTGTCGCCCTGGATGAAGATGACGAGCGTGTCGTCCAGCTCTCCCATGCGCTCGATCTCGCCGACGACCCGCCCGATATGGTGGTCGGCGTGCGCCAGCGCCCCGGCGTACACTTCCATCATCCGGGCGTAGAGCCGCTTCTGATCGGCGGTGAGCGAGTCCCAAGCCGGGATCTCCTTCGGCCGAGTCGTCAGCTTGGTGTTGGCGGGGACGATGCCGAGCTCCTTCTGCCGCGCGAACGTCTCTTCGCGCACCCGGTCCCAGCCCTGGTCGAACCGGCCCTTGAACTTGGCGATCCAGTCCTTGGGAGCGTGGTGGGGCGCGTGCGCCGTGCCCGTCGTGTAATAGAGAAAGAAGGGCTTGTCGGGCGCGGCCGCCTGCGTCTGGCGGAGCCACAGGATGGCGTGGTCCGCGAGATCGCGGTCGAGGTGATAATCGGGATCGTGGGCAGGGGGGAGCACCGGCCGGGTGTTCTCGATGAGCGCGGGGTGCCACTGGTCGGTGTCGCCGCCGAGAAAGCCGTAGAAGTACTCGAAGCCGAGCCCCGTAGGCCAGAGGTCAAAGGGGCCCGCCTGGCTCGTCTGCCAGTCGGGAACGTTGTGGTTCTTCCCGTACCAGGAAGTGTTGTAGCCGTTCTGCCGCAGCACCTCGGCCACCGTGCCCGAGCTCTTGGGCATCAGGCTGTTGTAGCCGGGGTAGCCGGTTCCCATCTCCATGATGACGCCGCTCGCGTTGGTATGGTGGTTGCGCCCGGTCAGGAGCGCCGCCCGCGTCGGTGAGCAGAGAGCGGTCGTGTGGAACTGGTTGTAGCGGAGCCCGTTCGCGGCGAGCCGGTCGAGAGTCGGAGTATCGATCGGTCCCCCGAACGGGCTCGAGGCGCCGAAGCCGACGTCATCCGTCATGATGAGGAGGATGTTGGGGGCGCCCTTGGGTGCCGACACCTCTTTCGGGAAGTCGGGCTTCGAGTCTTTGGTGGTGCGGCCGATCGTCCCCTCGAACTTGGGCGCGGGTCGAGGCAGAACTTCTTGCGCGTTTACACCGGAGCTAGAAACGAAAGCCAGTGCGAAGCCAAGAGTGGTAACGAAGCGTATCAAGTTCACGTTGTCTCTCCTTTATGGATTGTTTTCGAAATCATCGAACGCCCGCGGGCTTCTGGAGCTGTTCGAGAACCTGGTCGAGCCCGAAACCGGCGCTCTCCCGGACTGGGCGGGAACTCGTTGAACGTAGCCAGCCACTGGCCCACGACCGCCTGCGCGGGCACGAGCGTCCAGAGCTTGTCGCCATACGAGCGAAAGTACATGCTCGACTCGCGCGCCGCACGCTCGAACGGGTCTTGCAGGAAGGTTTGACGACTGTGGGCATGTCCGGAGGACGCAGGGCCGAATCCGCTAGAGTGCCTTGCTGCACCTGGAAGTGGATCTTCCAGTCGCGCCCGCGGGGATCGCCTTCAAGTTGGTGTTATCATCGAGTAGAAGAACGATTCGCGCAAGCCTGTGGCCACCTCCCCTTTGAAGAACGGGGCGAAATCATAGCACAGCACCGATATGGTTTTGAGGGTTCTGTCTCGGTCACGACGAGGTGCTCGCGTTCGCCGTGGTGTGCCTCCTTACGCACACCACATGGGCGTTGGTGACGACGTATTCGTCCTCGGTCACGATGACTCCCGACCCAAGGCTGCGGCTCTCGGCGATGAGCTCGCGCGAGCTCGTGACGCCCTCCCCCACGCTGTAGCCGGTTGCGAAGATCGAAACCACCGCGGGATTGATGCGCTCCGCGAGCGACTCGAAAGAATCGCTGATCGCGGTGAGGCTCGGTTTCGCCGGCTGATAGGCTCCTTCGAGCGCGAGCAGGAGCAGAAGGGGGAAGGCGGCCATCACGATCCCGACCTCGTGACCGCTACCAGGTTCACGTCGTCGGGGAGCGGTCTCTGCTTTCCGAACGCGAGCGCCCGCTTCATCGTTTCCCGGATGACGGTCTCGCCGTCGTGCCCCGCGAGGGCGGCGAGGACGCTCCGAAGCTCCTGGTCCTCGAAGAGCGCGCCGCTCCCGTCGTCGATGGAACCGATCCCGTCCGAGCCCACCAGCAAAACGTCGCCCGAGCTCGCGACGATCGTCCGGGACTCGAACGGAATCACGTCGCTCGCGAAGAGGCCGAGAGGAGGACCGGAGAGCACGATCTCGTCGAGCCGGCCGCTCTTGCGCAGCACGAAGGGGTAGGGGAGTCCGGCGTTCGCGAAGCGGATCTCCTCGCTCCCCGCCCGAATGACGAAGGCGGCGGCCGCGGCGTACATTCCCGTCGGAAGAACGGCGTGGAGCCTGCGGTTCATGTCGTCGAGGAGCGCCACCGGTTCGTCGTTGAGAGACACGGCTTCGCGAAAGACCCCCTTCAGCAGCATGGTGCTGAGGGCCGCCTGGACCCCGTGGCCGATGACGTCGGACACCAGGAGAACCAAACCGCCACTCACCTCCGCCAAGTCGAAGAAATCGCCGCCGATCTCGGCGCTCGGCTGATAAAGGTTCGCGAAACGATAGCCGTCGAGCTCGGGAAGGCTCAGGGGAAGCATGCTCTTCTGGACCCGGGCCGCCATCTCGAGCTCCCGCTCGAGGGCTTCGTGCCGGGTCGTGAGCGAGTCGAGCTCCTTGACCTTCTCCGAGAGCATCTTTCGAAGGCTCTTCTCCTTGAGGCCGTTTCTCACGATGCTCAAGAGGGCCTCGTTGTCCCAGGGCTTTTCCAGGTAGTGATAGAGCCCGACGTCGTTGATGGCCTTGATGGCGTTCTCCTTGTCGGCGTAGCCCGTCAGCAGGACCCGGATCGTCTCCGGCTGGACCTTCTTGACCTCCTTCAGGAACTCGATGCCGTTCATCTGGGGCATGAGGAAGTCCGAGATGACGAGGTCCACACGGGTCCGGGAAAGATCCTCGAGGGCCTCTCTCGGGTCGTCGGCCTCGAGAACCTGATAGCTCGTCTGGAGCATGAACAAGCCGCGCAGGGACGAGAGCACCATGTCCTCGTCGTCGACGATGAGGATCGAGGCCGCTCTCTCGGTCATGCGAAGGCCTTGAGAATATCGCGCTGCAGGCTCATGAGCTCGTCGTGCGCGCGATTCACCTCGGCGATCTTGTCCTCGAGCTTCTTCAGCAGGATGCGCTTCTCGAGACCGTTGCGGATGATGAGCCTGAGATCGTCGTTCTCCCACGGTTTTTCTATGTACTGGTAAAGCCCGACGTCGTTGATCGCCTTGATGGCGTTCTCCTTGTCGGCGTAGCCGGTGAGGAGGATGCGCGTCGCCTCGGGCTGGATCTCCTTCACCTTGGCGAGGAAGCTGATGCCGTCGATCTCC
>Ga0184637_10001146_pt1 | contig 18486 bp, 20 predicted proteins | sample PLM3_127_b2_FD_133143 | JGI IMG/M metagenome (GOLD analysis project Ga0184637, IMG submission 133143) | Groundwater sediment microbial communities from an aquifer in East River, Colorado, USA - PLM3_127_b2 | ecosystem: Environmental > Terrestrial > Soil > Riparian zone | place: USA: East River...
CGAGCGACCAGATGTTGGCGAGCGCGCGCCCGTCCTCCTTCGGGAAGGCGGGAGCCGACTTCGTCTCCTTGAACGTCTTCCCGAGATCGGTCGAGCGCAGGACCTTCATACCGAAGAAGGCGTTGCAGCTCGAGGCGTAGAGGCGCGGCGTGCCACGCGTGTCGATCAGCACCGCGTAGACGGCCACCCCTGGTCCGAAGGGTCCGCGCAGCGCGAAGCTGCGCCGGGTCTTCGGCGCCTCGGCAACGAAGAGGCCCTTCTTGGTCCCAATGCAGAGAATGACGCGCTCCGGCATATTCAACCTCCTGAGACTGCGGGAAGGATCGTGACGACGTCCCCGGGCACCAGCTCCGTGTCGAGCCCTTCCCGGTCGCGTACGTGAGACGCGTTCACGAACAGGTTTACGTGGCGGCGCACCGTACCCGTCTCGTCGCAGATGCTGCGGTACAGCGATGGGTGGCTCCGTTCGAGTTGTTCAAGGGCGGCACGCACGCTCGGGGCCGACAGAAAAAGCTCCGAGGCGCCCTCGCAGCAGGCGCGCAGCGCCGCTGGAACGTGGATCGTGATGGTCATACCGCCATCCTCACGAATCAGCCTCCTTCCGTATGTTCCATGGGAGCATCGCCTTTCTAACGTTTTGGGGAGAGGCGCGATTATAAATGATTCTTCGCTGCGCCCTCTCCACCCAAGGGTTAGGCTGTTTCCTCAGCAACAGTTCTGTCTCGATGGCTCATTGGAGACGAGAGGATCAACAGCCGTGATAGGCTTTTACCGGTTCCCTTACGGCTCCTTCGAGATGCCCACCACCAGGAATATCAATGGCTTTGCGCCTCTGTTCTCGATCCAGTGAGTGACATCCTTGCCTTCCGCCTTCACCTGGCCCTCGTGGAGTTCCACGCACTTGCCATCGGGCGAGCAGTCGGTAAACGTCCCTTGAAGGACGTACAGAATCTGGGGACGATCCTTGTGGCTGTGAAGTAGGCCGTTACCACCGGGTTCGTATGTGGGCACCACCGCCCGAAGGTAGCGACTTTGAAGTTCCGGAATTTCCGGACCAAGATCAAGCGAAGCCAAGGTCTTCACTGTTATGCCCTTGGCTTTGGTTGGGGGTGTCTGCTGGGCACTCAGGACTCGGCTCCCGATCATACCCAGCGCGATGCCTATGGCCAAGGCTACAGCGAGCATGACCACGGTCTGCTTCATGGACGCCGCCTTCCTGGTTGTTTTCTGTAAAATCTGCTTCATCGTTTGTTGCCTCCTGTTCTACAGATTGAGTCGGTCTGGCATTCCACCGTTATCCTCATGCGCCTAACGCGCACGCTGAGCGGCGCGCGAAGCGCGTGATCTTCCCCCGAAAAAGTGGACACGGCTTCACGTCACCAATCTCTCATACTCTTCGGGCGTGTGGTAGTCAATGTCAGAGTGCAGGCGGTGGTGGTTGTAGAAGCGGATGTAGGCCTTGAGCGCCGCTTCAAGCTCAACGAATGTCGTGAACGTCCGGCCTCGGATCCACTCGGTCTTCATGGTGTGGAAGAACGACTCCATGTGGGCGTTGTCCTGGCAGCACCGGGGTCGGTTCATGCTGGCTTGGATCCCGTGCTGCGTGAGGATCGCGCGGTAGCGATACGCCCCGTACTCGATCCCGCGGTCGGAGTGGAACAGGCGCGCCGGCGCGCGGGTGCGGATCGCCCGCTGCATGGCGCGCGCGGTGAGATTCACCGTGCGGTCCGAACCGAACGCCCAGCCCACGATGCGACGCGAGTAGACGTCCATGACGGCGGCCAGGAAACAGGGGCGACCGTTGGCCTTGAGGTCGGTGACATCGCCCACCCACTGCTGGTTGGTCGCGTGGGGGGAGAGGTGGCCACCCGGAGGTTGTCGGTGGCCTCAAAGAAGCGATGCACGCCCGGGGCCCGGCGGGTCACCTTCACCACCCGGCCCGTGAGTCCCGCTGCGCGCATGAGCCGCGCCACGCGATTCTCACTCGTGGCGACGCCGTGTTTGTGTAGGGCCTTGACCACCCGGGGGCTGCCGTACGTGCCGTGGGAGCGGCGATGGATGTGCTCGATGCGCCGCAGAAGCGTGTGGTTGGCCTCCGCTCGCCCGCTCGGGGCACGGTGTCGCCAGGCGAAGGAGCCGCTCTTCGAGACCCCGTAATGCCAGCAGAGGAACTTGATCCCGTACTCACCGCGGTGCCCGTCTATGAACGCGAAAATGTCCGACTTCGCTCCAAATTGAACTGGATAGCTTTTTTCAAAAGGTCGTTCTCGATACTCGCCTTCTTCAGGGCCGCTTGCAGTTCGCGGATGCGCTGTTCTTCGGCCACGGCCACCTCCATCGCCTTCAACTCCTGAAGATGGGGGTGGGCCGACCCCTTCAACTTCCCCTCCCGGTACTCCTTCTTCCAGCGTGAGGGCATGAAGGGGTGGATGTTCAAGGCCTCGGCCACGGCCTTCGTCTCAATGTCCGGGGCGGTGGCCATCTTCACTGCCGTCACTTTGAACTCGTTGCTGTAGCGATGCTTCTTCATCCGTCCTGTGGACCCCTGACAGCCCTTGACGCCTCGCATCGGACACCCCCTCAATCGTTAGGTTTGGGTGTCCACTTTATTGGGGGAGGTACTCCGTCCGCTCCAGCGTGGAGTTAGACCGGGGTCAAGGCCGTCGTCCATCCTGGCCCAAGATATTGGCATGTCGGAAGTAGAGGAGCTCGTAGTCCTCAGAAAACTCGTACACCATGCCGACGAAGTCATAGTGGAGACCTCTCAGTGCGAAGGCGGGTCCACCGCTAAGACCGCCGAGCCGACGAAGGTCGGCGGCATCGCGGTGCTGGAAGGAACTCACCCAATACTCGCGTTCGAACTGGGATACGAAATAGCTATCGCGCACGACGGTGACCCGGCTGGCGCCGTTGCTGTAGCTGGAGAACGTGACGGAGTCGATGCCGTCTGCAGTTCGCCATTCTCCGGGGAATCCGCCAAACGACACGTAGTCTCCTTCGCAAACGGGCGCTGGCGGCCAAGTGGCTGGCTGGAAAAAGCTGGAGCCGATGTCGCCGCCGTCCGTGACTTTGCGGGCCTGAGCCGCGGTCAAAGCGATAACTGCCACATCAAACCTTTCGTCATCGAAGATGAGCTGCTGAAGCGGATCGAGGCGGCAGTTGCCGATCTGGAACAGGCGGCCAGGTTGTTGAGCGACCTGTGCCCGATACTCTTCGATGACGTGGTGGCAAGTCACAGCCAGGGGCCCATGGCCGAGGTCGAGCAGCGATGCGGTAGCGCTCCGCATCTCTGGCCGATGATGACGAACTGGCCCATCGCCAAAGAGTATGGCCTTGGCAAAGCGCAAGGGAAACTTCGCCATCGTCTCGCCCAGCGGTCCCCTCGTGAGTCTCTGAGCTTCGTCCGGTGTCATGTGGCCGTCATGGTCTAACGTACCGCTAACCGGCGCGCGCCGCCTTGCGCGCGTCCGTGTTGAGCGGGTGGTTGGGCGGCATTATCGGCGAGACGCTGCCGGTGCGACCACGGCGTCCTTGAACCCGGCGTTGTCGAAGGCCCGGCGGACAACTCCAATCGCCTTCGCGGTCTCGATGAAATCGGAAACGAATTCGAGCGCGGCAGGCCGGTTCTTTGGTACCGCCACGGCGACGACGCCCCCGACGTGAAAGGAGCCTTCCAGAACGCGCGCACCGGGCAGCTGGGCAGCGAGACCCGCAAGCGTTTCGCGTCCCGCGGCGGCCGCATCCACTTTTCCAGCCCACACCTGCTCGCGAACCTCGGCAAGCGTCTTGAAGCGGAGCAGAGTCGCGCTCTTCAGAGCCTGCTGCCGATTCCGGGCGGTAACCGATCCCTCCACGACAGCGATGCGTACGCCGGGGCGATCCACATCGGCCTGAGCGTGGATTGCGGAGCCGCTGCGAACGAGATAGGTAAACTCAGAGCGGTAATATGCAGGCCCGTAGTCCATCACCTTCGCGCGCTCTTCATCGAACGGGAGGAAAGTGACGTCCCACGCACCGCGGCGAGCCGCTTCGAGTAAGTCCACGTAGTTGTCGTACATCATGAGCTCTACCGGTGCGCCAAGCTTTTCGCCGAGCGCGTTCGCCAGATCCACTGCCACGCCCCGTGGGCGACTGGTCGCGGGATCGAGGGTCGCGCGGAACGTGTTCGCTGTCGGCCCCACGGAGATCGCGACCCTTACTTTGCCCGTCGGCGCAAGCTGCTGCCTGACTGCAGCAGAGCTTCCGTCGTTTCGCAGTGACGCGCAGGCGGTTAGCGCGGCAGCGAGAAGGACGAGACCCGACTTGAGTAGACTCATCGTTATTCCTCCCTTCCGCGGAGGATTGCCGCCCAACTATTAGGTCTCTTGCAGGCTGCCCCTGCAGCCTATCCCGTTGAACTCTCCCAGTTCTAAAGCGAAATCAGAACGCAATATCCGCCACTTGTAAGACTTTGTCAACCTCTGGTTCTCTGGCAAACACTGCGAATCTCGCAGCCTATCCGGATATCGGCCCGCAGTATATCAGGCTACCAGCCCGGCGGTCACAAGCGATCCGCGGGGCTGTAAGAAGAGATGTCAATGGAAATCGCGGCTGGGGGCGTGGACGGGCGCGAGGTGGACGCGCGGAATCCAGAGGCGCTCGGCGACAATGTGGACCACGCCTGACTCGACCTGGAGCCTCCCGGTGACCCCGAGGAAGATCGCGCTCTTGGCGACGAGAGTGTACTTCTCGAAGACCCGCTGCCAGAGGACGATGTTCACGAAGCCGGTCTCGTCCTCGAGCGTCATGAAAACGACCCCGCCCGCGGTGCCGGGTTGCTGCCGGCAGATCACGAGGCCGGCGTAACGGACGCGTTCTCCGTTTTTCATCGAGGCGACGGCGCGGGCATCCGGCAGGCCCTGCGCTCTCAACTCCGCTCGCAGGGGGATGAGCGGGTGACCACGGGTACTGTGGTCCGTGTTCCTGTAGTCCCAGGCGATCTCCTCGAAGCCGGTCAACGGATCGAAGGCGGGCGTCTTCTCGCGGGTGACAATCGGCAACGTCTCTCCCCTCCGGCGGACAAGGCCCTTGACCTGCCAGAGCGCCGCGCGCCGCTCCAGGCCGAAGCCCTCGAAGGCGCCCGCCTCGGCGAGCGCGGTGAGCGCGCCTTCGTCGAGCCCCGTGCGGCGCACCACGTCGGCGAGCGCCGTGAAGGGCGACGCCGAGCGCGCCGTTTCGATCCGCTCCCAGTCCCCTTCCCCCAGCCCTTTCACATACCGGAGGCCCATCCTGACGGCGAAGCCGCCCGCGCTCTCGCCGCAGGGCTCGAGCGTGCAGTCCCAGGCGCTCTCGCTGACGTCCACCGGCCGCACGAGGACGCCGTGGCGCTTGGCGTCCTCCACGATGGTCGCCGGCGCGTAGAAGCCCATCGGTTGAGCGTTTAGTAAGGCGCAGGTAAAGACGGCGCCCTCGTGGCACTTGAGCCACGCCGTTGCGTACGCGATCAAGGCGAAGCTCGCCCCGTGACTCTCTGGGAAGCCGTACTCCCCGAAGCCGAGGATCTGCTTGAAGATGCGCTCGGCGAACTCGCGGGCGATCCCCTTGGCCTGCATGCGCGAGATGAGCCGGTCGCGGTGACGCTCGATGAGCCCGGTGCGGCGCCAGGCCGCCATGTCACGCCTGAGCTGGTCGGCCTCGCCCGGCGTGTAGTCGGCGGCGACGACGGCCAGGCGCATCACCTGCTCCTGGAAGAGCGGCACGCCGAGCGTCTTCTCGAGCACCGGGACGAGGCACGGGTGCGGGTAGTCTACCGGCTCCTCGCCGTTCCGCCGTCTCAGGTAGGGATGGACCATGCCGCCGGTGATCGGCCCGGGGCGTACAATGCTCACCTCGACGACAAGGTCGTAGAAGTGCTTTGGCCGGAGGCGCGGGAGCATGGACATCTGCGCGCGGCTCTCGATCTGGAAGACCCCCACCGTGTCGGCCCGGTCGATCATCTCGAAGGTCGCCGGGTCCTCGGGCGGGATCGTGGCCATCGAGAGCGTGACGCCGCGGTGCATCTCGAGCAGGCGAAAGGCGCGATCGAGGAGGGTCAGCGCGCCGAGGCCGAGGAGATCCACCTTGAAGAGCCCGAGGGCCTCCAGGTCGTCCTTGTCCCACTGGATCACCGTGCGGTCCGGCATCGTGGCGTTCTCGATCGGGACGATGTCGGAGACCGGCTCGTGACCCAGGAGGAACCCGCCCGGGTGAATGGAAAGGTGGCGGGGAACATCCCGAATCTCGTTGACGAGCCGGAGAAGATGGGCGTGCACCGGCGCCGCGGGATCGAGCCCCGCGTGGCGGAGGGCCTCGGTCGAGACATCCTCGTACGACGAGGTGAGCTTGGCCAGGCGATCCAGCGCGGTCTCGGGAAGCCCCAGGGCCTTCCCCACGTCGCGGATCGCGGAGCGCGTCCGGTAGCGGATGACATTCGCCACCATCGCGGCGTGGGAGCGCCCGTACTTCTCATAGACCCACTGGATCACCTCCTCGCGCCGCTCATGCTCGATGTCGAGATCGATGTCCGGTGGCTCGGCGCGCTCCTGGGAGAGAAAGCGCTCGAAGAGGAGCCCCATTCGCACCGGATCGATCGCGGTGATCCCGAGGCAGTAGCAGACCGCCGAGTTGGCCGCCGAGCCCCGTCCCTGGCAGAGGATCCCGCGCGCGCGGCAGAATTCGACGATCTCCCACATCGTGAGGAAGTAGCCCGGATAGTCGAGCGCCTCGATGAGGCGGAGCTCTTTCTCGATCTGTTCGACGACTGCGCGCGGCGTGGCCCGGCCGTACCGCCGCCGCGCCCCTTCGAAGGTGAGGCGGCGAAGCCACTCCGACGAGGTCGTCCCGTCGGGGAGACGCTCCGAGGGATAGCGGTAGCGCAGCTCCTTCAGAGAGAACGTGCAACGGTCGGCGACTTCCTCGGTCCGGGCGACGAGTAAAAGATCATCGGCGAAGAGGGCCGAGAAAGCCTCGTGCGTTTTCAGGGCGTGTTCCGCGTTCGGCTTGAGCCGGCGCCCCGAGGACGAAAGGGTCACGCCGTCGCGGATCGCGGTGAGAACATCCTGGAGCGGGCGGCGGGCCGGCGTGTGGTAGAGGATTTCAGTAGCCGCGACGAGGGGGAGGCCGTAGCGGACGGCGCGCTCGCGGAGTCGCGCCTCCTGCCGCACCTCCTCGGCCCGCCGATGCCGGGCCACGAGCGCATAGAGACGGTCACCGAACGCCTCGCGCAGGAGGTCGGCCACCTTCCCCGGCTCGGCGTCGCCCACCAGGAGGCTCTGATCCCCGCCCCAGAGCGCGAGGAGCCCGCGTGCATGCGCGTAGACCTCGTCCCACGTCACGGCCGACTCGCCCTTCTCGGAGCGGAGACGGCCGGCGGTCAGGAGCCGGCAGAGATTGCCGTAGCCGTCCCGGTCCTGAGCCAGGAGGAGGATGACGGACCCGTCGTCACACGTGACCTGCGCCCCCACGATCAGCTTGAGGCCCAGCTCGCGGGCCTTCACGTGGGCGCGGACGATCCCGTAAACGCCGTCGCGGTCCGTGAGCGCGAGCGCGCGAAGCCCCAGACGATGCGCCTCCTCGCAGAGCTCGTCCGGGTGGCTCGCCCCTTCGAGAAAGGAGAAATTGCTCTTGCACCAGAGGGGGGTGTACATCATTCCCGCCATATGACGAGTATCCCCGCCGAAAAAAATTCAACGCGCGTCCGCCGGTCGCTCGTACCTGGCGCGTCCTCTTCGCTCCTTTATGGTCGGGTAAGCAACAATGAAGATCGTAATGACGATGAGCATGACCACGCTGGGAAAAAGAAGCCATCGGCCTCCATAGGCCGCCGTCGAGATCCAGAGGTAGTTCTCGGCAATCTTTCCCAGGATCAGCCCGAGGATCAGAGGCGGCCTGGGCCAGCCGTAGAGAACCATGAAGTAGCCAACCAGCCCGAACACCAGCGTGACGATCAGGTCATTGAGACTGTTGTTGGCGGTGAACGAGCCGATAAAGACAAACAACAAAAGAAAAGGGATCAAGAGAGATCCACGGATGAACGTGAGGGCGGCAAGCTGATTCAGGACCAGAAAGCAGGCACCCGCAACGATCAGATTTGCGATGATCAGCACCCACACCATGGCGAAGGTCACATCCAGGTGCGACGTGAGCATTTCCGGGCCGGGATTGAGCCCGACGATCAAGAGCACGCCCAGGAGGAGCGCCATGCTCCCGCTACCGGGGATGCCGAACGCCACCGTCGGGATCAGGTCGCCTCCACGCGTCGCGTTGTTGGCCGCTCCCGGTCCCAGGACACCCTCGACGGCGCCCGTCCCGGCCCGGTTTTTTCCTTTCAAACCCTGCACCGCATGACCGTAGGCAATCCATTGCGCGACATTTGCGCCCAAAACCGGCAGAATGCCGAAATAGATGCCGATCAAGCTGCAGCGCATGACCAGCCAAAAGTGGCGGAACGTGTCCTTGACCCCTTCCATGACCCCGGTCAGCTTTGTCGGCTTGACTTCCGCAATGCTGGTCCCTCTCACCGCGAGGTCGACGATCTCAGGAATGGCGAACAGGCCCACCACCACCGGAATGATGTCCAGGCGGTCCCAGAGATAGAGCGATCCAAACGTGTACCGCAGAGCGCCGGTCTGGGGATCGACGCCGATGGCCGCAAGCATCAACCCGACCCCGCCCGCCAGAAGGCCCTTCGTCAGGGACGGCCCGGCGAGCGTGCCAATAAACGTGACCCCCATGATGGCGATGATGAATAGCTCCGGCGAACCGAACAGCAGGACCAGGGGGCGCATGATGGGGATCGACAGCACCAGGGCCAGAGCCCCCGCTATCGCCCCCACGACCGAGCTCATAATCGCGGCCCCGAGAGCCCTTCCCGCCTCGCCCTTCTTGGACATGGGGTATCCGTCGAGAACGAGGGCGGCAGAAGAGCCTTCTCCCGGAATGCCGAAGAGAATGGAAGTGATATCGCCGGTCGTCCCGGTGACGGCGAGCATGCCCAGGAGAAAGCAGAACGCCTCCACAGGCTCCTTGATCGTGTAGGAAAAGGGCAGCATCAAGGCAAGCGTAGCCAGGCCTCCCAACCCGGGAAGCAGACCGACGAAAAACCCGATCGCGATCCCGATCAGCAGGTAGCCGATGGCCGGCCAGGCCACGACTTGCCAGAAGCCGCTTACGAACGCCTCAAGCATTGGGTTATTGTCCCAGTACCTCTTTCATCCGTCCGACGACGTCGGGTGAGGCCGCCATCACCTGTTTGGCTAGAGAAGTGAGTTCCTCGCTGTTGGTCGGATCGACCTCGAGCTTTCTCTTCTTCGCATCGGCCAGAAATTGCGGGTCTTTGACCGCTTTGTCGAAGGCCTCACGCAGGATCTTCACTCGGTCCGCCGGAACCCCGGGAGGCGCCACGATCGGTCGGCCGAAATCGCCGGCGGCCAAGATCACGGTCGCCAAGCGCCTCGGGCCCTCGCCGGTCTTGTGCTTGTCCATCAGCTCGTAGATGGTCGGCGCCTCACTCAGCCGTTCATCGCGTTTGATGCCGGTCTGAACCAGGATTCGGACGAATCCTGTTTTGCGCCAGGTGATGAAAGGCTCGCGGGCAAAGAACGCGGTGATCGTGAACGTCCGGCACTGCACCTCGCCCCGCTCGACCGCCAGGTCGACGTCCTGCCCGGCCTGATAGCCCGTCACGATGTCGAATCTCGTGCCGAGAATCTCTTGGAACAGCTTGGGCATGTAGTACGCCGTTGAAGTGGTGCCCGTGGCCCCGCACTTGGGGGGGGTGGACGCCTTCCGTATATCGTCCATCGATTTGTAGGGGGTGTCGGCCCGCATATAGAGCAGGTGGTTCGACGTCACCGGGGTACCGATCCAGTTCCATTTCGTCCAGTCAAACTTCACCTCGCTTTTCTTCAGGAGCTGATCGAAGTAGAGGGCCGGGTAGATCGCGCCGATGGTCAATCCATCGGGCTTTGCCACGTTGTACACATAATTGGCCGCGATCAGAGAGGCCGCCCCAGGCATATTCTGCGCGATGGTGTTGGGATTGCCGGGAATATGCTTGACCATGTGTTCGGCAAGAAGTCGGGCGTACAGATCGTAGACATCGCCGGCCTTCGTGCCCACGATGACGGTCAGGGTCTTGCCCTGATAAAAGGGCGTCTGCGCCTCCAGCCCAGAAGCCCAGAAGACAAACGAGAGGACAAGCAGAGTCCGTTTCATAATGACCCCCTTCCCTTAGCTGCTTCGTTCACCGTCTTGTTCGGTCATTGCACGAACAGTTTTCTTATCTGCTCGACCACCTGCGGGGGTTGAGCCATGACCTCCATAGCAATGGATTGAAGCTCGTCGCCTTTTCTGGGATTCACCTCCACTCTCGACTTCTTGGCCTCGGCCACGAGTTCAGGGTCTTTGACCGCCTTTTCATAGGCTTCGCGCAGGACCTTCACCCTGTCGGCCGGGGTGCCCGGGGGAGCTAACAGCGAGCGTGCCCACTCGCCCCCGAGCAGCATCGCCTCAGCTACGCGCCGGCCCGTTGCGGGGGTCTTGTACTGATCCATCAACTCGTAGATCGTGGGACCGTCGACCAGGCGGGGGTCTCGCTTGCGACCACTCTGGGCGAGGATTCGAACAAATCCCGTCTTGACCCAGGTGAGGAAAGGCTCGCGGGAGAAGAAGGTCGAAATGGTCAAGCCCATGCAGGCCACCTCTCCTCTCTCCACGGCCAGCGCGATCTCGCGGCTTCCCGGGTAGCCCACTACGTGATTCACTTTCGCGCCAATGGTCTCTTCCAGAATTCTCGACATGACGTAGTCCGAGCTGCCCGCCCCTGTAGAGCCGCACTTCGGGGGCTCCTTGGCTTTGATGACATCCCTGATGGATTGGTACGGGGCGTCGGTCCGGATGAATATCATCATATCGTCGTTTTCCAGTGAGCCGATCCACTGAAATCTCTGCAGATCGAACTTGACCTCCTGGTGTCCCGCGAGTTGACTCAGATAGATGTTGTTAAGGCGCGAGCAGAGTAAGACCATCGGGCTTGGCTACTCCGTAAACATAGTTGGCCGCTACCACCGAGCCCGCGCCGGGCATGTTCTGGACGATCACATCGGGGTTCCCCGGAATGTATTTCCCCATGTGTCGGGAGAGGATGCGTGCGGCCCGGTCGTAGCCGCCGCCGGCGCTCAGGCCCACGACGATTCGGATCGTCTTGCCCTGATAGAAGGGTTCGGGCTGAGCCTCGAGCCTTGGCAGGGCTCCTGGACCCCAGAGGGCAAGCAAGAACACCATGAGGCTAACGGCACGCTTCATCATGCGCATCTCCTACAATGTCAACACTCTTGTTAACCGAGACCGAGCAACGAGAAAACCATGCCCTCTGGAAAGGGGAGGTGTAGGAGCCGATCAAAGAGTCCCCAAAAGATGAGCCAGGCGGCCCCGGTGAGCACCAGGGATCGTCCCCACCCCTCACCCGACTGGACCTTCAGATAGAGGAAGACGAACCCCGTGATGGCGATGGCAAATCCGAGGAGCCAAATCCCGACAAAAAAACCGAAAATCCAGGAGAAGATGTTGAGTGCCCGGCGCCGGGCGAGAGCCGGGGCAATGCCTCGCGTGAACTGAAAATCAACCGGGGCATCAGATGGCTGCCTTGATGGCTTGTCAGGTGCCCCCTTTAACCCCCGGATCATATGAATGACTGACAGCCCTACCATCGGGATTCCAATCACCCACGGATAGAGACGCGCCTGCAGGCGCCAGTCTCTGGCTTCGTACACGAAGATCACGAAGAAAATGATAACCGCCAGATCAAGAAGGAGCTGCGGCTTGAGCCTCATTGGGCCGTCACGGTGACCTCTTTAACGCGGAATGCACGCAATATCGCTCCTCTGGGAGAACCTGTCAAGCACCGCCGGCAAGGTGAGAGACCGTGTGTTATCGCCGTGGAGCCAGGCTCTTCTCAAGGAACTCGAACATGCGGCGGCCAGAGTCGCCGGTGATATTTTGGTCGTACCGATAGACGACCTGGCTTCCACGAAAGTCGACCTTGGAGAAGCCGTCAAGATGTTTGCAATCCCAGCAATGCGTCGCCTCGGGATAGACGTGCCATTCCGCCGGAGCCCCTGCCGTCTTTGCCGCCTCAAACCTTGGTACACATTCGGCTGGAGGCGTCTCTGCGTCCCGTTCGCCCATCAACACGAGCAGCGGACGATCGATATCCGAGTTGACGATCTCGTATGGGCGTCCCGCCGCCCCCCTGAAGCACCCGGGATAAAACGCGACAGCGGCAGCGATTCTGTCCCCTGCCGCAAGGGATGTCCCCCACCGTTGGCTGCTGGCGAGGACGGCGACCATCGCCCCCCACGAATACCCCGCGAGGGCAATTCGGTCCTTGTCAACGAAATCGAATCTCCGGAGGTGTTCAGCGGCCTGCAGGGCATCTCTCACCCCGCGCGGAAAATTTACCCCGCCTTGGGCCCCCATGCACACCGTCTTCACCCCACGCGGGCCGAGGCTATCGATGACAAGCGCAACGTAGCCTCGCGCCACCGCCTGCTTTGCCCATTCCAGCATCGAAAGATTCTGCCGGCGATCCTGTCCCAAGCCCGCACACTGATGATGCAGGACCAGCGCAGGAAACAGCCCGGGTCCATCGGGCTTGTACAGGGCCATCTCGGGCACGCTGAAGACTGACAGACGGGATGGCTTGGTTGGAAACTCAAGATCCTTCGCCAAGCTCGCCCCGGCCAGAAGCGGGTTGGCCGGTTGCGCGAAGGCGTTTGCCACTAACAGGAAGTGGAGGGCCAGCAGAATGAGGCTCCTAAGCATCGTCGCTCGCGATTCTATCAAATTTCCCATTAAGTCAGGAAGGCCTCCCTCGATTGAGGACGTGGGCACAGATCATGGTGGTCTCCACATCCCGGCTCGTGATGGAATGATCACTCCACGCGCCCGTGGAGGAGCCATTGGCGGCGGGGGCGGTCGTAGTAGACCCACAGGCACTCGCCGCGCCGCGTCTCCGCGAAGTAGTATTCGCGATGCGCCTCCCGTCCCCACCAGCCGCCCGAGATCACGTAGGGTCCGCGGAGCTTCACGACCGATCCGTGCTCCGGCCCCAGGAGGAGCCATCCGTCGTCGTGCGTCGGGCGAGATCCCGGGGGAAGTAGGACCGGCTTCGAGAAAATCCGACGCACCAGGGTTCGCATCGTGCCCGGCCCCGGCCGGGGCAGTGTGACCTCGGCGAGCGGCTCCCAAGAAAAGCTCGCCTCGGGGAGGTGCCCGGCCGCGAGCCGGGCCCGCACCACGGCTCCCTCGCCCAGCTCGGCCCGGAGCCGGGCCAGCGCCCGGTTGGCGGCGGCGAGATCGCGCTTGGGCTCGACGGTGAAGAATCGAAGCTGCTCGCGGGTCGCGGGAAGACCATGAGCCTCCAGCTCGATCTCCAGCACCCCGGCGGGGAGCCCGTGCGCCTCCAGTCTGAGGCGGACGAGGTCGAGCAACTGGACGGCATCCAGGGCCGGCGCCGCCGGGCGGAGGCGCTCCTCGCGCCATCCCATTCGATCGAGCAGGAGGCGAAGGGCCAGCTCCGCGAGCGCCTCGCCCCGGACAACGAGCGCTGCCAGCAGAGGATGCAGGAGTTGCTTCACGAGAAAGAGCAGGCGGGTGAGGTCGGTCTCCGGATCGTCGAGGATGAGCGTTTGTCGAATCGGCTCCTCGGGCGGCTTCGGCTGGAGCGGCGTCCAGAGATCCTCGGAGGCCATCCGCCAGAGACGGTGGGCCGCCGGTCCGAAGCGCTCGTGGAGCCCCCCGGCGGGAAGCGCGAGCAATGCGTCCACGGTCTTGACCCCGAGCTTTCCCAGCGTGTCGCGGAAGACCGGATCGAGGTCCAGGCGGTCGAGCGGCACTTGCCGCGCCGCCGCGCGCTCCCGCGCCGGCTCGTCGAAGACCACCGTCGTCTGCCGGATCTTCGCCGCCGCATAGGTGCCGAAGCGCGTGAACCCCACGACCACCGTGGCGGTGAAGCCGGCCGTTTTGAGATCGGCGTGGACCGCCCAGGCCCATTCCCGGAGGGACGGGAAAAGCAGATCGAGCCCGGTTCCGTTGAGCCAGAAGACTCCGGGCTCTTCAGCGGATGGCTCGACCTCGGGGGTGAAACGTCGGAGCCGGCCTACGAGGGCGGATACTCCTTCGGCAATCTCCGTAGAGGGAACCACGCCGGCCCGCAGGTGGGCCGCCAGGGAGAGGCCCGCGGCGTAGCGTTGACCGGCACGCACTCCCGCCTGCCGGGCCCGCTCGTTCACCCAGAGGATCGGCGCCTGGGGCTTGTCCTCGGCGACCACCGCCGTGGGATGGGCCGCCCATTCAGGATGGCGCCGCAAGAGGAGCTGGAGCGGGAACGCCGGCACGCTAACACAGGCCAGCCGGTCCACGTACGTCTCCAAACCTCCAGAAAATAAACACGCCCATATGCGAGGCATCTGTCGCGCCGTGGTGAGAAGCAAGCAGCCCAAGGCCCGAGGGAGGAGCCAACCGGACGACCAAGCCCGCCTGCGGCGGGACTCGGTGCCCGCAAAGGTACGGCGACGACCGAAAAACTATACATTGCCGTAGGCGTACCACTGCGGGGTACCCACCAAAGGTGGGTCGTGCGACGCTTATCGCCACGGCGCTAACACAGGCCAGCCGGTCCACGGCACACCTCCGTGTGGCTCCACGTCGGACCCCGCCGCTTGTCCTTGAGCACGGCAAGCTCACAGGCGAATCGGTCTTCCGCGAGCGGCTTCCGCTGCGCGTGGACTCGGAGGGAGACGAGCGACCCGAGCGACGGAGCCCTTGCCGCTTTCTCGGTCAGGCAGACCAGGGCCGCGTGGTGCTTCTGCGCGAGCCCGGCCAAGCGCGCCTGGAGCGGCGTCGGGATCCCGGCACCGGCGAGATCGAGGACGACCAAGCCGAAGCCGCCGGACCTCACGAGTCGATCCGCCGCGCGGGGGATGCCCTTCGCGTCGGGAACACGGACGATCACCAGCGCCTCGAGATCCACTCCACCCTCGGCGGCGTCGGGCGGGTAGAAGGAACTCTCCCGCGGCGTGATCCAGGCGACCGGCTCTCTCTGTCGCTGCGCCTCCAGCGCGAGCCTGAAGGCCAGCGTGAGCCCCGTCGTGGACCCCGTCCCCGAGATCTCGACGAAGCGCCCCGTGATGTCCGCAAAGCCCCACGGCGGGGCCGCGGGAGAAGCGACCTCCCGAACCAGAACGATCGAACGGGACATATGGCGAGTGCTCCTGAGAGCTTCCCAGCCGCTCATCGATTTCCGGCCGGTGAGCAGCGGCTAATGTCCGGCGATGCCGCACTTCTCGAAGTAGCGCTGATGGTACTCCTCCGCCCGATAGAACGTCGAGGCGGGCGTGATCTCCGTCACGATCGGCCGCTTGAACCGGCGGCTCTGCTCAATCTTCTCCTTCGTCGCCTTCGCGGCCGTCATCTGCTCCGGCGTGTGATAGAAGACCGCGGAGCGATACTGAGTCCCCACATCCGGCCCCTGCCGGTTCAGGGTCGTGGGGTCGTGATTCTCGAAGAACACAGCCAGCAGCTCCTCGTACGAGACCCGGGCGGGATCGAACTCCACCTCGATGGCCTCGGCGTGCCCGGTCTTCCCCGTGCACACATCTTTGTAGGTCGGGTTCTCAAACCGTCCGCCCGTGTAGCCGACCGTCGCCGAGACGACCCCCTTGACCTGGCGAAACACCTCCTCGACTCCCCAGAAACACCCTGCGGCAAACGTGGCCTTCTCCATGGCTTGCCCCTCCTTGTGACGTTCCGTTCACGATCGAGACCGTAGCGGCGCAAACCCTTCCTTTTTTGCCACCTTTCCCAAATTGAGATCCCAGGAGGCAAAGACAAAGGGCTCAGCGACCCGTCCATGCACAGCCATCGCGGAAGCCAAGTGCACTGCGTCATAGGCCCTCAGCCGATGGTCTTCTACCAGACGCGCGCTCTCCCGAATGAGCGAATCTGTGATCTCCACGACGAGATAATGGACCCAATCGTCATCGAGACCCTGAATGACTCTCCGGTAGCCCCCAGCCGACAGACCTCCTTCATGGCGTCTCCGGACGAAAGCGGCCCGCGCTTCGACATACGCGATTGCCGAAGTCGAGATCTGTCGAGCCTGATCGACCGCATTCCGGACGACAGAGGAGCCCTCTTCATCCACATACAGCTTGACGAGGGCACTGGTGTCCAGATAAAGCCTCATCTCCGGTCTTCAAGAACCGCCTGAGCGACCGACGGCCCTCTGATTTGAGGCGGACGAGGAGCGCCTTTTGGTTTCCCCCCTCCCCAGCGGGCGGCCCTTTCGCGGAGCATGTCTTCAATATGCTGGTCCGCTTCCCCCGCAGGAGGGGGTGAGATGATCGCTACCGGTTTACCCCGCTCCGTGACGACAACACGCTCTCCGGCCCTCACGCGTTTGAGGTACTGACTCAGCCGGTTCTTCAGTTCCCTGATCCCTACGGCCGCCACGATTCCTCCATAATGTGGCTACATTTTTTGCCATTGTGGTCACATTGTCAAGCAGACGGGTCTTCAGAGGTAATACCATACATATGATGAGTAATCAACCGAAAACGCAAGATCTCCTAACTATCTAAAATAATTAGTTAATCATGGGTCCGACGGACACGCTCCTCAAGGATTTGCCCTGAGGAAACGCTCGACCTCTTCGAGGACCCGTTCCGGCGCGTCTTCCTGTATGAAATGACTCGCCTCCTCGATCTCACACGTCACCGCGTGTGGGTAGATTGTCTGCCACATGTGCAGGACGGTGGGCGAGAGCACCGGATCCTGCATACCCCAGACCAGCAGCACGGGGATGGCCTTGAACTGTGATAAGCCATCCTCGATCTGTTGCATCTCCCCATAGGAGGGGTCGCCCGCCGCGACGGGAATATCACGGGACCAACACAGCAACGCCCGACGTGACTCCGGCGTCGGGAAGGGCGCCAGGTACGCCTCCAAGATGGTGGCCGTGAGGTGGTCTGGATACGCGGTCGTGCCCAACAACGCGGGTCGCACATAGCCATTCTTTGCCAAGACAAATGTCTCGCCGCGCGACGAGCGAATGATCTCCAGGAGCCGTGGCAACGGACCACCCGGCCATTGCGCGAATGCCCAGGTATTCATGAGGATCAAGCGCTTGATACGCGCAGCATGACGGATGGCGAACCCTAAGCCGACCGGGCCACCCCAATCATGCAGGACCAAGGTGAGGTTGGGCAGGTCCAGAGACAGCAGGAGCATTTCCAGATTGGCAATGTGGTGCTGGAGGCGATACGGATACGGGGCGGCCGGCACGCCGGACTTCCCCATCCCCATGTGATCAGGGACAATGCACCGGGCGCGCTTCGAAAGCGGAGGGATGAAGTCTCGATAGAGATAGCCCCACGTCGGATCGCCATGCAGCAAGACCACCGGGTCCCCTGCTCCTACGTCCACGTAGTGCATCTGAAAGTGCCCGAGATTCAGGTAGTGGGGCGCAAAGGGAAATGTCCCAGCAAAGGTTTCCGTCTTGATCTCAAGCACGTCTCCGCTCCCTCCACCATGCTCCATGTTCGTGCAGCAAGGGCGTAGCCATGTGTTACCCATGTTGCCGGTTTATTCTGTCACCTATCTTCCCGGTTGCTCAAGCCAAAGGACGCTCCCCTTTCGCACGATCAGATGATCGGTATTCTTGTTCATAAATGGGATGAACCAGCGTGTGTTCAGACGCATTGTGACGTCGTCAAGGAACTCCACTTCCGCGAGCTCTTGTAAACCCTCAATGAGCGTGAACCGAACTTTTAAGCGACCAGGGCCCTGCAGTTTACGGAAGACTTCGTCGGTTTCGCGGACAAACCATTCCCAACTGAAGCCGCCGCCGTTCTTCTTGATCCACAGACCGAATCCGTCTGTCCTAGGCTCGCGATAGACACTCGCGCCGATCTCGAAGCCGTTGGCAATCGAAACAGTTTTCTCCCAGTTTCTCACGTTTGACGCCGGCCCCGGGGTAGTACGGACCTCGGTTCGGGCGTAGATCCGCTGACCCTCCGCGATAAGCTTTGGCTCCGCGCCAAACAACGGCAACGAGTAGATGGAGTAGGAGATCGTCTCCGCGGCAGCAGCCGACGAGAACAACCAGAAAACAACTGCACAGGCAAGCCGGCGCATCACATGTGCACCCTAACGACAAAGCTAAGCCGCGAGCCGGACGGGCGCGACTCTTGCCGGCGCCTCGCCGAGCAAGGGTCGTGACCGGCCGGATCGTCGGCTTCAGCGTCAGATTAGATGGGCGGCAGGGGCGACGTGATCAGCATTGGAAGAAGGTCGTAGTCCTTCGTTGGGACGCTACGCACCCCTCGAACCCGGGTGGCACCTGCAGCGGTAGTGTCCGGCCCGATGAATCGGGCGTCATCCGTGGTAGGACGAGAAGAGACTCTCTCA
>Ga0184637_10001147_pt1 | contig 18484 bp, 16 predicted proteins | sample PLM3_127_b2_FD_133143 | JGI IMG/M metagenome (GOLD analysis project Ga0184637, IMG submission 133143) | Groundwater sediment microbial communities from an aquifer in East River, Colorado, USA - PLM3_127_b2 | ecosystem: Environmental > Terrestrial > Soil > Riparian zone | place: USA: East River...
CTCCCCGAGCTCCACGAGATGCTCGAGATGGTGTGGGTCCGCGACGGCTTCACCACGGAGTCCGAGGAGCAGACGTACCTCGAGCACGGACGGCAGGTGCTCACGCAGTACCACCGGGAGAACGCCGAGGGCTACCGGATCCCCGCGGCCCTGGAGTTCCGGTTCCGGATCGACGTCGAGGGCGTCCAGATCGCCGGGACCATCGACCGGATGGACCGCATCCCCGGCAGCGGGTACGAGATCATCGACTACAAGACCAATCGCAGGCTCCCGCCCCAGGCAGTCATCGATCGGGACCTGCAGCTCTCCATGTACCACCTGGCGGCGAAGGAGGTGTGGGGCATCGAGCCCGAGCGCCTCACCCTGTACTACCTGTTGCCCGGCCAGCGGATGACCACCACGCGATCCGCCGCCGACGTCGACGACCTCCGGCGTCGCATCGCGACGGTGGCCGAGCGGATCGCTGCCGGCAAGTTCGAGCCCCGCCAGAACCCCCTGTGCGATTGGTGCGACTACCAGCGCCTGTGCCCGCTGTTCCGCCACCAGTACGAGAAGCAGGGCGGCGACCCGGCGCCGCGGATGAGCGGGATCGTGGACGAGTGGATCTCCCTCAAGCGCCAGGGCCGCCAGGTGTATCGGCGCATCGACGAGCTGGCGGGGCTGATCAACGCGTTCTGCGACGAGCACGGCTACGGACGGTTGTTCGGCTCGGATGGGGCGGCGGTGGACCGCCGGCCGCAGCACGTGACGGCCCCCGACGAGGCCAAGCTCCGGGCCATCCTGGAACCGCTGGGGCTGTGGGACAGGGTCCTGGCGGTCGATCCCAAGAAGCTCTCCGACCTCATCGAGTCGCGATCGCTCCCCCCCGACGTGGAGGACGCCCTCCTGGCTTCCCGGGAGGAGGTGCGAACGCAGCACGGTCTGTACCTGAAGGAACCGGCCCGGGCCGGGCGATGAGACCGTGCGGCGGGTCAGCCCTCTCCCCCGACCCGCCGAAGGGCCAGGGAGAGGTCGGGGGGCAGCGGGTCCTCGATCTCGATCCGCTCGCCGGTGATGGGGTGGTCGAACGCCAGCCGCCACGAGTGGAGGAACGGCCGGGTCAGCCCTAGGCGCTTTGCATCGTCGCCCCCGCCGCCGTACGTCCGGTCGCCCAGGACCGGATGGCCCACCGCGGACAGGTGCACCCGGATCTGATGGGTCCGCCCGGTCCGGGGCGCCGCCTCCAAGAGCGTGGCCCGGTCGAACCGGTCGCGAACCTCGAACAGGGTCTCGGCCTGCTTCCCCGTCACCGCCCGCACCCGGATCCGCGACCCCACCCGGCCGAGGGGCGCGTCGACCGCGAACCGCTCATGCGCCACGGCGCCCCGGACGAGCGCCAGGTACCGGCGGTCCACGGCGTGGCGCCTGAGCACGGCCGACAGCGCCTGATGGGCCGCATCGGTGGAGGCCACGATCATCAGGCCCGAGGTCCCGGCATCGAGCCGGTGCACGATGCCGGGGCGGAGGGGGCCCCCGGCCGGGGAGAGCGGGACCCCCATCCCCATGAGCCGGTTCACCAGCGTCCCGGTGAGCCGCCCAGCCGTGGGGTGCGTGGGCATGCCGGCCGGCTTGCTCACCACCAGGAGCGACGGGTCGCGATACCGGACCTCGACCGGCGGGCCCTCGGGCGGCAGCTCCCCCATCCCGGCCAGGTCCACCGACACCCTCTCGCCACCCGCCAGCCGATGTGACTTCGGCCGGAGGTCCCCATCCACCCGGACCCGCCCGCCGGCGATGGCTCGCTGGGCGTCGGCCCGGGTCAGCGAGAGGCGATGTGCGACGACGGCGTCCAGGCGGCCCGGCGTCGACTCGAACTCCTCGGCCACCTCACGCCTCCCGCTCCCGGCGGATCCCACCAACGGCGAGGAGGAGGGCTCCGATCACGATGGCCGAATCGGCCGGGTTGAACACGGGCCAGACGTGGAAGTCGATGAAGTCCACCACCCGTCCCGAAAGGAGCCCGTCGCCCCTGACCGCGCGATCGGTCAGGTTGCCGAAGGCCCCACCGAGGATCAGCCCCAGGGACACTGCGGCGAGGGCGTTTCGGAGACGGAACGAGGAGGCCACGATGGCCGCCGCCACCACGATGGTGGCGGCGGCGAACACCCAGGGCGCGCTCTGGCCCAGGCCGAAAGCCCCGCCGGAGTTGGTCGTGTAGTTGAGCTGGAGCACACCGGGGATGACCGTAACCGGCGGCCGGCCGGCCAGGGAGCGCTCCGCCCACAGCTTGGTCAGGCGATCGGCCAGGTAGGTCATGCCGGCGGTGGCGTAGAGCCAGGCGGCCAGGCGCCGCGCCCCCGTCACGGCCGCCTCGCTACCTGGGGCGCGCTTGGGCCTGGGCGTCCTTGATGCAGAGGTCCGCGTACGGCAGCGCCTTCAGCCGGGCCTTCTCGATGGGCTTGCCGCACCGCGTGCAGATGCCGTAGGTCCCGTCGTCCATCCTGGCCAGGGCCCGGTCGATCTTCCCGAGCAGGTCCCGCACGTTGTTCTCGATCGAGAGGTCGCGCTCGCGCTCGAAGGTGAACGTCCCGGCGTCGGCGTTCTCGTCGTCGAAGGAGACCTCGCCCGACATCTCCGACTGGGTGCCGGCGAAGGTCGCCTCTTCGATGGTTGACAGCTGGACCTGCAGTTGCTCCTTCTCTTCCAGGAGTCGCTTGCGCAGTTCGTCCAGCTCTTTCTTGGTGAAAGCGGTCTTCACGGCCATGGGACAGGGACGGTAGCACCGCCCGTTGCCACCGACAAACACCGGCCCATCGTTGTGCGGGAGGGCATCCAGTCCGGGCGAGCAGACGCGAAACGGCCGCTCAGTGCCCCGGTCGCCGAAACCGTGACCGCGACCGCTCCGGCATGTAGCATGGCCCGCGACAGGCGTTGACGGGAACGAGTAGGAGGAGCCGCCGAGCAAGGAGCGAGCCGGGGAGGGTGGAAGCCCGGCGCTCGGTCCCTTCGAACATCCTCCCCGAGCCGCCGCCCAAACCGGGCGCCTCGCGCTCGCAGTAGACGCGGCCGGGTCCGCCCGTGACAGCGGAGGGCCGTGTCCGCGGCCCGGAGCGGCTGGGGCCGCGAGGTCCCGGCAACGCGGGGTGGTACCGCGGGGCATTCGCCTCGTCCCTGCTCGGGGACGGGGCGTTTCGTTTGTGTGAGGGGAGGTTGGACGGGTGGCACGGTTCGAGCCGGTGGATCCGAAGGTGAGCTTCCCGGACCTCGAGCGGCGCATCCTGCGGTTCTGGGGCGAGGCGGACGTCTTCGCCAAGAGCCTGAAGGCCCGGGAGGGCTCCCCAGAGTGGGTGTTCTACGAAGGGCCGCCGACGGCGAACGGGAAGCCCGGGATCCATCACACGGAGGCCAGGGCGTTCAAGGACCTCTACCCCCGGTTCAAGACGATGACCGGCCACTCGGTCGGGCGGAAGGCCGGGTGGGACTGTCACGGCCTGCCGGTCGAGCTGGAGGTGGAGAAGGAGATCGGGACAAGGACCAAGCGGGACATCGAGGCGTTCGGCATCGCCGAGTTCAACCGGCTGTGCCGCGAGTCGGTCACGCGGTACGTGGACGACTGGGAGCGTTTCACAAAGCGGCTGGGCTTCTGGATCGACACGTCGGACGCCTACTGGACCATGAACACCGAGTACATCGAGAGCGTGTGGTGGTCGCTCAAACAGTTGCACGGGCGGGGGCTGCTGTTCGAGGCGGACCGGGTCACGACGTACTGCCCCCGATGCGGAACCTCGCTCTCGGACCACGAGACCGCCCTGGGCTACACGCAGGTCACCGACCCGAGCGTGTACGTGAAGTTCAGGATCGTGGAGGCCTCCGACCCGGACCTGGTCGGCGCGTCGCTGCTCGGATGGACCACGACGCCGTGGACGCTGATCTCCAACACCGGGGTCGCGGTCAGGAAGGACGCTCCGTACGTCGAGGTCGACGCCGGCGGGGAGCGCGTGATCGTGGCGGAGGCGGCGTTGCCGACGCTGGCGGCCGACCCCGGCTGGGCCGCCGACGTGGCCGGCTGGCGAGTGGCCCGGACGCTTCCCGGAGACCGGCTGGTGGGTTCGCGCTACGAGGCCCTGTACCCGAACGTCGAGGGCGCGCACCGGGTCGTCGCCGCCGACTTCGTCTCGCTCGACGAAGGGACCGGGGTCGTGCACATGGCGCCGGCCTTCGGCCCGGAGGACCTGGAGATCGGCCGCCGCGAGGGGTGGCCGGTGTTCAAGCCGCTCGACGGCGAAGGCCGGTTCACTGATGAAGCGCCGGCGTTCGTGCGAAGGACGTTCTTCAAGGATGCCGACCCGTTGATCATCGAGGACCTGCGGGCCCGCGGCCTCCTGCTCCGGGCGGAGACGATCGAGCACACGTACCCGCTGTGCTGGCGGTGCGACACGCCGCTCATCTACATGGCGCGGAGCTCGTGGTACGTCCGCACCACGGCCGTGAAGGACCGGCTCCTGGAGGTGAACGAGTCGGTCAACTGGTACCCCGAGCACATCAAGCACGGCCGGTACGGCGACTGGCTGGAGAACAACGTGGACTGGGCGCTGTCCCGGGAACGCTACTGGGGGACGCCGCTCCCTATCTGGCGCTGCTCGAAGCGCCACGACACAGCGATCGGCTCGCTCGCCGAGCTGTCCGAGCAGGCCGGTCGCGACGTGACGGGCATCGACCCCCACCGGCCGCAGATCGACGAGGTCACCGTGCGCTGCCCGGAGTGTGGTGAGGAGGCCCGGCGGGTCCCCGAGGTCATCGACACCTGGTACGACTCGGGGGCCATGCCCTTCGCCCAGTGGGGCTACCATCCCGAGCTCGGCCGGGGCCGAGAGCCCTTCGAGCGGAGGTTCCCCGCCGACTTCATCTCCGAGGCCATCGACCAGACCCGCGGATGGTTCTACACGCTCATGGCGGAGGGCGTGCTCCACTTCGACTCCATCTGCTACCGCAACGTCGTGTGTCTGGGGCTCATCGTCGACGCCGAGGGCAGGAAGATGTCGAAGAGCCTGGGCAACGCCATCGAGCCCATGGACGTGATGGACCGGGTGGGGGCCGACGCGCTCCGTTGGTACCTGCTGACCAGCGGCTCGCCGTGGGCAGACCGGCGGGTCAGCATCGAGATCCTGAACGACGTGGTGCGGCAGTTCCTGCTGACGCTGTGGAACGTGTACTCGTTCCACGTGACCTACGCGAACGCGAACGGCTTCGAGCCCGACGCCGTCACCGTCCCGCCGCAGGACCGGCCGCCGCTCGACCGATGGATCCTGTCACAGCTCGCACAGGTCGAGGGCGAGGCGCGAGAGGGACTCGACGCCTACGACGCCACCGGCGCCGGGCGGCGCATCGCGCGGTTCGTCGACGACCTGTCGAACTGGTACGTCCGCCTGGCTCGCCGCCGCTTCTGGGACCCGGGAACCGCCGGGGGGGACGATACCGGCGCAGCGTTCCTCACGCTCCAGGGATGCCTGGAAGCGGTGGCCCGGTTGCTCGCGCCGTTCACCCCGTTTCTCTCCGAGGAGCTGTGGCGCAACCTCGCGGCCGGCAGGGGCGGGCTCCCGGAGTCGGTGCACCTGTCCGACTACCCCGAGCCGAACGGATCCTTGATCGATCGGGCACTGGACGAGGCCATGCGCTCGGCCCGGGAGATCGTGGAGCTCGGACGGCGGATCCGGAGCGAGTCGAGGGTGAGGGTGCGCCAGCCGCTCATCGAGGCCGTGGTGCATTACGCCGGCGATCACGAGGCGCTTCGGCCGCTGCTGCCGCTCATCGCCCAGGAGCTGAACGTGAAGCGGGTGCTGTTCGCCGAGTCGGCCGAGCAGCTCGGCCGGTGGCGGGCCAAGCCGAACTTCCGCTCCCTAGGGCCTCGCCTGGGGCCCGCGGTGAAGGAGGTGGCGGCCGCCCTGGCCGCCGACGACGGCTCGCTCGCGTCCCGCTTGGCCGGAGGCGAGCCGGTGTCGGTGCGCACCGCCTCGGGCGAGGTTGCCCTGGAACCCGACGACGTGGACCTGCTGCAGGAGACGGCCGAGGGATGGGGCATGGCGGCGGAGGGTGGGCTGACCGTGGCCCTGGAGCTCGAGCTGACCGAGGAGCTCCGGCTGGAGGGGTTGGCTCGCGAGCTGGTGCGTCTGGTGCAGGACGCCCGGAAGGCCGCCGGCCTCGACATCACCGATCGCATCGCGCTCGGCGTCCAGACGAGTGGGGACCTCGCGAGCGCGTTCGCCGCGCATCGCGACGACATCGCCGGCGAGACCCTGGCCACCAGTCTCAGCGATGAGCTCGTGGCCGATGCGGCCTTCAGTCAGGAAACCTCGATCGAGGGCTGGCCGGTGACCATCACCCTTGCGAAGGCGTGACGCCGGGGGCCGACACAATCGATTGTCCGAAGGTCCGGGTTCGGGTCCCGACGCTAGTCCTCGCCCCAGAACAGCTCCCTGACCGAGCGATGCCGGCCCGGCGCGGGCTCCGACGGCGCCCCATCGGCGAGCGACTCGGCCGGCGCCGCCACGGCCTCTGCCTCGGCCGGCTCGATCCGGATGACCTGGGATGCCTCGTCCGTGTCATGGCCACCCGGCAATGCGGCGGCCGGCACCGGGGCGTCCGAGGAAGGGACGGCCGCGGCCTGCTCCTTGGCCGAGCGCACCATCCGCCGAACGGAATCGGCATGCTGCTGCACCAGCTGTCCCAGGCTCTGGAGGAACTCGCGCTCCCGGTTGAGGTACGGTGCGATGACCCCCCGGGGGTCGGCGGGCCCGGCGCCGGTCGCGGCCAGGATGGCCGCGGCCCCCGCCTCGGCCTCGGCGACGATGGCGGCCGCGTCCGCCCGGGCCCGTTCCAGGATCCCCTCGGCCTCGCGGGAGGCCCAGGTCGCGTCGGCTCCCCCGAGCGACCCGAGGTTCGAGTCGCCATGGTCCTGCAGGCGCCGGTTCTCCTCCACGAACGCGGCCAGCTCCTCGGTGACGAGGTCCAGGAACTCGTCGACGTCACGCTCGTTGTAACCCCGGAAGGCCAGGCGGAACTCCTTCTGCTGGACGTCGATCGGCGTCAGCCGGGGCCGCGTCGCCGGGGTGGTGAACCCGGCCTCCTGCGTATCCTGCTTCTTCTTCCTCATGCCTTCCCCCAGGGCTAGCAGAACACGGACCGAAGGACGAAGAGGATAACGAACGCGATGAGGGGCGAGAGGTCCAGACCCACGCCACCAGCTCGGATCGGCGCCATGAGGGCCCGCAGCGGCCGAAGGACCGGGTCGGTTACGTCGTCGATCAGGTCCAGGACCGTTCGCAGCGGCCCCGAGTAGGGCCGGCGCCACCCCAGGGACATCGCCCAGGACAGGATGACCCGAGTGAGCAGGATGATCCAGTAGACCGTGAGCAGGACGCACAGCACCTGCGCCAAGGCGCTCTCGGCCCCGATCATGGTGAGCCGGGGGCCATCGCAAGCGACCTAGAACTGGTTGTAGAAGGCACCCCCGGCGATCCGTTCCCGATCCTCAGCGGAGACCTCGATGTTCGCCGGCGTGAGGAGGTACACGCGGTTGGCGACCATCTCGATCTTCCCGTCGAGGCCGTAGACGAGGCCCGACGCGAAGTCGACGAGGCGCCGGGCGATCGTGTCGTCGGTGCTCTGAAGGTTCATGATCACCGGGATCCCGTCCTTGTACCGGTCGGCGATGTCGCGGGCCTCGTTGAACCGGCGAGGCTCGGACTTGTGGATGGATGACGCGGTCGAGCGACGGGACGGGATCGTCCGCACCAGGCCGATCTCGTCCGGCTCGACCTGCACCTCTCGGACGGCGCGGGGCCGCTGGAGGCGGCGGACCGGCGCCGCTTCGGCCTGGGCCGCAACGTCGTCCAGCTGCTCGAACTCGTCCTCCTCGACGAGGCCGAGGTACGTGAGCGTCTTCTTCCACACGCCTGGCATGTCTCCTCCTACGTACGTGCGGGAGGCCGCTCGCCGAACAGGGCCGTCCCGACCCGGACCATGGTAGCGCCTTCCTCCACCGCAACCTCGTAGTCCATCGACATTCCCATCGAGAGCTCCACCGCCTGGGGATGGTTGGCCCCCACCTCCGCCAGGAGCTCGCGGAGGCGGATGAAATATGGCCGCGTGTCCTCCGGGGCCTGCGGCATGGGCGGCAGGGTCATGAGCCCACGCAGCTCGAGGCCCTCCATGGCCGACACCTCATCGGCGAAGGCCGGGCACTCCTCCGGCGCCACCCCAGTCCGCTCGCCGGTGAAGTCCACCTCGATCAGCGCCGGCATCCCGCGGCCGAGCTGCGCGGCGCGCCGGGCCAGGCGGCCGACGGCGTTGCCGGGCGACAGCGTCTGCACGACGTCGGCGAGATCGGCCACCCGGTGAGCCGTGTGGCTCTGCAGGGTCCCGATGAAGTGCCACCGGGGACCCGCAACCGCGTCGCGCTTGGCCTCGAGCTCTCGCACGTAGTTCTCTCCGAAGTCCTCGACCCCGCCCTCGTGGGCCCAACGGACGGCGTCCGCCGGTACCGCCTTGCTCGCCGCGACCAGGCGAACCGCGGCCGGGTCCCGGCCGGAGCTGTCGCAGGCCCTGGCGATACCCTCCCGGACCCGGGCCAGGTTCGCCAGCACGGCCTCGCGGGAGTCTAGCACCATGAGTGAACAGAACTTGACAATAGTTGAAGGTCGTTAACTCGTTTCACAGGCGGTAGAGGCATCCTCCGGCCTACGCCAGCTTCATGGCCAGGGCCAGATGGCGACCGGTGGAGCCCTCCTTCCTGAAGGAGAAGAACCTGTCTTCCTCGCAGGCGGTGCACAGGCCCGTGTCCTGGACCCGGCGGATGCCCAGCTCTCCGAGGATGGCGCCGGTCGTGGCGACCAGATCCAAGTACCGGCGCCCGCCCCGCCGCTCCGTGACCGCCCCGGCCTGGGAGGCGGCGCCCACCGCCAACGCCACGTCCTCGCCCACCTCGTAATGGCACGGTCCGATGGTGGGCCCGATGGCCACCATGACCTGCGCCCGGTCCGCGAACAGCGACGCCGCCCTGTGAAGGATGCCGGCGGCCATGCCGCGCCACCCCGCGTGCACCAGGGCCACCCGGCCCTCCCCGGGGGCGGCCATCACCGCGATGACGCAGTCGGCGGAGAAGGCGGCGAGCGGCGAGTCGGCCCGCTTCGTGTGCAGACCGTCGGCGGCCCGGAGCACGTCGGAGGGACCACGGAACCCGTCCTCGGCGCGGGCCGGGCCGACCGGCAGGATCGTCGTGCGGTGGACCAGGCCGGGCACCGCGAACGAGGCGATGCGAAACGCGTGGGTCAGCTTCCGGCGGTTGGCGGCGACCGCGTCGGGATCGTCGCCCACGCTGAACGAGACGTTCAGCGAAGAAAACGGCGTCGCGCTCACTCCCCCCGTCCGTTCGGCGAAGGCCGCGAGGAACCCCGCGCGCTCCAGGTCGAGAGAGACGAGCGCGTGCCCACCGCCCGCCAGGCTTCGTCGCTCGAAGAGGCTCACGTGGAAATGTTCTCAATGAACCCATCATCCGGCTGCGGGAGGCGAGGGGGCGGGGGGCATGCCCAGAGGCGGGGGAAGGTCGCCTCTCGAAGCTTCGTGCCTCCCCGCCCCACGACCGTCGGCCGCAGGACGAAGGTCCTGCGTTCAGCTCTTCAGGAAGTCCGGGATGTCCAGGTCCTCTTCCGCGTCGAACGGTACCCGCTCGGGCACCGGCTTGAAGATCTCGTCCTCGTCGTCGATGAGGATCGACGGCACGGGCCCCGGTTCCTGTTCTTGCTCTTCGAGCCCCCCGGCCGACACCGGCTCATCCAGGATCCGGGACAGCCGGCCTTCACGGCCGGCCCGCTCGACGACCTTGTCGAAGCCTGCCGCGATGACGGTGACCCGCACCTCCTCGCCCAATGCGTCGTCCACGACCGCTCCGAAGATGATGTTCGCGTCGGGGTGCGCCACCCTGGTGATGGCGTCGGCAGCCTTGTTGACCTCGTGGAGGGTGAGGTCGGCAGGTCCCGCGATCGAAAGGAGCACGCCCCGCGCCCCCTCGATCGATGACTCGAGCAAGGGCGAGGACACTGCCGACTTGGCCGCGTCCTCCGCGCGGTTCTCACCCGACGCGTGTCCGATCCCCATCAGCGCCGAACCCGCCCCCAGCATCACGGCCTTCACATCGGCAAAGTCGAGGTTGATGAGGCCGGGTGTCGTGATCAGCGAGGTGATGCCCTCGACGCCCTGATACAGGACCTGATCGGCCATGCGGAAGGCATCGACGATCGGCGTGTGGGGGTCGGATACCTGGAGCAGTCGGTCGTTGGGAACGACGATGAGGGTGTCGACAGCCTTCTTCAGCTCCGAGATCCCGAGGTCGGCTTGGGTGGCGCGCTTGCGGCCCTCGAACCCGAACGGTCGCGTGACGACGCCGATCGTGAGGGCCCCGGCCTTGCGGGCCAGCTCGGCGATGATCGGCGCTCCCCCGGTCCCCGTGCCGCCTCCCTCGCCGGCGGTGATGAAGACCATGTCGGAGCCCTTCAGGAGCTCCTCCATCTCCTCGCGGTGCTCCTCGGCGGCCCGCCGTCCGACCTCGGGGTCGGACCCCGCCCCCAGGCCTCGCGTCGTCTCGCGGCCGATGTCCAGCTTCACCTCGGCATCGGACATCAGCAGGGTCTGGGCGTCGGTGTTGACGGCCACGAACTCCACCCCTCGGAGCCCGGCCTCGACCATGCGGTTGACCGCGTTCACTCCCCCGCCGCCGATGCCTACCACCTTGATCACGGCGAGGTAGTTCTGAGGAGTCTCCATCCTCGACCTCCGCTCCCCCGGGTGCTTCCGCCCCCGGTCTACCTGGGGAAACGCCGCTTCGAACCCCTTCGAACGTCAACCTCCACTTGAGCGTTATTGGTATATCTACTTTACGTTCGACGGGCCACGCTACTATCAAACCCCAAGTCCGTCAAGGGATATGCCCTGGTCACTGCCTGTATCCCTGACACGCGGGGCGGGCGTCCGCGCTCAGCCGAGCGTGGCCGCGGGGGCGTCGGGGGTCGCGACGTTCACGCTCACCACGGAGTCCCCTCCCGCCCTGGCCCACCGAAGGATCCGCCGGGCCGCGATGGTCTTGGCCTGGATCAGGGTCAGATCGCCGTACTCGACGCGCGACCCATCCGCGAGCTCCACGGAGAGGGTGCCGTCGGCGCCGACCACCGCCCGGATGACGGCGGGCCGGCCGCCTCCATCCAGCCCGGCGATCGCGCGGGCCGCACCTGCCTGCGCCGGCGGGCTCCCCCCGCGCGGGCTCGAGCCGGGTACGAGGACGATCTCGGGGAGCGACGGATCGGCTTCGACCGCCCCGAGCTCGACGCCGTCGGCGGCGAGTAACGTGAAGCCCGGATCGTCCCGGAGCATCGCGACGGGGGCGCGCTCCACCACGGAGATCCGGATCGTCCCCGGCAAGCGCCGCGACACCGTGGCCCGGGCCACCCACGGATCTGATTCCAGCCGGCGCTCGACGGCGCCCGCGTCGAACCACAGGACGTTCGTCGACGGGGAGAGCGCGGCCAGGCGGACGACCTCTGCCCGCGTGAGGCTCGACGTCCCGACCACCTCCAGATGACGAAGGCGAAGCAGCGACGAGCGCGACACGACCAGCGATGCCACGGTGATGGTCAGGGCCGCGACCATCACCGTGGCGACTAGCCGCCGGCCGCGAACGGTGCGCGCGAGCTCAGCGAGGCGCGAGGTCGAAGTGGCCAATGAGATGGACCTCCGGATCGAGGTGGACGCTGGACCGGGCCTCGACCAGCTCCTGCACCTTCCTGACGAGCTCGACGACGTCGGAGGCCTTGGCCCCCTCGGCGGCCACGATGAAGTTCGCATGTTTCGTCGAGACCGCCGCGCCGCCAACCGAGAGACCCTTGCCGCCGGCGTCCTCGATCAGCCGGGCCGCGTGGTCTCCTGGCGGGTTCTCGAAGACGCTGCCGCAGTTCGGCTCGGCCAGGGGCTGCGTGCGCCGTCGCCACTCCCGAGCTTCCTCCATCAGCCTGCGGATGTCCGAGGTGTCCGCGGAGGCGAGTCGCACCGTCCCTCCCACGACCACGGCGTCGGAGGGCAGATCGCTGTTGCGGTAGCGGAAGCCGGCCTCGCCGGCGGGGACGACGCGAGCCGCCTGCGTCGTCAGCTCGAAGACGTCCACCGACTCCACCACCTCGGCGACCTCCCGGCTGTGAGTCCCCGCGTTCATCCTGATGGCTCCACCGAACGACGCCGGGATGGCCACCCCGAACTCGAGCCCCGTGAGGGCGTGCGACAGCGCCACCCCGGCCAGGGCGGGAAGAGGCATCGCCCCCCCGGCCGTGATCCGATCCCCGCTCCTCGCGGCCCACCGGTACCCCCGCCCCAATCGAAGGACCAGTCCCTCGAACCCACGGTCGGCGACCAGGATGTTCGACCCCTTGCCGATCACCGCGACCGGCAGGTCCGTCTGGCGGAGGGCCTCGCCCGCCGCGACGAGGTCGCGCTCGGACTCGGGCTCCAGGTACAGGGCCGCGGGACCGCCGATCCGAAACGACGTGAGGGGCGCGAGCGGGAACCCTGTGCGGACGCGCTCGCCGCAAGCCGCCCGAAGGATGGACTCGGCCCGCCGGAGGGCATCGCTCACGATGGTCCTCCCAGCCGCTCCAGGACCTCCTCGGTGATCATCGGGATGTCCCCGGCACCCATCATCAGGACGAGGTCGCCCTCCCGCACCTCAGCCACCAAGAACCGCACGACGTCCTTGCGATGCGGCAGGTACGCCACCCGCTGGGCCGGGGCCGCGGCGGTGAGCGCGTTCACCACCAACTTGCCGGTGACCCCGGGGATGGGGTCCTCGTCCGCGTGGTACACGTCGGTCACCACGGCGAGGTCCACGCCCGCCAGGCTCTCCCCGAGCTCCCGCGAGAGCGCGCGGGTCCGCGTGTAGCGATGGGGTTGGAACACGACCACCAGGCGCGAGCGATGATCGATCGGCGCGGCCTCGAGCGTCGTCATGACCTCGGTGGGGTGATGCGCGTAGTCGTCGTAGAAGGCCGCGCCTCGCACCGACCCGCGGAATTCCAGGCGGCGCTTCACCCCGGTGAACGTGGAGAGCGCCTCCGCGGCCTTCGCCGGCGGCACCCCCACCTCCCGTGCGACGAGCAGCGCCGCCGTCGCGTCGAGCAGGGTGTGTGCGCCGATCACCCGGAGGTGGAGCTCCACGGATCCGCCGTCCTCCATGGTCACGGTCCCCTGAGCCTCCCCCCCGCCCGAGCCGACCGTCACCCGCACCGCGTTCCCCGGATCGCGGCCGTACGTGAGCGCGCCGATGCCCGAGCGTTCCAGGACGGCTCGCGTGCCGGGGTCGTCGCCGCAGGCCACCACACGCCCGGCCTGCCGGACGAACCGGGCGAAGGCCGCCTCCACCGCAGGCCGCCCGGCCGGGTAGAAGGCGTGATGGTCCGCCTCGACGTTCGTGACCACCGCGACCTCGGGGTGGAACAGCAGGAAGGAGCCGTCGCTCTCGTCCACCTCCACGACGAACAGGTCCCCCCCGCCGTGCTTTGCCCCGGAGCCGATCTCGTTCAGGTCTCCTCCCACCACGAAGCTGGGGTCCAGGCCGGCTCGCTCGAGGATCACCGACAGCATGGACGTGGTGGTGGTCTTTCCGTGGGTGCCGGCTACCGCGAGGGTCCGAAGGCCCGCGGCGAGGGCTGCCAGGACCTGGGCCCGGGCCAGGACGGGCAGCCCTCGCCGGCGGGCCTCGCGGAGCTCGATGTTTCGTTCCAGGACGGCCGAGGACACGATGACCGCGTCGGGCTCCCCCACCTGCTCGGGGTCATGGCCGACGAACACCGTGGCCCCCAGGGCCCGGAGCTCGTCCAGCCCCCGGTCCTTCAGGTCGGAGCCGGTGACCCTCACCCCCCGAGCGACCAGCATCCGGGCCAGCGAGCGCATGCCGTAGCCCCCGATGCCGATCAGGTGGGCCGAACGGATGCCCGAGAGGTCGGGGACCTCGAGGGTCGCGACGCTGCCGTGCGGCGGAACGAAGTCCTCGCTCATCCCTCGGCCGCCTCCGCCACCACCTTGGCCAGCGCCTGAGCCGCGTCGGGCCGGGCCCAGGCCGTGGCGCGCTCGGCCATCGCTCCAAGGCGGGCCCGGTCGTCGAGGAGCTCGGCCACCCGGGAGGCCAGGACCTCGCCGGTGAGGGCGTCGTCCATCACGACCATGGCCGCGCCGGCCCGCTGGAGGGACCTGGCGTTCGCCTCTTGATGCCGGCCCGTGGCGTACGGGTAGGGGACCAGGATCGACGGCACCCCGCACACGGCGACCTCGGCAACGGTGGTGGCCCCCGCCCTCGACACGACCAGGTCGGCGACGGCATAGGCCAGCTCCATGCGGTCCAGGAAAGGGAGCGCCCGCACCAGCAACGCGCCCTCCTGAGGCAGCCGCCGCTCGGCCTCCTGAAGGTGCGCGGGCCCCGTGAGGAGCAGCACCTGAAGGTCGCGCCGGTCGCGGAGGAGGCCGAGCGACCCGGCCACGGCACGGTTGAGGTGCAGCGCGCCCTGGCTCCCCCCGAACGCGACCACCGTGGCCCGGCCGGCCTCGAGCCCCAGGGTCGACCGGGCCTCCTCGGCGAACGCTGCCCGGTCGGATCGCACGGCGACGATCTCCTCGCGAACGGGGTTCCCCGTCACCTCGGTGTCGGTACGCCTGGGGAGCAGGCGCGCCGTCTCGCCGAACGACAGCGCGACCGTGCGGGCCACCCGAGACAGCGTCCGGTTGGCCAGCCCGGGTACGGCGTTCTGCTCGTGGAGCACCAGTGGGCGCCGCGACCGGATCGCGGCGAGCGAGGCCGGGACGCTCACGTACCCGCCCATCCCCACCACCACGTCGGCCCGCGCCACGAGGGGACGGCACCGGGAGACCGAGCGCAGGGCCCAAAGCGGCGCGGTCACGGCGCGGAGCGAGACCTTCCTGACGAACGGGCGAGCCTCGACGGCCGTGAACGGGAACCCGGCCGCAGGGACCAGTCGCGCCTCCAGTCCCGCCGCGGTTCCCACGAAGGCGACGTCGGCACCGTGGCGCTCGGTCAACTCCTTCGCCAAGGCCAGCGCCGGGAAGACGTGTCCCGCGGTCCCGCCACCCGCGATCACCACCCTCATCCGGTCCGCCTGGCCCGCGCGGTGTCCCCGGTCCGGGAGGCCGGCGCCCCCGCCTTGGCGATGTTCACCAGGATCCCCACGGCGGCGAGCGACACCACGAGCGACGATCCCCCGTAGGAGAGCATCGGGAGCGGCACGCCGGTGATGGGCAGCAGGCCGGTGACCGCGCCCAGGTTGACCACGATCTGGAGCCCGAACCAAGAGACGATCCCGGAGGCGACGAGCCGGCCGAACACGTCCGGCGCCCGGGCCGCGATCCGGATCCCGGCGTAGATCAGCACTCCGAAGGCGAGAAGCACGACGATCTCGCCCACCAGGCCGAGCTCCTCGCCGAGGATCGAGAAGATGAAGTCCGTGTGCGCGTTCGGCACGTACATCCACTTCTGGCGGCTGGTGCCCAACCCCACGCCGAACCATCCTCCCGATCCCAGCGCGATGAGGGACTGGATCAGCTGGTATCCGGTGTTCTTCGCGTCGGCCCACGGGTGGAGGAACGAGAGGAACCGGGCCCGCCGGTATCCCTCCCCCATGATCAGCGCGAACCCGATCGCCCCGCCGACGATCCCCGCGGCCGCCAGGTAGCGAAGGCGCACGCCGGCCGCGAACACCAACAGGAACACCGATCCGGCCAGGATGACCGCGGTCCCCAGGTCGGGCTGGAGGATCACCATCCCGCACACGAGCACCGTGACGGGCAGGAGCGGCAGGGCGGAGTGCGTCGGCTCGTCCATCCGATTCCACTTGCGGGCGAGGACGGTCGCGACGAACACCACGAGCGCCAGCTTCGCCAGCTCCGAAGGCTGGATGGTCACGGGCCCGAGGGAGATCCATCGCGACGAGCCGTACGCCTCGATCCCCGCCGTCGGATGGAGCACGAGGGCGAGCAGCACCACGGTGAGTCCCAGGAAAGGGACGGCCAGGCGCTGCCACGCGTCGTAGCGCATCCGCGACGTGACGAGGAGCGCCACCGTTCCGACGACGGCGTAGGCCGCCTGCCGCTGGAAGAACAGGAAGCTCGAGCCGTATTGCGCGTATGCCGACACCGAGCTCGCCGACAGCACCATGATCAGGCCGCCGGCGGTGAGGAACGCGGTGGCCCCCATCAGCATGGTGAGGTTCCGTCGTCCCGCGACCTCCGACGCAGGCCGGGGCCGGAGGCCGGCCTCGCTCGGCCTCACCAGGCGGAGGCCACGGGCGCCCGGCGCGACCACCTCAACGCGAGCCATCGGCATCCTCCTCGGCCAGCCGCCGGGCGGCCTCGGCGAACCGCTCGCCGCGCTCGACGTAGTCGCGGAACATGTCCCAGCTGGCGCAGGCCGGCGCGAGCAGGACGGTACCCCCCGCCGGGGGGGCCAGCTCGAACGCCTCGCGCACGGCCTCCTCGATCGAGCCGGCCTTGCTCACGGGCACCCGGCCCTCGAAGAGCATCGCGATCTCCGGCGCGGCCTCTCCCATGGCCACGACCCCCACCAAGGCGGGCGTGGCCTCGGCGAGCGGCGACAGATCGGCTCCCTTGGCCATGCCCCCGGCGATCAGGACGACGCCCCGCCGCCCCGCCAGCGCGTGGAGCGCCGCATGGACGTTCGTGGCCTTCGAGTCGTCGAGGAAGGCGACGGATCCGACCCGCGCCACCTCCTCGCCGCGGTGCGGGAGGGGACGCATCCGGCGAAGGCCCTCGGCCACGGCGCCGGGGTCCAGCCCGAACGACAAGGACGCGGCCGCTGCCGCGGCGGCATCGGCCCGGAACCCCGCGGCGTCCGACCCCGGGACCCCCAGAGGAGCCTCGCCGTCGATCCGAGCCACGAGCTCCCGGCCGACGAAGCCGACCTCTCCCTCGCCCGGCGAACCCATCCGGAACCAGGCCACCCGGCACGGCGCGGCGGCGGAGATCTTGGCCCCCCGCCCGTCGTCGGCGTTGCCGATGTGGACGTCGTCCTCGTCCTGGAGCTCGTAGACGCGCGCCTTGGACTCCGCGTAGCGCTCGAACGACCCGTGCCAGTCGATGTGGTCCGACGCCACGTTCAGCAGGACCGAGACCTTGGGATGCAGCCAGTGGTGGAACCGGAGCTGGAACGACGAGGCCTCCACCGCCAACGCCGCGTGTCCCTCTCGCGCGGCAAGCGAGAACGCATGGCCGATGTTGCCGCAGGCCACCGCGTCCAGGCCTGCGGCCCGCATCATGTGAGCGACCATCACCGTGGTCGTGGACTTGCCATTCGTCCCGGTGACGGCGACGTACGGCGCGCGGCACAGCCGCGCGCCGACGTCCAGCTCGCTCCAGATGGGAAGGCCCCGCTGCTCGGCCCATCGAAGTACCGGCGCGCCCTCCGGCACGCCGGGGCTGGCCACGACGGCGGTGACGCCGTCCAGGTGTGAGGGCTCGTGACCGCCCGTGAGGACCTCCACGCCGAACCCCCGGATCTCGTCGGCCCCCGCGGCCTCCGGCCGCTCCTCGGTCACGCGGACGGTGGCTCCCTCCTCCGCCAGGACCCGGGCGGCGGCCCGGCCGGCGACGCCGAGCCCCACGACCAGGACCCGCTCGCCCGCGAACGCCTTCGTCCCCCGCACCGCCCCTCGTCCGCGAGCCTCGAACCTCATCCCGTGCCACCGCGTGCCAGGAAGTCCGCGTAGAACAGCCCGATGCCGATGGCCACACACATCCCGGCGATGATCCAGAACCGCACGATCACGGTGAACTCCGGCCAACCGGCCAGCTCGAAATGATGGTGGATGGGGGACATCCGGAAGATCCGCCGCCCGAACCCTCGGAACGCGATGACCTGGAGGATGACCGACGTCGTCTCAAGGACGAACAGGCCCCCCAGCACCACGAGCAGGAGCTGCGTGCTGGTGACGATGGCGAGTGCGCCGATCAGCCCTCCGAGCGCGAGCGCGCCCGTGTCGCCCATGAAGATCCGGGCCGGCGCGGCGTTCCACCACAGGAACCCCGCGACCGCGCCCACGGCCCCGCCCGCGACGATGGCCGTGTCGAGGGCGGCGTTGACCGCGACCGGGTAGCAGGCGTCCTCCACCCCCAGGACGGCGCACGTGTGCCGGTACTGCCAGAACGCGATGTAGACGTAGGCCGACAGCACGAGGATCGCCGTGCCGGAGGCCAGGCCGTCGAGCCCGTCGGTGAGGTTCACCGAGTTGGACGACGACGCGAGGATCAGGAACACCCACAGGTAGAACCCGAGGCCCAGGTTCACGCCCGTGTCGCGGATGAACGTCAGGTCGGTCGGAAGGTGCGCGGCCTTCACCGCGATCAGCCCGAACAGAAGGGCGACGAGGGCCTGGCCGGCGACCTTGGC
>Ga0184637_10001148_pt1 | contig 18463 bp, 14 predicted proteins | sample PLM3_127_b2_FD_133143 | JGI IMG/M metagenome (GOLD analysis project Ga0184637, IMG submission 133143) | Groundwater sediment microbial communities from an aquifer in East River, Colorado, USA - PLM3_127_b2 | ecosystem: Environmental > Terrestrial > Soil > Riparian zone | place: USA: East River...
AAGCGCCGGTCGTTGGCGGCAATCACGTCCATCACGATGGCCCCCGCGCCCAGGGCCGCCCGCTCGGCCGATTCGGCGGTCATCGAGCGCACCACCCCCGCCACCATCATCTGCAAACCGCCGCCGGCGGAGGAAGTCGACACGTAAATATCGGTTCCAACGTTCCCTTTGGCGGGAGAAATAATTTTTCCGTTTTCGTCCAGAATCTTCCGGCCGGAAAGCTCTTCCACCTCGGCGATGGCGTTTAACACCCCCATGGTCACGTCCTCAAACGGCGCTTCCACGGTGGTGGGGGCTTCTCCGCGCACCTTCAGCCGGTAGCTGCCGCCTGTGGTGAGCGAAGCCGAACCATCCGATTCTTTTTCAATGAGAATCGCTTTGGTGGTGGTGGAGCCGCAGTCGGTGGCGACGATTACTTTAATATCTTCCGGTCTTAAATTCTTCATTTTCTAAGATGCGTCCAAGCTGCGGAAGGTAAAAAAGTGAGAGAGAAAAAGCAAATAGGTCCCGAGAAGCGTGGAAATTTTTTTTGGGGGGGAGACTAATTTCCTTGGGTTGATTTCACCGGTTTCAGCCGGATCTGCCAGACGGCCCCTTCGCTTTCCCCCACTAAAAGCTTTTCAGTTTCCGGTGTGTCGCCCGGAACCGTTAGGAGGGACGCCCGGGGAGTAAGCAATCTTTTATCGAAAACTATTTCCCCGTCGGCGTCGTAAAGGAACAGCCGGGTATCGTTGCGCGGCACGCAGTCACAAACGAGCAGGGCGAAGTACGGTTTTTCCGACGCCGACAACCGAACCGGCGTTCCGTACACCCTTCGCCCCTTGACCGGGGGGAAAAATTTGGTTAGGGCATTTCCGGCAAAATCCATCAGTTGAATCCCTTCCAACTGGTTGTTGTTGAGCAGCGCCCAGCCGCCGTTGGCATCCGGCCAGCGGCAAACGCTGAAGGCGGCAACGAAAGTTTTGGCGGGAATTTCCCGCAAGAGCTTGCCGTCTCCATCCCGGATGCGCACTTGCCCGGACACGTTGCTGTGAACGATTTCGTTTTTTCCATCCCCGTCAACATCTAAAATCTCCATGTGCCAGACGTTGATGTCCGGCTGTTTCCACTTCTCCTTTCCTTGTTGATTCAGCAGACGAATTCCACCCTCTCCGTTCATTCCAACCGCGAATTCCGGCCGGTCGTCCCCGTCCAGGTCTCCGGCCGCCATGTTGTTCGGCGCCGGGTCAACCCCTAGGCCGTACCGCCAGGCCACCCGGCCCTCTGAATCGAACAGGCCCACCTGCTGCCCATCTCCTCCCCGGTTCATAAAGGCATGGTTCCTATCCCCTTTCAGATCGACTGGAACCATACGGAAACCCTTGCGCTCAAATTTTACCGCCGAAAGAAACACCCCTTTGCCGGAAAAGTAGGCAGCTCCGTAATCGCCGGCCACCGCTAACGCCGGCTGGGAATCCGAACCGGGAGGGGAGAACACCATGCCCGTTATGGTTCCCAAGGTGCCCTTTTGAAAAAGGAGACTGTCTTCCAACAATCGGGCTGCAGTTTCCAATGTTAAAACCTTTTTTTTAACCGGATTCGGAGTCCCGGTTTTTACATCCCCCCAGAGCATATGGATGGAAAAAAGAAGCATCCCCGCCCCCAAGCCGAAGGCTAAGGGCTTAGACCCGCTTCGAACCAACCGCACGAACAATCCGCTTTCTCTGACTAAGTTCACCTGCCACCTCCGACAAACCGACATCTTTTTCAACCGGAATTTAGCTATGTCTAATCACAAAATCAACCCTTGGATTTATACACCGGAACCCAACTTTCGGCCAGTGCCCCAAAAGAGCTGTTTATCCCAAAGACGCCGCGTTGACACCCTTTGGCAAAATGGATAGATTGAAGTCGAAATATGAATCTTCCCAATCAGTTGACTTTGGCGCGCATCGTTTTAGCCTTCGTTTTCATCGGATTTTTTTTGGTTGATTCCCTCTGGGCCAAAACGATCGCTTTGGTCGTATTTCTGGCCGCCGCGTTGACCGACCTGTACGACGGTTATTTAGCCCGCAAAACCGGGGTGGTGACTGGTTTCGGCAAGTTTATGGACCCGCTGGCGGACAAGGTCTTGGTCACCTCGGCTTTGATTTCCTTTGTCGCCTTGGGTTACATCAAGGCCTGGATGGTGGTGGTCATCATCTTCCGGGAGTTTATGGTTACCGGGCTAAGGCTTTTGGCGGCCTATAAAGGCATCGTCATCACTCCTTCCTTTTGGGCGCAGGTTAAAACCGTTTTGGAAATGTGCACGATTGCCTTGATTTTGCTTTTCACCACGCTTAAAGTCTGGCTGGTGCCGAACGGCCACAACTGGGGTATTTTTTCCTCCGGCTGGACCTTCAAAAGCTTCAACGGTCTGGTCTTTGCGGCCATGCTTTTATCCGTCGCCACCGGCATTGATTACCTGGTTAAAAACGCGCCTCTGTTACGCGGTGTGCTGAAGTAATGAAAGTGGTTCGGCCAAGCTCATCACAAGCGGAAATCATCACCGTCGGCAACGAACTGCTCTCCGGCACCACCTTGGACACCAATTCGGCTTATTTAGCTGAAAGGCTGTCGGAATTCGGGGTTGTTGTGACCCGTCGCATCACCGTGCCGGATGCGGTCGAGCCGATAGCCGAAGCGGTCGAGGAGGCCTGGCGCCGGGTCGGTTTTGTTATCACCACCGGGGGGCTGGGGCCGACCAACGATGACGTCACCAAGAAGGCGTTGGCGCGGGCTTTGGGGAAGCCCCTGATTCTGCACGAGGAGATTTTGAAAAAAGTGGAGGAGCGTTTCCGCCGGCGGGGGGAAAAGATGCCTTTGGTCAACCAGAACCAGGCGCTTTTGCCTTCGGGAGCAAAATGGTTTGCCAACAATTACGGCACGGCGCCGGGGATTTTAATCGAAGAGGGGAAAAAACGGCTCGTTGCCCTGCCCGGCGTGCCCAGGGAAATGAAGGGGATTTTCGAGGAGGAAGTTTTTCTCTATTTGCGGGATTTGTTCGGAACTTCAAGCCCCGTTATCCGTCGCCGCCTGCGCACCACCGGCATTGCCGAGTCGGCCCTGTATGAAAAAATCCGGCGTGTCATCCCGGAAGGAGAAGGGCTGCATTTCGCTTTTTTGCCCTCCTACTACGGCGTCGATTTACGCCTGGAGATTTGGGGTCGTGAAAAGAAAGAAACTGAAAAACTCCTGGAAGAAAAGTTTGCCAAAATCCGGCCGCTTTTGGGGGATTCCCTGTATGCCGAAGGGGAGGTCTCGTTAGAGGAAGTTGTCGGGCAGCTGCTTTTGGGCGCCAAAAAGAAGCTGGCGGCGGCCGAATCCTGCACCGGCGGGCTGGTGGCCAAGCGGATTACCGACGCGCCCGGAAGTTCGGACTATTTTGAGTGCGGCGTGGTTACTTACTCGAACGAAGCGAAGCACGAACTTTTAAGCGTGCCCCAAAAGCTGTTCAAAACGGTCGGAGCGGTAAGCCCGGAGGTGGCCGAACGGATGGCCAAAGGGGTGCGGCAGCTGGCCAAAGTTGACATCGGTCTTGGCGTCACCGGCATTGCCGGGCCGGGGGGCGGATCGGCCGAGAAGCTGGTCGGTTTGACTTTTATAGCCCTTGCCGATCGCAAGAAAAGCTGGGTGGAAAAGTTTATTTTCTCCGGCGACCGGAAAATAAACCGCCTGCGCGGCTCGCAGGCGGCCTTGAATATGGTGCGGCTTTATTTACTCGGAAAACTTAAATAATGCGCCTTTTTGTGGCCGTTCCCTTTCCCGCCGAAGTTAAAAACGAGCTGGGAAAGCTAATCGATGACTGGCGGCGGGAAAGGGATAAAGTCGGCTGGGTAAAAAAGGAGAATTTGCATTTGACGCTCAAGTTTTTAGGGGAAACCCCGGTTGAAAAGCTGGAGACCTTAAAGTCAAATTTGTCCTCCGGCCTGAACGGCCAGACCGCTTTTTCCATCTCCCTTGCCGAGGCAGGCGGTTTTCCCAACCTGAACCGCGCCCGGGTAATCTGGGTCGGAGTTTCGGAAGGAAAAGAGAAGCTGGCGGAGTTGGCTCAAAAAGTGGAAGAAGCAACCGTTCCGCTCGGCTATCCTTCTGAAAATAGGGATTTTTCGGCCCATTTGACGATGGGACGGGTCAAGGACTTCCGGCTTTCCGAAGGGCTTTTGGCCAAAGTAAGGGCTTGCACTTTTGAGGTCAAAGGTATTATCGTATCGGAAGCGGTTTTGTATCAAAGCGAACTGGCGCCGGGCGGTTCCGTTTACACCCCGCTGGCCCGCTTTGAACTGGCGAAGTGATGGCTTGATGGTTTTCTTAAAGGAGGCGTAATGGCAACCGACGGAATTGGGGAAAGAAAAAAAGCGTTAGAGCAAGCGGTTCTGCAGATTGAAAAGCAGTACGGCAAGGGGTCGATTATGCGCTTGGGAGAGGCTCCACCGCAAAAGGTGCCGACCATTTCCACCGGCTCGATTGCCCTCGATTATGCCCTGGGGGTGGGGGGGGTGCCGCGCGGCCGGGTGATTGAAATTTTCGGCCCGGAGTCCTCCGGCAAGACCACCTTGTCTTTGCAAATCATCGCCGAAGCGCAGCGGGTGGGGGGGACGGTGGCCTTCATCGACGCCGAGCATGCCCTGGACGCCGAATACGCCCGCAAGCTGGGTGTGGATTTGGACAGTCTGCTTTTGTCCCAGCCGGATACCGGCGAGCAGGCCCTGGAGATCACCGACACTTTGGTCCGCTCCGGCGCCGTGGACGTGGTGGTCATCGACTCGGTGGCCGCTTTGGTGCCGAAGGCGGAACTCGAAGGGGAAATGGGGGAACCGCAGATGGGGCTGCAGGCCCGTTTGATGTCCCAGGCCCTGCGCAAGCTGACCGGCACCATCGGCAAGTCAAAATGCCCAGTGATTTTCATCAACCAGATTCGGATGAAAATCGGGATTATGTTCGGCAATCCGGAAACCACCAGCGGCGGCAACGCGCTTAAATTTTACTCCTCCGTGCGGCTGGATATCCGCCGCATCGCCGCCATCAAGGAAGGGGACGTCGTCATCGGCTCGCGCACCCGGGTGCGGGTGGTTAAAAACAAGGTGGCCCCCCCCTTTCGCGAAGCGGAGTTCGACATCATCTACGGGATCGGCATCTCCCGCGAAGGGGAGCTTCTGGATTTGGGCTCCACGCCGTTGAAAGAGGGGGCAACGCCGGTTCTCGAGAAATCGGGCGCCTGGTACACTTATCGCGGCGAGCGGCTGGGTCAAGGCCGCGAACAGGCCCGCCAGTTTTTGCGGGATAATCCGGTCACGGCCGAGGATATCCGGCTTAAAGTCCGCGAACAGCTGGGGCTGGTAAAAGCCGAGGCGATTCGGGAAATAACCAAAGAACCGGAAAAGAAAGAAAAAGAGAAAGAATCCCGCGAACCGGCCCGCACGCGTCGATAATTTTCAGTTTCGGCAAACGAAAGCAGGCCTTTGGCCTGCTTTTTGTTTTTGTTATAAATAAATCATTTGCTTTGAATTACAAATTGGCTTTTTTGTAATCATGTACTTGCCGTTGGAATATTTGCTTTTAGCCGCCGCTTTGTTGCTCGGGGCCGGGGTTTTGGCCACCAAGCTCTCCTCCAACCTGGGGGTTCCCTACCTCGTCCTCTTTCTTCTGGTCGGGATGCTGGCCGGGTCGGAAGGGCCGGGCGGGATTCCCTTCGAAGATTATCGGCTGGCGCGGGCCATCGGTAATCTGGCCCTGGCTTTAATCCTCTTCTCCGGCGGACTGGACACCCGCTGGAGCGAGGTAAAGCCAACCTTAAAAAAAGCGCTTTCGCTTTCCACGTTGGGTGTTTTGGTTACCGCCTTTGCGGTCGGCTTATTTGCCCGCTGGGTTCTGGGGTTTTCCAACCTGGAAGCCATTTTATTGGGAGCTATCATTTCCTCCACCGATGCGGCCGCGGTCTTTTCGGTCCTGCGCTCCAAAAGACTGGGACTGAAAGGAGAGCTGAAGCCGCTTTTGGAACTGGAATCCGGGGTTAACGACCCGATGGCGGTGCTTTTGGTCATCGGTTTATTGGAACTGGCCCTTCATCCGGAGTTTTCCCTCTGGGGCTTCTTTAAACTCTTCGCCCAACAGCTGGCCGTGGGTGCGGCCGTCGGCTTCTTTTTAGGGCGAGCCCTGGTCTGGGTGGTGAACCGACTCTCGTTGGACCATGAAGGGCTGTATCCGGTGCTTTCGATGGCGGCGGTTTTCTTTTGTTACTCGACCACCCAGCTTTTCGGCGGCAGCGGCTTTCTGGCGGTCTATATGGCCGGGGTGACCATGGCCGCCCAGCCGATGGCGGTGAAGAAAACACTTTTGCGTTTCCACGACGGCCTGGCCTGGCTGGCGCAAATCGGAGTTTTCGTCGCGCTCGGGCTTCTGGTTTTCCCCTCCCAACTTTTGCCGGTTGCACCCAAAGGCTTGATTCTGGCCGCCTTTCTTATGCTGGTTGCCCGCCCGGCGGCGGTTTTTCTTTCCTTGCTTTTTTCAAACTGGGGTTGGCGGGAAAAGCTTTTTGTCTCCTGGATCGGCCTGCGGGGGGTGGTGCCCATCGTTTTGGCCACCTACCCGCTTTTGGCCGGACTTTCCGGGGCGCCGGCAATTTTCAACCTGATTTTCTTCGTAGTTTTAACTTCGGCTCTTTTGCAAGGTTCCACGGTGGCCCTGGCGGCACGGCTTTTGGGTCTCTCCCGCGCGGCGTTGCCGCCGGCGGCTACGGCTTTGGAGCTGGCTACGGCCGGAGACCAAGAACTTTCCATAGTTGAGCTTTTGGTGCCGTATAATTCCAAAGCAGCCGGTCGGACGATTGTGGATGCCGGGTTTCCGGAGGGAACGTTGGTGGTTCTGCTTTCGCGCAACGGCAAAATGTGCGCCCCCTCCGGCCGTACGGTTCTGGAAGAAGCGGATTTGCTTTATTTGTTGTCCGAACAAAAGAACCTGCCCCAGGTGGAGGCCATGCTTTCACCCGAGCATCCGGCGGAGTAACAACAACCGCTTGCTCTTTTTTTGTTTTCTTCTACTTTTCGGGTCTCAATGAGTTTAAAAGGAACAAAAGTTCTGGTCACCGGGGCGGGCGGTTTCATCGGCAGCCATCTGGTCGAGCGGCTTTTGGATGATGGGGCCGTGGTCTCCGTTTTTTTGCGCTACAACGCCCTTGGGCACAAGGGGTGGATAGACACTTTTCAAAATGGACAAATTTCCCGCTTGAAAATCTTTTTGGGGGATTTGCGCGACCCGGAGGCGGTGCGCAAGGCGGTTCGCGGGCAGGAGATAGTTTTCCATCTCGGCGCGTTGATTGCCATTCCGTATTCCTACATCAATCCCCGCGAGTTCGTGGATACGAACGTGGTGGGGACGGCCAACGTGCTTTCCGCCGCCTTGGAAAACAAAACGGAGCGGGTGGTGCACACTTCTACTTCGGAAGTGTACGGCACGGCGCAGTATGTCCCGATCGACGAAGGCCATCCTTTGGTAGGCCAGTCGCCGTATGCCGCCTCCAAAATCGGGGCGGATCAGCTGGCGATAAGCTATTACCGCTCCTTCGGCTTGCCGGTTACCATCCTGCGTCCCTTCAACACCTTCGGGCCGCGGCAGTCGGTGCGGGCGATTATTCCGACCATCATCACCCAGGCCCTGGCAGGCAAGAAAATCAAACTCGGCGCTCTTTATCCCATCCGGGATTTATCTTTCGTCGCAAACACGGTGGAAGGGTTCGTCCGGATTTCCCGGGCCAAAGGGGTTTTTGGGAAGGTCATCAACGTCGGAATGGGGGCGGAGGTTTCGGTCGGGGAACTGGTGGAAGAAATTGGGTCGATTTTGAAAAAGAAGTTAATCGTCGAGAAAGAAAAACAGCGGGTACGGCCGGCGGAATCGGAAGTGGACCGGCTTTTGGCCGATACCCGGTTGGCGCAGGAGGTTCTGGATTGGAAACCGAAGATGGACTTCACCACCGGACTGAAAAAAACCATCGATTGGTACAAAAGAAATCGGCAACTTTTTCCGAAGGAATATGTAGTATGAGTTTTCCAGAACGGGCCGTCATTCTGGCCGGCGGCAAGGGTACCCGTTTGGCCCCCTACACGGCAGTCATCCCCAAACCGCTTATGCCGGTGGGGGATATGCCGATTTTGGAAGTTGTTCTGCGCCAACTGAAGAAAGCCGGCACCCGCAGGGTCACCATCGCCACCGGCCATTTGTCCCATCTCATTCGCACCTTCTTTGGCGACGGCCGGCAGTTCGGGCTCTACATCGACTATCTGGTTGAAACCAAGGCCTTGGGGACGGCCGGGCCATTGGCCATGCTTAGCGACCTGACCGAACCGTTTCTGGTCATGAACGGGGACGTTTTGACCGACCTGGACTACCGCAAGCTGTGGAATTTTCACGATAAAAACGAAGCCTTGGCAACGGTGGCGACCCACCACCGGGAAGTGCGGGTCGATTTCGGCGTGGTGGTTACCAACCATAACCGTCTTATTTCCAATTACATCGAAAAGCCGACCTTGCCCTACCAGGTTTCGATGGGGGTTTATATCTTCTCGCCGGAGGTTTTGCGCTTCGTCCCCAAAAACCGCCGCTTCGATTTTCCCCAGTTGGTTTTGACCCTTTTAAAGGCCAAAAAGAAAGTAGCCAGTTTTCCTTTCACCGGCTTCTGGCTGGATATCGGGCGGGGAGAAGATTACGCCAAAGCGGCCCAGGTTTTTACCGCTCATCCATCCCGCTTTTTGCCGAAATGACAACCCGGTTTCGGCGGCCTTGATTTTCCCGTGAGATTTTTAGCCGTCCTCTGGAAATCGGCCCGGCCCTACCAGTGGCCGAAAAATCTGCTTTTGTTTGCGGCCTTAATTTTTTCCAGGAATCTTTTTGATTTGGAGCTTTTAGTCAAAAACTTTTGGGGGTTTCTCGTTTTCTGCCTGGCCTCTTCTTCCCTCTACCTCTTAAACGACGCCATCGACTACGCCTCCGACATCAAGCATCCCCAAAAATCAAAACGGCCGGTCGCTTCTGGCAAACTTTCCCGTTCGGCCGCTTTTGGCGTTTCCTTGGCCGGGTTGGCGGCTGCGTTGGTTTGGGCCTTTGCCATCGAGCAAAAGTTTTTTCTCGGGCTGACCTTGTTTGTCGCCGTGAATTTCGCCTATTCCTTTTACTTAAAGCGCTTTGTCATACTGGACACGATGCTTTTGGCCGCCGGCTTTGTTCTGCGGGCGGTAGCCGGCGGCTGGCTCATCGGCGCGCCGATTTCCGACTGGCTGGTCATCTGCACGCTGTTGCTTTCCTTGTTTCTCGGATTTTCCAAGCGCCGCGCGGAACTGGTTCTCCTCGAAGGAGAGGCTAAAAGCCACCGCGCCAGCTTAGAATATTATTCCCCGTATCTGTTGGACCAGCTTATCGGCGTGGTAACCGCCTCCACGGTGGTGGCTTACACTTTCTACACCCTTTCTCCGGAGGTTAAAGAAAAGTTAGGTTCCACCCATCTGTATCTCACCGTCCCCTTCGTGCTTTTTGGGATCTTCCGCTACCTGTATTTGGTGCACCAGAAAACCGAAGGTGGCGACCCGACCAAAACGATTTTCTCCGACCTGCCTTTGGTTCTGGGCATCCTCCTCTGGGCCGGGGCCGTGTTTCTGTTGATTTACAAATAAGTTAAGAGATTGGATAGCCGCTTCTTGTTTTGACCATCTCCGCCAGTTGGCGTTCCAAGGCGAAGCGGTCTAAAAGCGGATAGCGCAGAAAGCGTTTTACGCCGGAGGCCAGAAGCATAGCGTTGTCCCCTTCGGCGGTGGCGGCGGCCACTGAACGGCCGATGGAGAGGAGATTTTCCGGCAGGGTGGAGGCGTAGTAACGGGCGGCAGCGGAAAGAAATTTCCCGGTCGGGGTGTCACTCGCAGCCAGCGCACGCAGAGTAATACTTTCGCAGCTGTAAGCGGCGATTATCAAATCGGCGATGCCGGCCAAAATCTGCTGCTCTGCGTCCAACTTCGGGCCGAATTTTTGCGCGGCGCCGCCGGCTAAAAGAAGGGCGGCTTTTTTGATGCCCTCGGCCAGAGTTAGTTCCGCTCCCAATGGGCCTTGGGCTTCTTCGCCGGAAGGCAAATCCACAAGCGCCTGCTGGGCTTTTTGGGTGGCGGCCAGAAGCCCAACGCGGCCGGTCATCGCCCGCTTCAAGAGCATTCCGGTTACCAGCATCCGGTTGATTTCATTGGTGCCTTCAAAAATTCGATTGATGCGGCTGTCGCGGTAGAAACGCTCGGCTGGATATTCGGCCGAGTAGCCGTAGCCGCCGTGAATCTGCACGCAGTCATCCACGCTTTGGTCCAGCATTTCGGAACAAGCAACTTTCAAAATGGAGGATTCGACGGCGTATTCCTCCACGGCTGATAGTTCGGCGGCAATTTTGTCTTTTCCGGCGGCGCGCTCCTTGGCGGCGTCGTCAATTAGCCCGGCGGTGCGATAGACGATGCTTTCGGCCGCTGCCGCACGCACGGCCATTCTGGCCAGCATCGCCTGAACCAAAGGAAAGCTGTCAATGGTTTTGCCGAACTGCTTGCGGCCGGCGGCATAGCCGGAGGCGATTTGCAGAACGTATTTCAAAGCCCCCACCGTGGCGGCGCCCAGTTTGAAGCGGCCAACGTTGAGCACGTTGAATGCGATTTTATGCCCCTGGCCGATTTCCCCCAAAACGTTTTCGACCGGCACCATTGCGTCCGAAAAAGAAAGGGCGCAGGTGGAAGAGCCGTGCAAACCCATTTTTTTCTCCTCCGCCCCGACCGAAAAGCCGGGGGTGGAACGCTCGATGATAAAACCGGTGAATTTATTTCCCTCCACCTGGGCGAAGATCACAAACAGGTCGGCCCAGCCGGCGTTGGAAATCCAGACCTTTCCGCCGGAAAGCTTGTAGAATTTTCCATCGGGTGTCAAATCAGCGCGGGTGCGGGCGGCCAGGGCATCCGAGCCGCTGCCCGGCTCGGTCAAAGCGTAAGCGGCCATCCATTCGCCGGTGGCCAGTTTGGGTAAATACTTTTCCCGTTGCTGCGGGGTTCCAAAATAGACGATGGGCAACGTGCCGATACCGGTGTGTCCGCCGAAGGTGACGGCAAAGGAGGCTTGGCGGCTGACTTCTTCCGAGGCCGCCGCAGAAGCAATCTTTCCCATTCCCAGCCCGCCATACTCCTCCGGCACTTCGATGCCCAAAAGCCCGAGCTGGCCGCACTCTTTGAAGAGCGCCACCATCAATCCCTCTTCTTTTTTTTCGAGGGACTCGGATTTAGGCACCACCTTTTTCAGCACAAAATCGCGGGCGGTTTCGGAGATGGTTTTAACTTCATCCGAAAAGCGTTCCGGGGTCATCAGGCCTTCCGGGCTGGATGTCCCGATTAAAAAGCCGCCGCCGGGGGAGATGGTTTTATTTTCCTTATCTGGCATTTTTCGTTCACCCAAAGTGGGCGAGGCACGCCTCGTCCCTACGGAATTTACGAAATCCTTTCAAAAATTCCGGCGGCGCCCATTCCGCCCCCCACGCACATCGTCACCATCCCATATTTCTTTTTCGACCGTTCCAGCGCATACATCAACTCCACCGTCAGCTTTGTGCCGGTGGCACCCAAGGGATGGCCAAGAGCAATGGCGCCGCCGCTTGGATTGACTTTGCTCATATCCAGTCCAAGTTCCCGGATGACGGCCAAACTTTGAGCGGCAAAGGCTTCGTTTAATAGGATAATATCAAACTTCGAAAGCTCAATGCCGGTTCGCTTGAGCAACTTCGGAATCGCTTCGACCGGGCCGATGCCCATAATTTCCGGGGCTACCCCGGCGGCGGCGTAGCCGACGAAACGGGCGAGCGGCTTCCAGCCCTGTTTTCTAGCAAAATCCGCTTCGGCAATTATCACCGCGGCGGCGGCATCCGAAATCTGGCTGGAATTGCCGGCGGTCACCGTCCCATCTTTTTTAAACACCGGCGCGAGTTTGGCAAGGGCTTCCGTACTCGTATCCCGCCGGGGGCCCTCGTCGGTGGAAAAAGATATCTTGGATATTTCCACTTTGTTTCGGTCGTTCAGCGTTTGCCGGATAATTTCCACCGGAACAATCTGGTCGGTAAAAATTCCGTTGTCAATTGCGGCTACGGCTTTGCGATGACTTTCCAATGCAAACTTATCTTGCTCTTCGCGGCTGATTTTATACTTCCCGGCTAAGTTCTCCGCAGTAAGTCCCATCGAAATGTAGGATTCCGGGCGGGAGCGAACGAGCGCCAACTCCGGGGCAATTTTGTTACCCCCCATCGGCACGGCGCTCATCGATTCCACTCCGGCGGCGATGATGCAATTGGCTTCTCCCAGCCGAATTCGATTGGCGGCCAAGCTGATCACCTCCAGCCCGGAAGCGCAGAAGCGGTTGACGGTCATTGCCGGGACGCCGTCCGGAAGTCCGGCGGCCAACCCGATGAGCCGGGCGACGTTCAACCCCTGTTCCCCTTCCGGCATAGCACAGCCGACGATGAGTTCGTCAATCAGCTTGGGGTCTAATCCGGACAGTTGGCTGACTACTGCTTTGATTGGTGCGGCGCCGAGTTGAACGGGATGCACCTGCGCGAGCGAGCCGGTGAAACCCTTTCCGGCCGGGGTTCTTTTGGCGGCAATGATAACGGCGTCTTTCATTTTCTTAATGATTCAATCAAACAATGATTCAATTTCTCAACGGTTTTCCGGTTTTCAATAAGTGGGCCATCCGCTCCTGTGTTTTGCGCATTCCGACCAGACGCAAAAACTCTTCCGCTTCCAAGTCGAGCAGGTACTGGCGGGGTACTTCGGGCTCACCGGGGAGCTCGCCGCCGCATAAAACTCGGGCGAGCGAGCGGCCAACGGTTACGTCGTGCTCCGTCACCATCTTGCTTTCGCGCATCAGATAAAGAAACGTTTCGATAGCGGCCAAGCCGCTTTTGCCGGCGACACGGATTTTTTCCAATATTTTTGAGGTGACTCCTGCATCGGCCAAAAGCCGGGCCTGGGACAGGGCGGTGGCGGTTAGGCGGCCGCGATTGGGAACTATCAAATCTTCCGGCTGCAGGTAGCCCAAATCGAAGGCCTCATCCGCGCTGGTTGAGATTTTGGCCAAGCCGACATTTTCAAAAACGGTTTTTAGATGCGGCAAAAGCATTCCGCCTGCAGCAAGACACGCCACTCTTTCTGCCATTCGGGTCGTTCCGCCGCCGGCCGGTAGCAGGCCCACGCCGGTTTCGACCAAGCCGATGTAGAGCTCGCGATGGGCCACTCTGCGAGTTGCAGCGAGTGCGATTTCGCATCCGCCCCCCAAAGTCAAACCGAATGGGGCAGCTACGACCGGGAAGGGGGCCCGGCTCATTCCTTCCGTTACGGATTGGAATTTTTTTATCATCAGGGAGATTTCGTCGAAGTCCCCTTCGCCGGCGGTCATCAAAAGCCAGGCCAGATTGGCGCCGGCGGAAAAGGCCTCCACCTGCGGGTCGTTGGCAATCAGCAGAGCGTCAAAGTTATTTATGACTTTTTTAAGCGCTTCTTGGGCCAGATTTAAAATCCCGGCGCCGATGACGTTCAGCTTGGAATGAAAAACCAAAACGGCGATGCCGTTGCCGGCATCCAGCAGGGTGGCTTCCTTGTTTTGTGCCACGGTTTTTTCCGATGCCGCCGGAAGCAGGAGCGGGCCGGGCTCGCCGGATTCTATTTTTTCGGGCAGCGGGGGCGCCGGAATGGAGAACTTAAGAGCGGCTTTGTTGATCAGGTCGCAATCGACCGCTTGGAGCAGGGCCAAAGGCCCCATCTGCCAGCCGAAGCCCCAGCGCAAGGCATCATCGATTTGCCCCGGACGGTCGCAAATTTTACCGATAAGCGCGGAAGCATAGCTCGCTACTGACATCAGATGCCGTGAGACAAAGGCCCCCGCTGGGTCATTCAGCGCGGCGAAAAGCATCCGCACCCGCTTTATCAAATCCTCTTCGACGTTGGCCTGGGCAAGGAGGGGTGTTTCCAGCTTTTTTCTTTTGGCGTAGTTCAGGTTTTCGCCTACTTCTTCGATTGTATCCCCCTGCTTTCGATAAAAGCCAGAACCGGATTTTTCGCCCAGTTTTCCCGCAGTGACGAGGGCTTGCAAAATCGGCGGCGGGGTGAAACGTTCCAGAAGCGGGTCGTCGGGCGCCCCCTCACGGACAATTTTGACCACCGCCATCACGGTGTCCAAACCGACCAAATCAGCGGTGCGGCAGGCGGCGCTTTTGGGACGGCCGATTAAAGGGCCGGTGAGAAAATCGATTTGCGAAGGAGAAAATTTGAATTCGGCCGCCAGGGCCAGGGCATCCAGCATAGCGAAAATGCCGATGCGATTGGCCACAAATGCCGGGGTATTCTTTACCGGTACCAAACTTTTCCCCAGATGCCGGTCGAGAAACCATAAGAGAGAGGCGCCGGCGTTTACGTCTGCTTCCGGATGGGGCAACAACTCCAAAAGCCGCAGATAACGGGGGGGGTTGAAAAAATGGGTGATAAAAAACCGCTGCCGAAGTGTTTCCGGCAACGTTTCTCCCAGTTTGACCGCCGACAAGCTGCTGGTGTTGGAGGAGATGATGCAATCGTCCGAGAGGTAACCGGATATTTTTGCGAAAAGCTCGTGCTTGATTTTTAAGTTTTCCGGTGCGGCTTCCAACACCCAATCGACTTCCTTCAACCGGTCCAAATGATGCTCCAAGCTGCCGGGGCGGATGTTGTCCGAATGGGACGGATAAAAAAACGGCGAGGGTTTTTGGGCTTTCAGCTTTTTTATCGCTTGTTTGGCAATCCCTTCCGGCTCTTTGGGGTCGGGGCCGGGAATGTCAAAAAGTTCAACTTTTAAGCCGCCGCCTGCCAAGAGCGCCGATAACTGCGAACCCATCACCCCCGCCCCCAGAACGGCTGCGCGGCGGAATTTTTTTGTCATTGGGAAACTTTTTCGCCCGGCGCGGCCACGTCTGTTTCGATTTCCAAGGCCTTCTCGCGGAAGGCGGCCTCGATTAAATCCTTGTAGCGGGCTTCCACCACGGCCCGGCGGACTTTCAACGTCGGGGTCAACTGCCCCCCCTCAATCGAAAAGGGTTCCGGCACCAGGGCAAAATAGCGCACTTTTTCCCAACGGGCAAAGGTCTGATTGATTTTCTGGATGCTGCGGATTAAACGGGCCTTGAATTCCGGCGAATGAATGAATTGTTCCACGTCCACCTGGCCGTTCCCTTTGAATTCCAAATACTGCTTGAGAAAATTCTTATCCGGCACCAGAAGCGCCGCCGGGGCGGGGCGGCCGGAGCCGATGACCACCGCTTCCTCGATAAAGGGGCTTTGTTTAAGGACCTGCTCCAGCTTACTCGGATTGACGTATTCGCCGGTGTTGGTTTTGAAACTTTCTTTTTTGCGCCCCTTTATCACCAAATACCCCTCTTCGTCCAGCCCGGCCAAATCGCCGGTGGCCAGCCAGCCATCGGGCGATTTTATCTCGGCCGTGGCGGCCGGCTCCTTGTGATAGCCCTGCATCACGTTTTCGCCGCGGACGAATAATTCCCCTTCATCGGAAATCCGCACTTCAATCCCTTCGAGCGGTTTGCCGACGGTGCCGATTTTGTTCAACCCCGGGGCGTTGGTGGCGACCGCCGGGGAGGCCTCGGTCAAGCCGTACCCTTGAAAGACCCGGATACCGGCCCCCATAAAAAGTCGGGCTAGCTCGGCATCCAAAGCCGCGCCGCCGGTAAAGAGATAGCGCAGGCGGCCGCCGAAGGCCTCGTGCCATTTGCGGAAGACCAAGCTGCGGGCCAAACCGAGCCGCATCCGGGAGAGACGGCTTGCCTCCATCTCCGGTTTCCATTTGCCGGCCACGCTCATCGCCTGCTGGAACAAAAAACGCTTCAAAAATGGTGCGGAATTGCCCTTGGTCACGGTCACGGCATACACTTTTTCCAGAAGCCGGGGGACGGTGGTCATAATGGTCGGCCGCACTTCGCGCAAATCCTGCATCAAAGTTTCGATGCTCCCGGCGAAGGCGACCCGGATGCCGCTGGAAAGATAGTAGTAAATCACCAGCCGCTCGAAGGCGTGGGAAAGGGGCAGGTAGCTCAAGGCGATATCCTCCCCCGGGTCCAAAGGCATTCGTTTCCCCACGGCGGAGAGGTTCGAGAGCAAATTGGCGTGGGTCAGCTCCACCCCCTTGGGGTTGCCGGTGGTGCCGCTGGTGTAAACGATGGTGGCCAAATCGGCCGGCGTCAAAGCATCACGTCTTTCGGCAAACAAAGTCGGATGTCTTTCGGCCAGTTCATCCCCCATTTCCATCAAGGTCGGCAGGGCCAGAACCTTCGGCTCGCGGACGACGTTGGAAAAGAAAATCACCACTTCCAACGTTTTCAGATCGGCCAAAGCCGGGCCGAATTTTTTCCAGAGCTCGGAATTTTCGACAAAAATGGCGCGGGACTGGCTGTGCTCCACGATGTAGCGGGCGATTTCCGGCGTCTGGGTCGGATACACGGGCACGGTCACCGCTCCAAGGGATTGGATGGCCAGATCGGCGACAAGCCATTCCGGGCGGCTGTTCGACAAAAGCGCCACTTTTTCTCCCTTGTACATCCCCCAGTCGGCCAGGCCGTAGGCGGCGCGGCGGATGCTTCCGGCCAGTTCGGTGGTGCTGGTGGCCTCCCAGCGCCCCAAATACTTGCGCGTGAGATGCCGGGGATGGTAAAAGCGGGAAAAAGCCTGGCTGAAAAGGGCCGGCAAACTTTTCGGTTTTTCGCTCATGCCGCCTTTTCTCCTTTTTTGGAGGGTACTTCGCGAAGCGCCCCGGCCTTTAAAAACGGAAATTCGAGATACAAGGGCGGAGGGTGGGGATTTTCCAAATGCGGCAGCGGCTGGCGGGGACGGAAGTTTTTCAGCTTGGGCAGGGCGGCCATCATCGCATTATAACCGGCCTCCACGAATTCTTCCACCCGGTCGAAATCGGTCCAGAGCCCGCCGGGGAGTTCCGGATGCACCACCAAATCACACAGCCGGTGCAGGTAGCTTCTAAAGTATGAGCGTTCCAGTTCCTGCTGGCGCAAGAGGGCCTGCAGGGCGTTGGTAATCTGCCAGTCCGGCCAGACCGAGCCGGAAACGTCGATGGCCAAGGTATGCGTGATTCCCAGCCCGGCCAAACAGTCGATGGGAATGATGCTGGTGGCTTCGCCATCCACCAAGAGATGCCCGTTTTCCTGTATGGGTGGGAAATAGCCGGCCAAAGAAGTGGAAGCCCGGGCGGCTCCCAGAATCGAGCCGGAGCGGAAGCAGACCGTGCGGCAGGATTTCAAATCCGACGCGGCGATGCGCACCGGAATCGGCAGTTCGGATAGCTGGCCGTCGGCCACGAATTCGGTCAAAACGGCGTCGATTTTGTCGCGCGGGACGATGCTGGCGCGGCGCAGGGCCAGGGCAATCAGGACGTTTTCGCGGATGCCGCTTAAAATCGTGTTCCAGAACCCCTGGCCTCTTTGCATATCCTTGCTCACTTTGTCCAGCCCCAGGGCCTTGAAGGAGTCCGAGCGGGCGAAGCGCTCGAAGAGCGTCTGGCACCAAGTGGAATTCTGCTTGCGGCTGTATTCGGCGGCGACGATGGCGCCTATGGAAGTGCCCGCGATGGCGGCAATCGGCACGCCGGCGTTTTCCAAGGCGCGCAGAACGCCGATATGCGCCAGCCCCCTGGCTCCGCCCCCGCCCAAAAGGAGGGCGATTTTGATTTCCTGTTTACCGAGCAAAAGTTCCATTCGTCCCATCTCCATAATTTATAACCCAATAGTCAAGCCGGAGGGTTCTTCATTGTTTCAAAAAAGGGCAGAACCCCCCCCTTATATCTATCGGAAAAAGCGGCTTTTAGGCCACAATATAAAGACAGAGATTGGAGATTAGAGACTGGAGATTAGTGAAAGACAAAAACGATATGGATTTGGTTGCGAATTTGGAAAAATGGACAAAAAAAGGGGTCTATCGTGGCAACGCACATTACCCTTACGACTTCGCTCAGGGCAGGCAAAAACCAATGTGCGCCACCGTTGAAAGTGATGCGGACTGCAAAATCAGAGGGATTTTGCAGGTAAAAAAGCAACCTAACCCCCTACCCCCTTCCCGATGCGGGAAGGGGGGAAAGAAGGAGTTAGATCTTTGTTGCAAAATCAAGGAGAGGGAGGGGGAGACCGGGAGGTCTGCCCCCTGGCCTTTCCTTTTTTGTTTCTCGTTTCGCCCCTCAACCCGCCATTGGCGGGTTTGGGGTCTTCGCTTCGATGCGGCGGGATTTAAAACAGCAGTGAAATCGGCCTGCCTGTGAATTTGTTCTGCCTGCGCGCGGCAAGCCCCGCGTGGCGTACTGGGCCACTGCACTCATCCCGTTTTTTTCCTCCGTATTCAAGGATAAGCCCTGCCTT
>Ga0184637_10001149_pt1 | contig 18460 bp, 25 predicted proteins | sample PLM3_127_b2_FD_133143 | JGI IMG/M metagenome (GOLD analysis project Ga0184637, IMG submission 133143) | Groundwater sediment microbial communities from an aquifer in East River, Colorado, USA - PLM3_127_b2 | ecosystem: Environmental > Terrestrial > Soil > Riparian zone | place: USA: East River...
ACGAAGGTCTGGCTTTGTTGTTCACGCCGCCCTTCGACCGGACGCCGCTCGATCCCGGATACATCAAGGGCTATCCGCCCGGCATTCGGGAGAACGGCGGCCAATACAACCATGCCGCCACGTGGTCGGTGATCGCCTTTGCCGCCCTCGGCCAGGGAGACAAGGCCGCAGAGCTGTTCTCGCTCATGAATCCGATCAGCCGCACCAGCACGCGAGCCGACGTGCAGCGCTACAAGGTCGAGCCCTACGCCGTCGCCGCCGATGTCTATTCGGTAGCTCCGCACGCCGGGCGCGGCGGATGGACTTGGTACACCGGCTCGGCCGGGTGTCTGTACCGGGCCGGCATCGAAGGGATCCTCGGCCTTCGTCTGCAGGGACCGTTCTTGCTCCTCGCCCCCTGCATACCCAACGAGTGGCCCCGGTTCGAGATCGTCTTCAAATATCACTCTGCGCACTACGAGATTGCCGTCGAGAACCCCCATCGCGTCAGCCGTGGAGTCGCCAGCGCTGAGCTGGACGGCAAGACGCTGCCGGACGGCCCGACGCGAGTTCCGCTCGTGGATGATGGTCTAGCCCACAAATTGTGCGTGATCCTCGGGTGACATGAAGAAGCCGCCGGTGGCGGGAAGCGCGTCGAAATGCCTACGAGAGGAGTTGGCTCCGGACCCCGTACCGCTCGTAAACCGGCAGCGCCCGCCGGTCGCAGGTGACCAGTTCCGCTCCGCACCCAGCCGCCGTCGCGGCAACCAGTGCGTCGTACGCGGCGCCGCCGGTCACCCCGCGGTCAGGCAATCCGAGAATGAAGCTTTTATGGGCTTTCGCGTTTAACCGCAGCAACGGCTGTGGGAACCGTGCCTCCAGAAAATCGCGGACGACGTCGCCGGAAGTCCGGTGGGGAGGAGGTAGCCGGGTAAGCACGGAGTAGGTCTCCAGTGCGCAGTGCTCGATCAAGCGCAACCCGCCGTCGAGCGCGCGTCGCGCGGCTTCGTGGCTCTCGTGCCAGGATGCAAAGGCGGCGACCACCAGGCTGGTGTCCGCCGCTTTCAACGCCGAACGCGCTCCAAGGTGTCCCGGACCTGCTCGGCAGTGAGTGTGGGCAGTTCAGAGTCGGGCACTGCAACCATCCCTTTTCCCCGTTTCTTCAGCCGCATCGGGGTCGGGGCGATCTCGATCTCAAGATGGCCGTCGCCTGCCCGGATTTCCAGCGGCTGGCCGGGTTTCAGGCCGAGGGCCTGTCGCAGCGGTTTGGGCACGACGATCCGGCCCGCGGCGTCGATAGTGGCCTTCATGGCATTGAGCCTGCCATGAAAATGGCAGGGTTGCAACCATTCTCTGTCAGGCGAAGGTTCGGGCAACGCCCGCGGCTGGTGTACGCCGGCCGGCCCCAACTTCTGCCGGTTCGGCCCATGCGTTACACTACCCAGGTCGTACCGGTGCCGGGTCGGGGGGACCCAATGAGTACGGTGAACATAGACAGAGGGAGCACGCCTGAAAATGCGCCCAAAGGGTCTGCGGCGGAAGCATGCGCGCTGGAAAGGTTGCCGCACATCATCAAAAAGATGTGCCTGCTCTGGGCGCACCCGGAGTTTGAATCCTTCAGTTCGCACCTGCTCATGGATTCTCGCGACGGACAGCGGGCGGGGCTTCCCTGGGACGTCGCCGAGGAAATTCTGTTCCTCGCGGAACTGCGTGTCGTAAAACGGGCCATTGTCGCCTCCGACCTTACCGGCCAGCCTTTCTGGGAGACCTACCAGAAGATGCTCGCCAACGCTGAGGCCGAGCATCAGCGCCAACAAGCGGCGGCATGGAACGATCCGTTGTCCAACACGGATACGGGTCGCCTCAAAAACGACAAGCCCGCTCTCGACCGTCCCTCTGTGGCGGGGAAAACCGACCGTCCTTCGGTGTCCGGGAAAAGCGCGAGGCCGAAGAAGAAAAGCTGGCTGGGCCGTCTACTCGGATAGGGCGCTTGCGCGTTGTTGCAGGGCGTGGGCTTGGGTGGGGAGTCCTCAGCCATCCAATGGGGCGGGCGAACTCGGCTATCGCTTCAATCTGGGCTCTGATCGCGTATCCCTGACCCCGTCATTCAATTTCGGAAGCTGGCTGGGTGGGGACGACAAGTGCCGCCAGACCTTCCCGACTAACCAAGCCTGCAGCAAAGGGAGCGAGCTCGGTTTCTACGCGGTGATATCACTGGCTCTCGGGATCGCGTTCTAGGTTTTGTCGCGGACTCAGAAACACCCTGATCTCCGATACGACTTCCTTCTGACGACCCGCCCACAGGTGCCCTCCCGTGGGAAAACTCACAAGACGTGCTCCCGGTATGCGTTGCGCGGCGTAGCGGCTGCTTTCATGGATCCCAAACAAGTCGTTCTCGATGCTGATAACGAGCGTGGGAACGTTTAGCCGCTCCAGCTCGTAACGCGTTGTCGAGCCGACGATCGTCAGGTCGTTCCACAGTCCCTTGCGGCGTGGGCCGAGCGGCAGAGCGTATCGCATGGCCCGCAGGAGGCGCTCCTGCTCCTCGGGCGCAGCGCTCTCGAAATCGCGGACGGGCGTGGCGAAGAGTCTTTCGAGCAGGGTGTCTCGCGCCAGCTTCAGGTTCAGCCAGAAAAAGAAATCCGATCCGAGGATCGAGTTGAGGATGAAGGAGGGTGCGGCGGGTGGCCGCACCTGCGGCTCGCCGGCACGCGGCGCCGGGAAAAATGCCGGAACGAGAAGAATCATCGCCGAACAACGCTCGGCGTGCCGCAGGCAAAACTGAATCGTCGAGGGCGCGCCCGCCGAGCCTCCGAGGATCGCCGCTTTCGGCAGCTTGAGCGCGTCGAGCAGGCAGGCGTGTGCGTCGGCCTGGGCCGCGGGTGACGCGTCTGCCGGCGAGGAGCTGCGGAGATATCCGAATCTCGACATGGCGATCACCATGAATCCGTGGTCGGCAAGCGGCCGTCCGAATTCCAGGCCCTGGTCGAAGCCGCCGCCCGCCCCGTGCACGACCAGCAGCGGCGTACCCTTGCCGACGATCGCGTATTCGATCGATCCGCACGGGGTGTCGATGACTTGGCTGCCGGAGGATACGCGGGCTTCCGCCGCGGCGATGTCGTGGCGATAGCTGGAGGCGGTGAACGCGATCGATCCCGCAACCCCCGCTCCCGCGAGGGCCAGAATTACCCCAACGCGTTTCATCGGTAACGAGTCTCGCGACGGGCCATCATCCGATTGTTTTCATGGGCGGCAGACGGCATGATGGTAATGCCGAATTGAATTTTTCTGAATAGGGCGTCGCAGCGTATCAATGTGGGAAGCATGGGCACTCGCGGCGCTTGCCTTGCTCGCCTGGTTGTGGTTCGACAGCATGCGAGCGCGCGAGCGCGCGGTCGCGGCGGGCTCGCGGGCCTGCGAGCGCGACAGTTTGCAGTTCCTCGACGAGACCGTGGAGTGCGTGTCGCTTCGTCCCGCCCGCGACGAAAACGGACGTATCGCCCTGCGACGCATATACCGGTTCGAGTTTTCCGACAACGGCGACAACCGTCGCGTCGGCAACGTGTCCTTGCTTGGCGGCAGGGTAGAATCGCTCACCATGGACCCTTACTTGTTGCGTTGAGCCGAGCGGTGAGGCATGCCGAAGTGGATCGAGGGCACGGTCGTCAACCAGAAGCGCTGGACGGAGACCCTGTTCACGCTCTGTGTGGACGCCGAGGTCACGGCGTTCGAAGCGGGGCAGTTCGCCAAACTTGCGCTCGCCGTGGGCAGCGAGATGTTGGCGCGGCCGTACTCGTTCGTCAACGCGCCGAAAGAACGTCCGCACGAGTTCTATTACGTCACGCTGCCCGAAGGGCCGCTCACGCAGCGGCTGTGCAAGCTCGAATCGGGCGACACGGTCTATCTCGCGCCGCGGCCATCGGGGTTTCTGGTGCTCTCGGAGGTCCCCGACGGAACGAACCTGTGGCTGATTTCCACGGGAACGGGCGTGGGTCCGTTCCTGTCTATCCTCAAGACCGATGTGCCTTGGCAGCGCTTCCAGCAGGTGGTCTTGGTGCACGCCGTACGTCACCCGGATGAGCTCACCTACCGCGACAGCATCGAGCGACTGCTCGATGAGCGCGGCGAGCGCATGCGCGTAGTCTCCTTCTTGAGCCGCGAAGAGCGATCGGGCACGCTGCACGGACGCATCCCCGCCGCAATAGAGGACGGACGGCTCGAGGCCACGGCGGGCGTGGCGCTTTCGGTGAAAACCTCGCAGGTCATGATTTGCGGCAACCCGGAGATGGTGACAGACACGACCGAGGCGCTCAAGCGCCGCGGGATGAAGAAGCACCGGCGCCGGGATCCGGGGCATATTACGGTGGAGAACTACTGGTGAAGAGAACGGTAGCTTACTTGGCGCTCACGGCTTGCGCGTCGTTGATGGCCGCCTGCAGCGTGACGCGCGTCGGCTACAACTACGCCGACATCGTGGTGCGCTACATGGCGTCGAACTACCTCGACCTCGACGCCGTGCAGTCCGAAGACCTGAAGCCGCTCATTGCGCGCTTTCACGAGTGGCACCGGGAGAACGAGCTTCCGGCGTATTCAGCCTTGTTGCGGAGCGCGAGTCAGCGAACCGCCAAAGGCATCACGGCGGAGGACGTCGCGTGGGGCTTGGGCAACGCGCGGGCGCGCTACCGCAGGCTCGCGGCTAAAGCGGCCGAGGACGCGGCGCCGGTGCTCGCGACGCTCGCGCCCGCACAGCTCGCGGCTCTCGAGCATAAATTCGCCGAGCGCAACGAAAAATACGCAAAGGAGTTCCTCTCCCCGGACGACAAGAAGCGCCGGCACGCGCAGGCGAAGCGCATGCTCGAGCGCTTCCGCGACTTTGCGGGGGACTTGACCCCCGAGCAGGAGGCCCGCATCGAGAGCTTCGCGCTCACCCACGAACGCCACGTTGTGGTGCGGTTCGAGGACCGGCAGCGCTGGCAGCGCGACTTCGTGGCGCAGCTTCGGCAGCGGCGCCAGCACGAGAAGCTCGGCCAGAGCCTCGCCGAGATGGTCAACAGGCCGGAGCTGCGCCGCTCCGAGGAGTTTCTGCGCGAGGACAAGCGCTGGGATGAGGACCTGGGACAGCTCATTGTGGATCTCGACCGGTCGCTCTCGTCGACGCAGCGTGCGCAGGTGGTCCGGCGTCTTTCGGACTACGCCGAGGATTTCTCCGTTCTCGCGGGAAGAAAGGGGCAGGCCGCATGAGCGCATTTCGCTGCAAAGGCGCTTTGTTCGCTGTGGCGCTGTTCGCCTGGTCCTGCGCCACGGGGGCCGCCGACCGAGAGTTGAAACCCTGGAGCGGGGGCGCCACGCCGCCCCTCGCGCTGCGCGACGTGCAGGGGAAGGAGCATAAGCTTTCTGACTATCGCGGTAAAGTTGTGGTGATTAATTTCTGGGCCACCTGGTGCGTACCCTGCCGCGAAGAGATGCCTTCCATGCAGCGGCTGCAGGACAAGCTATCGGGCAAGCCGTTCGCGATCCTCGCTGTGGACTATGGCGAGGGCGCGCCGCGGGTCAACGATTTCCTGAAGAAGGTGCCGGTGCGCTTTACTGTGCTCCTGGATCGCGATACCTCCGCAGCGGCGGCGTGGAAGGTGAAGGTTCTGCCCACGACCCTAGTCCTCGATCCGCAGCAGCGAATCCGCTACTCGGTGGTGGGCGACCTCGAGTGGGACTCGCCCAAGGTCGAAGGTGCGATCCGGAAGCTTTTGCCGCCGGGTTGATGGGTGACGCCGCGGCGTCGTCCGCACATATGATGGCTTTCCCGAAGACGGCAACAGCAACAGTACGGAGGATCACATGAATACGAAACGATGGTTGTTGGCGAGCGTGGCGGTTCTCGTCGTGATCGCGGTGATGGAAATCCTCATCCACGGCGTACTCCTGTCGGACGCATACCGACAGACCGCCACGGTATGGCGGCCGGAAGCGCAAATGCAGCAAATGATGTGGATATTCTGGATAGCGTACCTGGTGTTTGCGCCGTTCTTTGCGCTGATCTACGTGAAGGGCTACGAGAAAGGCAAGCCGGGTTTAGGGCAGGGGGTTCGCTTCGGTCTCTATCTGGGAGCGATGTTGTCGGTGATGCACAGCTTTGCCTGGTACGTGATCCTGCCGATCCCGCTTTCTCTCGCGTTCTATTGGTTCGTGGCGATTCTGGTGGAGTTCATCGTGGCCGGCGCTGCGGCGGGTCTGGTTTACCGCGAATAGTTTCGGCCGGACGGTGTCGAACGTCACAAGACTGCACGACGCGGTCAAGCGCGGCGACCTCGTAAGCGTCAAAGCGCTGCTCGACGAGAACCGGGGCTTGGCGAACTCGAAAAGCGAGACCGACGCGAGAGGCACCACTCCGCTTCATGTTGCGGCCGAGTTCGGCCAAGCGAGCGCGGCTCGGATGCTTCTGGATTACGGGGCGGACGTCTCGCTCCTGGATTCGGAGAACCACGCTATCGCTCTAGGATGGGCCGCGTTCTTTGGCCGTCCCGAAGTCGTGGCGGTCCTGCTCGAAGCCGGGTCCGAGCCGAGCCAACGCAACAAGCACAGCCTGACGCCTCTGGGCTGCGCTGTGGGCGGAACGCAGGGCAGGTGGAAGCAGTTCTCCAACGCTTCGTTGGAAGATTGGGGAAAATCGGCGGAGGCTATCCGCTTGCATGGCGGCGTAGAGTGAGTAGCGATGTCCGGCGCGCGCCTTCCGGCAGGCGGAACCGGCGATGATTCTGCATTTCTCCCACGCCAACGGCTTTCCCGCCGCCTGCTACCGCAAGATGTTCTCCTATATCGAGCACGACTTCGAGATCAAATACGTCAACACTATCGGGCACGATCCGCGCCATCCGGTCACCGACAGCTGGCCGCATCTGGTCGCGGAGCTGATCGAGCGTCTCGAGCGCTACGGGAAACCCGTGCTCGGTGTCGGGCACTCGCTCGGCGGCTATCTCACGGCGCTGGCGGCGCTTGAGCGCCCGGCGCTCTTCCGCGCCATCGTCCTGCTCGACTCGCCGATCCTCGGGAAACGGCAGGGGACCGTATTCAAGATGATCAAACGCTTCGGCCTGGCCGATCGGGTGACGCCGGCCGGCGCGACGCGCGACCGCCGCGCCGAGTGGGCTTCGGCCGACGAAGCCTATGCGCACTTCCGCAACAAGAAGACATTTCAGCACTTCGACCCGGAGTGCTTGCGCGACTACGTCACGCTCGGCACGGCAAAAACCCCGCGCGGCGTGCGGCTCGCCTTTGACCCGGCGGTCGAGTACCGCATCTATCGCACCTTTCCGCACGGCCTCGCCGGCGAGCTGCCGAAGCTTCGGGCGCCGGCGGGATTCATCTGCGGACGCGAATCCGCCGAGGCGCGGCGGGTCGGGCTTTCGACGACCCGCAGGCATTTCCGCCTCGTGCGCGTCGCGGGGGGACATCTTTTTCCGTTCGAGCGGCCGGAAGCCGCGGCGCTCGCCATCCGCGAGATGGCAGCTGAGCTGATAGGGAGCAGTTAGGACGGGCGCCGTCGGAAGTTGCATCCGGAATAAGTTCCCCCGCGTAACAGTTAACCGGATACCTGCTCCCTTATAATCTTCGTTCCACGATAGGAGTCACCATGCGCAAACCACTGATTTCAGCCCTCGTCCTCGTGGCGGGATTCGCCCTGAGCCCCCTGCTTCAAGCCGCTGATAGTACTCCCGCCCCGACGCGTCCTGCCGATCCGGACTACGAGGAGGGCATGAAGGCGACTGCCGCCGGCAACTGGAAAGCTGCGACCGACAGCTTCAATCGCGTGGCGACGCGCGAACCGGACAACGCCGACGTCCAGAACCATCTCGGCTATGCCTGGCGCAAGTCCGGCAACCTCGATCTCGCCTTCAAGCACTACAACGACGCGTTGCGGCTCGACCCGAAGCACAAGGGCGCGCACGAATACATCGGCGAAGCGTATCTGATGGTGAACAACCTGCCGAAGGCGGAGGAGCACCTCGCACGGCTCGACAAGCTCTGTTTCTTTTCCTGTGAGGAATTCCGCGACCTGAAGAAGGCCGTCGAGCAGTACAAGTCGGCGCAGCAGGGCACGCGTAAAGCGCGGCCTTGAGCTTTCACGGCGGATCGACCGGGCGCGCTGCGCCGGTCATCCGCGCCGAGTCGAGACCGGCCTTGCGGTACGCTCCAAAATAAAACGCCCGGGAAGCCGGGCGTTTTCGCCTGCAGCGCGTTCCGGGGCTTACCCCGGAGCGCGGCGGTTATTTGAGGTGCTTGCTGACAAGCTTGGTCATCTCGAACATCGAGACGCTCTTCTTGCCGCCGAACACCACCTTGAGGGCGTCGTCGGCATTGATCATGCGGCGGTTCTTGCTGTCTTGCAGCTTGTTGCGCTTGATGTAATTCCAGAGCTTCTTGGTCACTTCAGTGCGCGGTATCGCCTTGGATCCCACCACTTCGGCGAGCGCGGCGCTGGGCGTCATGGGCTTCATGAATGCGGCATTGGGTTTTCTTTTCTTGGCCATCGCGAGTTTCTCCTCTCTAATACGAGCTGATTTATACGAGCTGATTCGCTGCCGCACAGGGGTACGGGCAACGCGAGAGTGCGTCAATCAGAGGAAAATGTCAACCACCTACAAGCGCTTTTTATGGGGAAGGGACGCGGCGCTCGGCAGGGGTCAGATATAATCGGCACTCCATTTTCCCTGACCGCAGCTCGCACGCCCGGCAAACAGCCGTGGAAACCGCCAAGAAAAACGTCGCAGTTCTCGCCACTTGCCAGGCGCTGCTCTTCACGAATAACTCGACGGCAATCGCTCTGAGCGGCCTCGCCGGCTACGCGCTCGCGACGAACAAGGCCCTGGCGACGCTTCCGGTCACGGCATGGGTGATCGGCGGGGCGCTCTCGACCTTTCCGGCCTCGCTTCTCATGAAGCGCTTCGGCCGGCGCGCCGGCTTTACCGTCGGAGCGCTGATAGGGATGGTCGGCGCGGGCATCTCCTCATTTGCCCTTTACCTCGGAAATTTCTGGCTTTTTTGCTTCGGCGCCTTGGTATTTGGCGTCTATAACGCCGTGGGCCAGTACTACCGCTTTGCGGCAGCGGACGCTGCGAGCGCCGATTTCAAGGCCAAGGCGATTTCCCTCGTCCTCGCCGGCGGGTTGGTCGGAGGGTTCGTCGGCCCCGAGGCGAGCAAGCTTACCGTCGATCTGCTCGCCACCCACTACCTCGGCGCCTACCTGTCTCTGATCGGGTTTCTCGTGCTGGTCGTTCTGGTCGTGCAAATGCTCGATATCCCGGTGCCCGCTGCGGCCGAGCAAAGGGCGCCGCCTCGGCCGCTTGCGAGAATCATGGTGCAGCCGGTATTCGTCGTCGCGGTCCTAGGGGCTGCGATCGGCTACGGCGTCATGAACCTGCTCATGACCGCGACGCCGCTCGCGATGGGCATCTGCGGGCATCCGTACTCGGCGGCGGCGACGGTGATCGGCTGGCACATCATCGGCATGTTCGGGCCGTCGTTTTTCACGGGGTCTCTCATCAAGCGTTTCGGGGTGCTGCAGGTGATGCTCGCCGGCGCCGCGCTGCTGTATATCTGTATCGGCATTGCGCTCTCCGGAATCAGCGTTCCGCATTTCTGGTTCGCGCTGGTGCTGCTCGGCGTCGGCTGGAATTTCCTCTTTATCGGCGGCACGACCCTCATCACCGAGGCCTGCGCGTCCTCCGAGCGCGCCAAGACTCAAGGGGCGAACGATCTGTGCATCTTCATCATGATGGCGACTTCCTCGTTCACCTCGGGCCTGCTCCTCGAGACGAACGGCTGGCAAACGCTAAACTGGCTCGCGCTGCCTTTGATCACCGTCGCCGCTGCCGCCGTGCTGTGGTTGCTCCTTCGCGGCCGCGCGCCGGCCGCCGCGTAGCAGCGCATGCTGTGTCATTCTGAGGGCTCTGCCCGAAGAATCTGCTTCTCCGGTGCAGGGCGCACTCGTGGCCGGCGAACCTAGGCTCGATCCCCAGGCGCGCGCGCTGATCGAGCGCTTCGCCGCCGCAGGCGCGCCGCCGCTCTACACGCTCACGGCGCCCGAAGCGCGCCGCGCGTACCGCGAGTCGCGTGCCGCGCTCGCCGCCGCCCCGGTCCATGTCGATGAGATCCGCGAGCTTTCGGTTCCGGGCCCGGCCGCCGCTTTGCGCGGGCGTCTGTACCGTCCGCGCGCCGCGGAAAACGCACTCCCCGGCATGGTGTATTTCCACGGCGGCGGCTTCATCTACGGCGACATCGACACGCACGACGTCGTCTGCCGCGGCATCGCGCAATGCGCGCACTGTGCGGTCGTGTCGGTGGACTACCGCCTCGCCCCCGAGCACAGGTTTCCCGCGGCGGTCGAGGACGCATTCGCCGCGACCGCGTGGGTCGCGGCGAATGCCGCCGCGCTCGGCATCGACCCCGCGCGCCTCGTGGTCGCCGGCGACAGCGCGGGCGGCAATCTCGCCGCGGTGGTCGCGATCACGGCACGGGAGCGCAGCGCGCCCGCCCTCGCCATGCAGGTGCTCGTTTATCCGACCACCGATTTCGCCGCTGAAACCGATTCGATCTCACGCTTCGCCGCAGGCTATCTCCTCACGCGGGAGAGCATACGCTGGGTGAAGCGCACCTACCTCCGCGATGAGCACGACGCCCTCGACTGGCGCGCTTCGCCCTTTAGAGCCGACGATTTTTCGAGACTGCCGGCGGCCTACATCATCACCGCCGGATTCGATCCGCTGCGCGACGAGGGCAGGGCCTACGCCGAGCGGCTCGCGCAGGCAGGCGTAGCCGTTACCCACGAATGCTTCGAAGGACAGGTCCACGGTTTTCTCGTCATGGGTGGGGCGATCGCCGCCGCGGGCCACGCCATCCAGCGCATCGGCCAGACGCTGCGCATGCAATTCGGAACCACGCCTCGCTTGCGCCCTTGAACGGCGTAGAATTGCCCTCTGAACTCGCGTCTTCGAATGCAAACCGAGCAGATTCCCGCCAGTCGCAAGATCGTGCGTGCGGCGTGCCCGCATGACTGCCCCGACACCTGCGCCATGCAGATCACCGTCGAGAACGGCGTCGCGGTGAAAGTGGAGGGCGCAAAAGACCATCCGTTTACCGCCGGCACGCTGTGCACCAAGGTCGCCAAGTATCTCGAGCGCACCTACAGCAAGGACCGCGTGCTGTTTCCGCAAAAGCGCGTCGGAAAGAAGGGCAAGGGAGAGTTCGAGCGCATTTCCTGGGACGAGGCGCTCGCCACGATCGCGGCGAAGTTCAAGGCGATCGAAGCCGACGATCCGCAGGGCATCCTGCCCTACGACTACGCGGGAACCATGGGGTGGGTGCAGTGGCACTCGATGGGCCGGCGCTTTTTCAACCGCCTGGGCGCGTCGCGCCTGGACCGCACCATCTGCTCCTCCGCCGGCAAGGCGGGGTCGCAGATCACGCTCGGCGGGTCCCTCGGCATGGATCCCGAGAGATTCGATGAGGCGAAGCTCATCCTCATCTGGGGCTCGAACCCGATCGTCTCTAACCTGCACCTGTGGTCGCGCGTGCAGGAGGCCAAGCGCCGTGGAGCGAAGCTCATCGCGATCGACCCCTATCGTAGCCTCTCCGCCGAGAAATGCCACGAGCACCTCGCGCCGCTGCCGGGTACCGACGCGGCGCTCGCGCTCGGGCTCATGCACGTCATCATCGGCGAGAACCGCCACGACGCCGACTACGTCGAAAAATACACGCTCGGCTTCGATCGGCTGAAGGAACGCGTCAAGGACTATCCGCCTCAGAAGGTGGCGGAGATCACCGGGCTGCCCGCGGACAAAATCGTGGCGCTGGCGCGCGAATACGCCGCTACGCGCCCGGCGGCGATCCGGCTCAACTACGGCTTGCAGCGCCACTCGGGAGGCGGCATGGCGGTGCGCAATATCCTCTGCCTGCCTGCGCTGACCGGCGACTGGCGCCATCCGGCGGGCGGGGCAGTGCTCGCCACCTCGGGATTCTTCGGCATGAACGACGCAAAGATGGAGCGGCCGGATCTCTTGAAGCTCTCCAAAAACCCGAACCCGCGCACCATCAACATGGTGGCGATCGGTGACGCGCTGCTCAAAGCGAAGCCACCGATTCGCGCGCTGTACGTGTACAACTCGAACCCCGTTGCGGTCGCGCCCGACTCCGGCAAAGTGGTGGAGGGGTTCTCGCGCGAGGACCTCTTTACCGTGGTGCACGAGCAGTTTCTCACCGACACCTGCGACTACGCCGACATCGTGCTGCCGGCGACGACGCAGCTGGAGCACCACGACGTCCACACCGCCTACGGGCACCTGTACGTCATGGCGAACAACCCCGCGATCGCACCTCTCGGCGAATCGCTGCCGAACAGCGAAGCGTTCCGGCGGCTTGCCGAGCGCATGGGTTTTGCCGAAGAGTGCTTCCGCGATTCGGACGAGGACATCTGCCGCCAGGCGCTCGACTCTTCCAAGCCCGCCATGCAGGGCATCGAGTGGGAGTCGCTGAAACGCAAAGGCTGGCAGCGCCTGAACGTCCCCGAGCGCTTCGCGCCGTTCGCGCAAGGCGATTTCGGCACGCCTTCGGGGAAGTGCGAGTTCTACAGCGAAACGGCAAAGGCGATGGGCATGGACCCGCTGCCGAGCTATGTCCCGCCGCGCGAGTCGGCGCAGTCGAACCCGGCGCTCGCGAAAAAATATCCGCTCGCGATCATCTCGCCGCCCAACCGCCATTTCCTCAATTCATCCTTCGCCAACATGCCGTTCGCGATCGCCGAAGCGAAAGAGCCGAGCCTCGATATCCATTCGAAAGATGCCGCAGCGCGCGGCATCGAGAACGGCGACACCGTGCGCATCTTCAACGACCGCGGTTCGCTCACCGCCAAGGCGCGGGTGGGCGACAAGGTCCGCGAGGGCGTAGTCGTGGCGCTTTCGGTATGGTGGAAAAAGCTCGCCGCAGATCGCCGCAACGCGAACGAAGTCACCTCGCAGGCGCTGACCGACATCGGCAGGGGCGCGACGTTCTACGATTGCCTGGTCGAAATAACCCGAGTCGGATAAGGCGCGGAGATGGCCGCTGCGTCCCAGATCAAGCCGGGAATCAATGACGCCCTCATCGTCGTCGATGTGCAGAATGACTTCTGCCCGGGCGGCAGGCTCGCGGTGCAGAAGGGCGACGAGGTTGTGCCCGTCATCAACGCGCTCTCGAAGCACTTCGAGAACGTGGTGCTGACCCAGGACTGGCACCCCCCCGGGCACGCGTCGTTCGCGACCTCGCATCCGGGCAGAAAACCGTTCGATTCGATGAAGCTCCCGTATGGCGAGCAGGTTCTCTGGCCCGATCACTGCGTTCAGGGGAGCGACGGCGCGGCCCTGCACAAGGAACTCTCGGTTCCTCACGCGCAGCTCGTGGTCCGCAAGGGTTTTCGCAAGGATGTGGACAGCTACTCGGCCTTTCTCGAGGCCGACCGCAAGAGCCGCACGGGTCTCGAAGGCTATCTCAAAGAGCGCGGTATCAAGGGCGTGTTCGTCTGCGGGCTCGCCACAGACTTCTGTGTGGCCTGGACCGCGCTCGACGCGCGCAAGCTTGGCCTGGCCGCGGTGGTCGTCGAGGACGCGTGCCGCGCGATCGACATGCAGGGCTCGCTCGCGGCAGCCTGGGGAAAAATGAAAAAGGCCGGCGTCAAGCGGATCGGCTCCAAAGATATCATTTAGAGAGGTGACCCATGGCAATCCAGGGAATGAACCACTTCAACGTGCTCACCGACAAGCTTGCGGCGACACGGGCCTTCTACGTCGGGGTCCTCGGCTTCACCGAGGGGCCGCGGCCGCCGCTCAGCTTCGACGGCGCGTGGCTATATGCGGGCGGCCAGGCGGTCCTGCACATCTCCGAGGCGAAGCTGCCCGCGGACCCTGCCGGCGTGCTCGACCATCTTGCGTTCAGCGCCACCGATCTCAAAGGCACGGTGGCCAGGCTCGAGACTCACGGAATAAAGTACACGCTGCAGCAGCAGGTGGGTTCCGGCACCTGGCAGATTTTCTGTCACGATCCCTGCGGCGCGAAGGTGGAGCTCGATTTCCAGCCTGACGAACCAGCGCCGCCGAAAATCTGAACAAGACAGCATTCGTTCCGTTTTTTTTCACCCACTGGAGGAGACAAGCATGAAGATTCCGAAACTGACGATCGCGGCAGCCTTGGCCGTCGCCGCGGCGGCGGGCACCTGGGGTGTGCTGTACGCGCAGCAGCCCGGCTTCACCCGCACGGTCTTGCAGGACCAGGACCTGAGCATCAAGGATCGCCACGCGGTGGTCGCGCGGGCCGAGTTCATTCCCGGCGGCGGCGGGCAGGCACACGCACCCGGGCGAGGAGCTCGGTTACGTGGTGTCGGGCACGCTGCAGCTGCTGGTGGATGGCCAGCCGCCGCGCACGGTCAAGGCGGGTGAGGTGTTCTTCGTCCCGGCGGGCATCGTCCACGACGGAAAGAACATCGGCAAGGGCAACGCGGTGGTACTCGCCACCTACGTGGTCGAGAAAGGCAAGCCGGTCGCCAGTCCCGCAAAATAGGCGACTTGCCTGGCTGCGGCGCTCGCCTTCTTCGACGAAGCTTGGGGCGAGCGGTGTAGATGTCTTCGTTACAAGAATCCGCATTTGCCGAGTTTCATGCATTCGAGCACGCGGGCTGGCAGAGCGCGTCGCGCGAGTACGACGACGCCTTCGGCAGGCTCACCCGCCAGGTGATCGGTCCGCTGCTCGACGCGGTCGGCGTGGGCAAGGGCATGCGCGTGCTCGACGTGGCGAGCGGCCCGGGCTATGTCGCGGCCGAGGCCGCCGCGCGCGGGGCGCGGGTCGCGGCGGTGGACTTTTCCTCGGAAATGGTCGCGCTCGCGCGCTCGCGCCATCCCGGGATCGCGTTTTCCGAGGGCGACGCCGAGGCGCTCGCGTTCCCCGAGGGGAAATTCGACGCCGTAGTCATGAATTTCGGGATGTTGCATCTCGCGCGGCCCGAGCGCGCGGTCGCGCAGGCGTTCCGCGTGCTGCGACTCGGAGGGTGTTACGCCTTCACGGTGTGGGCCCAGCCTGAGGAGGCGGCGGGCTTCGGGATTATCCTCGATGCGGTGCGCAGCCACGGCGATCCCGACGTGCCGCTGCCGTCGGGGCCGCCATTCTTCCGGTTCAGCGACGCGGGCGAATGCGAGCGCGTCTTGCGCGGTACGGGTTTCAGTGACACGAACGTGCGCAAGCACCGTCAGACTTGGAGCTTTACCTCGCCCGAAGGGCTGTTCGAGGCGTTCTACAACGGCACGGTGAGGACGCGGGCGCTGCTTCGAGCGCAGACGTCCGGGAAGCTCGAGGCGATCCGCAATGCCGTGCGCGAGGGTGCCGAGCACTTCGCCGCGGACGGCGGCGTGCAGATCCCCATGCCCGCTGTGCTCGCCGCTGCGGTGAAACCCGGAAAATGAAGCGCCTGCGGAGCTGGTTTGCCGCCCACAAGGCGATCGAGATCGTCGAGGAGGACGGCGTGCGCGTTCTTCAGATCGGCGGCGACGCGATCCAGAGCGCGATGCGGCTGGACGCGCCGGACCGGATCGAGCTCGACTACGTCCGCGCGATGATGGCGTTCCTGCTCTTCTGCCCGAACCCGCGCGACGTGCTCATGGTGGGCCTGGGTGCGGGTTCGATGGCGCGCTTCATCCACCAGCGCATGCCGGAGACGCGCGTGACGGTCGCGGAGATCAACCCGGGGGTGGTGACGGTCGCGCGGAGGTACTTCCATTTTGCGGAGGAGGACGAGCGGCTGGAAATCGTGATCGGCGACGGAGCCGAGATCCTGCCGCAGCGGAGGGCGAGCTGCGACGTGCTGGTTGTGGACGGCTTCGTCAACGGCAGGGCGGCGGACGCCCTGTGCACGCAATCCTTTTACGAAAGCGCGTTCGCCGCGCTGCGCGAACCCGGTATCATGGTCGCCAATTTCATGGCCGACGACAAGCGGATCGAGCGGCACTGCGAGCGCATCGAGAAAAGCTTCGGCCGTACTCCCACGCTGCTGCTCGCGGAAGAAGAGGACAACCTCATCGCGTTTGCTCACCGCGGCGGCCCGGCGCGCATCGCCTGGACTGAACTGAAGGCCCGCGCGCGCGCCGCGGCCCGGCTTCTCGATCTGCCGCTTGTAAAATGCTTTCCCGATCTGCGCCGGCGCAACCCGCACACGGCGCGTTTTCTCACCTTGTGAGAACATCGCTTCACTTTCATTCGGAGCCCGACTCAACATGCCATCCCCAGAAAATCCCCCGCAGCATTCCAGCACCGGCCCGGCGCAGGTCCTTTCCCTCGGCGACGCAACCGCGATCATCGTCGGCCTCATCGTCGGCGCCGGGATCTTCAAGACGCCCTCCCTGGTCGCGGGAACTAGCGCCGGCGAGACGATGATGATCGTCTGGTGGATCGCCGGCGGACTGATCTCGATCATCGGCGCGATGTGCTACGCGGAGCTCGCGACCGCCTATCCGTCGGCGGGAGGCGAATACCACTTTCTCGGCCGCGCCTTCGGTCGCCCGCTCGCGTTCCTCTATGGCTGGGCCCGCCTGACCGTGATCGTCGCGGGCTCGATTGCGCTGTTTGCCTTCCTTTTCGGCGACTATTTCTCGCGGGTGGTGAGCCTGGGCGAGCACTCCACGGCGCTATGGGCGGGCATCGTGGTGATCGCGCTCACTGCGGTGAACTACGTTGGTATTCGGGCGGGCAAGGCCACGCAGGGCGTCTTTACCGCGCTCGAGGTGATCGGGCTGGTGCTGATCGTGGTCGCGGGGTTGTTCCTCGCCCCGGAGGTTCCCGCCGGGGCGCCAGCCGCGGCCGGAGAGGCGATGAAGCCGTGGCACGCGGGCGCGGGCCTGGCGATGATCTTCGTGCTGTTTACCTACGGCGGCTGGAACGACGCCGCCTACATTTCGGCCGAGGTGCGCGAGCGCGAGCGCAACATGGCGCGTGCCCTATTCCTGTCGATCGGCCTGGTGATGCTGCTCTACGTGCTCGTAAACCTCGCCTATCTAAAGGGGCTGGGTTTCGCCGGCATGGCGAAATCGGACGCGGTGGCAGCCGATCTTCTCGCGCGGGTATGGGGACCGGCGGGCGAGAAGCTGATCTCGGTGATGATCGCGATCGCCGCCGTCACTTCGATAAACGGCTCGATCATCGTCGGCGCGCGTTCCAACTACGCGCTCGGGCGCGACTGGCCGATGTTTCGCTTTCTTGGCCGCTGGGACGAGGCGAGCGGCTCGCCGCGCAACGCGATGCTGGTTCAGGGCGCGATCGCGCTCTCGCTCGTCGTCTTCGGCGCGATCCTGAAAGGCGGCTTCCAGGGCCTGGTCGAATTCTCGGCGCCCGTGTTCTGGGCCTTCTTCCTGTTGACCGGGGTGTCGCTCTTCGTCCTGCGCGCGAAGGAGCCGCAGGCGCCGCGGCCGTTCCGCGTGCCCGGCTATCCAGTGGTACCTGCGATTTTCGTCCTGAGCTGTGCCTACCTGCTCTACTCGAGCCTCGAGTATCGTGGCATGCACGCGCTGGTGGGCCTCGCCGTGCTCGCGGTCGGCGCCGTGGTCATGTTCTTCGGATATCGGGGACAGACCGCGGTTTCCCAGCCGAAGCAAACGTAAAGCCCGTGGTCTTTCCCCGGTTTGTCTTCCCGTGCCTCGCGCTGCTCGCGGGCGGCTGCGCGCAGTTCAGCAACACGGCGCTCACCGACGGCGTCGCGCCTGCCTTCGAACCGGAGGTCCCGTATTTTTCAAGCACCGATGAGGCCGTGGACGGGATGCTCAAGCTCGCGGGCACCGGCACCAGGGACGTCGTCTACGACCTGGGATGCGGCGACGGGCGTATCGTCATCGCCGCCGCGAAGCATTTCGGCGCCCGCGGAGTGGGGGTCGAGATCGATCCCGCGCCCCTTCGGCTGGCCGTGTACTACGCGCGCCGCGCCCGCGTCGAGGACCGCGTGCGCTTCGTGCGCGGCGACCTGTTTGACGCGGACCTGAGCGAGGCTACGGTGGTGACGCTGTTTCTCTTCGAGAGCCTGAACCGTCGCCTGCTGCCGAAACTGCTCAAGGAGCTCAAGCCCGGCACGCGCATCGTCGCCCATCGCTACGGCTTCGGCGATGCCTGGGCGCCGGAGAAAACGGTCCAGGCCGGAGCAAGCACGCTTTATCTCTGGACGGTGCCTAAGCGCTGATTCTGGGAAGCCTCGGCCCGCTGATCAGGCGCCGATCGATCGCACGTCCGCGTTCGGCGGCAGGTTAGACGCCACCATCAGAACATTGTGTTGCCGTTGGCAGATGTACTTGGCACAACTTGCAGTACGTCCCAGTGCTCGACGATTTTTCCGTTGTCATCCAAGCGAAAAATATCTATACCCGCCCAGTCTCGGTCTTTGTCCGTTGGCCACTCCTGGTGGCAATGCAAGATCACAAAGTGTCCTTCC
>Ga0184637_10001150_pt1 | contig 18447 bp, 22 predicted proteins | sample PLM3_127_b2_FD_133143 | JGI IMG/M metagenome (GOLD analysis project Ga0184637, IMG submission 133143) | Groundwater sediment microbial communities from an aquifer in East River, Colorado, USA - PLM3_127_b2 | ecosystem: Environmental > Terrestrial > Soil > Riparian zone | place: USA: East River...
CACCGCCTCGCCGGCGAAGAACAAGCGGTCCGCGACCGGCTCGGCCAGCGCATCGCGTGCGCCGAAATGGCCCGGCTTGACCGAAGCGTAGGCGCCCAGCACCCAGGGGTCGGTATCCCAGGCGGAGACGATGGCCCGCGTGAAATGCTTGCGGATATCGGCGCCGAAGACGGAGACCGTGCGCTCCATAACGTAGTCGATAGCGGCCTTCTGGCCGGCGCGAGTCAGGTGCTCCGCAAATCGGCCGCCAGTCTGGCCGACGATGTAGTTGAAGCCGAAGGTCGGGATGTGGATCGCCAGCGGCTCCGCATCACCATCGACGATGGTGAAGTTGCTGGGCACGTCGCCGAACACGTCGCGGTCGAAATGCAGCGCGATGCGGTTGGCGTGGCCGGGAGAGAAGCCGTCGAGCGCGCCGGTCGTTGTCGCGGGCAGAGCCGGCGTGAACTTGATCAGACCCGATTGCAGGATGCCGATCGAGACGGTGATGAGCACGGCGCGGGCCGCGATCTCGCCCTTGCTGGTACGCGCCGTCACGCGATCGCGCGCGGACCAGTCGATCTCCCGCACGATCGTGTTGAGCGAAACCGGCAGATCGGCGCCGAGGCGGGCGATCAGGCGACCGAGCCCGGCTTTCACCGGCCAGTCGCCGCCTTCGAGCGTCATGTTGCCGATGTCGGCGGCGGAGACCTGGTCGGCTTCGGCGGCGTGGATCACGGTGAAGACATGGGCATAGGGCCGGAACCAGCGGCTGCCGGTGTCGAGGGTGGAGAGCGCGTCGACGTCGCCATCACGCGAGGCGACCGCCGCGAACCGCGCATAGGTGCTGTTGAAATAGGCCTCGTATTCGGCGGATTCGGCCGGATCGGTGTGATGACCGTCGATCCAGGCGCGGGTGGCGAAGGCGAAGTTGCGGTCGACGGCGAAGCCGAGCCGGTCCGCTTCCGGCACCAGCGGATTCTTCTCGGCGAAATGCAGCCAATGGCAACCGAGATCAAACGGCACGCCGGGCGCGATGTCTTCTGTATGGGCGCGGCCGCCGATGCGATGCGAGGCTTCGACCAGGCGATAGCTGAGGCCGGCCTTCGCCGCCGCGCGCGCCGCGCCGATGCCGGCCGCGCCGGCGCCGATGATGACGAGGTCGAGATCGGCCATGGCGCTAGACCGGCGGCCGCAGCTGCGCCCAGGGCAGGCGCGCTTCGATTGTGGCGCCGATGCGCAGTGCCAGGCGGTCGTCGTGGCGGCGGGCGACGATCTGCAGGCCCATGGGCAGGTTGTCAGTTGTCCAACCGCAGGGCACCGACAGGGCCGGACACATGCCGAACAGGCTGAAAACCGAGGTCACGTCGAGGCAGCGGTAGCGGCCACCGGCGTCCGTCGTCCAGTAATTCTGGTCGGTGCCGCCATGGGGTACCGGCGGCTGCGCCATGGTCGGGCACAGCAGCGCATGATGACGGGTCAGGATCGGCGCAAGGTCGTTCCGCCAGGCGCTCGTGCGTTGGATCTCCAGGCCCTTGAACTCGACCGCCGACATGGCGAGGCCCTGGTCGAGATAGGCCACAACCTTGGGATCCATCTTGTCGCGGAATTCCGTCAGCTTGTGGCCAAAGAAGGTGGCGAGATAGACCGCCCAATGCTTGGCCCAGAGGTCGTCGAGTTCGACGCCCCAAGGCAGGCTTACCTCTTCGATCTTTGCGCCGGCATCTTGCAGCGCCCGCGCGGCGCCGCGCACCGATTGCTCGACCTCCGGATGCCAGATGCGTTTGCCGAAATCGAGGCAGAGGGCGAGGCTGAGGCCGCTGAGATCGGTGTCGAAGGGTTGGGTGAAATCCTGCGGCACGGTGAGAGATTGGATGTCGCGCTCGTCCGGGCCTTGGGTTGCCTGCAGGAACAGGCAGGCGTCGGCGACGGTGCGGGCGAGCGGACCGAAATGCGAGAGCTGGTCGAACTCGCTGGGCAGGATGGTGAAGGGGATGCGGCCGAAGCTGGGCTTATGGCCCACGATGCCGCAGAAGCTGGCGGGGATGCGCACCGAGCCGCCCATGTCGGAGCCTTCCGCGATCGGCACGCAGCCGGTCGCCACCGCGACGCCGGCGCCGCCCGAGGAGCCGCCGGCGCAAAGGTCGGGATTCCACGGATTGCGGGTGATGCCCCAGAGCGGGCTTTCGGTGAAGCTGGAATAGGCGAACTCAGGCGTCGTGGTCTTGCCCACCATGATGCCGCCGGCATTCCGCAGCGCCTCGACGATCGGCGCGTCGTGATCCGGCACCCAATGTTCATAGGCGAAGGACCCCAGCGTGGTCCGCTTGCCTTTGGTCGGGGTCAGATCCTTGATGGCGAACGGCACGCCATGCAGCGGGCCGCGGAAACGGCCGGCCGCGGCCTCGCGATCCAGCTCGGCCGCGATAGCGCGCGCCTCCTCCGGATAGATGAAACAGAAGCAATTGAGTTTCGGATTGACCTCCGCGATGCGCGCCAGCGTGTTGTCGATGACCGTCGCGGCGGTCAGCGTGCCGGCGCGGATGCGGGCGGCGATCTCCGTCGCCGGCCGATAGCTGAGATCAAGGTCCGGAGCTTGGACGGGCATCAATGATGGCCCTGGTGCAGGATCTGATCCGCGAGGCCGGTGTCATAAGCGCCGCCGGCGGGAGTCAGCACGCAGCCCATCGGGAACAGCGATTTGATCAGATTCTTACGCTCGAGTGCTACCCAGACGCTCTCGTTGGCTAGGCCGGACGCATCCTGCGAGCGGACGATGTAATGGCCAAGATGGAAATGATCGCCATGCGGGCGCGGCAGGCCGGTGATCATGATGTGGCCCGGCTCGTCGCCGGGGTCGTCATGCGGCTTGGCGATGCCTTCGATCTGCGACAGGGCTTGGAACAGGGTCAGGGTCTTGAGCTGGAGTGAGTTGAGATTGAGCGGATTCTTCTTGGGCATGGGCGGTCCTGTGCAGGCGTTGTCGTGATCGCGCGTCGCGTCAATCGCGGAAGTTCTGGTATTGCAGCGGCTGTTCGATCTTCATGGCGCGGACGAAGGCGATGGCTTCTTGCAGGTCGTCCTTCTTCTTGCCCGTCACGCGCAATTCGTCGCCCTGGATCGAGACCTGGACCTTGAGCTTGCTGTCCTTCAGCTCTTTGACGATGCGTTTGCCGAGAGTTTGATCGATGCCCTGCTTCACATTGACTTCCTGGCGCAGGGTGTTGCCCGAGGCTTTCTCCGGTTCCTTGAAGTCGAGCGCCGAGGCGTCGAGCTTGCGCCGCACCATGTAGCCGCGCAGCAATTCCTGCATCTGGCGCAGCTTCATATCGTCGTCCGCGAGCAGCGTGATCAAGGCCTCCTTGCGCTCGATGGTGCATTTGGAGCCCTTGAAATCGAAGCGGGTGCCGATCTCGCGGGCGACACCCTGGATCGCGTTGTCGACCTCGGCGAGGTCGGTCTCGGAAACGATGTCGAAGCTTGGCATGGCGTTCTCTCGAAGTTCAATCGTCAGCGCGCCAGAGCGCGCGGAATGCGGGGATACCATAGAATGAGCGGGATCGCGCGCATGAGGTAGAAGACGTAAAGCGCCGCCCAGATGCCGTGATTCCCGAAGAACGGCGGCAAAGCGAAAGCCGCGGCAAGGCCGAGGATCGCGGCCAGCACCATGCCGTTGCGAATCTCCGCGCCTCGCGTGGCGCCGAAATAGATGCCATCCAACTGGAAACACCAGATCGCGACCAGCGGCACCCCGGCCACCCAAAGAAAATGCGTGTTAGCGATCTTCAGGATGTCGACATCGTGGGTGAAAAGCGGCAGCAGCGACAGGCCCCAATGGTGCAGCGTCGCGCTCGCCGCAAGGGCAAAAAACAGGCACCAGAAACTCGCCGCCCGAACCACGCGCGAGAGGCGCGCCCGGTCGCGCGCGCCGACCGCCTGGCCGACCAGCGCGTCCGTCGCCTGGGCGAAGCCGTCGAGGCCCTGGGCGATGATCGAGACGAAGCCGAACAGGATGTGGTTGGCGGAAAGCGTGGCGTCGCCGCGCTCGGCGCCCAGGCGGACCAGATAGGCGAGAAACGCCATGAGCACCAAGGTGCGTAGGAAGATGTCGCGATTGACCGCCATCAGACCGAGCAGTTTCTCCGATTCGATGAGCCGCGATTCGGCGCCGCGCGGCGCCAGGCGGCGGAACTGCTGTCGCACCAGGCCAAGTCCGACGAAGCAACTGGCGGCGATGGAGATCGACGTGGCGATGGCTGCGCCGTCGACCCCGAGGCCCCGATTGACCACCAGGAAATAGCAGAGCGCGATGTTCACCAGGTTGAGGAATATCTGCAGCATCAGCAGGTCGCGCACGCGCTGCCGCCCGAGCAGCCAGCCGATGATCACATAGAGGACGAGATCGAAGGGGGCCGCGAACATCCGGTAGTAGTAGTAGCGGCCGGCGACGTCGAGCGAGGCGTTGCCGGTATTGAACAGGGCGAAGAACAGCTTGCCCAACGGCACCATGAGCAGGATCAGCGCGAAGCCGAAAATGACCGCGAGGCCAAGCGCGCGCAGGAAGGTCGAGCGCTGCTCGCCCTCGTCGCGGGCGCCATAGGCCTGGGCCGCGAAGCCGGCGGTGCCCATGCGCAGGAAGCTGAAGGCCCACAGGATGAAGCCGGTGATGGTGACTCCAAGCGCAATGCCGCCGAGGTCGATGGCGGTGCCGGTGCGTCCGACCAGGGCGGTATCGACCACACCGGGCAGGACCGAGGTGAGGTTGGCGACGATCGCCGGCAAGGCGATGGCGAGAATGCGGCGATGGACCGGCTGGCGCGCCAGGTCGGAGATCGGCGCTTCGACCGCCAAGGTGGATTGCTGGAGGCTCATGATGTGATGCTGGTCCCGCCGGCTGCAATGGGCGGCGCCAGTATAGGCAGCGGCGATTCCTTTGCCAGTGCCACGGCCGATTTCGGCCGTGCCCAGAGAGCGACACTAAGCTGTGGCCGGATAAGGATGATTTCGTCCCGCACCGATGGCTGCGGGCGCCGGCGGGAGGCCAGAGGTCGCCAGATGTCGCCGCAATATCGCCAGATGTCGAAAGTGTCCGGCGCGACCGGAAAGTTAACGGCGATTGGGCGAATATACCCAGGGAAATCGATAAAATTCTAATCAATTCCAATACTTCGCGCTAGGAACGTGAGCGTATCGGTAACGAACGGTTAAGAGCAGGCGTTTACCCTGGCATCCTCAGATTTGGGTGCGAGGGCCGCAATGAGTGCCGAACAGGCAATTGGGATGCGGGCCGCGGCGGACATCGATGTCGCCGGGGCCGAAGTTGCCGTGCGCCGCGCGGCGGGGCCGGCGCGATGACGGAAAGCATCATCCTCGCCGGCGACGGCGCCGCGCTGGACGATCTGTGCGTGGCGCTGAATGCCGCCTCGCTGCCGGCCGAGCGGATTGCCGATCTGGTGGAGGCGGAAGGGCAGCTGGAAGATCGGCAGCGAGCCCTGCTGGTGCTGTTCGCCAATTCACCGTCCGACGAATCGCTGCGCATGGTGACCAGGCTGCGCAAGGCGATGAGCTCCGCCACGCTCCCCATCGTCATGGTGACGGCGAAGGGGCGCGAGGAACTGATGACCAAGGCGCTGGAGACCGGCGCCGACGATTGCCTGGAAACGCCGATGTATCCGCCCCTGGCCTTGGCCAGGATCCGCGCCTTGCAGGCGCGGGTGTCGGAGATCGCCGAGGGCGTCGATCAGCGGCAGCGCTTCGACCTGGTGGTGCGCGGCGCCGGCGACGGAATCTGGGACTGGCGCCTGGACGATAACAGCGTCTATTTCTCGCCGCGCTGGCGCGAATTGCTCGGCTACCAGTCCGAGGACCGGTTCAGCGCCATGGAGGATTGGCTGGCGCTGATCCATCCCGAGGATTCAGACGTCGTGAAGCGCGATCTGCGCAATCATCTGGAAGGCATCTCGCTCGCGTTCCAGGTGGAGTGCCGCCTGCGCCACAAGAGCCAATCCTATCGCTGGTTCCTGATCCGCGGCACCTCGCAGCGCGATCCCTATGGCCACAGCGTGCGGATGGCCGGATCGCTGACCGACATCAGCGAGCGCAAGCTGACCGACCCGATGACGGGCCTGCCGAACCGCATCGTGCTCTATGACCGCATCAACCAGGCGATCATCAAGGCGCGCCGTCGCAAGGGCAGCAGCTTCGGCATCATCCTGCTGCAGATCGACCGCTACGAGACCATGCGCGAGGCCTATGGCCAGTCGTTCTGCGACAACGTGCAGCGGGTGGTGGCGCAGCGCATCGTCGGCATCCTGCGCATGACCGATACGCTGACCATCATCAGCGACACCACCATGTGCATCCTGGTCGACGTGATGCGCGAGGATACCGATTTGGTCCGCGTGGCGCAGCGCGTGCGCGTCGCCGCCGAGGAGCCGGTGTCGCTGGGCGAGGAATCGGTGGTGCTGACGCTCTCTATCGGCATGGCTCAAGGGTCGCAGCATCACATCGCCGCCGACGAACTGGTGAAGGACGCGACCGCGGCGCTCAACAAGGCCCGGCAGTCGGGCGCCGGCCAGGAAGCCGTGTTCGATCCCGACATGCAGCGGCGCGCCCGCGACCGGCTGCGCATCGAGGCGGACCTGCACCAGGCGCTGGGCCGCAATGAGCTGCGGATCTTCTGGCAGCCGATCGTCGAACTGGGGCCCAACCGCCTGGCCGGGTTCGAGGCGCTGTTGCGCTGGGAACATCCGACCCGCGGCCTGATCTCGCCGTTGGAGTTCATTCCGGTGGCGGAGGAGAGCGGATTGATCGTGCCGATCGGCAAGTTCGTGCTGCGCGAGGCGCTGCTTCAGGCCAAGGCCTGGCACGATGCCGGCGCGCAACGCGACCTGTTCGTCTCGGTCAACGTCTCAAGCCGGCAATTGGACAGTCCCGATTTGGTGGAGTCGGTGACCGCCGCCCTCAATGAATGCGGCGCGCCGGCGGGCTGCCTGCATATCGAGATCACCGAAAGCGCCGTGATGCGCGACGTGGCGCGCAGCCAGGACGTCTTGCGGCGCCTGAAGTCGCTGGGTTGCCATTTGGCGCTGGACGATTTCGGCACCGGCTATTCGTCCTTGAGCCTGCTGCAGCGCCTGCCGCTCGACTATGTGAAGATCGACCGTTCGTTCGTGGCGGCGATGAGCGGTGAATTCTCCGGCGAGAGCATGGTCGGGGCCATCATCCAGATCGCCAAGATCCTGCATCTGACGGTGATCGCCGAAGGCATCGAGGCGGAGACCGACGAATTCCGCCTGCGCTCCCTCAACTGCCAGTACGGCCAGGGCTATCGCTACGGCAAGCCGCTGCCGGCCTCGCATTGGCAAGACGCGTTGTTCGCGCAGCGCCGGCTCGGTGTAGCGCAATAGGAGGCGTGGCGCAGTAGCGTCGCACCTAACCGCGGGCGCTTTCGCGCCGCGCCAACTCGGCCAATTGCTGCGCCTTCTCCGCCAGCCAGGCGGCGCTTTCAGCCAGCATGTTCGCACGGCGCACATATAGGCCGGATTCCCGACCCGCCTTCGGCTCCCGCGCCATTTCCGACCGCAACTGCCGGCTGGCTTCCACTAGGGCGCTGTCGCGCAGGACATCGCCATAGGCATGGGTGAGCGACTTCAGCTCGCGTTCCAGGGGCGGCAGCGAGCGGTCGAAGGCGCGCTCGGCGCTTTCGACGATCCGGATCCGGTCGCGCTCGATCGCCGGGATCGGTCCTTCGAAATGGCTTTCCGTGGCCGCACGCAAGAAGCTGCTGAGGCTACTGTGCATCAATCCTCACTTTCTCCCAGAACGATACATTTTGAATTGACATCAGTCAACACGATTCGTATTGAAGGCCTATGTTCCGCATCCTCACCATTGCCTGTCTTTTCCTGACCGCGTCGACGGCCGCGTTGGCGGCTGGCGATCCGGCGGTTGAGCGCTACTCCTGGCCCGTAATCGGGATCAAGGACGGCGACACGATTGCAGTCGAGATCCCGGGTCTGCCGCCAACGCTCAATCCCGTCGCCATTCGCTTGCGCGGAATCGACACACCGGAATCGGCGGGCCGCGCGAAATGTGCCGCGGAACGCGATCTCGCAGCACTGGCGACCAATTTTACCAGACTGGCGATCGCACGCGGTCGTCGGATCGAGTTCGGAGCACTGGATTGGGACAAATATGGCGGGCGTATCGATGCCGAGATCTGGATTGACGGCGTGTCGCTGGCGCAGCAATTGATCGCCGCCGGCTTGGCCCGCGCCTATGACGGCGGCAAGCGCGGCGGATGGTGCCGAGGCGGGCGCCAGCGCTCCATTGCCCCCTAGAGTCCCATCAGTTCATGATTCTTCAGCACCAAGTGAATGGCGGCGACGTCGCGATCCTCGAGCACGATCTCCATCTCGGGATTGAATTGCTTGACCCGACATTGGGTTCCGGTGCGCTTCACCAGGCGCTTCAGAAAATAGCGAATCTCGCCGTCAGGCGCGCGTGCACGCAACTGAAGGACGACGTCCCGGCCCGGCCAGGGCGGTCGGTGCGGATCCACATAAATAAGGTCGCCGGCCTCATAGACCGGCTCCATCGAGCTGCCTTCCGCATAGATGCAATAGATCCCGCGTCTGCTCATTTGTCCTGGCGGCCGACGTACGAAATCGATCGGCTCTCCTGTATTCAATGTGAAGGAGCCGTCCTGGCCGCACTCGGCCGAACCCAGGACGGGAATATCTTTCGCCAAAATCTGGAAGTCCGGCGCCTCGGAGGAAGACAGCCGGGCGTTGGCCGACACGTCCACGTCGTCAAGATCAGCCGACGAATCGCTGCCCGGCACCGCGGCGTCATCGGCCGCCCGGGAATTGTCGATGTCGCGGGCGATGCTGCCATGGCCGTAGATGAGCCACGCCGGATCGATCTTCAGCGCTCGACTGTAGGCTTCGGCGGCCTTCTTGGAGACGTCGCGCGTGCCATTGACGTGCGAGCGTACGGTGACTTCGTTTTGCCGCGTGAGACGCGCGAGTTCGGCGCCCGAGCCGATGCCGCGAAGTTGCATCGCGGTGCGCAGTCGCTGAGACGACGGGCGGGAGAGGTGATCAGCCATAATACATAGCGTAACGGAAAAAAGATTCATTGTGTATTGATTTTTGCCGCTACCCTGCGTATCGTTTTCCACATGACCACCACCCGCAAAGATCCCCCGCCGCCGAGCTCGTTCCGCGAACTGATCGGGCGGTGGCCCCGAACGCGCGATTTCGCGCGCGATGCCGGCTGCTCGGCGCTGCTGGTGCGGCAATGGCGCCACCGCAATTTCGTCCCGCCGCAATATTGGCGGGGCATCGTGGCGGGCGCAGTACGGCGGCAAATCGGCGGCATCGACACGGAACTGCTGGCGCGGCTGGCGGCTTGCCTGCGCGGACGGGCGAAGCCGTCACCGATCGCGCCGGACCCGGCCGCGCCGGCGCCCTTCAATCGTGCAAGCAGACATCGTGCAAGCAGAGAGGGAGAGCCCGGATGACCGCGATGAGCGACGTTGTTCCGTTCCGGCCGCAACGGCGCGAGCGATCCCGCGTCTCGCGCATGATCGGACGCTGGCCGGAGGGGATCCGGTTCGAGGATGCCATCGTGCCGCGCGAGGGCTTCTTTCGTGGCTGCGATCGCGACGTGCCGGGGATCTGGCCGAGTTCAAGTCTGAGCCTGCAGGCGCGCATCGCGCGCGGACGTTGAGGCCGCGCGCGGGCGGCCGGAGGGAATCGACATGGCGAAGGTGACACCAAAGCCACGGGCCAAGATGGGTGCGCGGCGTAAGACCTCGACGCCGAAATCCGGCGACGATGTGCGCGCCCTGGCGCGCGACGCGGCGGTGGCGGCGCTGACCCGGTTGGCGGACCTCGCCAACAGCGACGATGAGCGCATTGCGCTGGCGGCAAGCCAGGAATTGCTCAATCGCGCCTTCGGCAAGGTCGCGCCCGCCGCCGAAGATCAGGGCGGCGCCGTGCAGCCGCTGGTGATCAGGATCATCCGCTTCGGCGGAGAAACGCCGGACCAGACGCCGGCGAAACCGGGACGTGAAGCATGATGGACCGTAAGCCGCGCAGCGGATCGAGTTGGGCTGCCGTGCCGCCGCCCGACGCAAAGGACATGGAAGCGATGGCGCGGCGCGCCTGGCGCGAGCGCGGCATCGTCATTCTGTGGCCGGATCGCATCCGCGACGACTGGGACCGCCAGCATGTCTTGAATCTGGCCAACGGCCTCTATGGAACGCGTCATGACCAGGTCCGCAGCAAGTAGGCCGGAGATCGCCGGCGAAGCGGTGCTGTGGGCGCGGCATCTCGCGGTGCTGCGACAGGCGTTGCTCATGCGCAAGCCGGACGCGCGGCACCGGATTCGCAGCGAAGCCGCCAAGCTGGAACGCGAGATCGATTCCATGTCGGGGCGGCGCAATCTTGCGCTGAAGGCCGCGCGCCACCCGGACTGCATGGCGGGTATTGGAGCTGCCGCCTGCGCCCAACTGGATGAGCAGATTGCGCAGCGGATGCGGCAGGTCGGCGACCTCGCCAGCCTGCTGCGCGGCCCGGCCGCACCGTGCGGGACGCAGGACGAGGGCGGCACGGCGGAGGCGGCATCGCGACCGGCCGCCGTCGATCCGGTGACCATGCTGCAGGGCAAGGGCAAACTCAGCGAAGATCAGGTGCGCGCGGCGCGGGAGATTGCCTGGGTCTATGAGGCCATTGCGCGGGCTGGCCGAGCCCGAGTCTCGCGCCTGTGCCAGATCGATCGGCCGGCCGGCTGGCAGGAAATGCCGCTGCCGGAACGCGCTGCCTTGATTCACGCCAAGCGCTTCCGGCCCTGGGCGGAGGGGCTGCGCCGCGCGGCGCCAGCGACGCTCGATATCGTGTTGCAGGTGGTGGTGCTGGGGATTTCCGTCTATGGCGTTGCGCGCGCCCAGCGGATGAGTTGGAATGGCTGCGTGACGCGTCTCGCCGATGGCCTCGATCGATATGGACGTGGGACGGGCAAGGCGTAGCAGGGCGGCATATCTGGCAATCCGGAGCGGCCGCTGGCACAGTGTGGCGAATATCGTGGAGCGGCTCGGATGGGTTTCCAGATTGCCGAGAAATGGTTCGAGTTCCAGCGCATCGACGATGACATCACGCTGATCTGGGAACCGCATGTGGCGCCGCTGATCCGCTGCAACATCTGGCATGTGCGTGGCGCGGAGCGGGACATGCTGGTCGATACCGGCCTGGGCATGGCCAGCCTGCAGGATGCGGCGCAGCATCTTTTCGAGAAGCGGCTGACCGCGGTCGCCACGCATGCGCATTACGACCATGTCGGCGGGTTTCACGAATTTCCCGATCGCATGATCCACGGCGCCGAGGCCGGAAAGGTCGCGGCCGGGTTTTCCGCCTCGCTCTACGGCAACGCGAAGGACGATGCGATCCTGGAGGGCATCCGGGCCGCCGGCTATGAGGTGCCGGATGAGTTGTTCACCGCGGTGCCGGATCCGGCCTACGATCCGAGATCCTATTGGGTGGCGGCGGCGGCGGCGACGCGCACGATCGACGAGGGTGACGTCATCGATCTGGGCAACCGGCGCTTTGAGGTTCTGCATCTGCCGGGCCACTCGCCCGGCAGTATCGGCCTCTGGGAGGCATCCAGCGGCGTGCTGTTCTCGGGAGACGCGGTCTATGATGGGCCGCTGCTGGACGAACTACCGGGCTCCGACATCGCCGCCTATGTCGCCACGATGAAAAGACTGCGCGAGCTGCCGGTCGACGTCGTGCATGCCGGGCATGACCCCAGTTTCGGCCGCGAGAAGCTGCGCGAATTGTGCGATGCCTATCTCGAGAAGCGTGCGTGAGGGCGGGCTGGCGATGAAGATCCTTCTGGTCGAGGATCACCGGGAGCTGCGGGATATGGTCGCCGGCCATTTCGTCGGCCGCGGTTTCGTCGTCGATGCGGTCAGCACCGCCGAGGAAGCGCGCGCTGCGCTCTCCACCGGCGGGTACGACGTGTTGATCCTTGATCTCGGCCTGCCGGACAGCGACGGCATGTCGCTGTTGCGCGAGATGCCGAATTTGGTCGCCGGCGGTCTGCCCACCTTGGTGGTCACGGCGCGCGATTCGCTCGAGGATCGCCTGTCGGGATTGAACGAAGGAGCCGACGATTACCTGGTGAAGCCATTCAATCTGCTGGAACTCGAAGCCCGGCTGCGCGCCGTGCTGCGCCGGCCGGGCACGCGGGAGGGGCCGAAGCTGGCCTGCGGGGCGCTGCTCTATGACGCCGCCTCGCGCGAAGTGTTCGTGCGCGGCGAGCTGATCGAGATGAGTCGACGCGAATCCGACCTGCTGGAGGCGCTGCTGCGGGCCTCGGGGCGCGTGGTGGTGCGCGATTTCCTGGAAGAGCAGCTCTATTCCTTCAACGAGCCGGTGACGCCGAATGCGTTGGAGGCCGTGATTTCGCGTTTGCGCCGGCGCCTGATGAATGCCGAGGCCGGCATTCGGGTCGAAACCAGGCGCGGCATCGGCTATCGCCTGATTGCGGAATCGGTCGGTGAAGAGGTATGAGGCGGCGCACTTTCAGCCTGAAATACCGTCTGCTGACCTCGCTGTTCATTGTTTCAGCGATCGGCATCGCCTCGGCCGCCTATTTTGCCTATCGGGAGGTCTACAACACCGACGAAGCGATCGCCGAGCGCACCATGCAAGGCCAGGCGAGCGAGCTGCTGGATGCGATCGATTTCGACGCGGTGGGCGGCAAGCTCATCCTTCAGTTGCCGCCCGATTGGGCTGAAGCCTATCGGCACGATGACGACAAGTTCTCGTTCACCTTGTACGACGCTGCCGGTCGCGTGGTGGGGATGTCGCCCAATCTCAGCCGACCGCTGCCGCCTTCAGAGGTTCCACGCGGCGCGGAATTCGGACCGCTGGAGTTCCATGGACCGGAAGCAGAGATGCTGATGACGGCCCTGGTGTCGGATGGCGGCAAGCTCGTGGTTGCCCGCGCCCAGGTCGAATCGGAAGCGCTGGCCGAGAGCATGCTGGAGGAATCGATCGAGCCGATGCTGCTGCTGGTGCCGAGCGGCATCCTCGCGCTGGTGACCATCTGGCTGGTGGGAAGCTGGAGCTTGCGGCCGTTGGAACGCGCCTCGCGCGAGGCGGCCGATGTCGGTCCGGGCAATCCGAATGCCCGCGTTTCGACCGAGGGACTTCCCACCGAGCTGTTGCCGCTGGTGGGGGCCGTCAACGGCGCGCTGGACCGCCTGTCGCGCGCCTACGAGGCGGAGCGGCGGCTGACCGCCGACGCGGCGCATGAGCTGCGCACGCCGTTGGCCGTGCTCGATCTACGTTTACAGCGCGCGCAGTTGACCGGAGACGTCGACTGGAACGTGGTGCGGCGCGATTTCGGGCACTTGAACCGCGTGGTGGCGCAGCTGCTCGAACTCGCGCGCCTCGAAAGCGCGGCGCGGGAGCATCCCCAGCCTGCCCAGGTCAACCTATCCCGAATTGTGCGCGAAGCGACCGCCATGGTCCTGCCGCTGGCCGATGAAGCCGGCCGCGAGATCGATGTCGAGACCGACCAGCACGCTCCGATCACCATCCAGGGTTATCCGGTGGACCTCAGGAACATGGTGCGCAATCTGCTCGATAATGCGCTGTTCCACGGCAAGGGCAAGATCACGGTCACGCTTCGCGGCCAGGTGCCGCACAAAGAAGGTGCGGAAGTCATTCTTCAGGTCAGGGACGAAGGCGCCGGCGTTCCGGAGGAATTGCGCGAAACCGTGTTCGATCGGTTTCGCAAGGGTCAGGCCGCATCGGCGGGCTCCGGTCTCGGCCTCGCCATCGTGCGGCATATTGCTCTTACGCACGGCGGCTATGCGCGGGTCAATCCGGATGCGGTGAACTGCATCGAAGTGGTGCTGCACGGCGTTGCGACGTCGCCGGCGGCCTACGCGGCCACGGCCGAGTGAAGTTCTTCATTGCGCCCGGCGGCGTCCGCGGATATAGGCGACGGTCGGGGCCGCGGCCGTTTCCGACCGAATGATCGCCGCCTTTTCACCGATCAAGCAAGAGTATGAAGATAAACAAGAAAATTCGCAGGGCGCTGAGCTACTGGAGTTGGCGACTGAGCCATCCGACGACGCCCTATGAACAGTATTACGTTCATCGGGTGCTATCGAAGATCAAGACCGGCCAAGGGCATCCCGCCATCGGACCGACGGCGCGTCCGCTGCGCGAGCGATCGGAACTGCTGGATTTCCTGCTGCGGCATGGCCTGCGCCCATCCGACCTGGCGATCGATTACGGGTGCGGTTCGCTGCGTCTGGCACCGCCGCTGATCGACTTCCTCGAGCCCGGAAAATACTGGGGCATGGATCTGGCGCAGGAATTCCTGGATCTCGGCCTGTCGCATCTCGATCCGCAGATGACCGCGGACAAGCAGCCGCGGTTGGACGTCATCTCGCCGGATGCGATCGCGCGGGCGCGTGCCGAACAGCCGCGTTTCATCGCCTCGTGGCATGTCTGTTCGAAAGTGCCGGAGAACCGGTTCGAGGCCTATCTCGGCAACATCGTCGCGATGATGTCGCCGGGCGCCACCGCTTTGATCCATTTCCCCGAGACGGAGGCGCGACGGAAGCTCACCGGCCTTGCCTGGGCGATTCCGCGATCGCGATTCCCGGAAACGCTAGCACGGCTCAATCCGTCAATCAGCTGCGAGTTCGGTGCGGTGATCGACAGCGTCACCGATGGCATTCGCCAGAGCTACGCCATCCTGCGGCATCCATAGTGCTTCGCGCTCGGGTTTTTGCGTGACGTTTTGCCACGCTTTATGCGGGAAAATATTGACATGCGTTATGACGCGTGGCATGATTGATCCAACGTCGCAGAGTTGCGCCGACAGATACTTGAGTTGAGGAAATGTCGATCCTGTGGGCCTATCCGGAGACGAGATTCTGATCTCGTCTCTTACGGGGATGCAATCGAAAGTCGTCATATTTGAGAAGCGTCGTCTGAACGGTCGAAGGGCGCCACTCCAGACAGGTGAGTTAATGAGGTCGTCATGGAACCCGGTACCGGATCGCAATCGTCGACGGCAACGGATGATGAGTTCCGCCGCCGGCTGCGGGCATATGAGTGGCGGATGCATCCGAACTATGATCTGCGCTTCAACGGGCGAGAGCTGGCGCTGCGGGAGAATGGCAAACCAATTCTGGATTGGCCCGCAGTTTCCGGGCGGCCCGGCAGACAGGAGCCGGAGTTTCAGTCGCGGCGCGACCAAGGTCCTCTGCCGCAGGGAGATACCAATTCAAGGTGAGCGGCCTGCAGCGATACGAAGAGCTGAGTGACTGGCAGAAGGTCAAGGGGATGGCTGGCGGAGGAGAATGGCCGGGTGGCCAGAGCTCCTGGGGACGCTATCGGTTTTGGCTGACGCCGGCGCCGAGCACCGAGACCCTTGGCCGGGACAAGTTCTCAATTCACGGCGGGTCGTCGCCAGGCTCGGCCGGTTGCATCGACCTGACGGATCACATGGACGAGTTTGCCGACTTGATGATGGCCTTGGGACAGGATGAGATCGGTGTAAAAGTCGACTATGGACCATGAGGATCACCGAACCATCGTCACAAGTAACGGGGGTGCGTTTGATAGACGGTAAGGCAAGCTATTGGCGGCGTGGTCTTGGGTGGCTGGTGCGCCTTTTCTTGATCCTGTTCGTCGTCTTTGCCGCCTCGTTCTGGACGGACATACTTTTCAAGACGGAAGAATACGATCGACTGTTCGGATCGGAGCATGCGTGCGCCGTGAGCAAGGCCTATTGCTCCTGGAACAGCTATATTCTGGCCCAGATACCTCCCTCGCTGCTGGCGATTGCGGCGGTCGTAGCTCTTTTATGGCGCCGACTCCCGCGCCGCGAGCCGATCTTGAACGCACTCGCGATCATCGTTTGCGTGTTCCTGGCATGGTCTGTGATCCAGGTCCATTTGAACGTCTATGCGGAGTAGAGGATTCTGAAGGGTGAGGTAGGGCTCTGGTGAGCCCAGCCGCTCAACAGTCCGGCCCTTGCGCAGCGGCCCGAAACCCATTTTCAGTTTCGACGCCTCCTTACAGTCAGGCGCGGAAATATCATGCACATCACCCTGCCGAACGCCTGGCGGCCGCGGGCCTATCAGCGACGCCTGTGGAGCTATCTTGAGCAAAACAGCCCTCGTCGGGCTGTCGCGGTTTGGCATCGGCGCGCGGGGAAGGACGAGGTCTGTTTGCACTGGGCCGCCTGCACCGCGATGCAGCGGGTCGGCAATTACTGGCATATGCTGCCCGAGGCCGCACAGGCGCGGCGTGCGATCTGGGATGCGGTCAATCCGCATAGCGGCCGGCGCCGCATCGACGAGGCATTCCCGTCCGCCATCCGGCAGTCGGTTCGCGATGATGACATGCGCAAGACGGCGCGGGAGATGGAGCGCTTCCTACTCGGCCGCTCGTTGCGCCCGGCGGATGATCACGACTAGCGGCGCCACCTACGCCACACCCCCGCCCTCCTTCCAGCAAGAGGCCAATCGATGCCGTTCAATGCCATACACGAGTACGATGCCAACACCGCCTCCAACAACATTGACATCGGTGGCGCGAACATTGCCGAAGGCTGCGCGCCGAGCGGCATCAACAATGCGCTGCGCGAACTGGCGAGGCAGATCCGGCGCGCAGTCGCCAATCAAGGGGGTGACATCGCGTCCGCATCGTCGATCGACATCGGGGCGGCGACCGGTCAATTCGTCAAGGTCACTGGAACGACGACGATTACATCGCTCGGCACCGTCAATGCCGGTGTCATGCGCTGGATCGAATTCACTGGCAGCCTGACGCTCGCCCACAACGCCACGTCGCTGAAGCTTCCGGGCGCGGTGAACATCACCACGGCGGCCGGGGACGTCGGCTGTTTCGTCAGCCTCGGCGCGGGCAATTGGAAGTGCCTGGGCTTTTTTCCGGCGTCGGGCGCGGACGGAATCGGCAAGCACATGATCTTCGTGCCGGCCGCGGCCCTGATCGGTGCCGTGACCAATGGCGCGGTCGTCGGCACGATCGAGACCGCGACCAACAAGCACAATTTCCGCACCTTCGACTTCGATTGGACGACGCAGGAATTCGCCTGTTTCACGCTGACCATGCCGAAATCGTGGAATGAAGGAACGGTCACCTTCCGGCCGATTTGGACCTTCAGCAGCGCCTCGGGCGGCGTTGTCTGGGCGCTGCAGGCGGTCGCGGTTTCCGACGACGATGCGCTGGATGTGGCGTACGGCACCGAGCAGACGGCTGTGGATACGGCACTGACCGCGGGCGATCTGCACCGCGGGCCGGAAAGCGCTGCGATCACGGTCGCCGGCGCGCCGTCGGCATCGGACACGGTGCTGTTCCGGATCAAGCGCAACCCAGCCGACGCATCCGACACGCTGGGCGCGGATGCGCGGCTGATCGGGCTCGAGATCTATGTGACGACCGATGCGGGGAGCGACGCATGACCTTGCTGTATCTTCCGCGCGGCCGGATCCAGGCGCCGGTCGAGCGGTCGCTGGCGGCGCAACTGGCACCGCATGAGTTCCGCGCCGTCGTCATGCCGGACGAATTCGCGCCCGGAGTCTGGCGCGGCATCTGCCGCATCTATGCGCGGCATTGGCTCGAGAATCGGGACAAGTGGCCAGTGGCGACGCTGTTCGCCTACCAGCTCGGCGTGCTGGCGGCCGGCCAGCAGCAGACCTTCGCGAACAAAGACGCCTACGCAACCGCCGACGCCGGCAGCGCCTATGCCGTCAATGGAATCGCCACGCTGCTCAAGGTGAAAGCGTGGGGTGGGGGAGGGGGCGGGGCGGAGAATAAGAACGGGCCGGGTTCCGGAACTGCAATTGGTGGCGACGGCGGCGGCGGCGGCTACGCCTACGGTGAGATCAATGCAGCGCCCGGGGAGTCACTTCTTCGCTATGTGGGCGGAGGTGGTGCAATTGGAGGCTCTGCTGACGGTGGAGCTGGCGGCAGTGGATACTCCGCGCTGTTCCGGTCTGCTCAGGCCCTGCTGATTGCGGCCGGCGGTGGAGGTGGAGGTTCTGGTTACGGAAACGCCTCAGCATTTGGGGGAGACGGTGGAGCTGGTGGCGGAATTGCAGGAGGGGCAGGTGCCGCCGGTGGCACTCAATATGGAACCTGCGGTGGTGGCGGTGGCGGTACTCAGTCAACGGGAGGATCGGGAGGGACAACGTCTGTCGGGACCAATGGTGTCGCGGGTGGGGGGCTAACAGGTGGTGCAGGTGCTAAAGCAAACGGCGGAAGCGGCTTGGGCGGTGGCGGTGGCACAAATGGGGGAGGTTCCGGTGGTGCCGACTGAAGTGGACCCCATCGGTGGGACCACTGGGGCCGGTTTCTTAGTTGGAAGCTCCGCCGTTGCGTTCTCCTGAATCCCTCACGCGATTAA
>Ga0184637_10001152_pt1 | contig 18439 bp, 18 predicted proteins | sample PLM3_127_b2_FD_133143 | JGI IMG/M metagenome (GOLD analysis project Ga0184637, IMG submission 133143) | Groundwater sediment microbial communities from an aquifer in East River, Colorado, USA - PLM3_127_b2 | ecosystem: Environmental > Terrestrial > Soil > Riparian zone | place: USA: East River...
CATCGTCGGGTTGCCACTGTCGGACAGCTCGATGCGCCCGTCGCGCCACTGGTCTCTGAAGGCCAGCGCCTGATCGATGGACAGGCCCCGCCCTAAGGTGACTTCGACAGCGCCGGACAGCACGTTCGCCACGCTCGTGTTCGGGTTTGGAATGGACCGCACTTCGATCTCGTCGATCTTCGGCCGGCCGAGCACGTAGGCGTCGTTCGCCTCGACGATCAGATGGCTGGAGGGCACCCACTCTCGCAGGCGGTACGGCCCGGTGCCGACGAAGTCCCGATTCCAGTAGCTCAGCTGTGGCAGCGCAGCTCGGTTGGCAAGGTACGGCTCCTCGAGGAGGTGCTTCGGCATCGGCATGGTTCCGCTGCTGGCGAACAGCCGATCAGCGTCGATGTACGGGCTCTTCCACTTCACGACGAGCGTCGTGGGGTCGGGCGCCTCGATCCTCTCGACGGATGCGAAGAGCGTGCTGCGCGTGAAATCGATCTCGCGGTCCTGGGATGCCTGCGCCGTAAAAAGCAAGTCTTCGGTTGTGAACGGCCTGCCGTCGTGCCAGAAGACGTTCGGCCGGATCTTCCACGTCGTCTCCATGGTGCCGTCGGGGAAGACCTTCCAGAGTCCGTTGTCTGTCGTCGGAATCGCTTCGGCGAGACGCGCCTCGATCCGCCCACCGATCCTGGTGCCCAGACCCACATTTACGAGCTTCTCGACCTCGCTGATCCCGGGCTGGTTGGTGCCGGTGCTGCCCGTAGCGAGGTAGCTGCTGACCGTGAAAACGTCGCCGAGAGCGGCCGCCACGAGCCGCTTCTTCACGGGTTGTGTCGGCTGCTGGCCGGTGCCGCCACCTGGCTCACGAGCAGCAGGGGCACAGGCGGATAGAGCCAGGACGGCGACAAGAAAGATGAGGGTGAACTTGTCCCCTCCCCCCTTGCGGGGGAGGGTTAGGGAGGGGGGTAACGATCTCGCAACCGGCATGCCTCGCCCCATCCTATTTCACCAGCTCATGCGCCAGATCACATGTCGGCACCGATTTAGCCCCCTGGCGGCCCGAATTGCAAGTCCGCCGCGACGGGTACTATGGCGACCGACATGATTGATCCGCGCGTGCAGGACCTCCTGGACGAGGTCGGCTTGGCCGCGTCTTCTGACGACCGGGCGACGATCGTCGGCCACGACCCGATCCTGCCAAACCGCTTTCCGGTCGGAGAGGCCGCCGCCGTCGCGCTCGCCGCGGGAGGCGTCGCGGCCTCCCACCTCTGGGAGCTCAAGACCGGCCGGCGGCAGAGCGTTTCAGTAGACGTCCGTCGCGCGGCAGTCTCCCTTCGCTCGAACCTCGTCATGCGTGTGAACGGCGGACCGCCGCCCCGCTCGCCCGCCGACGGCAACCCGCTCGTCGCGCTATATCCCTGCCGCGATGGACGCTGGGTCCACGTGCACGGTGTCTTCCCCCACCTTGCCGCTGGCACCATGCAAGTCCTGGGTTGCGGACGCGATGCCGCCGAGGTTGCAGCCGGTGTTGCGCGGTGGGACGGGCAGGCGCTCGAGGATGCGCTGGCCGACGCTCGGATGTGCGGCGCCATGGCGCGAACAACGGAAGAGTGGGCCGCGCACGAGCAGGGACGCGCGCTGGCCGGGGCGCCCAGAGTTGAAATCATCAAGCTGGCGGATTCCGCCCCGGAGCCGCTGCCGACTGGAGAGCGACCGCTGTCCGGCGTGCGTGTCCTCGACCTGACGCGCATTCTGGCCGGTCCGACGCACGCCCGCACGCTGGCGCAGTACGGCGCCGACGTCTTGCACATCACCTCACCGAAGCTTCCCCATGCCGATGCATGGACCCTGGACACGAATCAGGGCAAGCTCTCAGCCCACCTGGAGTTGAATGAGAGAGCCGAAAACCAGCGCCTCCGCGAGCTCGTCGCAGGGGCGGACGTGTTCGCGCAAAGCTATCGAGCCGGTTCGCTGGAACGGCTCGGGTTCGGCCCCGAAGAGCTCGTGCCGCTGCGGCCCGGCGTGATCTATGTATCGATCAACTGCTACGGCCACTTGGGTCCGTGGCGGGAGCGACCCGGCTGGGAACAGCTGGCCCAGACGGTGACCGGCATCGCGGCGGCTCAGGGCGCCCCCGACAGACCCGAGCGCATGCCCGCAGCCGCGTGCGACTACACGACCGGTTATCTCGCCGCGCTTGGAACGATGGTCGCACTCGGGCGGAGGGCCCGCGAGGGCGGGAGCTATCACGTCCGCGCCTCGCTGACGCGGACCGGGATGTGGTTCACCCGTTTGGGTGCGACCTGCGACCCTGGCGCCGCGACCGGCCCGGGCGACCCGAGCGCGATCACGGTCGAGACGGACACGGCCTGGGGCCGGCTGACCCACCTCGCGCCAGCCGTCGAGCTCTCTGAGACGCCAGCCTACTGGGATCGCCCGCCCGTCCCCCTCGGCACGCACCCGCCTTCCTGGCCCGATCGAGCCTAACAGCCCAGTGCCGGTGAACCGCGTCACGAACGCGCGGTCAGCGACCCGGTCGCAGTGTATGGTCGTGCTCATGAAGGAATTACGCGTAGCAGCTTCCGTCGCGCTGCGCCTCCTTGCCTCGCTCGCCGTCATCCTCGTCGCACTGGCGCCGGGCCCGAGAGCATCCGCCCAACCCGAGCGCCTCGTGCTCGCGCTCTACTATCCCTGGTACGGGCTCGACACCTGGTCCGATCCGGTCCTCTCGGACACACCCGCCATCCCGTACCTCGGCACCGATCCAGACGCCATTGCCCGCCACGTTGGATGGGCCAAAGACGCGGGCATCGACGTGCTCGTCTCGGCCTGGTTCGGGCCGACCGGCGATAACCCGACGGAATCCGCCTTTCGGACCCTCCTCGACGCGGCGAGTGCACAGGGCATACGAGCGGCCGTGATGCTGGAGACGGACGATCCGACGTTCTTCCCGTCGCTTGGCTCCCAGCGTGAGGCCCTCGCATACACCCTCGGCGTCCACGCCCAGCACCCTGCCTACCTCCGCCACGATGGGCGCCCGGTCATCTTCTTCTGGCGGCCCCGCGGCATCTTCGTCGGGAGCCAGCGTGCCAACCGCGACGGTCCCCCCGCCGTCGAGGCCTGGGCGCGGCTCCGCGACGAGGTCGACCCGGATCGGAGCTCCGTCTGGATCGCTGAGTCCGAGGCTCTGACCTACCTGCCCGTGTTCGACGGGATGTTCTTCTACAACGTCGCCGGGCTCGCGGACCCGGCTGGGCTCATGGCGCGGCTCGGCCGAAGCGTGCACGACTTCGGGTTCGGCGTTGGCGCCGAGAAGCTATGGGTGGCGACGGCGATGCCGGGGTACGACGACACGCGCCTCCTCGACCGCCGCAATCGCTTCGCCGTCGACCGCGGAAATGGAGCCTTCCTCCGCCGCACGTTCGACGCCGCGTCGGCCTCCGCTGCCGACTGGATCATGATCGTGAGCTTCAACGAGTGGGCCGAGGGGCACCAGCTCGAGCCCAGCGTGACGTACGGCAGCCTCTACCTGGAGGTCAGTCGCGAGCTCGTCTCGAGCTGGAAATCGGAGTAGCGTTACAGCGTTCCGACCTCGATCGGCTGGCCATTCACGGTCGCGACCAGCTCGGTGGGTATCGAGCCGCTGACCGTGCCGAGGGTGAAACAGCTTGCCTCGGCCAGCCGGATCAGTTGGGCGACGCGCTCGGCGGGCTCGTCGCTATCGAGATCGAGCTCGGTCCTGATCGATTCGCACCAGGAACGTATTGTTCCCGCGATGATCGAACCGTCGCGAGCGTACTGGGCTGTGACCCTGATTCGCGGGTTCGAGTACGAGACCTTGAGCGTTCGTGCCACCGACACGAGCTGTGTGGCCAGTCAGAACCCGATCCCGATCGTGAAGTAGGCAAGGGGCGACGGGGCGGTACCCGTGCCGCCCCCTCTGCCCTCCGGCCGAAGCGCTTCATCGCACATGACGGTGAACCCGTCGATGTGGCCTTCCTTCAGCTGGCCTTCTAACGGTACGACCTCGGCGACTTTGTGGGGCCCGATTCGGGTGGGGTCTCGAGCAGGCTCCTCGTAATTCGGGTCTTTGATCACCACGGCGTCCTCCCGATCCTTTGTGATGTGTCCCGACTAGCAGTCAGGTTAAACCTGCGCAATCGTAAGCGAAAGTTTAGATTCGCAAGGGTGTCGTAAGAGTGTCAGAGTAGGATCGCTTACTGAGGGGCTGCAACCGTTCGGGTTTAAGGTCGCGTTCGGAGGAGGCGGGTGGAGATCTTCGGCCATCTAGAGCGCCTGGCGGCAAGCCTCTACCCCTTGCGGATTCCGATCGCCGTCTGCCTCGCGCTCCTCGTCGTTTTGAGCCTTGTCATCGCCGTTCGGCTAGGTCTGCATCTGGTCGTCCAGCGCCACAAGCTGACGGCGAGCGTCGTGGCCGTGGCAGCGCTGGCCGTGCTCGTCCCTGCGACCTATTACCTCGCCTCTCCGCTATGGATTCGCACCAGCCTCATCGAGCCGCCGGCCGCGGCACCGCCAGCCCTCGCCGCCGGGGAGTCCGGTCGGGTGCTCCAACGAGGAGAGTTCCGTGGCGCCGATGACTTTCACTTCGGCCGCGGGCGGGCGCTCCTCAGCGAGACGATGCCCGATCGGTACACGTTGCGCGTGGAGGATTTCTCGGTCCGCAACGGCCCCGACCTGTTCGTCTATCTCTCGACGAACCCGAATGGCTATGCCGCCGATGCGGTCAACCTGGGAACACTGAAGGCCTCCGACGGCACCTTCAACTACGACGTCCCTGAAGGCACCGACATCTCACGGATCAGGAGTGTGATCGTGTGGTGTCGCCAGTTCTCGGTGCTGTTCGCCACCGCCACCCTGACGTAGCGGCCCTCACCGCGTTCGGAGGTCGGGTGACTCCTGTTACTGTGGGCTAGGGAACGTATCCCTCGCGGGCCAGCTGCTCCTTCTGCCACTCGGAGTCGATGGTCGGGTAGAAACGCTGCGGGTGCTCTTCCCGCCATATCTGCTTCCTCACCGTGAAGTTGCGCGGATCGAGCTCGAGGGCTCGCCGCCACCAGTGCAGCGCTTCCTGGCGGTCGCCGCTTCGCTGGTACGCAGTCCCGAGCCCGAACGCGACCGCCCAATCGCCAGGCGCTAGCTCTGCCGCTCTAGCAAACGCTCCAAGCGCCTCGCCGGCTCGGTCGTGCTGGAGGAGAGCGTCGCCAAGAGCGAAAAGGAGGTCAGGATCATCTGGCCGCTGGACCAGCTCACCGCGAACGATCTCGATTTCCAGCGGCTCTTGAACCACGAGCTCCGGATGCTCCCCCTTCGCGAAGTTCGCCTTCAGAAGAGCCTCCACCTGCTGTCGGATCTCGGGGCGCCGCAGGTAGAAGCCGCCGACGTGAAGAAACTGAATAATCCCGGCCTCGTCGATGAGGAGCCCATTCGGGACAACGTCAAAATCGAAGAGGCGCCCCAGAACATTCGCGCTGTCCACCGCGGTGGGGAAGGTGTGGCCTTCGGCGTAGGGCTTCACCCGCTCGGGGTGAGCGTCCACCGCGATGCTGAGGAAGGCAACGGCATCCCGGTCGGGGTACTCGTTCAAAAACTGCACACGGACAGCTCTCCCCGGCATTGTCACCAGCTTGCCCACATAAAGATGAAGAGCCGCCTGCCAAGGAAGTCGCGGACGTGAATCGTTCCGCCATCTACGTCGGGGAGAGATAGCGCAGGTAGCGCGTCCCCTCTCGCCAGCGCCCGCTTTAGGTTTTGCACGGCTACCACACTCCTGCTCGAATGCATTGCCAGAGTCGCGTGGCTCCGCTAGCCCTCCTCCCGTAGCGCCGATACCTCATCCTGGGGGACCTGGATCTCAACCCCGGCCCGCTCCTCCTGCAGCACCATCGCGATGCGGGAGTCACGGTCTCCCCAGCCGCGGCCGAGGGCTTCCGTCAGGTCCGCCAGCGCTAGATTCGAGAGCCGCATCGGCACGCCGAGCTCGCGGCCGAGCTCGGTCGCCAGCGTGACGTCTTTGTGGGCCAGGCGCAACGCAAACGATGGTGGGTCGAACACGGCCGGTAGAAACTGGTCGATGAGCCCGTCGAAGGTCCGGCGCCGGCCCTGGGCGCCCTGGCGAATCGCCTTGAAGAGGGCGAGCGGCTCGACTCCGGCTTTCACGCCGAGGGTAAACGCCTCGGCGAGCGCGGTCTGGATGGCGTAGCCCGAGCAGTTGTGCACCAGCTTCGCCACCGAGCCGGCGCCGATCGGCCCGATGTAGGCAGGCTGGTCGCCAATGGCCGCGAGCAGAACACGGTAGCGCTCGAACACGGCCTCGTCGCCGCCCACCCACAGCGCCAGTCGGCGCGTGCGTGCGCCGACCGGCCCGCCGCTCACCGGCGCGTCCAGCACGTTGATGCGCCGCTTCCCGAAGATCGTATTGAGCCGACGCACCAGGGTTGGCGAGTTCGTCGTCAGATCGAACCAGGCCGACCCGGCTCGCATGCCCTGGAGCAGGCCGTCCTTCCCGAGTGCGACGGACTCCACCTCCGGCGGGCCGGGCAGCGAGGTGAACACGACCTCGGCCCCGTCGGCCGTTTGCGCCGGAGTATCCGCCCATATCGCCCCCGCCGCCTCGTGGGGTGCGCCGGCCTCGCGGCGCAGGTCGTGCACCGACAGCTCGTGGCCGGCCGCGATCAGGCTCGACGCCATGTGCTGACCCATGGTCCCCAGCCCAATAAAGCCGATCCTCATGCTGTGTTCACCGCAGCTCCCACTGGTGAATATTCCACACCGTCGCCTCCCGCTGGCCGCCCAGCGGGCCGGTGAGCGCTTTCGCAAAGGTGATCACGTCCGGGTCGTACTCCATCGCGATGGCGGGTAGCTCCTCCGTGTACATCCTGGCGAGCTGAGCCGCGACCTGCCCTCGCTGCACCGGATCGAGCGTGGCATCGTACGCGAGTATCAGCCGATCCCAGTCCGCGTTGCGCCACGCACCGCGATTGCCGCCGCTCCAGCGATTGTCGGCCGTTGGGATCAGAGTGCTGTGATAGCCGCGGAGGGCCTGTTCCCATCCACCCGCTCCGTAGATATACACGCCAGTGAAGGTTGCCCGCGTCTGGCTATCCTGCACGAGCGCCGTCGGCGTGATGGCCTCCGAGAAGTCGAAGCCGGCGCGGCGCCACGTGTCGCCAACCACGTGCATCTCCGTCTCGAACTGGTCCGACGCATTGGTACGGAGCTCGCCTGCAAACCGTCCCTGCGCCGGATGGAAGAAAACACCATCCGTCCCTCTCGAGAAGCTGGCCTCAGCCATCAGCTGCTCTGCGCGCCGCAAGTCGTTCGGATAGCTGATGACGGCCTGGCTCGTCTCGGCACCAAACCGCCCATTAGACGGGAACGGATTTTGGTCGCGATGATGCCCGCTCCACGGTAGACCGCCTCGTTGACGGCTTGTTTATCGATGGCGTACGCGAGCGCCCGCCGTACGCGAACGTCGAGTAGCGCGCTCGGGGCGACGAGCTCGGGTCGGAGCTGGAAATGGGCTGCCCGGTAGGAATTGGGCTGGGACACGAAGCTTCCGAGGCCGCGGGAGAGCCAGTCTTGCTCCAGGGCGGGCAGCTGCTGAGACTTGATGACCGAATCGGCAAGCAAGTCCACGTCGTCGGCGAAGAGCCGCGTGAGCGCCGCATTGGGGTCTGCTGCGAACGTTATTCGGACGCGGTCGATCTTCGGCTTGCCGAGCACGTAACGGGAGAAGGCCTCGGCCTCGATGAAGGCGCCCGGCTCCCAGCGGGTCAGGCGGAACGGCCCCGACCCCACGAACGCTGTGCTCCAGAACGGGTGGCTGGCGAAAGCGTCGCCGCTCTGCTGCTCAAAGCTGGCCTCCAGCATGCGGACGGGCAGCGGCGAGAACGTCGTGTTCAGCGTGCCAGCGTCGGGGAAGGCCTGGCTCCATCGGAACAGAACCGACCGCTCGTCGAGGGCGACGACCTCCTCCATGAGCTTCTGCGGGATCAAGCCACCATGGCCTAAGCCCGGGTTCGAGATGACGCGCCGGCCGAACGCGACGTCCTCGGCCGCGAGCGGCGCGCCGTCGTGCCAGGTGAGCCCAGCCTTGAGGCGGTAGACGGTCTCCATCCTGCCGTCAGGCAGCACCCGCCACGTGTCGGTGCCCAGCTGGGGCAGCTCTTCGGCCAGGAACGGCCGCACCGCACCGGTGTCGTCGATGAGCGCCAGCTCGGCGTTGAACATCCGCCGCGTCGTGTCGAGCGTGGTCTGGCCTTCGCGCGGCGGATTCCGAGCCAGGCTCACCGGCTCCACGCGCACGGCAACACGCAGCGTGCGCGCAGCCGGCGGCTGTGCTGAGATTGCGTCGCCAGGGGACGTCGCCCCCGGGCTGGCGGGAGCACACGCCGCGACCAGGATTGCCCCCAGGGTGCAGAGCGCCAAGACCCGCTTCCCGCCCATTGCGTCCTCCACGCGGCGTGAACCGCTGTCTCTATATACCGGTTCCGGTGGGCGCTATGATGGAGCCGCGAACTGCCCCTCTCGCCCTGGGAGAGGGGAGGGGGTTTAGCCTCAATGTCCTACACCCGGGCGCTGGCGGAGCTCGCCGTCGATGTCGAGGTCGGGCGGCTTCCAGCTGAAGTCGTCCACGAGGCCGGCCGCGTCCTGCTCGACTGCCTGGGCTGCGCCATCGCGGGCACTACCACGCCGGCAGGACGCATCGTCCTCGACCTGGTGAGCGGTGAGCACGGCCCACTCGAGGCGACGGCGATCGGTGCTGGCCAGGTGAGTCTCGGGCCGGCCGCTTTTGTCAATGCGATGCTTACGAACGCGATCGAGCACGAGGTGCAGGGACCCGAGGGGCACGTCTGCGCGGCGGTTGCGCCCGTGGCCCTCGCGGTGGGAGAGGCCATCGACGCGTCGGGCACCGAGCTGATCGCCGGGCTCGTGGCCGGACTCGAGGTCGGCGGGCGTGTCGGCCGTGCGCTGCGCGGGCCGGCGCGAGCGGCAGGCACCACGGGAGCGCACGCGCAGGTCGTGCTCGCCGCGGCAGCCGCCGCGGGGCGGCTGCTCCGGCTCACACCCGACGAGATGCACCACGCGCTCGGCATCGCCGGCTACAGCGCGACGGTCCCCACCGGGACGAAATACCAGCGCGCGCTGCACACGCCGATGATCAAGAACAACCTGGGGACGATGGCGCAGGGTGGAACCCAGGCCGCACGTCTCGCGCAACGCGGTTTCACCGGCGACCTCGAGGTGCTCGAGGGCGACCTTGGCTTCTGGCGCTTCGTCGGCGCTCCGGGCTGCGACTGGGACGAGCTCACGCACGAGCTCGGGAGCCATTGGACTGCCGCCGAGGTCTGGTACAAGCCCTACCCATCAGCGCTCAACATGGTGTCTGCCCTGCAGCTGCTGACGCGCATGGTTGAGGAACATAAAATCGAGCCGCGCGCGATCGAGCGCGTGGAGATCCACTCGGGCAGGGGTACCGAGCAGCAGTGGCCGGCCGATAGCCTGGACCCGGTGAACATCTGGCGCTGCCTGCCCTACCTCGCGAGCGCGGCCATCTCCGGCATTCGGCCCTACCGGAGCTGGCAGGAGCCGGAGACCTTCCGCCGCCCCGACCTGCTATCCCTCATGGACCGCATCGAGATGCTGCCCTTCGGCGACGGAGAGCGCCCGGACAGCGGCAGCTACGCAGGGGGCTGGTCGCCGGTCCGCATCACGATTCAAGCCGGCGGCCGGCGCTTCGAAGGCAGCCAGGACTATCGGGTTCGGATGACCGACGCGGAGCTTCGTGCAAAGTTCCGCGACAACAGTGGGGGCTTGCTCTCGGAGGCCGACGCACAGGCAATCGAGGGCCTGTGCCTGAACCCACAGGAGAATTGGAGGGCGCGAGATTTGGCCAAGCTCTTAGTGTCGGGGCCGAACCGGCGCGCTTGAGTCGGGGCGGGCTCGCCTCGCCCGCCGCATGTTGCGGGGACGCGGGCCAGGCAAGCCTGGCCCCTACGCCCAGACCGGCGACCCCGGCTCTCAGGCCCTTGTATCCACCCCCATAACCCCTACCCTCGCACCTCCCACTGATGGACATTCCAGGTGGGGTCGGCGCCGACGTTGACCATGCGGCTGCTGACAATTGTCGGGCTGGCGTTGTAGTACAGCGGCATGATGTTGAGCTGGTCCGTCATGTGGCGGATCACGTCGCGCAGCGAGTCCATGCGGGCTGCGCGCGGGATGCTCGCCAGGTAGCGATCGAGCAGCGCGTCGTACTCGGCGTTCATGTAGCGTGAGTAGTTGAGCCCACGATAGTTGTTCTCTGGCAAACGGGCGTCGACGCTGCGCAGCTCCTTCAGCCGCGTGATGCCGCCGGCGCCCATCTGCAGGTTGAACGTCGGGAAGTTCGCGCGGTACGCGATGTCCCGCTGGCGAGGCGGTGGAATCGGGTCGAGATCGCTGGTGACTCCGATGCGCTGCCAGTAATCGGCAACCGCGTACATCGGCTTCAGGTTGTGGTCCTCGGGCGTGGTCTGGATGTTGACCGTGAGCGGGGCAGCGGCGGCGTCGCGGAACAGCCCATCGGCGCCTCGCACGTACCCCAGGCCTTCGATCATCTGCGTCGCTCGTCGCGGGTCGTGGTCGTACTTGACTGCCGCCTCCTGCACCTCGGCGTACTCCGGCACAGCCGGTTGGATGACGCTATGGGCCACCGGCGAATGCCCGGCCATGATCGTCTCGACCATCTCCTGGCGATTCAGCGCGTACATCAGCGCTTTCCGGAAGCGGACGTCGGTCACGATGGCCGGAGTGGGATTGACGAACTGAGGCCAGAGCTTCATCTCGGTGAGGAGCAGGATCTCGACCTTGCCGCCGCTCCACAGGTCGCGCAGCTGGAGCCCCTGCTCGAATGACAGGCTCTGGCCAGGAGTCACGTCGATCGCGCCCGCGAGGATCGTCGCGACGAACGCGTTCTCGTCCGGGATGAGCCGAACCTCGATCTCGTCGATCTTCGGTCGGCCGAGCGCATAGCCATCGTGGGCGTGCAGGATCAGGTGGCTGTCCCGCACCCACTCCTGCACGCGGTAGGGGCCTGCGCCGACGAACTCGGTGGTCCAATAGGGAAGAAGATGGAAGCTCGCTTTGTCGTCGGCGTATGGTCGCTCCAGGATGTGCCTGGGCAGCGGCGCGATGACGAAGAGCGCGTCAGCCTCGATGAACGGCTGCTTCCAGAAGACAGTGATGGTCTGGGGATCGGGCGCCTCCAGGCGATCGACGTACGTGTAGCCGGCGATGCGGGCCAGCGTGAGGTCGGTGTCCTGGAAGAGCGTCGCGGTGAAGAGCACGTCCGCGGACGTGACCGGCGTGCCATCGTGCCACCTGGCGCCCGGCCGGATCCGCCACGTCGTCTCCATCCTTCCGTCCGGCAGCACGCGCCACAGGCCGTTGTCCACCGAGGGGATGCTCTCAGCGAGCTGTGGCGTGAGCACGCCGTTCCGATCGGTTACCGCCAATCCAACAGCCACCATCTGCTCCAGGCCTGGCTGCCCCGGACCAATCCCAGTGCCAGCCAGGTTGCGGTAGAGGTATGGCGGGTTGCTCATGATGGCGGTCACGATGCGGGTGGGAGTGGTTGTGCGCTGTGGCGAGGCGCCGCTATCGGCCGAGCGATCTGCCGCCGAAGGCGCGCACCCGGTCACGACAATCGCGAGGCCAAAGAGCAGGCCGGTTACGTGTCTCGGCGGTCTCATCCTGAAGCCTCCCTCGCCGTTGGGCACGGCGCCGCGCACATTTGCGGCGTCCAATAGTACGCCGGGCGAACGTCGAAGTTAATCCGACGACGGGGGGCTTTACCGCGGGCGTGAGTAGCGGTAGGCTAGCGCCATACCGGCCTGAGATCGCGCGAGTGCAGCGTCGGAGCCCTTGTTTACGGTCCGTCGCAAGGGCGCGCTAAGTATGTTGCTCCCGAAGGAGGGACGAGGCGGTGCAAGTCTGGATTCGGCAGAGCATGCCCTACCACTGCCAGGACGACGGGCCGATGCCGTTCCCGGTCCCCGGCTGGATGTGGGACCGGAGCCTGGGTGAGAAGCTCTACTCGGATCGTATGCGCTTCATCCGGCGAGTGGACGAGACGGGAATCGACGGCCTCATCTTCACCGAGCACCACTACGGGCCAAATGGCGGCCTGACCCCATCCCCAACCGTAATGATCGCCGCCGCGAGCCAGGTCACCGAGCAGATCAAGCTGATCACGATGGGCATCTCGCTGGCCCTCTACCCCCATCCCGTCCGGGTGGCCGAGGAGCTGTCGATGCTTGACAACCTCTCGAGAGGGCGCTTGATCGTCGGCTTTATGAGCAGCGGCGCGCAGAACCTGTATTCGTACAGCGTCGCGGCGCAAGAGGAGCGCGGCCGCAAGGAAGAGGCCTACGATCTCATCGTCAAGGCGTGGACCGAGGAGAACCCGTTCGAGTGGCACGGCGAGTACTTCGACTACGAGTGCGTGTCGATCCTGCCGCGTCCCCTCCAGGTGCCCCACCCAGAGATCTGGAGTCCGGTGAGCGCCGTCGAGAGCTTCGAATGGTGTGCGCGGAACCACATCGGCGCGATAACCTCGGGCGGCACGACGTCCGCCGCGGAGGGGCTGCGGTTCTTCCAGGACTACGCGCAGCGAGAGTGCGGCTGGACCACCACATCGGACGACCTGGGGATCGCTCGCGAGTTCTATCTCGCACCCAACAAAAAGAAGTTCAACGAGATGGCCGAGGGGCTCTTCTCGCGTGACGCCGAAGACGCCTATCCCCACATGCGGGAGAACCCGAACCTGCAGGCGCTGGACAAAGAGCGCTACGCCGTCCGCAGCTACACCTATCGCAGCCAGCCCGGAGGCGGGCGCGCGCCCGGCGGCCGCACGTTGAACGCGATCGAGCGGGGCACGTTTATCGCCGGCGACCCGGACGCGGTGACCCAGCAGATCATCGATCAGCAGAAAGCCACCGGTGCAGGGGTGCTCGTCATCCGGCCGGAGATGGGCGTTCTCAGCCTGGATGAAGTCGCCGATGAGTTGGATCTCTTTGCTCGCGAAGTGCTGCCCGTCGTTCGGAAACTGTGACGGAGGACACCATGGCTGAAGCCGTGAAAACGAAGCGCGCGCCGAAGTCGAAGCGCCCGAGCATGGTCGCCCCGATTCACGACGCGTACCCGATCTCGAACCTCGAGGCGTCGCTGCATTTCTACACCGAGGTGCTCGGCCTCGAGCTCCTGCCACGCCCGGACATGCCGTTCGCCGGCGCCTGGCTGACGGACCAGGCCGGCCGAGTCGAGATCCATCTCTTCGTGTCAGATGAGCCGAAGCCCGGCCCGAGCGCTAAGCCGTCCAACCTCGCGCGCCACGCCGCCTACGTCGTAGACGACCTGGATGCCTGGCGCGAGCACCTCCGCGCGCACGGTGTGCAGTTCATGGATCGAAACGCCCTCATTGGGCGCCCGCAGGTCTTCGTCACCGATCCGGACGGCCACACCATCGAGTTCCAGCAGGCGCCGCGAAGCCCCGATTAGCCTCCATCGCGCCGCGGGAGGGCACCCATGTACGACCTTGACGGGAAAGTTGCGCTGATTACCGGCGCGGGCGGGCGGAGGGGCATCGGGCGAGCCATCGCGACGCGGCTGGCACGCGAGGGCTGCGACGTCGTCGTCACCGACATCCCGAAGCCGCCCGATGCGACTCCACCCGAGGACCGAGATGCGGGCTGGCACGGGCTGCCCAGCGTCGTCGAGGAAATCGAGGCGTTGGGGCGGGCGGCTCTCGGCCTCTTCTCGGATGTCTCGGACAGCGACCAGGTAGCCGACATGGTGGCCCAGACGGTTGGCCGCTTCGGCAGGATCGACATCTTCGTCGCCAACGCGGGCTCGCAGCCTGGCCGCGACCGCCGATTGATCGTCGACCTGGAAGAGGACGCCTTCGACGAAGTGCAGCGCGTCAACGCGAAGGGAACGTTCCTCTGCTGTCAGGCCGTGGCCCGCCACATGGTCGGGCGCGGCGGCCCGGGCAAGTTCATCATCATGTCGTCGCGGGCGGGCAAACAGGCGACCGCCAAATATGGCGCCTACGTCATGTCCAAGTTCGCGCTGGTCGGCCTCACCCAGACGCTCGCGCTGGAGCTCGCACCCTACAGGATCAACGTGAACGCGATCTGCCCCGGGCTCGTCGATACCGAGCGGGTCTACCACATGGCGGAGGCGTTGAAGCCCGAGGGGATGTCGGCGGACGACTACCGCCGCCACATGCTAAATGAGCGCGCCCGCGACGTGCCACTCGGCCGCGCCGCGGTCGCCGACGACGTGGCGCGGACGGCGGCGTTTCTCGCCTCAGCCGAGTCCGATTACCTGACCGGTCTGGCCATCAACGTGACCGGTGGTGCCTGGATGAGCTAGAGGCCTGAATCAAGCGGAAGCAAAAGCGCAGCCACTCGCCGTGCATCTCCCTAACGCTTGCGTGCCAGCACCGCGTCCGCGCGCTCGATGTCCGCGAGAGCCTGCCTGAACACGACTTGCTTCAGGTACGTCTGATAGGGCACGCCAATGATGGCGGCGGCGCGCTTGATGACGGCAATCTGCTTCCTGCCCCACCGGAGCGTTACCGTGCCGGCGGCGAGCTCCTGATCGGCCTGCGCCTCCATGCGAGTGACCATCTCGGAAACTTCGGAGTCCTCCTCGACATGGTCGCCAATGATTTTCATTTCGATTGGCTTGGCCATTAAACGTCTCCTCGTTCGAAGCAGCTGATGATGATCACCGTCCCCGACCTGGATGCGCTCCCTGCTGGATTCCGCCGGCTGACGAGGACCAGACTAGGCTCGCGCCTGGTGCAGCCGAAGGATGAAGACCTTCCGCAGCCGCTCCTGTAGCTCGGGGGTGTTCACGTGCTCGCGGGTCATGTTCTCGCCAAAGACGACGTGGTCGTCGTCCGCGCCGATCGGCGAGTGCTCGATCTGTCCTTTCATCGCGCGGTCGATGTCCTTGATGCCCAGCTCCTGGTACAGCTCGCGCGTCTCGTCGAGATCGCGGATCTGGCGCTCGCGCACCTCAGGCAGACGCTTCTCGCCCTCGCCGACCAGCGCACTCCCCAAGAGCACAGGCCACGGCTCCGTGCGGTGCATCCCGTAGTACCAGCCCTGGTACGTGAGCTGCTCCGGCGACGGATCGCCCATCTCCAGCCGGTGGATCTCCTCCTCGGTCAGGCCGAACTCCATCGAGTGCCACTTGGCGAGCGTCGGATGGCTCGGCACCGGGCCGCCCACGCTGTCCTGGCCGCCCTCGTCGATCAGTTTGCGCAGTTGGAAGCGGCGCGCGTCCTTGTTGTCGCGGATGTTGAGGTAGCGCTCGCCCTCGAACCGATGGTTGCCATCTCCACCTCGATGGCTGCGGCGCTTGCCGGCCGCGATTTCCTCGATCGTGTTCGCCTTACGCCCACGCTCGGGGCGCACCCCACCCGGGTAACCCGCCCGGACCACCTCGAGCTCATCCATCAGCTCGTCCGGGGAAAGCAGATCCCGCCCGAACTCTTTGGCTACCGCTGCCATGGCTTGCCTCCTCTGATGTTGAACGCAGCCTATCCGTACGCTTTCGCGCTGAAATCCGCCGGGGTCAGCGGGCCCGCCGGATAGGTGATCGGGCTGTGGGACATCCCGAGCGCGAAGCACGTCTCGGCGAACCGAATGCTCGTCGACTTCGTATTGAAGATCGGGACACCGACCTCCCGCTGGATGTCGACGGGGTCGACGACGTACGGGATGAGGGCGCCGCCGAGCGGGATGATGGCCTCAGCGCCCGTGTCGCGGACCACCCCCTTCATCGTCTCCACGGCGGCTTTGAAGAGGGCGTCCTTCAACCCATCGCCGTCTTCACCGTAGACGCCCACCGCCCGCACGTCCGTCACGAAGTCCTGCATCCCGTATGAGCGGATGATGCGTCGTGTGTAAGGCACGTGCCCGGCCAGCGGGACCGTCACGCCGATGCGGTCGCTCAGGATCGCGGCCGCGTGCAGGGTGCACTTCATGACGCCGATAACCGGGATCCGTACCGCGAGGCGGCCTGGCTCGACGCCCGGATCGAACGTGTTGCTCTGGATCACGGCGTCGTAGCCGTTCTCTTCGGCCCACACGGTCTTGCGGATCAGCGACGACGTCGCCATCGCGTGGTGCAGGCCGGTGAGCACGCTCTGGGCGCCCATGGCCCGCATCACGTGGGCACCCTCGAAGTCGTCGGGATAGATCAGATCCAGCTCAGTGCCCGGCGAGCAATAGCTCCGCAGCAGGCTCTGCACGCGCTCGTGGCCTGCGTCGCCCTTCGGGTTCCGAGGCGCCTGGTTCAGGAACATGATTCGCATTGCGCTCTCCTATAGATCCAGCCCGTACAGGTTGATAGCATTGTCGCGGCAGATCTTGTGCTTCACCGCGGCGTCGATGCCCTCGAAGTTGCTGTCCACGGTCCTCTTCGAGTGCGGCCACGTCGTAATCCCGTGCGGGAAGTCGTTCGCCCAGAGGAAGTTGTCCTCGCCGAAGACCTTCGTCGTCAGGACCCCCGCGCGATCGTCCTGGAAGGTGAAAAACACGTTCCGCCGCATGTACTCGCTCGGCAGCAACTGGTTCGCGTTGCGATCGGCGTCGTACCGCGACGACCGCCCGAACTCGAAATCGGCGAGCTGGTAGATGTGGGAGACCCAGCCGACGTCGAACTCCGCGCATACGACCTTGAGGTTCGGGTGGCGGTCGAAAACGCCGGAGAAGATCAGGTGGCCCATGAAGCGCTGCGCCGGCGCCTGGCGCGAGGCGAAGCCGAGCGGCAGCGTACGCGGGTCCACCTCGCGCGGCCCCTCGAAATGGGTTCGCTGCTCGCCCTGCGTCGCGCTCGTGTGCACGTTCAGGACGATGCCCGTCTCCTCCGCGGCCTGCCAGATCGGCTCGTAGCGGGGCTCGTAATAGCCGCTGTCTTTGATGCCGGTCGGTAGCTGCGCCGCCTTGAAGCCGAGCTTCGCGTACTCGTGGATGTCCTCGACGGTCTTCTCGACGTCCAGCACGCCGAGGAGCGCCACGCCGACGAGGCGCTGCCGGTTGTGGCTGCAGAACTCGTTCAGCCATGCGTTGTAGGAGTGGTGGACCGACCGCTGCAGGCCCGGGTCCGTCAACCCATAGAAGAAGCGGCCGGGGCTCGGGAAGAGGACCTCTGCCTCGACGCCGTCGCGGTCCTGCGCCTCGAGTCGCGCGGCCGGGTCCCAGCCCGCCGGGTAGTCCTTCCAGTTGTAGTTCTCGTTGAGCGAGATCGTGTCGTCCATCTTCGCCATGTCCATCTGGGACACGCCCTCGGGCTTGTCGATGACGAGCCCGATCGAGAAGTGCGACACGCCGATGGGGGCCAATCCCTCTGTCACAAGCCAGGTGCCCTTCGGCACGCCCGGTGGGTCCTTCACCACGCGCGGCGCTCGGTCGCCGTACTCGTGTTGGGCGCGCTCCCACGCCATCGGCGGCTCGTTCACGTGCCCGTCAGATGAAACCAGCTTGAAGTCAGTCATGCTGCCTCCTACCGCTCACCCTGAGCTTGTCGAAGGGCGAGCCTGACTTGCGCAACCTCGTGGTCATGGTTCGACAGGCTCACCATGAGCGGGTTCTCATTCGGTCACTTCCCAATCCCACACGTTCCAGGTGATCCCCGTCTGCGGACCGGCCGTGCCCGATGGGCCCTTCACCTTGTTCTTGGCCAGCACCAGCTCGACGATGTAGAAAAGCGGGCCGTAGGCGACCGTCTCCGAGATGCGCCGGTGCACCCCAACCACGGCTTGCCGGCGCTCGTTCTCGTCGAACGTTGTTCGGATGACGCGGTAAAGGCGGTCGACCTCCGAGTCCACAAAGCTGCCGCGATTCGAGCCGAGCCAGTTCAGCTCTGCCCTCGGCAGCTTGTCCGAGACGACGTGGATCTCCTCCTGGCTGATGGTGTTCGAGCCGATCTGCGTGCCGGGGAAGTGGTTGCGGAACTCCTGGTCGTTGCGCCGCGCATTCGGGATGCGGAACGGGGTCGTGTTGACGCCGGCCGTCTTCCAGAAGTCCGCGAGGATCGAGGTCTCTTGCTCGCTGTCTCCCCAGACGTCCAGATCGAGCGTCTGCCCCCCTGCATTGACCAACCCGCTCCCAGGGGCGGGCGCTCGCCACCCTGCCTCGCCGAACAGCGCCGCGGCGCGGTTCGGGTCATACGGGTACTTGATGACCGCCCGGTCCACCTCCGCGAACGCAGGATCGGCGGGTGCGATGTAGGCGTCGGCCGAGGGCGCAAGCCCGGAGTTGATCGCCTCGGTTATCCCCTGCCGGTCGAGGCCCAGTATCAGGGCCTGGCGGACGCGCACGTCGCCGACTGGTCGCTGCCAGCTCGGCACCTCGCGATGCTGGAAGTCGACGAA
>Ga0184637_10001153_pt1 | contig 18437 bp, 11 predicted proteins | sample PLM3_127_b2_FD_133143 | JGI IMG/M metagenome (GOLD analysis project Ga0184637, IMG submission 133143) | Groundwater sediment microbial communities from an aquifer in East River, Colorado, USA - PLM3_127_b2 | ecosystem: Environmental > Terrestrial > Soil > Riparian zone | place: USA: East River...
CAGCCATGACAACGAGGGCAAGGCGGACGGGACGCCGGCGAGGGTCAAGTTCCGGGTGAACTTCGCTCCGGTGCTCCGAGTGTCGGGGCTCTTCCCGGCCCCGGGGGCGGTCATCGACTCCTCGGACACCGTCGTGAACGATAGCTTGACCGTCCGCTTCGTGGCCGATGACGTGGAGTCGCCGCCTTCCGTGCTCGTCTATCGCGCGATTCTGGACGGCGCGTTCGGTAACACTGTGGGGCCGGTTTTTGCCGACAGCCTCCTGCGCCAGCGCTGGCCGTTTCCGCCGGTGGGGGAGCACACGATTCGCTACATCGCCGCCGACCCGGGCAGGCGGGAGCACGAGCTCAGCGGGACTTTCACCGTGGTGCCCTAGACGGGCAGGATAGGTCGATGGATTCGGCGATGCGCGCCAAAGTTCAGCTCATCGGTCTTGCCGCGGCGGTCCTGGCCGCCTGGATGATCGGTTCGTGTTCGAAGTCACCGACCGATTTCGTGATTCCCAACCAGCGGCCGACCGTCTCCATCTCGGCAGGGCCCATCCGCGATTCGGTCGATGTCTTCATCGTCACCTTCAACTGGAACGCATCCGACACCGACGGTCAGGTGGAACGGTTCCTCTATGCCATCGATGACCTTGACTCGTGGTTCGAGACCACGACGTACGAGCTCACGCTTCTGGTCAGCGCTACCGACTCGGCAGGGGTGGACTCGATCCGCATCGGGCTCTCGAACGCGTTCATCGAGCGCTATCGTTTCCGCGGCGCGCACACGTTCTACCTGGTCGCGGTGGATGACGATGGGGCCCATTCGGACACGACCTCCCTCTCCTTCATCGGCCAGACCTTCGCTCCCGAGACTCAGATTCTGATCCCGGTGCCGTCGGGCCTGATCAGCCTTGGGCCGACCTTCACCGTGAGCTGGGAGGGGTTCGATATCGACGGCACCGAGAACCCGGTGGGCTATTCCTACCGCATCGTGCCGGTAGACGACGTGTTGACCATGACCTCGGCCGAGATCGAGTCGACGCTGTTCGATCCGGCGAGTCCCGGGGACCCCTGGAGCGCGTTCGAACCGCGAACTTCGGTCTTGCTGCGGGATCTCGAGATACCGAGCGACTATATCTTCGGAGTGCAAGCGATTGACCAGGCGGGGGCGATCGAGCCGCGGCTGCGCACTTCGGAGTTGATCGGACGGACGAACGTGCTCCGGATCACGGCGTCCGAGTCCGGAGGAGCTCCAAGTCTCTGCCTATCGAGCTCGGTCAAGACGACTTGCTACCCGACGGCGGACGAGCGCGCGATGACCTTCCAGATTCCCGCCAACTCGAACATCACCTTCACCTGGCAGGGCAGGGCCGAAGAATACGGAGGGTTGATCTCCGGCTATTCCTACGGCCTCGATCTGATCGATCCGGAGGCGGAAAACCCCGAGGACCCGGGATGGGCGCCGGAGAGCGCGACCTTGACCCGGGCCGTGCTCCGCTTCAACATTCCGGAAGAAGCATCCGGCGAGGAGCACATCCTCTACGTGCGGGTGCGGGACAACATCGGCACGCGAGTCATCGCGACTGCGTTCCTGATCGTGGTGCCGCTCACCGGCGAGCGGGATGTCCTCTTGGTGGATGACTTCGGGCCTGACTCGCGTGGGCAGGCGCCGCCCGATTGCATTCCGCGTCCCTGTGCTCCTGAGCCGTGTGATCTGATCAATCCCGGCGCAGACCTACCACAAGACCAGTGCCACGACCAGTATCTGCGCGAGAGCCTCGAAGGGGCGCTGGAAACGATCGGGCACCCGGAATGGGTGGTGGACCTCTACAATCCGCTCGACGTGCAAGGATTCGTCTCCAACCGTGAGGTCGTGATTGACTCCACGAGCTTAAGTTACTGGGTCTATACCGGCCCCGTGACCCTCGTCAACCTGGCGCGCTACAAGGTGGTGGTCTGGAACGTGAAATCCGAAGACAACTGCCAGCTCAAGAAGATGAACACGATGGGGGAGGACAACTTCCTCGCCGTCTACGTCGAGACGGGCGGCAATGTGTGGATCAGCGGCACGGGCTCCTTTTCCCGCACCCGGGAGGAGAACGTCGGTCTCTCCCCCTTCGGTTTCGAGGGGGAGCATTTCGCCTTCCGCTTCCTCAAGATCGAGTCGGAGGTCGAGGGCATCGCTTGCGCGGTTGGCTGCTTCCGTACCTCGGGGCAGACCAGTGTGCTCCAGCGGAATCACGGCTTCGAGGCAGGCTATGCGTCGCCGATAGCGGAATCGGAAGGTTATCCCGACACTCTGCGGGTGGCGAGGCCGCCGTATGACAGCCCGGCCAAGGGCGTCCCCAGCTGCGAGGGCATGGTGGTGCCGTTGGGCCTCGACATCAATCCGCGGTTGCGGCTCTTCGGGGGACAGCTGGACACCATCTATTTCTACTTGTCGAACGGTCTCCTCCAGGTCTTCCCACCCGCCCTCTCGTATATGGACCATGCCGCCTGCGCCCTGCGCTATTCGGGCCCCGGACAGGGGAGGTTGATGATCTGGGGCATGCCCCTCTACTTCTTTCCCGAGGACCGGTTGGAGACCGCGATGGCCAGATCCATCGAGTGGTTCCTGGAGCCTTAGCGAGGGAATGGGAAGAGCTTGATGACGAGGAGGCTTGGCCGGCCACGCGGGCGGTCCGAAATGGTGATGGTAGCCGCGCTCTTGGGCGTGGCCGCGGCCGCCGGGGCCCAGCCTGCGATCGACTTGGACCTCCAGGCAACGAGGTTCGACCGCCGGGTCATGATCGACTGGAGCACAGCGCCCGAGATCGGGGACAGCTTGTTCGGCGGCTACCATGTCTGGCGCTCGACCTCGCCCGACCCCGACGCGTTCGTGCTCCTGCGGCGTTTCCAGCGCCGCTACCCGGTGTCGTGGACCTACAGCCGGGCGCTCCCCGGCGCGCGCCGGGAGTTCCTTGATCCCGACTCGGTGGTGGTGCACCGAAAGGTCCAGATCACCCCCCAGGGCGATTCGGCCTTCGTCCGCGACTATGTGGGCACGCCTCCCTTCAACGGCTTTCCCTACTTCTACGCCACCACCTGGATCTCCGAGTGCCTCTCGGCCCTCAACGACACTCTGTGGGTCGATCAGCCGCAGCCGGAGATCGAACAGGTTCCGGGCCAATCCAGATACTTCTTCCTGTCCAACGGTGACACGCTCGAGGTCGATCGCGTCCCCTGCCGGCGCATCGACCCGCAGACCAACCGTCCGGTCGGGGACACGACGTTCGTCTACATGGGAACGGTTGAATCGGAGGAGCCGCTGCGGCACTACGCGATCGAGTCCACCCGGCTTCGCACCCCCGTATTTCCCTCCACCCCCGCCCGGACGGGGTTGAGCCGGGTGGCGGCGATCCCCAATCCCTACATCTCCAGCGCGCCCTGGGAAGAGCCCGGCCAGCGCAAGATCCAGTTCGTCAACCTGACCCAGCAAGCGACCGTGCGCATCTTCACGGTTGGCGCCGACCTCGTGCGGGTGATCGAGCATCCCGCTCCCGGGGCGCCCCCGAATCAGGGCTCGGTGGATTGGGATCTCACCAATGCCGACGGCAAGCTCGTCGAGTCGGGAATCTATATCTATCAGGTCGAGACGTCCGGGGGAGCGGCCGACTTCCAGGGGCGCCTCGTCATCGTGCGTTAGCGTACGACTCCTCGCCCCAGGTCGCCGGCGGTGAGCTCGCCGTGACCGCGGCGCTCGACGAGCGGCGGCACCGGCTATCGATCATTGTTCCGGTGTACAACGAGCGGGCCACCATCGCCACCGTGCTCGCGCGCATCCGGGCGGCGGCGCTCCCTGGGATCGAACGCGAGATCATCCTCGTGGACGACGGCTCAACCGACGGAACCCGCGAGTGGCTCAAGTCAGCCGAGGCCAGCGGATCGCGGGTGATCTTCCATCCAGAGAATCGCGGCAAGGGGGCGGCGGTGCGCACCGGGCTGGCGCACGCCTCGGGTGATCTCGTGCTCATCCAGGACGCGGACCTCGAATACGACCCGGGTGACTACCCGGCTCTCCTGGCCCCGATCCTGGCCGGGGCGCCCGTGGTCTATGGTTCCCGTTTCCTGGGCGGCCGCGAGCGGCGGATGTCGCCGCTCGCGAGAGCGGCCAACCGGCTCTTGACCGCGGTCACACGCCTCCTCTATGGAATCCGCCTCACCGATATGGAGACTTGCTACAAGCTCTGGCGGGCCGATGTCCTGCGCGATGTCCCCTTGCGCGCTTCGGGATTCGACATCGAACCGGAGATCACCGCCAAGCTGGCCAAGCGAGGGGTGGCCATCCTCGAAGTGCCGATCCGCTATCACGGCCGCTCGCGGGCCGAAGGCAAGAAGATCGGGTGGCGTGACGGGATGATCGCCCTGTGGGCCTTGATCAAGTTCCGGTTCGTCGACTGATGAGGGGGTGGAAGCTCAGCGCCGGCCTGGCCGTGGCCTTGCTTGGCCTCTATGTTGCTGAAGCGCTCCTCGCTCGTGGCGTCTACAACGACGATGACCTGGGACACTACCTGCTCGCCCGGGATGCGAGACTGGACCCGAAGCTCTGGCTGAACGTTTGGGGCCGGCCGCTCTTCACCCTCGTCTACACCCTACCCGCCCAGTTCGGCTTCCTGGCGGTCCGCCTCTTGACCGCAGTCGCGACCGCCCTGACCGCGGTGGTGACCGGCGCTGCCGCCGCCCGGCTTGGGGCTCCCGCCCCGCTCGGGGCGGTGCTTCTCGGCACCATGCCGTTCACCCTGTTGCTCTCCTACTCGAGTCTGACCGAGCCGCTCTGCGCCCTGGTGGTCGCCGGCGTCCTGTGGGCGGGGCTCGCCGGGCGGCGCGGGCTCGAGCTCGCGCTCGCCGCCCTGGTGCCGCTCGCCAGGCTCGAGCTCCTGCCCCTGGTCGGCTTGTGGGGAGGCCTCCATGGGGTTCGTTCCGGCCGTCGGCGGCTCCTCGGGCTCCTGCCGGTGGCGGGAGTGTTCGGGTGGGCGGTGATTTCAGCGGCGGTGACCGGCGATCCTCTATGGCTCGTTCATCAGGTGTTCACCGGGGAGAAAAAGACCTATGACCCGATGAATGTGTGGCATTACCCGCGCGGCCTCATCTATGTCATCGGTCCCGTCGTCTTCCTGTTCTGGCTGGTGGATCTCGGCGAGCGAGCCGCTCGCCGGCGACTCGACCTCATTGCCGTGGGCCCGCTCGCCGTCATCCTCTTGTATGCGATCTTCTCCTGGAAGCTGTCGGTGGGGCACTCGGCCGGCTTCCTCCGCCATCTGGTCGCCGCCGGGCCGTTGTTTGCCCTGTCAGCGTCGCGGGGAATCACCAACGCGCTGGGCAAGCGCGCGGCATGGAGGCGTGCGGTCGTAATCTTGTTGTCGGGAACGGTCATCGTAGGGCTCTTCCTCTCGCGGGCGCTCATCATGCATCACTTCGCCGCGGGTCCGTTCGAGCTGGCGCGGCTCACGGCGGCGGTCGCGCTGGTGGCCATCGTCGCCGCGCTGCGTCCGACCCAAGGGGGCGCCGCGCGGGCCGCGCCCACGGGGCTCATCGGGATCAGCTTGATCGCGCTCGTTTATGGGCTGACCGCCGAGCCACCGCTCCCCGCGAGCGCCGAGCAGGAGGCGGTTCAGAACCTGTATGCGTGGTTCGAAGGCTCGGAGTGGGCCGCGGCCCCGGTGGTTGTCTCGCACCCGTGGTTCCTCATCGGGCTGGATGCGGCCGGCCGGCGCCCACCCGGCGGCTTGCCGCAAGTGCAGCGGACCCAGGTGGAGGCGGCCGCGCCGGGCACAATCATCATATGGGACTCTCACTATAGTATTTGGCCGCCGGAGGGGATGCAGCTGCGCGAGTTCAAGTCCGATACCCGGTTCACCATGGTCAGAGAGTCGATGGCCAAAAACCGCCGATTCGCGGCCTATGCTTTGCTCAAGACCAAGCCGTGAAGCGGCGCTGGATTGGGATCGCCGATATCATCAGGCGGCGCTGGATTGGCCCCGGCGGTATCATCCCGAGCTGTGAGCTCTCGATCTGCACCCTTCCTGCGCCGGCTGGCCAGCGATCTCGCGCTGTTTGCCGTGGCGCTCGCCCTCCGCTTGGGGCTCACTGCCGTCTACTCGCACCGTCACGTGACATTCAGCGGGCTCGAGCTCGGCACCCTCGCCGACAATGTGCTCGCGGGGCGTGGCTTCGTCTGGGAGTTCTACGGCTCGACGGTGCCGCGCTACTCGTTCTTTCCGCCCTTCTATCCCGCTTTTCTGGCCGGACTCAAAGCCGCCTTCGGGAGCGGCGGCTGGGTTCCTGCCATGCAGGTGCTGCAGGCCGTGGCCTCGGCCGCGGCCGCGGTGGCCACCCGCCGGCTGGCCGGTCGCCTGCTCCGCCCCGCACTAGCCTGGGCCGCCGGGTACGCGGTAGCCTGGTGGCCGCCCCTGGTCATCTACTCCGCCTCGGCCTATTCGGTGACTTTCGAAGCTCTGGCCATCCCGATCATCGTCCTCTACCTGGTGGATGCCGGACGGAGCCGTCGCCCAGCAGACGCGGCGCGGGCGGGTGTGGCCTACGGGCTTCTCGCCTACGCCCTACCCGCTTTTCTCGGCAGCCTCATCTTCGTGCCCATCGGCCTCAAGGCGATGGGTGTCGCCTGGCGGCGGGCTTTCGCCCTGGCTGGCGTGGCGCTCGCCGTGGCTCTGCTCGTGGTGTCGCCCTGGACAGTTCGGAACGCCGTGGTCCATCACCGCCTGGTGCCGGTGGCCACCAATCTCGGCTTCAACTACCTCGGCGGCCAGAATCCCTACGCCCGCCCGCATACCAACATCCTGTGCGCTTTCGACGACCTTCGCTGGCGGGTCATCGACCGAGAGGCGCTCGAGACCCAGAACGAAGTGGATTTCGATCGGCAGTTGCTCAGGCAGGGCCTCGAGTTCGCCCGCGCCGAGCCGCTCCTCACCGCGCGGCGGTGTCTCACTCGCCTCGTCTACTACTGGTGGGGCAGCCCGGCCGTCCTGCGCTACAACCCCGACCAGGGCGCCGCCAACCTCGTCCTCATGTCGGTGGTGCTGCCGTTCTTCGTGGTCGGGTTGGTGACCACGATGCGCAGAGCGGCGGCGGGCTTCGCCATCCTCTACGGCGTTTTCGCCTGGCAGTCGCTCTTCTACATGAACTTCGCCATCCGCGGGCGTTACGCGATGCCGACCCATCCGCTCCTCCTCATCGTGGCGGTCGCGGGGGCGGCAGTCATCGCCGAACGCGCACTCGGTCGTGCTCGCCGCGAGTCCCTTGCGCGATAAACGTTTCTCTGCTATTTACATCAAGTTAGCACCGCTGGACAACCCGGAGGCGACGACCATGACGACAACCACCCCCGAGACGAGGGCGAAAACCGAGTACCGGAACTGGATCGGTGGGCGCTGGGTGCCGGCGGCATCCGGGCGCACCTTCCAGGACCTGAATCCGGCGCGCCACGATGAGATCGTCGGAGTCTTTCCCCAATCTGGGGCCGACGATGTTGATCGCGCGGTCGAGGCGGCGGCCAAGGCATTCGATTCCTGGCGGCTCACGCCCGCTCCCCGGCGGGGAGAGCTCCTGCTCCAGATCGGGCTCCGCTTGCGCGAGCGCAAAGAAGAGATCGCGCGGCTCATGACCCGGGAGATGGGGAAGATTCTGACCGAGACTCGCGGCGATGTGCAGGAGGGGATCGACACCGCCTTCTATATGTCCGGCGAGGGGAGGCGCCTCTATGGCGACACCACTCCGTCGGAGCTGCCGAACAAGCTGGCGCTGTCCGTCCGCCAGCCGATCGGGGTCTGCGGGCTCATCACGCCCTGGAACTTCCCGCTCGCCATCCCGACCTGGAAGCTTTTCCCCGCCCTCCTCTGCGGCAACACCGTGGTGTTGAAGCCGGCCTCGGACACCCCGGCGTCGGTGGCGGAGCTCGGCCGCGTGATCGAGGAATGCGGCGTGCCGCCGGGAGTCGTCAACATCGTGCATGGCTCGGGGAAGGAGGCGGGAACGCCACTGGTCGAGCATCCCGGCGTGCGGGTCATCTCCTTCACCGGCTCCACTGAGGTGGGCAAGATGATCGGCGGGGCCTGTGGCCAGCGGCTCAAGCGCTGCTCCCTGGAGCTCGGGGGCAAGAACGCTCAAATCGTGATGCAGGACGGCGACCTCGATCTCGCGCTCGAGGGGGCGCTGTGGGGCGCCTTCGGCACCGCCGGCCAACGCTGCACCGCCACCAGCCGGCTCATCCTCGACCGTCCCATCGCCCAGCGCTTCACCGAGATGCTGGTGGAACGCGCCCGCAAGCTCCGGCTCGGCGACGGGCTCGACGAATCGGTCGAAGTCGGGCCGGTGATCAACGAGGCGGCGCGGAAGCGGATCCACTCGGAGGTCGAGGTCGGACAGCGCGAGGGGGCGCGCCTGCTCACGGGTGGCGAGCCGGCGACGGAAGGGGCGCTCGCGCGCGGCTGGTTCTACCGGCCCACCATCTTCGGCGGAGTGACTCCGGATATGCACATCGCCCAGGAGGAGATCTTCGGCCCGGTGCTGGCGATCCTGGTCGTCGATGGCCTCGAAGAGGCGATCCAGGTGCTCAACGGCACGCGTTACGGGCTCTCTTCCTCGATCTACACCCGCGACGTGAACGCGGCCATGCGCGCCATCCGCGACCTCGAGGCTGGAATCACCTACGTGAACGGCCCGACGATCGGCGCCGAGGTGCATCTGCCGTTCGGCGGGGTGAAGGAGACCGGCAACGGCCACCGCGAGGCCAGCCACACCGTGCTCGACATCTTCAGCGAGTGGAAGGCAGTCTATGTCGACTACTCGGGGAAGCTGCAGCGGGCGCAGATCGACCGCTAGGGGTCGCGAGTTTGCCGGGGCCGGTGATGGCGAACACGGTGCTGGCGACGACGGTGCTGGCGACGGTGCTGCGCTCGGGGCGGGTCGAGTCGGTGCACCGGGGGGCGATTGCGGTTGCCGACGCCGACGGGAGGCTGATCGCCGCCGCCGGGGAAGCGGAGCAGCCGTTTTACTTTCGCTCCTCCGCCAAACCCATCCAGCTCCTGGCGGCGGTCGAGAGCGGGGCGTGGGAACGCTTCGGCCTCGGGGATCGCGAGCTCGCGGTCGCCGCTTCTTCACACTCCGGGGCGCCGCAACATGTTGAGGCCGCACGTGAAATATTGCGCCGAATCGGTCTGGGGCCGGAGGCCTTGGGCTGCGGCTATCAGGAGCCGCGCAACCGGGAGAGCCTGGCCCAGGTGATGGCCGGCGGCGAGCGCTCGCCGCTTTACAACAACTGCTCGGGCAAGCACGCCGGCATGCTGGCCTTGGCGATGCAGCTCGGCGCCGAACCTGCCGACTATCTGGAGCAGGGGCACCGGGCGCAGGCGCGGATCCTTGAGCGCACCTGCGAGCTGGCGGGAATCCAATCCAAGACGGCCCACTTCGGCATCGATGGTTGCAGCGCCCCCACCCTCATGGCGCCGCTCGCCGCCCTGGCGGGTGCCTTCGCCCGGTTCGGGCGAGCCGCCGCCGGCTGGGGCTCGCCGGCGGCACGGATCGGTGCGGCGATGGCGGGCCAATCGCAGCTGCTCGGCGAACCCGAAAGCTTCAATACCTTGCTCGCCGCCACTCTCGGCCGCCGGCTCATCGGCAAGGGAGGCGCCGAAGGGCTCTTCTGCGTCGCCGTCCCCGAGGCCGAGCTGGGATTCGCGGTGCGGATCGAAGATGGCTCCTCCCGGGCTCTCGGCCCCGTGGTGCTCGCTCTCCTCGAGCAGCTCGAGCTGGTGAGGGCGGATGACTTGGGCCCGCTCGCGGTACTCAAGGAGCCGGTGATCAAGAACTGGCGAGGGCTCCGGGTCGGTGCCATCCGGCCGAGCTTCGCCCTGTCGCGCGCGCCGGCAAGGCGGTAGGCGACCTTCACTGGGGTGGGCGACCTTCACTGAGGTGACATGGCGATGACGAAGCACGTCTACTTCTTCGGCGGCGGCCAGGCGGAAGGCGATGGCAGCATGCGGGACCTCCTCGGCGGCAAGGGAGCCGGGCTCGCCGAGATGAATCGGCTCGGCGCTCCGGTGCCGCCCGGGTTCACGATCACCACTGAAGCCTGCACGCTGTACATGCGCGGCGGCGGGAAGCTACCTCCGGAGGTGGAGAAGGAGGAGTCCGCCGGCCTCGCTCGCCTCGAGCGGACGATGGGCAAGCGGCTCGGAGATCCCGAGGATCCGCTGTTGGTCTCCGTGCGCTCCGGGGCCAAGTTCTCGATGCCCGGGATGATGGACACCATCCTCAACCTTGGCCTCAACGACCGCTCGGTCGAAGGCCTGGCCCGCCGCACCGGCAACCGCCGTTTCGCCTCCGACAGCTATCGCCGCTTCATCCAGATGTTCGGGAACGTGGTCCTCGGAATCGACAAGGGGCTGTTCGAGCACGAGCTCGAAGCGCTCAAGCAGGCCCGCGGGGTCGAGAAGGACGTCGATCTCGGGGCCGAGGATCTGGCCGGGCTGATGCCGCGATTCAAGGAGATCGTCCGGCGCGAGAGCGGCGCCGACTTTCCCGCCGACCCCTACCTGCAGCTCCGGATGGCGCGCGACGCCGTCTTCAAGTCCTGGAACAACAAGCGGGCCCGCGACTACCGCGCTATGAACCGGATCCCTGACGACCTCGGGACGGCGGTGAACGTGCAGGCGATGGTCTTCGGCAACCTCGGACCCACCTCCGGCACGGGAGTGGGTTTCACCCGGAACCCCGACACCGGAGCCAAGGAGTTCTACGGCGAGTTCCTGTTGAACGCCCAGGGTGAGGACGTGGTGGCCGGGACCCGCACTCCAATGCCGATCGCCGAGCTCGAGCGGGTGATGCCCGAGGTGGCGCGCGAGCTCAAAGAGCTCACCGGGAGGTTGGAGCGGCACTATCGGGAGATGCAGGACTTCGAGTTCACGATCGAGGAGGGCAAGCTCTGGCTGCTGCAGACCCGGGCCGGCAAGCGCAGCGGCCGGGCGGCGGTCAAGATCGCGGTCGACATGGAGGGGGAGGCCCTCATCTCCCGCGACGAAGCCTTGCTCCGGGTATCTCCCGAGAACATCGACCAGTGCCTTCATCCGTCCATCGACCCGAAGGAGAAATTTGAGGTGCTGGCCACCGGGATCGCGGCCTCGCCGGGAGCCGCGGTCGGAGCGGTGGTGTTCTCCGCCGCCGAAGCGGTCGCTGAGGCCAAGGGCGGCAAGGCGGTGATCCTGGTCCGCCGGGAGACCAACCCCGACGATATCCTGGGAATGCAGGCGGCGCGCGGGATCCTCACCGCGACCGGCGGGAAGACCTCGCACGCGGCGGTGGTGGGGCGGGGCATGGGGAAGGTTTGTGTGGTCGGCTGCACGGCGCTCGTAGTCCATGAGGACGAGGGCTATTTCGAAGTGCATGGCCGGCGCTTCAAGCGCGGCGACGTCATCACCATCGATGGTACGACCGGCCGCGTGATCGACCGTGCGGTGAAGCTTCGCTCTGCCGAGCTGACCCACGAGCTTCGCACTCTCCTCGCCTGGGCCGACGAAGTGCGGGCCTTGCGGGTGCGCACCAACGCCGACACTCCGGAGGATGCGGCGAAGGCGCGCGCTTTCGGCGCCGAAGGGATCGGCCTCTGCCGGACCGAGCACATGTTCTTCGGCCAGGAGCGCTTGCCGAAGATGCAGGAGGTGGTGCTTCACGCCGCCGAGGCCAAGCGTCATGAGCGGACGATCGCCGCCCGGCGCGACGCCCTCGGCGACGCGCGCACCGAGTCCGAACGCAAGCGCCTGGGCGAGGAGCTGGCCCGGCTCGAGGCGGCCGCCCGGGAGCCGATCGAACGCTATCGAAAGGCGCTCGCCGCTCTCATGCCCTACCAGAAGGAGGATTTCCGCGGCATCCTGCGCGCCATGGCCGGGCTCCCGGTCACCATCCGCACTCTCGACCCGCCGATGCACGAGTTCCTGCCGCGCCGCGAGGAGCTCCTGGTCGAGATTGCACTCAGCGAGACGCGCGGCGAGAGCGGGCCGGCGCTCGCCGAGCGAAAGGCCCTGCTCGAGCAGGTCGAGAGCTTGCACGAGTTGAACCCGATGCTCGGGCACCGCGGCTGCCGCCTCGGGATCTCTTATCCCGAGATCACCGAGATGCAGGCCCGGGCGATCTTCGAGGCGGCGTGCGAGCTCAAGCGCGAGGGAGTGGAGGCGGTGCCGGAGGTGATGATCCCCCTCGTCGGCCACGTCGAGGAGCTCAAGCGTGAGGCGGAGGTCGTCCGGCGGGTGGCGGAGGAGACCATCGCCCGCACCGGCGCGCGAGTGAAATACCTGATCGGCACCATGATCGAGGTGCCGCGCGCCGCCCTTACCGCGGGCGCCATCGCCGGAGCGGCCGATTTCTTCTCCTTCGGCACCAACGACCTCACCCAGATGACCTACGGCTACTCGCGCGACGATTCGGGCAAGTTCCTCCCCTTCTATATCGAGGAGAAGATCCTGCCCGCCGATCCCTTCACCACTCTCGATGTGGAGGGTGTGGGCCGCCTCATCCACCTGGCGGTCGAGGAGGGCCGGCGGGCGCGCCCTAACCTGAAGGTGGGGATCTGCGGCGAGCATGGCGGAGATCCGGCGACGATCGCCTTCTGCGCCGCCGAAAACCTCGACTACGTGAGCTGTTCTCCGTTCCGGGTCCCGGTGGCGCGGCTCGCGGCGGCGCAGGCGGTGCTGCGCGGGCGGAAGGCGCCGGAGCCGGTGGCCGCCGTCTAGCCGCCGCCGCCCTGAGTGCCCGCCGTCCAGCCGCCGCACCCAGTGTCCCCGCCTAGCGGCCGCCCACTTATCCAGCGGCCTCCCTTCGCCATCGCCTTCTTGGACGCCGAGGCGATTGGAGCCGCAGCCCAAAATCCTTTATAATCTATAGAAGGAATCTATAGAAGGCAGGCGCTCGTGCGGTTGCTCGAGTTGCAGCCCGGCCGCATGGCAGTGTTCGGATGTTCAAGCGCGAGTTGATCGAGGAGCTCAGAGCGAGGGGCTATAGCTCGCGCGCCTGGGCCGATTACGTGCGCGGGCACGTGGGACTCGCGCTGCAAGTGATGGAGGAGCGTCCCGGGCCCGTGCGCTCGGTGATTGGTACCGGGCTCGCTCTCCTCGTGGTGATATTTGCTTTCTCCCTCGTCCTCTCGATCCTGCGCGAGGACGATCTCGGACGGCGGATCTTCGGCCCCGGCGCCGTCTGGCTCGCTCTCCACAGCGTCTGGATCCTCTTTCATCTGGGGCTGCTCGTGGATCTCGCGGGCCGCCCGGTGACTCGACTTGGACTCCCCAATGCCATCACCCTCTTCCGTGGAGTCACGATCCCCGTTCTCCAAGTCCTCGGCCAGGGCGGAGAGATCGAGCTCTTGTTCGGGGTCTACCTGGCAGGCGCCCTTTCCGACATCGCCGACGGTGGTCTGGCCCGCCGATTCGGGCCGGTCACCCGACTCGGCCTGGTCATGGACCCGATCGTGGACATCGCCTGGAACGCGGCGGCGGTCTTCGCGCTGTCGCGCGCCGGCCTCCTCCCCGGTTCTTGTGTGATATTGATCGCGGCGCGCTACGGTCTGTTGGTGATCGGTTCGGTGGCGTTGTATCTGCGGAATACCACGCTCCGGATCCGCTCGACGCGTTTCGGCAAGGCCTCGGGTGCGGTCCTATCGTCGGCTTTCCTATTGGTGCTCCTGAACAAGCTCGCGATGCCGGCGGGGAGAGCCGCGGCGGTGCAGGAGCTCCTTGAGCTCGGCGTCGAGCTCCTCCTCTGGGGGACGATCGTCCATGTCATCGCTCTCGGTGTCGTCAACTTCCGCCGGCCGCAGGCGGCCTGGGAGCCGGTAGGTCGAGTGGTAGGACACATCCAGCGATGAGCTCGAGCACCCCGGTGGACGGGGACGGATCCTCAGACGGGAATCGGACGCCGGCAGGGGATGGCGCGCCGGCGCACCGGCCCGCCATTCGGACAAGTTCCCTCGCCGGAGATCTCGCCACGTTTCGCGCCTACGATGTCTGCCAGCTCCTCGGCCTGGCGCGGGCGACCGGGACCCTCATCCTGCGTGCCGACGGTGTGCGGGGCGCGATTTACCTCGATGAAGGCCGGGTGGTAGGGGCGCGATCGCGCCCTCACCCCCGCCGTCTGGGGAGCCTGCTCTTGAGCTCGGGTGCGGTGGACGAGCCGGCTCTGGCTCGGGCAGTCTCGGCCCAAATCGCCGGGGACCGGCGGCCCCTGGGCGAAATCCTCATGGCCGTCGGCGAGGTTCGCCCGGCCGCGCTCGCCGCCGCTCTCGTGGGCCAAGAGCGGGCGGCCCTGGTCTCTCTCCTCATCCTTCCCGCGGGCCGCTTCGCCTTTGCGCGCGGACTCCTTCCGCCGGGAGAGCAGAGGCTCAGCGGGGCCGCTCCCCAGGAGCTGGTGCTCGACGCCCTCGCCCGTCTCGACGAGCTCAACGCCGGGCGCAAACCGACCGACGGATCTCCAACCAGCGGATCTCCAGCCTGACGGATCTCAGCCCTGATGGATCCAGCCTGACCGATTTCGGCCCCCCACCCTAGCCGCCTCGCGCCAGCTCTTCCCGCAGCAGGCGCAGGGCCTCCTCCACTTGCGCCCGTTCCGGTGCCGCGGGGGCCATCTGCAAGAACGCTTCGAAGGCCGCTACCGCCTCCGCCGGTCGGCCGAGGTTCCAGTAGGTGCTGCCGAGGCTCAGGCGCACGTCGGCGGCCTCGGGCTGCAGGCGAGTTGCCTGCTCGAGCACCGGCGCCGCCGCGGCGAATTGGCTCATCCGATGCAGCATCATTCCCAGGTTGGACGTGGCGTCGGGAAAATTGGCGTCAACCTGCAAAACTTTGCGCCACTCGATGAGAGCCGCTTCGGCCTCGCCGGCGCTGGCAAAGGTGGCGCCGAGGTCGTTGTGGGCGGCGGTGTAGATCGGGGGAGGGTGCGAGAGGTTGGGATCGGGGAGACCACGCACCATCTCGACCAGGTGCATTCCATCGTCGTGACCGAAGAAGAAACTGGGGCGGTGGGGTGCTGCGACATACGTGCTCATGAACTTCCCGGTGAGCGTCGGGTCGCCATACCAGACTCGGAGGGCGGGGCCGTCGGCGAGCTGAAATCCGATCCAGTAGGGGATATTCCAGAAATAGACGCGGGCGCTCTCGGGGAAGGTCGGATGCAGGCGAAGGAGATCGGCGCGGAAGTTGTGAAGATGAGCCGATGCGCGGCGGATGTTGTGCGCGTCGCAGAGCGACGCATGGTAGGCGGTCCCGGCGGCCGCGACCAGCGCGGCGACCAGAACCACGAGCCCGGTCCGGGCGACCGCGCGAGCGGCGCCGGGACGGGCGAGAAGCGTGACCGCGAGGGTGGCGAGGAGGAGGGAGAGCCCGAAGGCGGGATAGTAGGCGTAGTAGACGAAATGGCTGATGACCGTGATCAGCGGCAGGATGCTCGACAGCGACCAGAGGGCGGCAAAGAGCGCCAACCCCATGAGGCCTCGGGAACGGCGGTCGAGCCGGGCCGGCGCCGGGGCGGTCAAGGCGATGGCCAGGATGGAAGCGGCAAGCAGGATCTGGCTCGCCGTGGCCGCCAGACCGTGCGGCCAGCGATAGGTCTCGCCCGGCTGGATGAGGAAGAGGGCGCGCAGGGTGAGCGCGACCGTGCCGAGATCGAAGCGGCCAAGGAGGCTCGGACGGCCTGGTTCGCGCGAGTGGATGGTGCTTCCCAGATCGTTCCACGGCAGCCAGCGGTTGCCCGCGAGCCAGAGGGCAAAGAGCGCGACCACCGGCGCTTGGCGCACCAGAGCGGCGCGCCAGCCCGCGCGTACCACGGTTAGATCCAGGAGCGCCATGAGCACGAACAGGAACGCGGCGGTCTCCTTGGACAAGAGAGCCGCGGCGTAGAGGACCACATAGAGCACCCGGCGGCCGGCGAGGTGCGCCAGTCCCGCCGCCAACGCAAAGTCGATGGCGAGGACGTCCTGCACACCGCACACCCAGGAGGCCGGGGTGCCCGCCGCCGGGTGCAATCCGAAGAGAAGAGCGGCGAGGAGGCCGGCGCCGTCCGCCTGACCCGAATCGGGACGCCCGCCCGCGGCCTCCGCGACCAAGCGGCGGGCGAGGAGCGCGGCGAGCACCAGGCTCAGCCCCACGAGCGCCAGGTTCACCGCGTGGTATCCCGCCGGCTCGCGACCGAAGAGCTTGAGCCCGAGCCAAAAGTAGAGATTGCGGGTCAGAGGGCGGTAGACGTTGCCGAGCGCGTCGTGGAAGTTCCAATTGTCGAGAAAGCTCGCGGTGCGGGCGCGCTCGAGGAACAGGAAGTCGTCGTTGATGAATGAGATGTCGAGCGCCCATCCATAGCGGGCGAGGGCGAGAAGCACGAGGCCAGCCAGGCCGAGCTGGAAACGCCGCGACATGATCCGGATGGTGACACAGCCGTGAGCGGGATGCCTCATCACCGGGACATGATCTTGACCGCCTCGAGCCGGCTCCACACCGCCGCCGGGGTCACGTCCGAGCCATCCACGTTCAAGTGGATCTGCCGGCCGGGAACGCCGATAGCAGGGGAGAACGCGGCCGGTGACCTGGCCTGCGGCGGGGGCGCTTGGTCCCGTTTTCGATTCCCGTCAAACCCAGTGGAGCAACTTGGGCCGCTTACGCATGTCGATGCCCTTGCGGGTGCTGAAGAGCCTGGCTGCCGTCCTGGTCCTGGGACTCGGCGGTTTCCCCGAGACCATAAGCCGCGTCCTGGCTGGCCCCACCCAGGTCGCGACTCCTGGGAGCGGCAGCGCCGCCATCCAACCCCCCGACACCGTACTGGCCGGGAGCTTTGGCACTTGGAGCATCGATTACACGGCTGCAGAGGATTTCGACACCATGGCGGGTGGGATCGTGGTCCTCACCATTCCGGTCGGATGGACGGATCCCCAAGTCGGGCCCCTCGTCGTTCCCGGACATGTGGAGGCCGAAGGCCCGGGGACCAGCGTGGACTCGACCGTGGTGCAAGGGCGCGAGATCTGGGTCTACGCCGGCGGCTCCCCTGGCACTCCGATCACAACCGGGGACCATCTGCTGATCAAATACGGCTCCCCCGCGCCGGGAGGCCGCGCGCAAGTCCAGACCGCCGCCCCGGGGACCGCGCCCTTTCTGGTCGCCAGTGATCCTCAGGGGCAGCTACCCGCGCCCCTCGCCGCCGGGTCGCCGGAGCTCGCGGTCGTGCCGGCCACTCCCGCGGCCCTCGTCTGGCAACCGGCGACCCTGACGCTCACCGCGGGTATGCCGTCTCCCGTTCGCCTCGAGGTGCGCGACATCTACGGCAACCTGAGCGCGGTGGCGAACGACCAGCTCCTGAGCCTGACCTCGAGCTCGCTCACCCTGCGGGTCCGCGCCGGCGGAACGCCGGTGTCCGAAGTCGTCTTCCCCGCCGATTCGACCGGCCTCGACCTGGAAGTGCTCGAAACCGCGGCGGGTGGTGGGGTGACGCTGCGGGCCGCCGACGGCGACGGGGTGGATCCGGCGCTCGCCGCCGCCCTCGCCACCGTTTCGACCGGCCATGGGCCGCCGGCCGCGCTCGCGGTGCGTGGCATCCAGGATCCGCTGGATGCCGGAGCGGCGGCGAGTGTGGTCGTCGAGGTCTTCGACGCCTATTTGAATCGCGTCACCGGATACGCGGGCACGGTCGGGTTCTCCAGCAGCGATGGCGGGAGTGCCACTCAGCTCCCCGGCGACTACACCTTCGGCCCCGGTGATGCGGGAATCCATGTCTTCGGCGGTGAGGTGGTGCTGTCGACCGCCGGTGAGCAACGGGTTGGCGCAGAAGATCGCGCTAGCCCGCAGATTTCTGGGGAGCAGACCGAGATCACGGTAGTGCCCGCAGCCGCGGTGACCCTCGCCGTCGAGGGGATCGCCGATCCCACGATCGCCGGTTCGGCCAACGACCTGGCGGTGGAGGCCCGTGACGCCTACGGGAACCGGGCGGCGGGCTACGGGGGGACGGTGCGGTTCGCAACCGACGACCCTCACCCGGGCGCGGTGGTGCCGGGCGACCATACTTTCACCGCCGCCGATTCGGGCCGCCATGCGTTCCCGGGCGGCGTCGTCCTCATGTCGGTGGGAGTGCGAGCGGTCTCGGCCGCCGACGTGGATGCACCCGCGATCGCCGGCGCCCAGACGGGCATCGACGTCTTGCCCGGCCCGCCGTCGTCGGCGGTCCTGGCTCCGGCCGGGGCAGTCCTGATAACCGCCGGGGCCACCCAGGGGGTCGTTCTCACCGTGCGGGACGCGGCCGGGAACCCGGTGCCCGGCGAGGCGGCGGCGATCGCGATCGTCGATGTGGCGGCGGCCGATGGAGCGCTCGCCCCCGATCCCGCCCATCCGGGGGGTACGGATGGAGGGCCGTCGGTGCAGTCGGGAACCACCGACGCGG